>Ga0208034_1001471_pt1 | contig 14320 bp, 11 predicted proteins | sample June2015DPH_8_10_FD_184699 | JGI IMG/M metagenome (GOLD analysis project Ga0208034, IMG submission 184699) | Peatland microbial communities from SPRUCE experiment site at the Marcell Experimental Forest, Minnesota, USA - June2015DPH_8_100... | ecosystem: Environmental > Terrestrial > Soil >...
TCATTCAAACGGCTCTATCGAAAGTGACCCGGCGAATCGACGTCTCCGCGCTTTCCCCACACTTGCGCGCCGGGTCACTCCCGATAGAGACCTAACGTTTTTTGCGGATGACCGTCCCGTTGAAATTCGAGAACCGTGTGGGCCTTGGCCCGCAGCATTCCCCTGGGCTGGGCTATTTTCGCTTCCCTTTCGTCAGAGCTCAAATCCCGACCGTGTTGCGAGAAAAGCCCCTGCTGGCCATAGAAAGCATCGATTCCGTACTGGCGTTTGCCATACCAGCGGGCACGCCGAACTAGGCTTGTCTTTTGGCGCAGAGGTTTTGTGCTCGCGTATTCCCTGGCGGCTCTCGCAAGTCGCCCGCCCCGCTTTCCATGCGTGCCGAATTGCTCACAGTTTGCGGGTCACAATCAGCCACCAAACTTGGTCATCTGCTGGGCGGTCAATGAAGCGATCTTGTCGGCTGATGACCTCAAAACCTGCATTGCGAACTTCCGTTTCAACCAAATCTAGGCGCAGTTCGTGGTGTTCTGTCTGCGTCTCACGAGACGCCACGAACCCGGATCGCGGACTTCGATCGATAATGACCAGACGCCCGCCCGGTTTCAACGAGTCGGCCAAGTGATGCAGGATTAGCTTTGGCGCTGTTAATTCGTGATAGGTATTCGCTATCAAGACCGCGTCTGCAAATCCTGCGGGGAGTCGGGGATCATCCATTACTCCGCGAATAGTCTTGATATTGTGCTGGTCTCGTAGGAACGCTCTAATCCGAAGGAAAACCAACGATTGCTGGCGAATGTCCTCCGCTACGACGCCGCCGTTCTTGCCGACCAGAGGACAAAGCTTGAGCGCGAAGTAGCCAACTCCACAACCGAAATCCACCACTACGCTGCCTTGGTGGAGATTCAGTGCCTGGATCACGTCGGATGGCCGCTGCCATCGGTCTCGGTCGCTTTCGATTTGCTCCAATGCATTAAGAGTCTGAATGCCTTCATAGAGATAGCTCAGCAGGAGAACGAGCAGCACAGCGCCGATCAGGAACAGTGCTATGCGAACACGATACGTTCGTTGGACACGGTCATTGGGTACCGGCGTCATGTGCGTAACAAGAAGCCCTATGTTGCCATCAGGAGCGTACTAATCTTAAGTCAAGTAAAGAGGCCTTGGTACAGGCTAAAACCGGGTGGCCCTCACCATCATTTGGAAACCGGCCCTCCTCTCCGGTCGTTTGAGCTCTACACGGCCAACTAATCCTGGAATTGTCTGTCCAATGCAACCGGCGCTCCTTTGGACGTGGTGGACCAAACCCATTCCAATGGTTGGCTGCAAAATTCTCTTTCCGCTACGAATTACAGGATTCTTCGGCTGCGTGCTCTGGAAACTGTTGGTAGGGACCACGCCACTTTGCACAACACTGTCGCAGGTGTGTCTTCGATTGTTCGCGAGTGACGTTAGTGCTTGCGCACGGAATCGGCAATCAGCGTGAGCGGTATGCTCCGCTATATGCTAAAGTCCCATTTGTGAATGTGTTCACCTTAACCTTGACCCTGATCTTGCTTGCCGCTCATAGCGCGTTTCGGCAGAAAGTCGTGGTCGAATTTGACGAGGCCAATATTTTCAGCAAGTATAAGACCTTCGCCGTCCTTGACGGCCAGATGTACAGCAAGAATCGTGGGCGGAACAGCGAACTGGTCAAACTTTCTGCCGAACTCGGGAATAGAGTTGTGGACTTCAGCGACATGTCGGTGGAAGAAGTTGCTCAGGCCCCCCGACTCTCTTCTATGGAGGCCCTGTCCAAGCTGCGTGAGTACGACGAACCCTTTCGCAGCCAGGCCTCCGGGCCGGCGGCCCGAAGCCGGCTGCTCGATGCACAGCGGCGCGAGTCAACGCTCATCATCCAGAAGAGCTTGCGCGAGGCCTTCGGTCTGACTGTCATAGAGAACCTATCGAAGAAGAAGCCCGTCGTGGCCTCCGCGGTCGGCGGGATTCCTACCCAGGTAATTCACAAACATACGGGTCTCCTCGCTCATGACATGGAAGGCAGGGCCTACCAGATCCGTTTTCTACTTTCCAACCCTGCGATCGCTGCCAAGCTCGGGGAGCAAGGTCATGAACACGTCCGCGAGCATTTTCTGATTACGAGCAACGCCAAGCGGTACCTGACGCTGTTCCTCCACCTTCGCGGGAATTCTTGAGATATCGACATGGAACTGGACCGCCGCTGTGCAAAATGTGGGCAAGCAATCCCCTGGGGAGAACCGGAGTGCCCTCTCTGCTCCGAGCGCCTTGGTTATTTCTGGTTGCAGCGGCGCGATACCTTCCTGATCCTTGTGTTCGTGCTAATAATCCTTCTGTTCGTCATCACGGGCTATGCCGTCAGGCGCTATCACGCGGTGGAAAGGGGCTTGGCGCAGGATTGGTACAGCCGTGGTGAACAGGCTCTCATGGCCGGGCACGCCAAGGCGGCGCTGGCGGACTTTCGCAACGCTCTAGCTTACTCGCGCGACAATCCTCTTTTTCAACTGAGGCTGGCCCAGGCGCTCGTGGCCACGGAGCGTGTTCCGGAGGCGCGCACATACCTGCTGAACCTCCGGGAACGTGACCCCGGGAATGGCCCCGTGAACCTGGAGTTGGCGCGGTTGGCGGTGCGCGAGCGTGCTACCCCGGAGGCCGTGCAGTATTTCCATGACGCAGTTTACAGCGACTGGGACGGCAATCCGGCGGTCCGGCGCAGAACGGTGAGGCTGGAGTTGGTGGATTTCCTTCTCCACTCTGATCAGGAGGCCGCAGCGCGCGCGGAGTTGATCGCCGTAGCCAGCAATCTGCCGCCCGATGCGAAACTGCAGACTCAGGTCGGCGCACTGCTCATGAAAGCTGGCGGGTACGACGACGCGTTGAGACTCTTTCGCCAGGCGCTGGCCGCGGAACCACGCTCGGCGCCGGCGCTGGTGGGGGCGGGCGAATGTTACTTTCAAACCGGCCAATATACGCAGGCTCAACGCTACCTGAACCGGGCTTTACAGCAGGACCCGAATCTGACGCAGGCGGCAGCGATGCGGGACACCGCGCGGGCCGTGCTGGATCTGGATCCCTTTATCCCCCGGCTGGGGGAGCAGGAGCGGGGGCAGCGCGCGCGGGAGGCCTTTGACCAAGCGATGACACGCCTCGAAGCCTGCGCCGCGCAGCGGGGGATCGACTTGCAGTCCGCGCACGACGACCCGCTCCATACGCTTTACGCGCAGGCCACCACGTTCCAACCCAGTATGCGGCAACGCAGTCTCAGTCGAGATTCGGAATTGCTCTCCAACACCATGGACTTGGTCTTCGAAATAGAAAAAGCGGCATCCCAAGCGTGTGGCGAGCCGCAGGGCCTGGACCTTGCCCTGGTACTGATCGCGCGGCAACAGGAAGGGGGGCGCCCATGACCAGTACCTCGCCGACACCTCCGGCGTCCCCAATCGCTACCCATACTGCGGCGCGCGCCGCCTGGGACAAGCTACGCAAGAGGATCGGCTGGGAGCCCGAGAGCGAGATGCTGGGCGAACCGCAGCTTTTCCTTCTGCTGGCGGTCATCATCGGCCTGATTTCTGGCCTGGCCGTCGTCCTATTTCGGATCGCCATCGACTGGACGCGCCTGAGTGTTTTCGGTTCGGACCTCACGCCACCCCCGACCCGTACCTTGTTGGTGCCCACCGTCGGCGGGTTGATTGTCGCTTTCCTGGTGATCAAATTCTTCCCACGCGCGCGGGGCAGCGGCGTCAACCAGACCAAAGCGGCCTTGTACATTTATGATGGCTTCATTCCTTTCAACACGGTGATTGGCAAGTTCGTGTGCTGCGCACTGGCCATCGGGACGGGGCAGTCGCTGGGGCCTGAAGACCCCTCGCTGCAAATGGGCGCCGGGATCGCCTCGGCGCTTGGGCGGCGGTTGCGGCTTTCGCGCGAGAAAGTGCGCCTGATTGCGCCCGTGGGCGCGGCCGCGGGCTTGGCGGCAGCTTTTAATGCGCCCATTTCTGCGGTCTTGTTCGTCATCGAAGAGGTGATCGGGAAATGGACGGCGGGGGTGCTGGGGGCGGTGGTGCTTGCGGCGGTTTCGAGTGTGGTGGTGGTGCGCTGGTTTCTGGGTGAGCAACCGCTGTTCCGGATTCCTGAGTACCACTTGGTCCATCCCGCCGAGTTGCTGGCGTATGCGGCCCTGGGGGTCATCGGGGGTATCTCCTCACTGATCTTGGTGAAACTCATTGGCTACGCGCGGCCACGGTTGAAGGCTCTACCGCGCTGGAGCCAGTACTTTCAGCCCGCGGTGGCAGGACTGTTGATTGGGGTAATCGGCCTGGGGCTTCCGCAGGTGATGGGCGCCGGCTACGACTTCATCGACCAGGCGATGCATGACGAGTTCACTTGGCGAATGCTGGCGCTGCTGGCGGCGTTCAAAATCCTTTCCACCAGCTTTTCCTTCGTCAGCGGCACGCCGGGCGGGATGTTCGCACCCGCGCTCTTCATCGGCGCTATGATCGGTGGCGCCGTGGGCAGCATCGAACATCATTTCTTTCCCTGGCTCACGGGCCAGGTGGGCACTTACGCGCTGGTGGGCATGGGGACATTGTTCGCGGGATTCCTGCGTGTGCCCATGACCTCGGTGTTCATGGTGCTGGAGGTCAGCGGCAACTACTCCATCATTCTTCCCGTGATGATTTCCAATACCATTGCCTACCTCATCTCTCGTCACTATCAACCCACGGCGCTCTTCGATCTCCTTTCCCGGCAGGATGGTACGGACTTGCCTTCGATGGAAGAGCGGCGCGAAGAAGTTTCCGTACACGTGGAAAACGCGATGCGAGCGTATCAAGGCACGGTGCTGAATATCGAGGAGCCCCTCAGCACGGCGCTAGCGCGTGCCGACGCTTCTGCAGAGGATTTCGTGTTCGTCGAGGATGGCACGGGAAAATGGCGCGGGATCAAAAAAGAGGAACTTCGCCGCCAGGCCGCGCAAATGCCGGAGGGCGCAACCTTGCGCAGCCTGCTGCCCGAAGAGGCGCTGCCGCATCTTCATCCCGACCATGTCCTCGAAGAGGCGTTGCGACGGCTGGGTGATTTGCCGCTTCTGCCCGTTGTGAACCGCGCGGACTTCCGCAAATTGGAAGGCGTGGTGACCCTTGCGGGTATCCTGGAAGCCTACCGTGAAGTAGGCCCGAGACGATTCAAGGGAACACGACCTCAGCCCGCTTGACCACGGGTTCTCCTTCGCCAAAAAGCGATAATGATGCATTCGCGGCAAAACCAGCCACCCAAAGACCGCAGTCTCGGCCCGTCGCTCTGTGCCTCGGTCTCTGGTCGGTGATGTCATCGGGCTCGTCGAGCCTTTGCGCTGGCAAGTGCCCGTCCTGGGCGAGGCAGGTTGCAGTTTTTGTCGTCCGCTACCTCCCCAGCCTTCGCGGGATTACAGTAAGATATCCACCACCGTGCCATTGCCGACGTTATCGCCGCCGACTTCGCGGACCGGGAACTGCAGCCCCTTGTCGATGGCAATGGGTGTGGTCAACTCAACCTCCACGACAACACTGCTCCCGGGCGTAACCGTTCCGGTCCCCGGAGGCGGCTTCACCAATCCCGTGACGTCGAAACCCCGAAAAGTAAACTGTAGCGTGCGCGGTGCAAGCAGCGGCACGTCCCGCCCGCCTTCTTGTTCTGTGCTGGGGTGAATCTCTGGCGTGAATCGCGTGTGCGCTGCGATGGACCCCGGCGTGGCCAAAACCATGTCGCGTTTCACATCTTCCTTCTGTGCCCCCTTCAGGAATATCCCAACGGTGTCTCCCGGCCATCCTTCATCTACACGTTGACGAAGCGCTCCGTTTCCGATCCGTCCCACGACCTGCTTGAGCGCTTCCGGACGCAACCCGACAACTTGCACTTCCTGCCCGACCCTCACCTTGCCCCGCTCCACCTGCCCGGCTGCGATCATCCCCTGAGCGGCGGGCGCGAAAGTGGGCAGCATACTGGCCTGGATACGAGTATGTTGAATAGGCATCAGGAAGGGCTTGTCCAAGTTTTCCAATTGGCTTGGAAGGATTGGGAAACGGCTCCGGCCCATCAGGCTGGGCAAAAACAGCAGGATCACGAGTAAAACTGGCCCCAAGAAAAAAGTACGTACCCACCATGCTCTTCGGCTTCGGCTTTTGCGCACTGCAACGTAATCCGCGGCGACAGCGGCGGCGATGGGCAGTGCCCATCCTTTTGTGCTAGCCGTGAGAAGAACCGCGATGAAAATAATTCCTACGGCAAGAAGAATCGCAAGGAATTTGCTTTGTTTTTGCTCCCTGGCCTAGAAAAAGCTGAAAAGGAAGGCAGCCACAACGAAGGCACAAAAATTCACGAGGTAGTAGACATGAAAGGCCTGTTGCATTTGCGCCCCCACTCAGTTGACGATAACAAGAAGTCTTCGGCCGGAATTCCCGATATGAGCTCTGGGTTCGGTCAAAAGCATACACCAGCCCCCCCGTCAAATCAAAGTCAGCGGGCTACGGTCACCGCAGTCTTGACCGGCCGATTTTCTTATGCCCGATACCGTTGCGGCAACCGCACGTCGTCAACTGGAATAGGGGACCTCGCTACCGTCGCCTTTTCCAAAGCAAAACGGTTGTAATTCGACCACCGCCCATCTTCCGGCGGCTTCGCCGATCCCTTGCGCACAGGATTCCCGTGTTCCAGTTCGGGAGCCGCGCATGAGAAGATGTAGCGCAAGGCCCCCCGCAAGATCGACGTGGTGTTAGTATGGCGATTGGATCGTTGGGGCAGATCGGTAACCGACCTGCTCGCTACCCTTCAGGAACTGGAGCATCTGGGAGTCGGTTTCGTTTCACTGACCGAAGGCCTGGATCTGACGACACCCGCCGGCCGAGCCGTGGCCGGCTTGCTGGCCGACTTCGCGGAGTTCGAGCGGGAGATTCTCCGGGAACGAGTCCGCGCCGGCTTGGCTCATGCCCGCCAAAACGGCAAACGCCTGGGCCGGCCAGTAACGGCAGCACTCCACGCCGACCGGGTACAGAAGCGGTATCGTAGGGTCGTTAGGTGAGATGTTTTGCGAAGGAAATTGCAATCAAGCGGCGGCGGAGATGGAACCAGAGGGCCTTTTTTTGAGTGGACGAGACGCGACAGCGCTTTTGAAGAACTTCCCTGTCCATTCGGCCGCCTTGGCAAGTAATGGCGTTATTGCAGTTGCCGAATACCTGGCGCCGGCCGTAGCGGTCAACAACGCAAGGATCACCCCGGTTGGGTGCTGATGTAAGACGACCGATGGCGCCAGTGCCAGATCGAGCAAGATAACCATGGCCAGCGTGATCGCTTCTATTTTCGGCGACGTCTCAACCTTCGCCCCTCCCTGCGCGGCGGGAGGTGTTTCTGGGCTCGTCGGTGATAATCCGAGCATGCCCCGGGCTTCATCGTATTGTTGGGCAGGCAGGATTTTGCGCGCCGTTAGCTCGAGCACGATTTCCAGGAGTTCCTCGACCGATTTTCCCTTGCCCTTCTGGGTTGCGATCAGCATGGCGGTTCGCATCCAGAAGCCCGCCTGGTTCCTCAGGTCCTCCGCAACGGCCTTTGGGTCCGGACGTTGCAGTATTTTTCGATACGGCGCTCGGAGCGAATCCTTTTCCACGGCCGCCGCCGCACGATGCGCTCGCTCGGCCATCCAATGTTGTCCTTCGGGAGAATTTTTCCAATTCCATTTGGCTTCTTCCTGCTGACGGCGCCATTGCTCCCACGCTTCCTGAGACTGCGACTTCGCCGCCCGCTGTTTGCCGATCCGTGTTCGGAGCGCGGTGAAGCGTTCGCGAAGCCCGTGATATCGCTCCGAGTAGGCCGGATCGGGCGGGGCCGCCAGGAGTTCTTCCAGTGCGGCCGTGCGCGCCTCCAGGTCGAGGAGGGCAAAGCCGGAGAGGCCCTTTGCTTGCGTCTCATTTTCCAGCGCCGCCAACTCGTCCCGTGCGCGCTCGTAGGCGGATTCCGTGCGCTCGTGGTCCGATCGAGCGATGGACTTCACGTGAATCCTCCGGCTGTACTCCGTCATGTCAATCAGCAAACGGCTGTCTTTGCTCAGGAGCCGGCTGATGTTTTGGCGGGGCCGACCCTGGCCATCGAGAAGTTGGTCAAACGCCTGCGTCAGGGCCGCCAGGCCCGAAGGCGACAAATTCCGTTTCAAGACGTTCGCCACCGCCTTCAAGAATTCGCGCGCCGTGACCGGAGAGACGAGCCGTTCGATCAGGGCAGATGCGATATCCGCCAGAAAGCGCGCCTGAACGTCCGCAGGCAGTCGGTTCCAATCCTGTCCGAAAACCACTTGCAGCCCTTGCGGACTCGGCGGCCGCTCTTGGTGAATAAGATTTCCCCAACGCTGGCGGCGGGCTTCCATTCTTTGGGTGCTGGCGCCCACAAAATACTCCAGCAACGAGGTTTTGGTTGGCGCGCCGCTGATCAAGTCCTCTATGGCCTGGATCAGCTCGGCTGCCGATTCCTCCGGAACGCGCGCCGCCCACGCACGGGCGAAGGCGTCGCAGGAGGAAGCCGGGTCTTGACTCCCCTCCAGTTCCTTCGCCAGCAACTCGGCCAGGCCTCGTTTTCTCGCCTTCCGTTGGACCAGGGAAGCCAGCGTATCCACCGCCATGTCCGTCTGCCCCAGACGCAGCTGCGCCCGAAGCAGATTCTGGCCCAGGTCCAGAAGGTCCTTCCGGTCTGCCGGTTCCAGGCCATTGGTCCTATTCCATAGCGGCGCCCAGCATTCTGAAGCGCGAGCGTACTGTCGATCCTGGAAATAATACAGTCCCTGTTCGTACGAGGCTCCCCAGGCTGGCCGCCCGATTTTCTGAAAGCTCGTTTCGGCGTCTTCAGGCCGCTGGGTATGCAGATAAGCGATTCCCAGGGACTCCGCGACGAGCGGATCAGCTTTCACGGCCCAGGCTGCTTCCAACTTCTCGACGGCATCATGCCAATGTCCTTCCAGAGCCGCGAGCATCCCTTGGAAGAACGGCCACGAAGGATCCGACACGAGCTCGGCCTGAGCGTCCGTCAAGCTCGCGGCGGAGGTCTGGACGGTTTGCAAGAATTCGTCGCGGCGGGCGGGTTCCAGCCAGGCGAGCAAGGAAACAGCAAGACCTAGCTGCAGGCGCGCCCGGGCGAGATCCGCCGGCGTGAAGGTGAGCAGATTCCATTGGCTTCGACCACCGCCGCTTGCCGCCAGAGCGGTTACGGCGTCCTTAGCGTCTTGAAGCCCTGCTTGAATCGTGTCGATCGCGCTGTGGAGGATTCCCTTCTTGCCGGTCCGCTCATACTCTTCGAGAAGGGATTCTGCCCTGAGCCAGCACATTTGTGCGTGCGAATCCAACACCAACCAGCGACATGGCCGAACGACAATTCCCAGCAGCGAATCGAGATCCCTTAATCCGGCGTCGATGAGACGGTGCACCTCGTCAGGCTGGCCGGCTTCGAGATACGCCCGCGCCAGCAACCGTCGAGTCTCTGGTAAACAATAGAATGGAGCTTGCTCTGCCCAACTCTTCTTGGAGAGACCCTTTTCTTGGAGTGCCACGAATCGCTGCGCCACCTGGACCAGGCGGAGGGATCGCGCTTTGCGCTCCGCCACTGGTTCTTTTCCCTGGAGCGCCTTGTCGATGCGAGCGAAGGCTTCCAGCGCGATCGCGAACTCGTCGCAGGAGAGCCAGGCCGCAGGCTCCGCGTCCAGCAAGCCTTTGAGAATTTCCAGCGCTTCTTCCGGTTTCCCGGACTGGACCAGATCGATCGCGGCCTCGTCCTCCAGGATGACCAGCCAGGGAAGGGCGCTAATCCATCGGGCGGAGGAACCGGGCGCGCCTCCTCTCAGCACGCGCCGAGCCGCCGCCGCGATGTCCGGGTGCGACCGGCAGTAGCTGAGCGTCATCTCAAGGAGCCAAGCTTCATCCCGATTCGGGTTCAGGAGGTGAACTCCCTCGTGCCAAACGACGCTGTCGAGGAAAAGTTGGCGGTCTTCGGAAGATTCGGCGGGCAGCCTTTGGAGAATATTCGGCGCCAAGCCAAGCCGTTCTTCATCGCTGGGAAGCGAGCGCAGCAGGGCTCGATTGATTTCGATCCGCCCCCGCAGATGTTGAGCGGCCTTTATCAGCTTGTAGCTCACGGTAAGTGGGATTCCTTGCCGCAGCGTTTCCTCTGCGCGCCGGTCCCCCGCGGTTTCTCTCCAATGGGTAAAGCTCATGAGGAGCATCCCCTCCTCATCCGGCGAGAGGCGCGTTTCCGAGACCGCGTCAGGGCTCAGGGAGAGGCCGCCTTGCGCGTTGACGCCTACTGTGACGACTACATCAGGGATGTGGTCGATTAGATCCGGGTTATCTCTCAAAAGCGTCCATCTCCTCGTCCGCCGGATATTCATCGCCCCGCTGGTGCTTGGCCGGATTCGCCGGCGCGGCGGCGGGCGGCGTAACGTTTGAGAAAAAGGTCAAAGGGTAATCGTTTGGCTGTTGTCCCCCCATAGTCACCCAGATCTCCGTCTTCGAAGCCTCGCGGCATCCGCGTGAGTCACCCACGCCAGGCTTCGGCTTCCTTGTATTTGGATCGGCAAGTCGGTTTTAGTGCAAATTTCCGCGCCACCATCACGGCAGCTTAAACCACCGTATTGCTGGTCCACCCATTTAGATGCTAGGGGCAAAGCTGACGCCTATCAGTATGACTTGGTAATTGCGACACCGATGAGTGGTGACCCTTGCGGGTATCCTGGAAGCCTACCGTGAAGAAGGCCCGAGACGATTCAAGGGAACACGACCCCAGCACGCTTGACCAAGGGTACCTTGGATGCGATTCTAATCTCGAAGTGCCCTGAGTGGCGGGTTCGCAAAGGTCACTTGTTCTCCCCAGGACAACGCAGGCACAGGAGGTGGGCAATGAAAAACCTAAAGATGGAGCTCACTGAGTCCGCGCGAGAAAAAATCTACCAGTCGGTCCTGGATTCGAGCCATTTGGATCTCGAATATGTGGCCATGCTGGCCTTTGCGGGATTGATCGCGCTCTTCGGCCTGCTGCAGAACAGTGTGGCGGTGATCATTGGGGCCATGCTCATCTCGCCCTTGATGAATCCTGTCCTGGCAGCGGCGCTGGCTCTGATTCTGGGGGACTGGAGCCTGGGCCGACGAGCGGCGTCCGTGCTGGCGTGGAGCATTGGGGGCGTGATCGCCCTCACCTGCCTGGTCGCGTGGCTCACTCCGCTGAAGCAGGTTACACCAGAGATCCTGGCACGCACTAATCCTAATCTGCTGGACTTGCTTGTGGCGGTACTGGCGGGGTTGGCGGGCACGCTGGCGTTGCGTGGCGGGCCGGTGAGCATGACGATCATCCCCGGCGTCGCCATCGCCGTGGCGGTCATCCCACCTCTTGCCGTAGTGGGTTTTTCGTTGAGCGGGCAGCATGGCGCCATGGCTTGGGGAGGATTCCTGCTATTCGTGACGAACTTGGTGTCCATCATGATCAGTGCCGCCTTGGTGTTCCGGCTCATGGGTTTCGCTCCCCACGAGGACACCCAAGAGGGAAGGGCCAAACTTCACAAGCGGGTGGCGGTCAGTGCTCTGGTTCTGATCATTCTGGCTGTGCCCCTGATGCAGACGCTGCGCAGGGCGGTGAACCAGATTGGCCTGCGGTCAGAGGTCGAGGGGGTGATCGGGGGGGTCTTCAAGACGGGTCACTCGACAATCGCCGACCTTTCTTATTCCGAGGTGGGAAAGAGCCTCCAGGTTAACGTGACCCTGCGTACCACGCAATACTTTGAGACCACGCAAATCGAGGCAGCGCAGGAGGCCTTGCGAAAACGCTTCGGGTCCAATGCCCAGCTCATGGTGGACCAAATCCTGGTAACTCAGGGCGGACTCTCAGCCGAGCAGATGGCACGCATCAAGAATTTCATCTCGGGTGGTGTTGTAAAGTCCGAGCCGAAGGAGGAACCCTTCGACCTCAAGGCAACCCACGAAAGGATCACAGGCTACCTCCAGAAGCAGGTTGATGAAGCCCTCATGGGGACGTCGATCAGGTGCACGGGGCCTCTTCAGGCCCAACTGGGGGCCGGCACTCCGCTCGTCCTGACTCTCCAACTCGTCGCTCCCGAGCCGTTAGAAGAGCAAACTGTAAAGCTGCTCGCGTCGCAGCTTTCCACAAAGGTTTCCACACCCGTCGAGGTTCATGGTGTCCTCGAGTTGGAAGGGGCAAATTACACGATGGCTCTGGAGTTGCCCGACACACAAAGGGGACTCGCCCGGCAAGATCGGCTCAAAGTCGCGGAACTGATCGCCATACTGCTCAAGCGTCCGGATCTCCATTTGCTGGCCGCCCTGAGCACCAAGGACACTGACGTCGGGGCTCTCAAGGCTTCAAGACTCTGGCGCGAGGTCCACTATATGCTGAGCCGGAGTCGTCTTAAGGCGTCTCAATGGTCTATGCAGTCGACTCCAATCCCTGCCGCAGCGGCGGTGGAGGCCATGCCCTCCGCAGGTGCTCCAGCCGTCCCCAAAGCGAAGGGTTCAGCGCCGCCTCAGCCGTACGAACCGGTTCGATGCAATTTCAGTGTATTTCAGGATTTCTGAAGCTGCATTGACGCCAGTGAGTCGGCCGCCCCCGTGCCGCACGTGGCGGAGTTCCCATCCGTATGTACTAGCATTCGGGAAAGGGTTGAGGGTCTTGCTTCGCGCGTTTCGTCCGCCCAAGAAGATAAACTGAATAGTGTCTTCCGTCCCGCACCTCCTGCCAGTGGCTGGTTGACGAGCTTGCCAAGGTGGGCCACGCCTTTGAAGCGCTGTTGCTGGAGATTCTGAGCGCGTGGCAAGTCACCGTGCCGAAGCTCCGGACCATGAAGGCGAAGACGGTTCCTTTCGTGGCTCTGATCTCGAATGAAGAGCGCCGGCTGGGAGAGGCGAGCGGCCGCTGAGACCGTGGACTTTCTTCTGAAATACAAGCATGCCGGCGGCTTCCTGATTGAGCCCGACTATCTGCGTGTGCACGGCAGACCGAAGAGTCGAGACCTTCTTGCCACCGTACATCAGCCAGAATTGCTTGCCAGTCATTGCAGCACCCATGCCTTCATGATGGCTCGGGGCAAAACTCTGCTCCCGCGGGTTAAGACAGAGGTCCGCTGTGGCAGGACAAGCATAGGGACGTAGTGTTTTTGTATTTCGGCAGGATGAGGTTGGCGACGGTGGAGTGGTGAGGCTCGTGGCAGGTGAGGCAGGTAATAGGAGGGGCGTTCTTACCAAGGGCGACGATGGGACCAGAAACAGGATGTCCCTCGACGGGGTGATTGAGTTTGTGAGTCTTGTCGAGGTTGAGGTAGGACCAGGAATCCATTTCCTTGAACGGGATTGTGGTGCCCCAAGAGAGGGTGAGAGTGTGCGCCTTGCGATTCACCTTCATGAGACCGCGGACGTGGCAAGCCATACAGACGTCCTGCGGAGAGGCGTACAGATGGGCCGGAAAATTACTGGCGTGTGGAGAGTGGCAGAAGACGCAGTTGCCCTCCTTGTAAGGTGGATGCTGGACGGGGTCAGTGGACAAGGTGTGGCAAGTAAAGCAGAGTTGAGTGGAGGGATAGGAAAGAGCGATGTAGGTGGCGCCCTTGACGTTGGCGACCGAGTGGCAGACGGTGCAGCCCATGGAGATCGCGGTGTGAACGTACTTCCCTGTGGCCTTGTCGTTGTGACACTCGAGACATTTGGAGGGATCGACTTTGGCAGGCAGAAGGACGGGATGCTGGTGAAGGTCGGCACGCGAAGGAGAAGCGGAAAGCAGCAGGACGAGCGCAGTCAAGAGTGTGGGGAGAAGAACCAGGCGGTGGCGCGCGGCAGAAAGTTGCATAGGTCACCATTCGCTGAGAGCGAAGATTTTGCGTACCCCGGGGAGCGCCGAAGGGTAAAAGTATAGTAACTCAAGAGGCGCGGGCAGGTGTCGTCGATATTTGGCACTGAGAAGGCGAATTTATCAAGGTTTGACCTTGGAGTCCCAGGTTTGTTTGAGTGATAAATCAAGGAAAAGTGCTCGGTGTCCCTATTCGACCGTCGCCGCTGGAGCCGCGCGCGCTTCAACACAACATACCCTCGCACATGCAATCGGCTCCCTCGCCGGCGACCTGATCCTCTTCTCCTTAGTCTTCCTCAGTGGTTACTATCTCCTCGCCGACCTGTCCAAACCGATTCTCCGGACCGTCCTCGGGGCCCTCGGTGTGATCGTCCTGCTCCCGCTGGGGTCCTACTTCCTTGTCCGCGCCGTCAAGGAACCCCTGCGGGCCCACGCTAGAAATCCGTCCGGG
>Ga0208034_1001474_pt1 | contig 14277 bp, 19 predicted proteins | sample June2015DPH_8_10_FD_184699 | JGI IMG/M metagenome (GOLD analysis project Ga0208034, IMG submission 184699) | Peatland microbial communities from SPRUCE experiment site at the Marcell Experimental Forest, Minnesota, USA - June2015DPH_8_100... | ecosystem: Environmental > Terrestrial > Soil >...
CGAACGGCATAATCCATCCTCGATTGCCACCCTGCGCCGCCTGATCGCCACCCACTTGGCCCGCTCCCTGCCCAGGTGTCCCTGCTGCCGGCGAGGCTTCTTATAACACAGTAGTACTAGCAGGATGCTGAAAAAGTACTCCCAACCCACTTCGCACCGTAGGGTGCTGCGTAGGATGGGATTCCTTCTCGTGTTTCAGCCAGGGCGAAGCCGCAATGCTTCGCCCTGTGCCTTCGGCAGGCTCAGGGCAGGCCCTGAAGGTGCGCCGCTTCAAAACACCTGGTCCGCAAAACAAGCCTTACGAGAACACCTCACCGGCCATGGCCGAGAGAGTGCGCGAGGGAAGGGTATTGCGCGCCGGGCGATCAGACACAAATCTGTCCGCGCCATTCAACTGCTTGCGTGTGATGCGCAGCTTCAAGGCCCGTTCGATGGCGCGAAGTTCGGCCACCTCGGCGCCTGCTACCAACGTTGAAGCGCGGCCGCGCAATCCGGCCCGACCGGTTCGGCCCACGCGATGGATGAAATCCTCGGGAATGGCCGGCAAATCATAGTTGATGACGTGCGCGATGTTCTGCACGTCGATGCCCCGCGAGGCGACATCGGTGGCCACCAGGACCTTGAAACGGCCAGCATCAAAGCCCGCGAGCGCGCCTGTCCGTTGCGACTGAGTGCGGTCGCCGTGAATCATCGCGGCGGCGAAACCGTCGCGCATCAGGCCTTTCGCCAGGCGCTCGGTACCGCGCTTGGTGCGGGCAAACACCAGGGTGCGCCCCTTCTCGGCGTAGAGAAGCTGGCGGAGGACTTCCGACTTTTCCGACGCAGAAACTTCAAAGGCGTGGAGTTCGACCGTGTCGGCCGGCTTCGAAATGGAACCCTGCGCAATGCGCACCGGACTGCGCATATAGTCATTGACCAGGCCGGCGACGGAGGCTTCCAGGGTGGCCGAGAAGCACAGCGTCTGGCGATCGCGCGGCAGCACCGCGACGATGCGGCGGATGGCCGGCAGAAAGCCCATGTCGAGCATGCGATCGGCTTCGTCCAGAACCAGGGTTTTGACTTGTTCGAGGCGCACCAGCCTGCGGCCCAGGAAATCTTCCAGCCGCCCCGGCGTGGCTACGATGACCCGCGCTCCGGCGCGCAAGGCTTGAATCTGCGCCTTCTCGGCCAGACCGCCGATGACCAGGGCTGCGGGCGCAAATTTCTTGTCGCGCAGCTTTTCGTATTGTTCGTGGACCTGCATGGCAAGTTCGCGCGTAGGCACCAGGATTAGCGCTTCCGGGTTGCGAGACGTGGTCTGCAACAGGCGCTCGATCAAGGGCACCAGGAAGGCCAGGGTTTTGCCAGTGCCGGTTTGGGCGGTGGCCAGGACGTCTCTGCCCGCAAGAGCGTGCGGGATCGCTTCCGCCTGGATGGCGGTGGGAATAGTGAAATTAGCAAGCGCCAACTTCCGCTGAAGTTCAGCGGAAAGAGGCATTTCTGTAAATTGTGTCAATCGAATTGTACTTTCTGGAGGGGCGTCTCGCGATTGCATTTAGTTGGTGCATGCGATTCGCGAAGATACTTCGGATGCCGCTCAATAGTTTATTGGGCGCTGAAAACAAACGGGAAGCAGGAAAGGCGGGAAATCAGATCGAAAATTCGGATCGGACTGTCGCACCACAAGCGAACCGTGGCTAATAGCGTCTAACGGCAGTGTACCACAGGCCCCTTGAGAATGCCGGGAAAGCAGCGGCGGGGCCGGCCGCTGCTGCGGAATTACTTGGCAAAGTCATGAAAATCAAAGCCTTGCGGCTGTCCTTCCTCATCGTGCGTGACCACCAGATCGGCCACCGGTGAGGTGGCGGGGGCTCCCGTCTCACTGTCCGATTGCTGCTTGCGCTGCTGCTTCTTCTGCAACTTTTCGGCCTGTTTCTCCTGGCGTGACCGTTCTTTTTGGCGCTTGGTAAAGGATGGACGCGAGTTGGCCATACACGGCTCCTCTCAGTTCAATCAATCTGATATCTCCATCATACATGCATGTTGGCACTCTGAGTAACCGCGCGAATCCTCGCTTCGCTCATACCGACAACTCCAGAGACGAATCCTCGATCATTCCATCGCGCCAACTCAGAACGACTTCTGCCGCACGCTCTTAAAGCCCTCGGCTGAAAGCAACTTTGAGTGCTGGCCGCTGCGCACGGTGCTCTCACTCACACCGCGTTGTGACCGATATCACTTCGCCTTGGGCAGTGCCTGGTTAAGAATCGAACTATCGTTCGGTAGGTGGATAAGGCTCCCAACCGCAGCGTAATTTCAGGCGCCGCCAAGCCTAACAAGGAAGATGCCGCCGTCCAGGCTGGCCTTCTCGCTCAGGCGCGTCGCCAAGAAGAAAGGGCAGCAATGGCCAAGGGTTCGGTGCAGATTGTGGTTGAGCGCTGTAAGGCCTGCGGATTCTGCGTAGAGTTCTGTCCCACGCACGTTCTGGCGCTCTCCTCTGCTTTTAACGCCAAGGGATATCACACTCCTTACATGGTCCACCCGGAGAAGTGCAGCGGTTGCGATTTGTGCGGGATGTACTGCCCCGACTTCGCGATTTTCGGGTACAAGCAGCCGGCCGCGGCCAAGGACGTTGCCGCCGCAGCCGCCCCGCCTCCCGCTGCCGAAATCAAGGAGGACCAAGATGCATGCTGAAGCCGCCGGGGTCCTGACCGGCACCCATTTTTTTGATGGCGACCACGCCTGCTGCGAAGGCGCACTGGCCGCCGGAGCGCGCTTCGCTTCCGGCTATCCCATCACCCCCTCAACCGAAGTCGTGGAACGCTTTGCCGCCCGCGTACCCACCGTAGGCGGGACCTTCATCCAGATGGAAGATGAACTGGCCGCCTCGATTACGTTGCAAGGCGCGGTGTGGGGCGGCGCCAAGGCGTTCACCGTGACCTCCGGTCCCGGATTCTCCCTGATGATGGAGCACATTGGCCTGGCGGTCATGACGGAAACGCCCTGCGTCTTTGTGAATGTGCAGCGCGGCGGCCCTTCCACCGGATTGCCCACCCTGCCCGGTCAAGCCGACATGATGCAGGTGCGCTGGGGCTCGCACGGCGATTACGAAATCATTGCGCTGTGCCCCAATTCTCCGCAAGAGTGCTTCGACCTGACGGTCACCGCCTTCAACTATGCCGAGCAGTATCGCTGCCCGGTGTTTGTGATGATGGACGAGGTAGTGGGTCACATGACGGAGAAGGTCGTCATCCCTCCTCCCGAGCAAATTGATATCACGCCGCGGCGCTATACCACGCTTCCCCCCGACGAGTTTCTCGCCTTCCAGCCGCGCGAAGATCTGGTGCCCGACATGCCGCGAATCGGCGAAGGCTACAACGTCCACGTCACCGGCCTGACCCACGATGAGCGCGGCTATCCCGATATGACGCCCCCCACGCAGGACAAGCTGGTAAGACGGCTGAAGGACAAGATCACGAAGAATGTCGACAAGATCACTCTGTACGAGGAAGAACAGATCGAGGGCGCTGACGTGGTGGTGGTGTCGTATGGCATCACTTCGCGCGTGGCGCAACGGGCCATCGAATTGGCGCGCAAGAAGGGCGTGAAGGTCGGCAAGTTCCGCCTCATCACCGCCTGGCCTTTCCCCGAAAAGCAGATTGCGGAAATCGCCGCCAAGGTGAAGGCACTCGTCGTCGTAGAGCTGAATCTGGGACAGATGGTGCGCGAGGTGGAGCGCGCCGCGGCCGGCCAGGCCATCGTCCGCTTCGTGGGACACGCCGGAGGCAGCGTACACCGTCCGGAAGACATTCTGCAGACCATCCTGGAGGTGGCGCGATGAACGAAGTGAGCGAGGTGACCGAACTGACTCCCCAAAACCCAGTGGAACCATTCCTGCGCATGGACCGCATTCCCCACATCTGGTGTCCGGGCTGCGGCATTGGCACCAGCGTCAACTCCTTCGTCCACGCGCTCATCGATGCCAAAATTGACACCCGAAACGTCGCCATCGTCTCCGGCATCGGTTGCAGCGGGCGGGTTGCCGGCTACATGAAACAGGACTCGTTCCACACCACGCACGGCCGCGCCATTCCGTTCGCCACCGGCTTGAAGCTGGCCAACCCCAAGCTCAACGTGGTGGTGTACTCCGGCGACGGCGACCTGTTCGCCATTGGCGGCAATCATCTGATTCACGCCGCGCGCCGCAACGTGGACATCAAGGTCATCTGCGTCAACAACCTGATCTATGCCATGACCGGTGGACAGACAGCCCCGACTACCCCGAACGATGTTATTACTTCCACCAATCCTTACGGGACGTACGATCCGGCGTTCAACCTGCCGTACCTGGTGGAAGCGGCGGGAGCGGTTTACGTGGCCCGCTGGACGGTCTTCCATGTTAAACAACTGGCGCGCGCCATGCAGGAGATGTTCGCCAAGAAGGGTTTCAGCTTCATCGAGGTCCTGTCGCCTTGCCCAACGCTTTACCAGCGGCGCAACAAAATGGGCGACGGCCTCGACACCATGAAGTTCTACAAACAAGCCAGCAAAATCAAAAACGGCGCAGCGACCAAAGACGTTGCCTTAAGCAAGAGCGGCGAGATCATCGTGGGCAAGTTTGTCGATCGGGAGCGCAGCGACTATCGCGATCTCATGCACGATCGGCTGCTCGATTCGCTGGGCGACGATTACGTGGAAACGGAGGCCTGTACATGCCAGTAAGCGAGATCCGTATCGCAGGATTCGGAGGCCAGGGCGTCATCCTGTCGGCCCTCATCATCGGCAAAGCGGGGTGCATCTATCAGCCCGGCTACGCCACCATGACGCAGAACTTCGGGCCGGAAGCCCGCGGCGGAGCCTGTAGCGCGCAGCTCATCCTTTCGGACACGCCGGTGCTGTATCCCTACGTGCCCCGGCCCGACATTCTGGTGGTGATGTCGCAGGAGGCGTACGTAACGTTCGCCCCGCAGCTCAAGGACGACGGCATTCTCATCATTGAAGAAGACCTGGTACGGATCGGCGAGCTGCCGGCCGGAGTGCGCGTTTACAGCGTCCCCGCAACCCGCATCGCCGAAGAACTCGGCAAGAAGATGGTGCTGAACATCGTGATGGTCGGATTTTTCGGGGCCATCTCCCAGGTGGTCGAACGTGAAGCGCTGCGCAATGCTGTGGGCGCTTCCGTGCCGCCAGCTTATCGGGAACTGAACTTGAAGGCCTTCGACCGGGGATTCGAGTACGGCGCCAAGGCGCTCACGGAAGTCATCGTGCAGCAAGACTCAGAGGTCGCAGTCGCGGCACTGGAAAACTAGCTTCATTCATAACTCATACCGAAGCCGGCGGAGGGTCGCCGGCTTTTTCTCTTTTCTAACGATAAAAACTAATTTGGGCTGTCATCCCGACCGAACCCGCTCCAGCGGGTGAGTGGAGGGACCTGCTGTTCTCTGTGAGCCGGCTAAGGACTCGGCAGGTTGTGGAGCGAGCCGGCGGCGAACGCAAAGCCTTCTGGCGCAATCCTCACCGCGCCCTGATAGGGCTGATCAATGTCCGCGATGGCCACCAACACCAGCGCGATTAAGAAGCTCAGCACCAGCACTTGCAGTAAATGAAAACGGAAATTCGGCACGCCAAAGAAGCACGATGACGCAACTGTGATGATGCCTCCCGCAACCAGGACCGCCCACAGAATGCCGGGCAAGGCTTCGCGCGCTTGCATGGCGCGAATGCGGCGGTATTGGGTCAATCCTCGCAACTCCTCCATGAGTTGGTACACCGCGATGGCACCGGGCTGCGCCTGTGCCTCACTCTGTCCTGCCAGCGTCCAGAGTTGGTTAATCATCTCCTCGCCTTCCAGTGGCATTTGTTGCTTCTCCATCGCGGGCCACTCGCGTTGCAAGGCGTTGTCTGCATAGCGCACACACAGTTCCTGGATGGCCTTGGCGTTCGGGTCCTTCAATTGGCTGGCGATGCGGAAGACGTTCACCAGGGCGTTGGCTTCCTTCTCTTCGTTGGCTTGGGCCTCTTGGAACATGGTCCAGACACCCGCCAGCGTGAAGGCCAGAATGACCGCGTAGGTGGTGCCGATGACGGCAACCACCGCTCCGGTAAAGTCGTTTGACTCCTTGCGAGCGGGCGCGGTTGAGGTGCGGCTAACCAGGAAAAGAAATGCGCTCCCCCCAGCGACACAGCCGATGATGATGAGAATGTTGGCTAGCACGATGATCTCTCGCGGCTAATTCTCCGGCGGTTAACGAGCTTACACTGCTTTGCCAAAAAGCGGGAGGGGATTGTACAGGGAGCAGCAAACTTAGCTTAAAGTCAGGACTTTGTGCTCGGGGCAGCGGGCTTGAGCGAGATCGGTCAGGCGATCGATTAACTCTGGACCATGGTTCGCGTAGAAATAGAGCCCGCCGATTTCGCGCTCCTGCAGCGCCTTGTTGGGATAAAGAGCGTTTTCGATTTGGGCGGCGTGTCGCGACAGAATGTCCGTTCGGCGCAACTCGGCTTGCGCGGCCCGCTTCTCCAGACGATTTACCTGATAGTGCATCTTGCTGGCGGCCCGACGGGCGGCTTCCACCAAGGTTGGATCCAGCGTCTTTAAAGACTCGCGGAGCCGCGCCATAACGGCTTCAACCGATTGGCGCGCCTGCTCGAAATCCTGCTTGAGTTCGGCAGGCAACGAGCGGGCGGCAAGACAGTCGCGAAGCTGACATTCGCCGTGAGACAATTCCGGCAGCTCCACTTCATACTTATTAAGCAGGCGCTCGATGCGCGGCTCAATCAACGTGGCGCTCATACGCGGAAGAATCGGCGTGATTCTGCCCAGCAGCTTCTCATACACAACCGCAGCCTGCGCGAAGTACGCGATCTCGGCCGGACCGCCGATGTAGGCCAGCGTGGGGAGCCAGTAATCCTGCAGCACCGGACGCAGCAGCACGTTGGCGCTGAAGTTCTCCGGCGCCGTCGCGACGCGCTTCTGCAATTCGTCGGCGGAAACGGCCTCCTTCGCAATCGTGAAGGTCCCATTGGCGCGATGCACCGGGACGCGCGCTCCATCCACCAGGACAAACAATGGAGTGGATTCTCCCGTCACCTTGACCTGTTCGTGATAGCCGCCGTCACGCAACTGCTGGTTGCGCTCCAGCACTGCCTGGTCGAGTTCGGCGGAACGCTGCAGCGCCTCCAGGAACAACGGCGCGGCAATGCGATGCAGCTCCGGATCAACCGGATCGAGGAAGATAAGTCCGTGCTCGCGCCCACTCCCACTAAAGATGCGCGTGTAAAGTTTGGCGAACGCGTCGGAGAAGGTCTCGCCCTCGGCGTAGCTCGCGCGCAGGTAATCGGCGGCCAGCGATTCGCCCAGCAGCTTGGCGGCTTCGGCGACGATCTCGTTCGTTCCCTCCGCAAAGCGAAGGTGCGCCACCGGAGCGCCCGCAACGCCTGCCGTCTTTGCGGTGGAAGGCGCCAGCTGAAAATCGTGGGTCAGCAGCAACACCTGGTTGACTTCGTCGAGGTCGTGGTCTTCCGAGGCCATCCAGAACACCGGCACACATTCCACGCCTGACTGTTCAACCTGCCTGGCCAGAGCCAGAACCGATGCGGCTTTGAACAGCGACATCAGCGGGCCGCCGAAAAGTCCCACCTGCTGTCCCGTGACTACGGCGTAAGCGCCGTGACGCAGCCGCTGAATGTTGCGCAGCGTCGCATCCGAAGCTCCCCAGGCGCGGTTCTGTTTCTCCAGCGCGTCGGCGACACGGGCCTGCCGTTCGCGATCGCGGGGCACGGACTTGGCGAATGCGGCAACATGCTCCACGTCCGGCTGCGTGGGAAAAAACTTGCGAACCGCGGGAGAGTAGGAAAGAAAATCGCTGAAGATGCGGGTGGTGTGCGGGATGGAGTTGAACGAGATGCAGTCGGGAATCACGCCGTCGTCTCCCGACAACAAGGCCAGCACAAGCAGGTGCGGCGAATGCGGCCGCAATCCAGAAGCTGCCGACAGTCGTTTGCAATCAATCGATGAACCAGTTTGACCATTCGCGCCACTCGTATGAGACTAACAGGCAGCCAAGAGGTTTGGATGACTTCCCTGCCAAGGGGATGCAGGATTCGCGCGGCCGAGTCGCCCACCGCATAGCCGGCATCTATATGCTGGCGATTGACTTCGCTAGCTGGTAGAGTAGAGGAGATCGCGGTTCACTTCGGGGGCGTCACGGCTTCGACGGAAGTGATTGCGGTAAAGAGGCATACCGGAGCGCATGCATCCGTAATCGCGTGCAAAAACACAATTGCCAATCAAAACCTGGCATACGCAGCTTAATTAGTTAAGTTGCCGTCCTCCTCGGCTTTGCTCATGGGCTGAAAAAGGGCGTCGCACAGTGAGCTGGCTGCGCACTCTCCACCTGTGAGTTCGCGGCGAGATTATCAGGTTGGCTGGCTGCGTTTCTTGTCCGCTCTGAGCGCGGCCCGCGAGAGTGCCGGGTAACTCCGGCGCATGAACGTGACTAAGTATGTAGGCTCTTTGCCAGCAGCATTTTCGGACGCGGGTTCAACTCCCGCCGCCTCCACCAACTTATCTCTATACGCTGCAATTAGTTTGCGCGACCACTTCCGCCGTGTACCTCAGGTGTACCCTTCGTGAGGGATTCGGAGAGATTCCAGGTACGGCGTACATCGGCTTCTAACTGTTCCTGTCGCGACCGCACCCAAGGTGCATAGTGCTTCTCCGTCACGCGAGTGGATTGATGCCCTAGCAGCATTGAGACGCGCTCCAGAGGAACACCTGCGAGCAGCAGCTCCACCGCGAAAGTGTCGCGGAAGCGGTGAGCATGCCCACGCGTGATTCGTGTCAACTTGAACATCCGACGCAGAGTGCGCTGCCAGTCGCCAACCGCGCTCTTGGGATGCGATTGGCCGGTCCAGAAAAAATATCTCTCGCCCGGCAGCGCCTCCAGCACGTCCACCACGAACGGCGGTAAGGGACAGAAGACGGCAGTTCCGGTTTTCGCCTGATAAAGGAACAGCTTACCACCAGTGATACGCGCGCGCTCAAGCGTGACCGCATCGCGGATGCGCAAGCCGCCGAAGCGCAACAACAGCACCAGGGCTCGCAAGCGCAAAGCATTCATCGCACCCGCCTTCGGATGCAGGTGCTTATAGCCATCGCAGGCGGCAAGAATCTCCGACATCTCCGCCGTGGTGAATGGCATTGTGGGCGAGCTGCTGACTTTTGGGTTTTTCACACTGCGCGCCGGATTGTCTGCAATCCACTGCGCCTCCTGGGCGAAACGAAAAAACGCCCGCAAGCGCTCGAGCGTCTTCAGTGCGGCTAGGTTTTCCAACGGCCAGGCCGTCCGGAAGGATCGGCACATTGCCAGGTCGAACTCGCGCAGGAAGCGCAGACCGTATTGGCGCGCGAATTCATCCATCCGGCGACGAAGCAGCTTGTATTTGGACAGCGTCGGCGGCCGGAGATTGCGGGCTTCCGCGTCAGCTAGGAATTGCTCCCAGGCCTGCTCAATGGTGATCGGCTCAGTCCGTGGGGCGGTCTGGTCGCCTGCGGCCTCCCATTCCCGCACAGTGTTCTGGGCCTTCTGCCAGTCGCGCGTCTTTAGGGATTGGCGAATCTCGCGACTGCCTAGAAAACCGTCAACCCAAACAGTGCACCGACAGCGACGATACGCACGGCCCAGAGCGCTGTGCTCACAACCCTTTTCATGTCTGCGATAAATGGTAAGCATGGGCTAGCTCTCCCGTCCGCGTTTCAAGTAGGCATTGATCGCGCGGCGAATCAGTTCAGCAACCGGTGCGCCAGTCTTGGCGGACAGCCTATCGAGGGCTTGTTTCTGTTGAAGCTCCAAGAAAACATTCATTCGTATTTTGCTCATACCCCTATATACACCTTACGGTGTATATATGACAAGAGAGGTTTCAGATCGGGCTCAGTCTGCGGTGCACCCGCTCTGCAACGCTTTCCGGAATCCGCAAAGTGCGGCGGCGGCGGGGGCGCACCCGTTCGATCACCAATACCCCCGGTTCACGTTCGAACAAGCGCCGGATGCTGTCCGCACTTAGACCCCACAATTCGCCTAATTGCTCAGGTGTCCAATGCCGCTCGGTCGCGAGTTGGGGAGAATCAGGCATCAAAAGTTCTCACTTAAGTAGCTGCGCTGCTGCGGGCCGTGTCGCGGCCCTTCAGTTCGTCCAATATGGGTGAGATTCGGTTCCACATCGGCTCCCCGTCCTTGTCGAAGAAGCGGTCTGAATACCGGATGATGTCTTTCTTGTCGTCGAAACCGATGCGTAAAACGTAGCCATCGAGAAGGGTTGCCGAAGCATAGTTCATGGCGGCTTTGGTTTGGGACACGGCCCACTCAATACGACCCACAGGGGCCTGGATCACAATCTCGTCGTGGACGGGACAGCAAACCTCCACGCCACGACGCATAGCTTCAATGACAGCAAGTTGAAGCATTCCCGCACCGGTCGCTTGTCCTTTGAAGTTGAGCAACGTGTTCTTTTCGGTACGGACGCCTTTGTGGAGGGTCCACCCGAGCTTTGTTGACATCTCGAGAGCCACGCTGAAGTTGTCCACCTGCTTCTCACGCCAGAACAAGTAGCGCGAGTACAGTCGTCGGTAATCTTTGAAGAGGCGCACGGCCACCGATTCTGAAACTCTTGACTTGGAGATAAACCCCCACTTCTCTTGTCCATAGCCGATCGCCAGCATGGCTGTTTTGTAAAGCTTTCTGACTTCGGGGTGGGTCTTACTTGTAGCACCGCTCGGCGCGGCACCGGCCAGAATCGCAAACTCCATGTAAGGGTCCCCGCTCTCGTAAGTCCGTCGCAGGTTTTTGTCGCCGCTCCGGATTGCGTTGATGCCAAGCTCCTGGGCGCTCCAGTCAAGCCCAGCCAGGGCCCATCCCTCGGGCGGCTTGATGAGGAATCGCGCCCACTTGGCAGCGCTAAATACGTAAGTGCCTCGGTCGTCTTTGCCTGGCGTGTTGCGCGAGGTGATCGCGCCCATCGCGCCAAGCAGGAGTCGATTGCGCCCGTCGAGGTCGCACGCGATATTAAGGCGGTCCATATCCACGATCTTGTAGAGCTGGTGTAACTCTTCGAGTTCGGGGTTGGCTGCGATCATCGCCTCCCACGGGTCCTTGTCGAGCTTGCGCGCCTTCGACTTTTTAGTGCGTGGCCATTGCTTATCCAGACCCTCCTTCTTCAGGTAGGTCTCAAACTTGGCGTGATTAAAGTGAAGGTGTTCGCCAGGTGTGAGACCGTCGAAGATGTCGTATTTGAAAAGCAACCCACCCACAACCTTTCTGCGAATGTCGTCCCAGTTCTGTTGGATTAACCGCAAGTTTGGTACATCTAACGGCGCGTACTTGTAGTCGGCGTCACATTTCATGTACTCGCCGTGAAAGATTGCCACGGCGAGGTTCAAGGGCATCCGCATAGGTAGTCCTCCAATCGCGAAAGTAGGGAATGCACACCGACCACGTCGGTCCAGCAATAATCGAGGAGGGCCTTGCGCTCTCTCGGTGTGTATTCGTGGTTTCGTTTGTCCATCAAAGCAAGCGCGCGCATGTCATCCTTAACCTCTTGATCGAGGTGGGGGAGGTTGAAGAAGATGAGAGCATCCACCAAACTACGGCCCTGGTTTCTCGCGCGCTTACCGCAAGTCATAGCGTGAAACTCGATGCAGGAATCTAGTACCTTCTCGGGAGGTAGCCAACCCAGAGATTTATGGCTGATAAGTTCAGCAGAAGCGTAGTAAGCCACGAAGAGGGACTCCGGACCAAGCGGGTAAGGGCATACTACGCCAAGGTCACACCACAGCCGGTGCTCTCGGCCAGACGGCAGTTCCAGAGCACCGACGCAGCGCACCTCTTGGAGGCCATTCCCGAGGGGGCGGAATTCGGTGTCGACGATAACGACCCCTCCGGGAAAGTATTGGAGTAGCTTGCTCAATTATTTTTTGCAGAACAGCTCCTGGTAGATGGGATGGTCAGTTGAGTCAATGATGTGGCCGTCGCCAAAAGCCTCCACCCACAACTCCTCGAGGGTCTTGTCCGGACCGAAGTCGGGAACCTCGTCCAGGCCAGGAAACGTGCGCCCGATGTATTTTCCTTTGACCGGGTCCGATACGAGACGGGTCCACTCTTTCATAGCCTTGATGGCGATCTGTCGGGCCGTCCTCGACCACAAGTCTGTGGACACGGCGGAGACCGCCCAGAGGAAGCGCGCTCCATCACGGTGCACACCGTAAAACAGTGTGTACCGCTTCACGCCGTCCATCTTGGACACCATGTTGGGAGCGACGAGGTAATACTCTTTGCTGCCCCCTTTAGGCTTTTTTACGAACATGTTAGCGTCGTGGAACAAGGTTGGGTGGATGCGAAAGGCGACCGAATCGCTAGGGCGGCCTACCTCTAGCGTTTCGGAGTCGACGGAGGTTTCATCGTCTCCAGCAGACGCGTCGGCCAAGATGTCGTTGACCAGGTTAGAGGCTTTGTCAGTTGCTGTTGTCGGCTTGTCACCCGACGAGGTTGTGTCGGGCGTTTTGGTTTCAGGTTCCTGAGTTTGCATTGTGAATGACTCCTTCTGCCCCTTCCGAGGCGTGACTGGCAGCGTCAACTGTTCCACCAAGTGGCGTGCTGCTACAGCCACCTGGTCAAAAGGTTGGAGAGAAAAACGGGATTACGGAGGTAGGCATGTAGGTAACAGGTAGGTAGCCAGGTAGCTACTGGGCTCTTTAAGAAGAAGAGAAGATATATATAGATGTTGAGGTAGGTAACTAGATAAGTACCATGTACGTAGGTAGGTAGGTAGGTAGGTAGGTAGGTAGGTAGGTCGAAACTCCCACCGTTGAGTCCCAGCGGCTTTGGATTTTGCTTGGCTTCACGTGTGTGTGTGGTAAAATAGTTCATAGATTAAGACCTTTTGAGTTCATCCGGGCCGAGTTGCGATCGGCCCTTTGTTATTGAGTCTTCAGCGATTCAATCCAGGCGCTCAGTTCTGGAGAGCCCCAATGAAAACGAACGTAGCGACCTGCACGCCAGCAAGGGATGCGTTGCGTCCTTGGCGTACGTGCTCGGGTGTGCTCCTGAACCCAAGTGACCGGAAGGCGGAGACGATCCGCCAGTTCCTTGGCATCCAGGAGTTCAAAGCTACCCATTGGCCACCTCAGCCGGGGTGACCTTAACCATTGCCTTGAGGCCGTCGATCGAAACAAACACCGTCCCACCGATCCTCATCGAGGCAATCCTGCGCATCGCGGCCCACTGTCGGATTGTTTTCTCTGGTATTGCACCATTGAGGTGCTGGTGCGCCTCGGAAAGCCTGCACCACTTATCGCGGTCAAATAGGTCTGCCATACTTCTTTCCCTGCCTTTACGTTTTTTCTTGCCAACGCTTCGAAGGTAACGTAGATTTTTTTTCATGGCAATATACAATCACGTGAACAAGAAAACCCATGAGATTCCAATCCTGGTGCCCTGCCGCGACGGTGACAAGCCGGATGGGTGTGTGCGCTTCCTAGATAGGCTCAAGACAATAAATCAGCCCGCGAAGCTCTTCCGCGACGTGGGGAATCTGACCGGTGAAGCCCAGAAGCGGTTCACAGCTATCGCGCACCTGTCCTCGATCGCACACGCTAAAGAGGTTGACTACGGACTGTTGCGGGACAGCTTTTGGACCTTTGTCGAGAAGGCTTGGGATCCGAAGCGCCTAAGCAAGCGCAACCTGCCCGGTGCTCCCGGGTCTCCTGGGCCTAACGGGGGTGATAGAGTCGATCCCGTCGGCTGGACTAAGTATTGGCTCCCGCAAATCGTCAATCAGGAGCTTGCGATGGCCCGAATAGTGATGTGGTGGCCTGACGGGAAGACCATCGGGCCCGCAATCTACTGTCCCGATAGCAATACGGCGGCGTTTGCCCGTCTGCTGCTCCGAGGGGTCCAGTCGGACAGATATTGCCCTGGCTGCGGAAAAGCCTTCACGCCCAAGAGGCCGAACCAGTTTTACCACACACCTGCTTGCGGCGATTGCCACCGCCATAGACGGCAGAAATTGATGGAAAAACAACGGAAAACCGTGCACAAGAAGGGTTGATCATCCGCATCAACGCAGCGCGCAGCCGCTCTGAGGGCCGGGAGGCCGCGTGAAAACCTAATACTTACTAATCAGAGCATAATATAGATGACATTCAGTGAGTATTCTGTTATCGTCCTGGGATGAAGAAACAGGATGCTCGCTCGCTGCCGGGGAAGTCCCAAGAGGATCTTCGCCGGCGAGTCGTTGAGG
>Ga0208034_1001477_pt1 | contig 14235 bp, 6 predicted proteins | sample June2015DPH_8_10_FD_184699 | JGI IMG/M metagenome (GOLD analysis project Ga0208034, IMG submission 184699) | Peatland microbial communities from SPRUCE experiment site at the Marcell Experimental Forest, Minnesota, USA - June2015DPH_8_100... | ecosystem: Environmental > Terrestrial > Soil >...
CGGCAGCCAGCACTACATGCCCGAGTGGATGAAACTGGCCCCCGACCGCTATCCGCACATGGTCGATAAGAACGGAGGCGCGGTGGACTCGCCTTCACCCTACGCCAGCGCGTCGCTCGAGGCGGACAAGAGTGCGTTCACCGCTTTCCTGCGGCGCCTCAAAGCAGCCGATCCGCAGCGCACCGTAATCATGGTTCAGGTGGAGAACGAACCCGGCACCTGGGGCAGCGTGCGCGATTACTCCCCGGCCGCGCAGAAACTCTTCGAAGCGCCGGTGCCGCCCGAGGTCCTCGACGCCATGCAGGTGAAGGCCGCTTCGCCATCCCCGAACTGGCAGGAAGCCTTTGGCCCCGAAGCCGAAGTGTGCTTCCACGCTTGGTCGGTAGCGAGATATGTGGAGCAAGTCGCCGCCGCGGGGAAGGCCGTTTATCCGCTGCCGCTCTATGCCAACGCGGCTTTGCGTGACCCGCTGAAGCCGGGCGCTCCCGGCAGCTACGAAAGCGGCGGCCCCACGGACAATGTGCTCGCCATCTGGAAAGTCGCGGCGCCGGCGCTGGATATTCTGGCGCCCGACATTTACATGAACGACCCCGCCGCGTATTTGAAGGTGCTCGAACTTTATCATCGCGACGACAATCCCCTCTTCGTGCCCGAGACCGGTGGCGCCGACAATGCCCGTTTCTTCTTCTCGGCGCTCGCCCTTCAGGCCATAGGATTCTCGGCGTTCGGGATGGATTACACCAGGGACCGCGGCGACGCTGCCGGGGGTTCCAGGCCACGCGAGGAGTTCCTGACTCCCTGGGCAATGAATTACCGGTTGATCGGCCCGATGCAGCGGGAGATCGCCCGCCTCAATTTCGAAGGTAAGCTCCAGGCCGCGGCCGAGGAAAAGGGCAAGGTCACCGAGACCCTGCCGTTCGGACCTTGGGAAGCGGTGGTGTCGTATGGAGCGTTCCGCAACAATCGCGCCGTGGGGAATCCGGAGCCAACGGGGCGCGTTCTGATTGCCCAGCTCAAAGAGAACCAGTTTCTGGTGGCCGGATTCTTTTGCCGCGTCGACTTCTTTCCGGCCGGCACCGAGCAGCAACGGAAGTCCCAGCATATCGTAGAGGGAACCGGACAGACTCCCTCGGCCCTGATTGACGGTAAATGGCAGCACCGGCAGTTCCTGCGTGTGGAAGAGGGAACCTACGAGAACGGCGTCTTCAAGTTCCTTCGCATCTGGAATGGCGACGAGACGGACTGGGGCCTCAACTTTGGCTCGGAGCCTGTGGTGCTGCGCGTCTCGCTTGCCACGTATTAGAGATCGAGGTGGTCTCTACTCGCTCGAATCCGGTGGCGCAGAGCGGGGCTCCGGGAGAGAGGAAAACATGAGAATCACGAAATCGCAATTCGGAACGATCGCATTTGCAGCCGTGGGCATCGCGTTAGCCTGCGGCGGCCCCGCTGCCTATGCCCAGACGGCGGAACACTACCAGAACTTCAACAGCGCAATCTACATCCCCGTAGACGACATGCGGCGCATGGCGGCCGATCCGAAATTCATGCAGGACAGCTTCGACGTCGTGCATGCGTCCATCAAGTTCAACAAGGTCTGGCTGGAGACCTATCGCGCGGGCCAGGAGGTCAGCGAGGCCGATGTCCGCAAGGTTAAGCAGTTCTTCGAGAGTAAGGGCATCCGAACGTCCGGCGGCATCATGGCGGTTCTGGGGGTGGAGGGCGACCGGATCCGGTCCTTCTGCTGGTCCAATCCGGCGCACCGCGAGCGCTTCCGGAAGCTGGTAGCCTTTTCCGCCGCCATCTTCGACGAACTCATCTTCGACGACCTGTTCATGTATAACTGCCGCTGCGACCTATGTCAGCGGGCCAGGGGGAACAGGAGTTGGACCGAGTTCCGCTTGGAAGTCATGAAGGACGTCGGCGAAAACTTGGTCGTGAAGAACGCCAAAAGCGTCAACCCCAGGATCAATCTCATCTTCAAACCGCCAAACTGGTACGAGCAATACCAGTTTTCCGGATACAACCTGGAGGCACAGCCAAAGGTCTTCGACATGATCTACGCCGGCACTGAGACCAGGGACGCGGAGAACACGGTGCAGCATCTCCAGCCCTATCAGAGCTATGGACTGATGCGGTACTTCGAGCACATCAAGCCGGGCAAGTTCGGCGGCGGCTGGGTCGACCCCGGGCAGCGCCAGACGCTCAACCGCTTTGCGGAGCAGCTTGAGGACACGCTATTTGCCAAACCGAAAGAGATCACCATCTGGTCCTGGGGAGAGCTGCTTGAATCCCTCCGGCAGCCCGACGGGTCTGCCAAAGTCACGAGCATCCTCGCGCCCGTGGCCGGCGATGCCTACGAAAAGCTGGATTCGTTCCTCGGCAAACTGGGCAATCCGTACGGCGTAGCCAGTTACAAACCCTATCATTCTTCCGGCGAGATGTACCTTCACAACTACATGGGGATGATCGGTATCCCCATGGATCTCTACCCGGAATTTCCGGAGGACCGCGACACGATCCTGCTCACTGAACATGCGAAGTACGACCCTCAGATCGTGGACAAAATCTGGAAGCATCTGAACGCCAACAAGACCATCGTGATCACCACCGGACTGCTCAAGACGCTGGAAGGCAAAGGCATCGAAAAGCTTATGGAGGTGGAGTACACCGGCCGCACCGTGATCGCGAACAGGTTCACGTTTCGGCGGGACTATGATGAGGAGCCGGCCAACTACTACTACTCCCAGAGCGACATCGTCCTTCCGCAGCTTGCCTACGGGCTGGTGGATAGCGAAGAGATCATTCAGGCGATCTACAAAGACGACAGCCGCTACCCGGTTCTGTTGCGCGCGAGGGGCCTGGACAAGGGCAGGCTGTACATCCTGACGATACCGGAGAACCAAAGCGATCTCTATCAGCTTCCACCGGAAGTCCTTTCCCAAATCCGCCGGCACCTGATGCGGGAGATCCCGCTATACCTGGACAGCCCCAGCAAGATCTGCCTGTTCACGTACGACAACAACACGTTCGTCACCCGGTCCTATCAGCCCGGCCCGGTGCGCTACAAGATTATCGTCAGGCAGGCATCCGCCAAACTGTACGACCTGCGGAGCGGGGCCCAGTTGCGCGGCTACGTGGACGGCAACACGACCGTCTTCGAAGTCTTGCAAATGCCGCGCACGTACGCGGCGTATCGCTTCGAGTAGTGACGGGGCCGGCTCCGGAGCGCAACCTCGGGCGTTCCGTGTGGATGGCCGCGCCTCTCATTGCGGCGATCTACATCGGTTGGACCGGCTCGTTCCTGGCGTACATCCCGGACCAGCGCGCCCGAGCCCTCCCGTCGCCTTAGTCTGCCCAAAGGCGGTCGCGGCAATCGTAAGTAGTAAACAAACACGAAGCCTTTTGTTCTTGATAAGCAGAGGGTCCGGAGCTCGGGAGTGCTTTTCTGCGGGGCAGGCCGGAAACCTGCCCCCCATCCGGGAAACTAGACTTTGTAGTCCCACTCCTTGCGGTAAGGCGTATCCACCAGGGTGTTGGCCGCGTCGTCGTTGGTGAACTTCATGGCCTTCGAGTCCCAAGCGAGGACCTTCGCCTCTCGCCGGCCGCGGGCGGCTCCCGCTCCGCCGCCACCCCCCACTGCGCCGGCGGGCGGCGTCACGGGCGTCCCATACCTACGCTCCGCGAGTGTCCCCAGCAACGCAAACTCGGTCAGCCCGCAGGCGAATTCGATCGGCGTAATCGACTTCTTGCCGGCCTTGCACATGCGAACCCATTCCGTGTAGTGATCCGGCTTTTCGCAGCGCGCCAAAGTGGGCACCGGTTGCTGGAAGTCCTTGAAGCGATCCTCGGGGAGGAGCCATCCTCCGGGGAGACCTCGCACCGTGATGCCCGGCCGCGGCTGGGCGCCGAATGGCAGCCAGGGGTTCCCGCCGTAAAATGCCGAGATCTGCACACCCTTTTCGCCGACGAACATGCATCCGTTGCCAGGCATGGGGACATCGGGAGGCATGCTTTCCGGCCGGGGCGGCGTAAGGCCGCCATCATAGAAATACACCATCATGGGCGGACGGTTGCCGCGGGCGGGGATACGCCATTGCACCGTGTTGGCGATGCTCATGCATTCGCGGTTGTCCACGCGCCCTTCCAGGGAGAAGGCTTGGCAACCAACACCGACCACCCAGTCCGGCTGTCCCATCTCGAGCTCGTCATGGTACATCTGGAGCGTGTGGCAACCGAAGTCGCCCACCGTGCCCGTGCCGAAGTCCCACCATGGCCGCCAGTTCCCGTAATGGTAGGTCTTGTGGTACGGACGATACGGGGAGGGGCCGCACCACTGGTCCCAATTCATCCCTTCGGGCGGCGTCTGGGCCTCGGGTCTTGCCAGCCCGCTGGGGCTGTAAGTGCCGGTCCAGAAGTGCACTTCGTGGATCGGGCCGATCGCTCCGGTGAGCAACAGTTCCGTCGTGGCCCGGGCATAGCTGGTGCGCGAATCCTGGATGCTCGCCTTGGTCGTGCGCTTGGAGGCAAGGCACGCCTCCTTGACCCGGCGGGCTTCGGCGATGGTGTGGGTGATCGGCTTGGCGCAGTAGATATGCTTATCCATCTTCAGACCAGCCAGCACCAAGTGGGAATGCCAGTGATCCGGCGTGGCGACAATGAGCGCGTCGAAGTTCTTCTGCTCCTTGTCGAACATCTCCCGGAAGTCCTTATAGACCCTGGCCCGCGGATACGTCTTAAAGACCGGCGCGGAGAACTCGTGATCGAGATCGCACAGGGCCACGATCTCTTCGTCCTTGCAGCCGTTCAGGTAGTTTTTCCCCATGCCGCCGACGCCTACGCAGGCGATCGCGAGCTTGTCACTGGGAGCCCGATAACCAGCGCCTCCCAGGACATGACGTGGGACCACCAGGGGCGCAAGGCAGGCGGCGAGCGCGCTGCGCCGGGACAGCACCCTTTTGCTTGACTCATTGGAATCCATCTGAGCGGTCTCCTTTCTCAACTCGGTTCAATATCTCATCAGTTTGACCCGCATCAGGGCACCCTGCGCGGGCAGCTTTACCGTGGGACCTGCGTAGTCACCCTGCGACGTGCTGCCAAGGTTCGTCCGCTTCCAGACCCCGTTCTCGTAATAGCCCTCTTCCACTTGGAGGAATTGGGCGGCGGTGTAGTCAGAGCCTTGCACCGGGCGCCATTCGACGGATGACTCGAAGCCCATCACGAGGAACTCGTCCGGACCGAGCTCGGTCACCATCACCCTGGCCGACGGCTCGGCGGGCCCCGTCGCGGCGGGCTGGGCAATCGTTCCGGCCGGCATTCTCCCCGGCGGATGGAAGCGCACGAGCAGGTCATAGTTGCTGAAGATCAGGTTGCGCGCGCCGATCCCGGTCTCTTCGACCGCCGCCTTCAGGCGCGGTGTGCCCTGTGCCTCGGCGATCACGGGAATCGCCGTCTTGAAAAGGCGGAAGTCCGCAGCCACCGCAGCCATGTCCGGCCGCAATTCCGCGCCGCCATCAACGCCAAAGGGCCCGAAGCCGATGGCCGAGAAATCTGCTATCGCATAATAGGACGCCCGGGCGGCGATGCCGCTACCAGTCTCCACGATCAACAGCGGGTTATCCGGACGCCTGTAGTTGTTCAGGATCTTGAGATACGTGATGGGCGACTGATGGTAAATGTCGGAGGCGATCATGTCGATGGCTGGAGCATTTGCCTTCCACAGGTCCAGCATGTGCGAGACGGCCCCGCCGCTTGGGTACGACTCGCCGGGACGGTCGAAGCGCTCCCAGTTGTCGTTGGTCCCGTAACCGCCGTTCCACACATTGACATACGTTGGCAGCGGATACACCTCTTTCCCCGCGCGCGCGACTTCGTTGATATATCCTGAGAGCGCGTAGGCGGTGAAGGCCTCTTCGGCTTCGCGCCCGAAGGCTTCTTTCCAGGTGCCGGGCTTCTTCTTCAGCGCCGTCACGAGCTTCTGCGGCGCGGGACCGCTGAACAGCTTGTTCGATTCGGGTGAATAGTCGCGGGGGCTGCCCAGCAGGCCCGGCTCGTTCTCCACCTGCACCATGATGACGGTGCGCTCGGCTTCGTCGATCTCGCGCAGGTGCTTCATCATGGCGACATAGGCTTTCTTGTCGGCTTCGAGGTTGGTCTTGGAATGCGGCGAGAGCACGCGGATCGGCCTTCCGCCGCGGTCCAGCACCCGGGGGAAACGTTGGGGATCGGCCTTGACCCAGTTGGGGCTCCAGTCCATGGCGCCATTCTTCCAGGTGCCGAACCAGAGGATGACGGCGCGCAGATCCTGCGCGCGGATGCCGCGGAGGATCTGGTCGAAGCCGGAGAAATCGAACTTGCCTTCCTCGGTCTCGATGACGTTCCAGTAGACCGGATACTCCACGGTGTTGAGGTTCATCGCCCGGAAGGCAGGCTGGGCGCGCTCCATGCGGTCCGGGTACGCGCTGAAGTTGCCGACCTGTCCTCCGAGCATGATGAACGGCTTGCCGTCCACCAGCAAGGTAAACTTGTCGCCCATCTTGACGAGTTGTGGGATGGGCTTGCTCTGAGCAAAGGCAAGCGAGGCGACGCACGCCAGCAGAGCGCAGAGCCCCGCTGCCTGCAGTGAGATCCAATGACCTGATGTCTTGATCATGGGTGAGGTCCTTTGTAGTTATGCACTTCCTGCAACAGGGCGCGCTTCCGGCAGTCGGCTGCCGTGAGGCGGGGTTACCGGTTCGGCGGTGCTGGCGGCGGCCCGCCCCGCCCGCCACGTCCGGACATCGGTGCCTGGCAGGTCGGCTGAAGGTCGGGAGCCGCGGGAGTAGACAACGGTTCGAGCGGGCGGACGTAAATGTTGCGGAACGCCACCGCCCCGTGATCGCCCTGAAGCATGAGCGGATTCATGGGGGCTTCCGGAATCTTCATCGCAGCGACCGTCGGGCCCAGCCGCTCCACGTTCTCGTGAATCACCTGGCCGTTGTGTAGAACGCGGATAAACTTGGCGTTGGTGGTTTTCTTGCCCGATGCGTCGAACCGCGGGGCCTGGAACCAGAAGTGGAACGACTGCCACTGCCCCGGGGGCCGATCCGCGCGCGCCTTGGGCCCGATGCCACCGTCCACGCCGTTGATGGGACCGCCGCTGTAGTGGTACATAGCACCGCATTGATCCGTTAGCAGCCGGGGCACGAACCCCCAGCTATCCCAGACTTGGGTTTCGTAGAGCCCGTGTAGATAGACTCCGGAGTTGGAGTGGGCCGCGATCATAAACTCGACGTAGATCTCGGCGTCACCGAACTTCTCGGTGGTGTAAAGGTTCGAGGCGTTGCCCTGCGGGTCAACATCCGTGTTCACGATGCGGTCGCCCGGAGTGGGCAGACCGATCAACATCGCCGGATTGGTGGTGCCGCCCCACACTACGCCGCTGGTCACCAACCACTTTCCCTTCTTGTTGGGGTCGACCAGCTCCCACCCGTCGAGGTTTTTGCCGTTCAGCAAGGGCTTCCACCCGCTCTGCATCAGAAAAGGCGGATCGCCGTGGTCGCTCCCGTCATTCAGGGGAGGGAGGTCCGCCGCTGCCAGCAGGAAAACAAAGGCCAGACTCAAGACAATGGTCAGGAAAATGCCAACTGGAAAACGTTTCACGCGTTTGCTCCTTTCTGCCGTCTCACAATGTAAGAGAATTCGATTCTGATCTCCGATGTGCGACCACACTATACGACATCACAACACTCTTGACGAGTGCAATAGGCGCCCAGTGCAATAGGCGCCCAGGAGGAGTTCTCGGACGAACGAAAAGCGTCCGCGATTGGAACTACGAGCTCCATGGGCATCCCGAGCGCCACATTTTGGAGCAGCCCCTCGCTGCTAGAGGCTATCGGACGCTCCGAGGTCGTTTTCCCTCCTGCTCGCTTGTTGCACCCAGTACGAGAATGCAGCGTCTCGGCCCAAATCCGGCAACCCACGCGGGCACCAGCCGTGTTCCGAAATGGCTGGTCTGCGGTTTGCGCTACGCTTGCTTGACAGCCGGTCCGGGACCCGAGTAACCTGACGCCAATCGGCCAGCCCATTGGTGCCTTGGCCGAGGAGAGACGGGCGTGTGGTGAAACGGCTGACAGCTTGCATTTTCATGACTGGGATTGTAGTCACGGCGCTGGCAGGAGTCCACCAGCGACCCGCTGCGAAGCATGGCCCACGCGCGGCAGGTTTGCCGTTCATGCCGCAAGCGGCACGTGCACCTTCGGCGGATTCTTCTCTATCGTCCACACCTGAGGGTACCCGGCTGGCCCCGATCACGATCGATTACCCGGAGGAAGGATCGATCTTCCCACCCGAGATGACAGCCCCGACCTTCCTCTGGCGCGATGCCGCAGAAAGTACGGCGGTATGGCTGATCGAGGTGGCGTTTGCCGATGGCTCGGCCGGGGTACGGGTGAAATCACGGGGCGAGCGATTTCACTTCGGCGAGATCGACCCGCGCTGCATCGCACCTTTGAACGAGCTGCCCAAGCCAACACCGGAGGAAGCCGCAGCACACACTTGGAAGCCGGAGGCCGCGACCTGGGAGGCAATCAAGAAACACTCCGTGGAGCATCCAGCCGCAATCACGATCACCGGATTCCAAGACCAGCATCCGGAACAGCCTGTTTCCCGCGGCGCCGTGGTGATTCAAACCTCGAGGGATCCAGTGGGAGCGCCGATCTTCTACCGCGACGTGCCGTTGATGCCCTCGGAGCTGCAAAAGGGGGTGATCAAGCCCCTGGCCCAAAGCGCTCTGCCCCTGCTCGCCTGGCGGCTGCGCAACATCGCCGAGCCCCGCAGCCGTCTGCTACTGACGGACCTTCACACCTGCGCCAATTGCCATTCTTTTCCCCTCGACGGCAAGACCCTGGGAATGGACCTGGACGGCCCAGCCAACGACAAGGGGTTGTACGTCCTGGCCTCCATCCAAAAGCAAATGTCCATCCGGGACGAAGATGTGATCTCGTGGGCGACCTTCCGCGACCAGAGCGTGGCGCAGCCGCGGATTGGGTTCATGTCACAAGTCTCGCCGGACGGGCAGTGGGTGGTGACCATGGTCAAGGGCCCGGGAGGCACGCAGGGCGATTACTACGTAGCCAACTTCAAGGACTACCGTTTCCTCCAGGTGTTCTATCCCACGCGCGGCATCCTCGCTTGGTACAGCCGGGCCACAGGTCAAATGCGCGCCCTGCCGGGAGCAGACGATCCGCGCTATGTACACACGGGCGCGGTTTGGAGTCCCGATGGCCAATACCTTGTCTATGCGCAGGCGGAAGCGAGGGACCCCTATCCCGCAGGCCCCATCTTGGCCGAATACGCCAATGATCCGAAAGAGACGCCCATCCAATACGACCTCTACCGGATACCCTTCAACGGGGGCAAAGGCGGCCGGCCGGAGCCGATCGCCGGGGCCTCCCGGAACGGCATGAGCAACACCTTCCCCAAGGTTTCTCCCGACGGGCGCTGGATTGTTTTCGTGAAATGCCATAACGGTCTGTTAATGCGGCCGGACAGCCAGCTTTTCATCGTCCCGGTGGGAGGCGGGCAGGCGCGCCGTATGCGTTGCAATACGCCGCTCATGAACTCCTGGCACAGCTTCTCGCCCAACGGTCGCTGGCTGGTCTTCTCCTCGAAGAGCCGCTCACCTTACACGGGCATGTTCCTCACCCATTTGGACGAGCAGGGCAACGACAGCCCGGCGATCTACGTCGAGGACTCCACTGCCGCCAACCGCGCGGTGAACATTCCTGAGTTCGTAAACATCCCCCCAGACGGCTTGATGAAGATCGAAGTGCCAGCCGCTGAGATCTACCGGCTAATCGACCGCGGGCTCGACTTGGCAAAGAAAGGCCAGGGTGACGCAGCCATCGCCGAGTGGGAGAAGGCTTTGGAACTCGATCCTGGGGATGCCAAGGTCCACTACTGCCTCGGGGTTGCCTTGGGGCAGAAAGGAAAGCCCGATGAAGCCATCACACATTTCCAGAAGGCTGTGGAGGTCAACCCCGAGTACGCCGAGGCCCAAAACAACCTGGGGTCTGCTCTGGGGCAGAAAGGAAGGCTCGACGAAGCCCTCACACATTTCCAGAAGGCCGTGGAGGTCAACCCCGAGTTCGGTGAGGCCCAAAACAACCTGGGGTCTGCTTTGATGCAAAAAGGAAGGCTCGACGAAGCCCTCACACATTTCCAGAAGGCCGTGGAGGTCAACCCCGAGTTCGCCGACGCCCAAGACAACCTCGGGCTTGCCCTGGGGCAGAAAGGAAGGCTCGACGAAGCCCTCGCACATTTCCAGAAGGCCGTGGAGGTCAACCCCGAGTTCGCCGACGCCCAAGACAACCTCGGGGTTGCCTTGGGGCAGAAGGGAAGGCTCGACGAAGCCATCACACATTTCCAGAAGGCCGTGGAGGTCAACCCCGAGTTGGCCCACGCCCAAAACAACCTGGGGTCCGCTCTGAGGCAGGAAGGAAGGCTCGACGAAGCCATCACACATTTCCAGAAGGCCGCGGAGGTCAACCCCGAGTTCGCCGAGGCCCAAAACAACCTGGGGTCTACTCTGGGGAAGAAAGGAAGGCTCGATGAAGCCATCACACATTTCCAGAAGGCCGTGGAGGTCAACCCCGAGTTCGCTGACGCCCAAAACAACCTGGGGTCCGCTCTGAGGCAGAAAGGAAGGCTGGACGAAGCCATCACACATTTCCAGAAGGCCGTGGAGGTCAACCCCGAGTTCGCTCACGCCCAAAACAATCTGGGGTCTGCTCTGATGCAGAAAGGAAGGCTCGAGGAAGCCCTCACCCATTTCCAGAAGGCTGTGGAGGTTAACCCCGAGTTCGCCGAGGCCCAATACAACCTCGGGGTTGCCCTGGGGCAGGAAGGAAGGCTCGACGAAGCCATCACACATTTCCAGAAGGCTGTGGAGGTCAACCCCGAGTTCGCCGACGCCCAAGACAGCCTCGGGGTTGCCCTGGGGCAGAAAGGAAGGCTCGATGAAGCCATCACACATTTCCAGAGGGCCCAGGAGCTCAACCCCAGGAACGCTCGTGCTGACTTTAACCTGGCTTATGCCCTTTACTCGCAGGGGAGAATCTCGGAGGCACTTGCGTACTGGCGCCGAGGGCTCCGCAGAGAACCGGACACTCTGCCTGTTCTGAACCAAGTGGCATGGGTACTGGCTACGTGCCCCAAGGCATCGGACCGAAACGGTGCTGAGGCTGTCGAACTTGCGGGGCGGGCGGTCCAATTATCTAACGGACGAGACCCGGCAGTTCTCTACACGCTAGCCGCCGCCTACGCCGAGGTGGGCCGGTTTCCTGAAGCCGCGCAAACCGCACGCCGGGCGGTGGCCCTCGCCACACAACAGAACAGGCAGCCTCTGGTAGAAGCCCTGAAGGCCGCCCTCGCGCTTTACGAAGCCAAAACGCCCTTCCGAGAGATGCACCAGCCCTCTCTCTCCCTTCCACCATCGCGCTAGAAGCTACTTCAAAACCGTATTCACCTTTAGCGTTCCATATGCCTCAGACTAGTTGAAGCGCTTATTACCTGCCCCGGCAGCCCTGGAAAGAGTCCGCAAGCGTTCCGGCGGACAGCGGACGGCTTGCCTAAAGGCACGGGTGAACGACTTAACGCTCCCGAACCCCGCCGCAGTCCCAACGTTGCAACAGGGCAGATCAGTTTCAAGCAGCAATCGTTTGGCGTGCTCGATCCGATTGCGCGTAATCTCCCCGAGAATAGACCTGCCAACCGCACGGGCGAACCGACGTTCGAGCGTCCGCCGGGGGACACCCAATAATGGGCCACTAAATAGAGGGTCTCGAAATCAAGGAAGCTACCAGAACTCGGTGGCCACGACGTGGGGCGGGCCGGCCAAGCCATCCGTGATATTCGTTTGCAGGACGATCTCCATGTTCTTCTTGTTCCAGTTCGTGGGGGCGCCCCGCAGGCCTTCCGCCAAGTAGTCGTCGCGGGAAAGGAACTCACCGGCGGAGGATGTCCCCCTCCCGCCCACGCCGGCGGCAACGATGAGGAGTTGGCCGGTGTTCGAGTCAAAGAGCCGGGCGACCACCGCAAAATCCGTGGTCCAATGGGTGCGAGACTGCAATTGAGGGCGCCAGGTTCTTCCGGGGACCTTCCGCTCTTGGATCTTCCCAAATTCCCCCTCGTTTGCAAAGAAGAACGGCAGATGGGCGGTCATTTCGAGCGTCCACCGATTATTAAAGGCGCCAATCAGGACCGCCGGGGAATTGCGGAGATCTTCAAAGGACAAGTCGGTGCCATTCCTCATCTGGCGTGGCTTATTCATCCGATCAAACAGGGCGGTGAGCTGCGCCGCCACATAGGCGTCCTCTTTTGCCACGTAGCTGGTGGTTAAAGGAAGCATGTCCTTCCAGTTCAAGGTGGCGTTTGGGTCGAGAGGGAGGACGCGCGTCAGCCGGTCATCCGCCGTCTGAAACTCGCTCGGGTGCGCCTGCGAATATCTCTGGTAGAGACCGAGTGACGGCTGATAGACAACGACCGTGGGAAGGCAGATCAGGACGGGTTGGGACGTCTTGAACAGCGGTGCCCAGAATTCGTCGACCGCGGAGGCGGGCTGCATTCGCTTGTGCCCACCCAGAACCAGCGCGAGCAAGGCAGTTAGGGCCGAAGCTGCCAAGGCAACCAACACGAGATGGAACCGATAGTAGGTTCGAACGCTCCTGGTTTCTTCTTTGGGCGCCTGTTCTTTTGGCGGCTGCTCCTCCGGTGGCTTCCAATGGAACCGGGGAATGTAGGAGCCGACTGGAATCTCGATGCGCACTTCCGGCGTCGAATTCTCTTCGGCATAGTACTGATTCAGCCTCCTGCGCACCTCGCTCGCACGAACACGGACGACCGGGTCCTCGCCGGTGGTGTACTCGGGCGGTCGCTGGAAAAGCTCAACCCCGATGGTTCGTTCCTTGAGGTAATCCAAATGGCCGTGCAGTGTGTACTCAACCACGTAGGACAGGAATTCCTGGCAGCGCTTGCTGCCCTGGAATGCCCGACCGGCCAGAATCAACTGTAATTCGCGGAGCACTAGGGCCTTCTGGTGCTCGTCAACATGGAAAAGGGCGTCCTGCGGTGTCGCTCTATGGGTTCCAACCTCCATGGCACTCCCCCTTACTGTTGACCACAAGCATACCATAAGTGGCCGCATGGGAAGAAAGGGAGTTCCAAAGGCTTATCCTACTTGGTAACGTCCTCGCTGACCGCTTCTTTGACCCACGTCTAATCCTTTTCGTATGAGCCAAGTACGTCAAGCACGCGGCTTGTAACCCATTCTCTTATCTGTTACGAACTGTAAAGCACCTTGAAAGTAAACCGCGCAGAACTACACTGCACAGCGTTTGTTATCGGGAGAGTCGAGCCTGCTTCGGAAGAGGGAGGTGGGCAAGCCACTCCTGAGGCAACACATTTTCCCGCGCAGCCAGTAGGGGGTTACGCGCCTGGCACGCAACGCCCAGAGTCATCCGCGGGACTGCAAGCCCTTTGCGTAGTTCTCGGGTCGGGTCGCAAATCACGCGAGGAGGTTGTTAGCAATGGTTCTTTCAAGAGCAGTTCGACAAGGCTTTCTTTTAACGGTGGCGGTGCTTGCTTTCTTGCTGCCGCCTCAGATTTACGCGCAGATTGATGAAGGTGTAGTCCTCGGCACGGTGAGGGATTCGAGTGGTGCTGTGGTTCCCGGCGCCAAGGCCACCTTGACCAACGAGGGAACAGGTATCAAGGCCACGACGACAACCGGCACAAGTGGTGGATACGTCTTTGCGCACGTCAAGGTCGGCGTGTACACCGTGGCCGTAGAGTTTCAAGGGTTCGAGACCGCCAGCCACCCCAAAGTCGACGTTCATATCGATCAACAGGTTGTGGTGGACTTCGGCCTGCTCCCGGGCAGAATCACCCAGACAGTGGAGGTGACGGCGGAAGTGCCTACGCTCCAGACCCAAAATGCTTCTGTGGGGCAGGTGGTGGGAAGTACGGAGATCAACGACTTGCCGCTGAACGGCAGAAACTACGTCTATCTGGCTACGCTCGCTGCCGGTTCCACTGATGTTTACTACTCCAATCGCGGCGGCGTCTTCGAGGCGAGCGGTGCGCCCATTGAGCAAAACTCATTTACGCTCAATGGACTGGACAACAACAACGAGGGCTACAACTTCCCATGGCAATGGTCGGTGCGCCCTCCGGTGGATGCGCTGCAAGAATTCAAGATGC
>Ga0208034_1001478_pt1 | contig 14223 bp, 12 predicted proteins | sample June2015DPH_8_10_FD_184699 | JGI IMG/M metagenome (GOLD analysis project Ga0208034, IMG submission 184699) | Peatland microbial communities from SPRUCE experiment site at the Marcell Experimental Forest, Minnesota, USA - June2015DPH_8_100... | ecosystem: Environmental > Terrestrial > Soil >...
CCCCCTTCGTCCGACGTTATCACTCAGATGGCTCCCGAGGAAGCGTCGGGCCTCCACGGACTCACAACTCCGGCCAGGCTATCGACGAACGAACGGGTCACTTGGACGGATAACGCGCAAACCATGGATCTGGTCTGGCTGGCAGCGGGGCTACCGATATTTGACGTTAACGCCCGCGCGGCCGGCGTTCCTCATAACAAAGAGACGCACGCCTCACCCATGAGCGCTCACGTCCGCATGATGCGTGCCAGCCAGGCCAGAATTCCGTCGGGACCCATTCTGCTATGGAGTTTGGCCGGCTCGATCGAGTCTATCTGCCATCCCTTGTCGAAGCTGGCCCTGATTTCGTCCCGGGTTATCCGGCGGGGGCCGAAAGCCCCCGGTTGACGGTCGCTGAAGCACAGCATGAAGTAGTGACCGCCTGGCTGGATCACCGCGCGGAGGTTCTCGACGAACGAACCGCGGTCGTCGTCGTCGAGGACGTGGAACAGGCCGCAATCCAGCACAGTGTCGAATTGCTTGTCGAGAGAAGCCAACTGAAGGGCGTCATGGACCAGGAAGTGCGCGGTCAAGCCGCGGTCGCGGGCTTTGGCTTCGGCAAGGGCGATTGCGGCCGAAGCCGAATCGATGCCAGTCGCCTGCAGTCCCATGCCGGCGGCCATGAGAGCGTGCTCGCCGGTCCCGCAACCCACGTCCAGGACCCGGCCTCGAATGGCGCCCGCTTCCGCCAGCGCCAGAAAGGTCGGCTGTGGCCGCCCGATATCCCAAGGGGGCGTGCCGGCATAAACGGCGTCAAAATCCTCTGGCCGCCTTGGCCGCATTGGGCCAGACAATTCCTCGGCGCGGGTGGCCGGCGGCTCATTTTCTTCAGGGGTTTTCATGTCAGGGCGTCCGTATCGGGACTCTGATCCCAAATTCTTGCCACCAACAGCGCGCCGAATTACGCTAAAGCTTTTGCAACCTTCTTGACGTCGTCCTGGTACACCTGAACAAGCGCGCCAAAACGGCCGCCGCCGGCGCAGAGCGCCTGGACCGCGTAGACGTTGATCTCCTTTGCCGCCAGTTTGGCCAAAACTTCAGCGACTGCACCCGGATGGTCTTCCCCGGTGATGTGGAATGCTGTCTGCTTCTTTCCGAGCTTGATCTTGAGTTGCTTTGCGGCTTTCTTGAAGAGCGCCACGTCTTCCGCAACCATATCGATCCTGGACTTGCTTTTGCCAACCGGATAGCCCCAAATTCCGACGAAATTCACACCGGCTTCTTTGAAGGCGCTGAGCAACTGCGCGCCCTTGCCCGGCTTGTTGGGAACAAATACTGAGTACAACTCGAACTTTGCCATTTCAGGTCCTTTCGTCAACGGTTCTCTTCCCAATGTTATATTCCGCATTTCACCCTGCGGCCCTGGGCGTTCCAGATCGATGGGGACACCCGCGCCCACAGCAGCAAGCCTGAGTGTCTGAGTGCGTCTTGGAACGACATGGAGGACGCTCCTTGTGGCCGCTTGTCTAGCGCCGATTATACATCCGACCGGTTCCCTGGTCCACGGGAATAGCCGATATGCGCTCTTAACGCTGTGCTGCTCCGTTCATACCGAGAAGACACCCATCACCCACCTGATGGGCTGGGACGAAGTTTCGGGAACTTCGAGGGGTTTGGACTACAATATCCGCATGGGCCAATAGGAGGTTGGAATATGATGCGAGCATTCGCGTGCCTCAGCTTCGCCGCCTTTCTCGCCAGCACGGCATTCAGCCAGTCAACCGAAACCCCGCCAACGTTTGAAGCCGCAGACGTCCACGTCAACCCCCGCATCACGAACCCCTATATGAGAGGGCCGTTCAATCACGACGGCACGTATGAATTGAGAACCGCAAGCATGCTGGATCTGATCGTCACGGCTTACGGCGTCAATGCCGACAAGGTATACGGGGGGCCGAGCTGGCTGGAGATGGACCGCTTCGACGTGATCGCCAAAGTCCCGGACGGTGCGACGCCGGAAATGCGAAAAATGATGCTTCAGGCTCTGCTGGCGGACCGCTTCAAGCTGGTAGTCCACAACGATACCAAGCCCATGCCGGCCTATGCGCTGACGGTGGGGAAGAAACCGCAGCTCAAGGAGGCCGACGGCTCGGGGGAAACCGGGTGCAAGCCGCAAGGCGGGTCCTCGACGCCCGGCGAGGGCGGCATCGTGATGATGAGCAGCGTGAACGGGGCCACGACGAGGATCAACCTCGGACCCGACATGACGGTTCAGTATTCCTGCCGCAACATGACCATGGCGGCATTTGCGGAAGGGCTAGGCGGCATGATGGGGTCGCAAGTCGGTCGGAACCCGGTATTGGATCAGACCGGGCTGAAGGGCGCATGGAACTTCGACGTCAGGTGGTCGTTGGGGATAATTGGACCTATGGCGGCTGCAGCGGAGCGGATCTCGATCTTCGATGCGGTCGACAAACAACTCGGTCTGAAACTGGATCCTATAAAGGTCCCGACCCCTGTCCTGGTAGTCGACAGCGCGAACCAGAAACCAACCGCCAATTTGCCGGATGTGGCCAAACGCCTGCCGGTTCCTCCCACCGAGTTTGAAGTAGCGGAGATCAAGCCAAGCCCACCGAACTCAGAAGGGGGAATGGTGATGTTGAATGGGCGCGCGATGATCATGCAGGGAGGAGGCGGCAGAGGACCGGCATTTCAAAACGGCCGGGTGAATCTGCAAGGCTACACGCTACAGAACCTGATCATGCTTGCCTGGGATCTCAATAGCGTCGACATGCTGGTGGGAGCGCCGAAATGGCTGGATACCGACCGCTTCGATGTAATCGCGAAAGTGCCCGGCGCCGGGCCGTCAACCGAAACGGGCATGGACATGGATTTAGTCCTGCCGATGCTTCGCGCCTTGCTGATCGACCGTTTCAAGCTGGCGGTTCACAATGAAGACCGGCCCGTGTCCGCGTATGTACTGACGGCGGCAAAGCCGAAGCTTAAGCCGGCGGATCCCGCCAATCGAAGCAAGTGGCTGAACGGTCCTGCCCCGGGCGCAAAGGACCCAAGGGACGCGAATCCCGCGCTTGGGAGGCTGGTTACATGCCAGAACATGACCATGGCGCAGTTTGCGGCGGCGCTGCCAAACATGGCGGGCGGGTATGTTCACACGCCGGTTCTGGATTCGACCGGGATCGAAGGCGCTTGGGATTTTACTCTGAATTTCAGCGGGGCCGGCATGGTGAACGGTATGGGAGGCCGGGGCGGAGACGCTGGCCAGCCGTCGGGCGGCGCAGTGGCAGCATCGGATCCAAATGGCGCCCTCTCGCTCTTCGACGCAGTTACCAAGCAACTGGGGCTGAAACTGGAAATGCAAAAGCGCCCGATACCAGTCCTGGTCATCGATCACGTGGAACAGAAGCCGACGGAAAACTAACGAGCCTGTCAACAGTCCCGATGGCCGAGTTTGTACTGCATCGCGGCGTGCTTCGCCAATGGCCGGCGCCTCGCGTTCCGCACGCCCGAACAAAACTACCGATATGGGCGGATATCAGGCTACGAGTCGCCGAAGGAAGGCGGCTCCAGGGAAGCCCCAAACTGTACTATCGCTGCTGTCCAGACAAGTAGTAATCTCAAATTCACCATTTGACCTCCAACCGTCTTATTGTGTGTAAACCGGAAGAAGTGGCAGCCGTCGCGCCACCCGCGAGCGAGCATCTGAGAGATCTCGAACGAGCCATGGCGTCTCCCGCCCATGACCGCGAGACGGGCTATCTCCGTCGCATCTGCCAGCCCGGGGTCGAATACTGCGCCAGGAGCTTCGTGTACTCTTGCGTGAGCCCCGAGAACTGCAAGCAGACGGAATTGACGGGCAGTTCGCCGCCCGCCATTCCGCCCGTCTGGAAGTCGGAGACCGTCACGTCCTGGAAAGTGACGCGGCAGAAACTAAGACCAGACTGGACGCACTCCAGTTTCGCCCATTTTATAGGGGAGCCTTGGGCGCACGCGAGGTAAAGCTTCGGGCTGGCCCTATTTGCTTCCATCGTGAAATGAAAGGTCTGTATCTGAACCTTGCCGGTGCTGCGGCCGCTGCCCAAAGCAACACTTTGCCGGTCGTCGAAAGAATACGCCAGCAGGGGAATCCAATTCAGAAAACGAGGGACTTGGCATTCCCCCACCACCCGGTCGATCTGGAGGTAATAGTCAATCTTTGCCATCGCGTCCCCTCAGGATGGGATTTTGGCTCATAGCAAGAGTCTACCATCGGCCGTGAAAACGCCTGACCATTTGAGCCGAGATTTCCATTTTGGACTCTCCAGCACTGCCAGTATACTCCCAGCCGCCATCCTTTGATCCCGTGGGTTGCATTTTCTCCTCCGGGAGCCGTCTTCGCCCCCGCAAGGCGTAGTTGTTGCCCTGCCGGAAAAATCCAAAGCCGGGAAATCCTATCTTTTCAGCGCATTCCACAAACACCTCGCCGACCCTCACCTCCGGGCCGCCTGATTTCGCTGCATCCACCGCCTCCCGCTACCCGGTCGCCACCGGCAAGGCGGCGATCCTTCCTACCATCGCCCCGAAGAGCCGCCGGGTCAGATGGCTTTCCGCCAACAGCAGCCAGTAATACCGGGCGTGCTTGACCAATCGGCCCCCCGTCTTCACGAATCGCTGCTGCAGGCTCGTCAACGACCAGTTGCCGATCCGGTTTGGCAACACCAGCCGCCGCCACAGATTCCCCAGGTTGTAAGCGATCACGCTCAACCACAGCCGCACTTCATTCGAGCGGAACCGGTGGCAACTCAGCCGCGTCATCTTCACCGCTTGCTTGCCTTCTTTGATCCACTGTTCCGCCGTCCCCCGCTTGTTGTAGAACCGCCCCACCGCCCGGCTGTCCGTTTCCAGGTTGGTCACGATGAATCCCACACGCGGGGACAGCTCCCCGAAATGAAACTCCACCTTGGCCACCACCCGCCGCGCCGTCTTCCAACTCGCCGCTTGATAAAGAAAACCTTTGTACCAGACCACCGGCTTTTGGCCCGGCCTTCCCACCGGCCGCGTCAGCAACTCGCTGATGTCCCGCTCCAAACTGTCGTTGGACGGGATGCGAATGGCGTACTTCACGCCCCGTTCCTCCAGGGCCTCATAGATCTCTGGTTTGGCGAAGGCGGCATCGGCCCGGAAAACCACTTCTTTGCCCAGCCCCTGCTGCCGCTCGATCTCTGGCAACAGCATGTCTTCCCAGCCATCGGCGCTGTGGACGTTGCCGGGCCGCAGCTTTGCGGCCAGACAATCGCCCTCGCGGTTGAACAGCAGTAGCGGGTGATAGCAGGTGGACTCGAAGTGGCCGTTGTAGGCACTCTGCTCCTGCTCGCCGTAGACCGGAATCTCCGTGCTGTCCATGTCCAGCAGGACCCGCTGCGGGGAATCGAGGGCTTCCGCCTTGCCGATGAGTTCGCGGTTGATGCGGGCCAAGCTGCCGAAGTTCTCCTCCTCGGCCAGCATCTCGGTCTCAAAGCTCTGCAAGCGGGAGGTCAGCGCCGCCCCGCGATCCCAAATCTCCTCGGAACCGATCAGCCGGAACGTCGGATCTTGGGAAAGCCGCTCAGCGTCGTTGACATCCTCATAGCCCGCGATGCGGCTGTAGACCGACTGGCGCAACAGGTCCGCCAGCGGGAGTTGCGTGTTCTTCCCTTGTCGTGAGTCGGTCAGGTGCTGGGCGATGAGTTCGCCGAAGCCCAAACGTTCGTCCAACTCACGAACCAGAATCAGGCCACCATCACAGAGGTGACGCGCGATCCCTGGAAATCGATCTTCAGCGAAGCGTTGAACGAGAGCTGGAATGGTTGCTTTTCTCTCGACAGATCGCGGAAACCCTGACACACCGGCCCACAGCCATTCCCCGCCTCAACCTTGCGGAAGATCCTCCTCGCGCGGAATTACGCCTCGCATTACGAGCGCCGTGAATTGGCGGAGCCCATCCAGAAATTCAGCTCGGTTCTCCGGGGTTCGGTCCTCAACGTATCGGCGTTCAGCTTCAGCCAGCTTCAAACGCCAGACCCGTTCGAGCATTTCTGCCCGTGAGTCCGGGTATGGCAGCGACACTTGTTACTCCACCATATTCGGGTTGCTGGGTGAATCCCAGCCTGCAAAAGGGGGGGACCAGTCAACTATCATGCGGGGAAGTGGAGCCTCTTATTGTGTGCCAGCCACGAGGTGTGTAGCCCGCTTACGCCGGAAAAGACGCAGCGCGTACAACTTTCCAAGGAAACGGCAGCTACCAATAACCCCAGTTAACGCCTCCGTTCAAGGCCGACTGCGTGGACGCCACGAGCCGCCTAAACCACGTCGCCCAAGAGCCCTCATGCGAATCAGCAGATCTTCCGAGTGGCGGCGGTGCCGCCGCCAATGTCTTGGCCCGCCGGAGAGGCGGCTCAGGGCTGGATCGGAATCACTACCGGACCTGGCGGCGAGGAATTGATACTCGCCGGCGACGTAACCCCGTTCACGGAAATCGAGATGGGGTACACGCCAGACGGCAGCGACGGCACCGTGAAATTGATTTGGAATTCTCCCACTGCAACAAGCGCGGCGGCGCTCGCCGGAATCGTGACGGTGCCAATCGTCACCGTCACGCCGCTCAAAAACGTCGGCGAGACCAGTGTGCCAGCGGGCGATGCAGCTAAGCCGGTGGCGAAGAGTTGCACCGCATCGCCGGGAACGGCGTTGCGGAACGCCGGGCCATTCGACGGGTCGGCGGCGATCTTGCCATCCAGGAAGACCGCGGCCGCGTAGTTCGTGGCCCCCAGGATCACCGGGAAAATGCCGGGCGAGCTGGTTGCGGCCGCGGCGGTGACGGAATTGCTCATCTGGCCATTGGCGATTACTTGTACGGAGGCCGTGCCCGTGATTCCCGCCGGCACCTGGAAACTGATCTGCGTGGGGCTGATGTAATACACCGCTGCAGCCTGGTTGTTGACGTTCACCTGAACGCCGCTCAGGTTGGTGGGCAGGTTATTACCCAGGCCGGTGAAATCGGAGGCGGACCAGATGCGCGTGGTGGTGGTGAGGTTCGCGCCCTTAACCTGCGCCCAGGATCCCGGCACCAGCCCTCCGTCAACATACGTCGCGCCATTCGCCAGAGTGCCGGATTGCAGGGTTGGCTCTACGGTGGGTGCGATCTTGGCTACAAAGCCGTGATAGCAGCAGCCGCTGTTGCTGGCGGTCGTCTGGAATGCGCCGGGAGTCGTGATCAGGCCCGGACCAACTGTATTGCCGGCGAGATAGATGTCGCCGGCGGAGTCGACTGCCAGCCCGGCTGGATTTGAGGTTTCGAGCCCGCCGGATCCAATCGTCGTAGAGAACAGCAGTTTCGAGCCGGTGGGGTCGAGTTCGGCGACCAGCACCTGCTGGGCCCCGCCGGTTGGGGTCGGTTCCACGGGATTGACCATGGGGAAGCCCGATCCTCCCCCGTTTTGCGCAATGATATAGACGTTCCCGTTCCCATCCAACCGGATCGGTCCGGTAAAGAACAACGCGTCGGCTCCATCGGACTTAGTGTCTCCGACAAAGGTGGACCACAGGATGGCGGTGCCGGAAGGATTCAGCTTGGTCACGTGGGCCGCCGAGCAGGTCTGCCCATTCGGACCGCAGACTGTCGAATAAACGCCGCTCGTCACGGGAAAATCCGGAGAATTGGTATATCCGACGATATAGGCATTGCTGGCGCTATCGATGGTGATGCCGCTGATGTAGTCGCCTTCGGATTGAGTCTGCCCGCCAAGGTAGGTGGCGTAGGCCAGCGATGCTCCACCGGCGGAAGTGACGGGATTGAACTTCGCGACGAAGCCGCGCCAGGCCTCCACATAGGTTCCTGAGTTGCCCAAAGGAGCAGCGGTTTGCTGAAACACTCCGGCGGTTGTCGGCAGCTTGCTGGCCGTCGTCTCGCCGACCAGGTAGAAATAGCCGTTGGCATCCACCGCGATCCCGGTGCCATACGTATCGCCGCCGCAGGCGATGATGCACTGGAAATTCTGGTCGCCGAAGAGAGTGGAATAGAGCAGTCCGCCGGTGGGATCGAACGCCGCGACGAAAGCGAATTGGGGGTCGCCTCCGATAGGTTTGGTTCCACTGATTACCGCGCCGCTGGTTGTCGGAAAGCTGGATTGGATCTCGTCCTCGTTGCCGGCAATGTAGGCGCGGCCGGAGCCATCCACGGCAATGGCAGTTGCGTACGCCCACGAGGCGTAGCCGCCAAGAAATGTCGAGTAGACAAGGCCCGTTCCGGTGGAATTCAGCTTGGTCACAAATGCGGACGCGGCGTTGCAGGTCGACGTTGGGGACGCAGAGCAGACTGTCTCGTACGCTCCGGAGGTTGTCGGGAAATTAGCCGAGTTTGTCTGGCCGGTCACGTAAGCACTGCCACTGGAGTCCACCGCTATGGCGTAGATGTAGTCAAGGCCGTTGCCGCCCAAATAGGTGGAATAAACCAGCGAACTGCCATCCGGACTGAATTTGGTCACAAACGCCGAAGGCCATACCCCGGGACTGACGCCCGCCACCTTTGCCGGAGGCGCGCTTTGATAAGAGTTCTTCGTCGGGAAGTCGATCGAGTAGGTGTCGCCCGCCACATACACGCTACCCGCGCTGTCCAACGCGAGGCCCTGCGACGTACCGATCGAACTGACACCGGGTCCGGTCGTCCACCCGATGTGATCGGTGCCAGTCCCGGCAAGATAACTGGCATAGCTGAGCACCGGGTCGACGATCAGCGCCTTGGAATGGTCATAGCTGCCGAGCCGGAAGCGTACCTGGTTCCCGGCCACGGCGAACGACCCTTCCACGCTGGTCTTCTGGTCTCCATCCAGTTGGTACAGCACCGGTTTCTTGAAGCTGGCTGGGCCGTTGGGCGCGCTCAGAGCTAAATTGCCCTCCGCGTCGACGCTGGCGCGGGCGCCGTCGATCCGCCAGGCGATGCGGCTGGGATCGGCGCCGGGGGCGACCACAAAGTCATACTCCAACTGGCGCTGATTCCCATAAAAGACCAGGTCCACGCCAGGGTAGATCTGGGGATACGTGACCTTGCCATAAGTCGGAATGCCGGAGTGCCACTTCTTCGGGTCGTTGCCGATGAAGTAGCTCACCACGCCGGGCTGCGGGGCCAGTCCTACTGCGTTGGCATTGGGATTTGCCCCGATCAGGCTCATGCGCACGGTGTCGATGGACGCGGCTTCGGGTGTGTGCCCCTTCGCCGCGGCCGGTGCCCGCTTTTGCCGCTCCAGGCTCAGGACCACCTTGCCCGGAGTGAGGAAGAGCGCATAGCCGGAGCCGCGCGAGACAAACTGAACCGTGGAGGCCAACTGTCCCTGGTTCGGCTCGAAACCCAATGGCACGCTCATGAGCTTCGCTTCGGGGCGGCTCGTGGACAGTGGGAGAGAGCGCGGGTTTTCCGCCGGAACGACGGGCGCTCCGGGACCGGCCTGCGGGGAAGCCGGCGCCGCCTGCGGCTGGTTATCTGGCGAGGCCGCGGAGGCGCGCGGCCAGCCAAGACCAAAGGAGATGGAAATTATCGCGAGCGTTGTTACTATCCGAAGCGCACGCACCTGGAGTGCAACCGAAGACCGTTCACTTGCCATACTCGTGGTTCCTCTCTGTGTTTCCGGAATGGCGCCGGACTTCATTAGCCAGGATTACCGTGTTGGCTTCCAGGACACCATCAAGCATAACTCCAACGGTATAATCAGGGCTGTTTCTATCATTTCCTTCCATCCCGAGCGACTCCAGTGGCCCGGGAACGGGCCGACTCAGGCTCCAGTTAGCGCAAGAACTTGGTGATTGCTTCATCACTGGCGCGGAATCCCTCACCCCCAGCAAATCTGAAGCGTCCGTGTTTTGACTGAAGTGGAAGGCGGTTTGATCGCGCACAGGACGTCTCTACTGTGCGGTGATTCCGACGCCATCGACGGTTTTGCTTGATGTCCCTGCCGCCCCGAGGTAATGTCCACATGACTACCGATATGGCCCAATATGAGGACTGAAATGAGCGAGTTAACGCGGGCGAACCGGGCGGCAGCCGACAACGGCCCGCTGGCGCCGGAACGAGGGGTTCCGAAGAAACTGGCCCGCCTCCTGGCTACGCTGCCGCCCGGCCGGCGCCGCGTGGCCATGGCCCTCGTCGCTGATGACCGGGGCCGGACCTATCCGCAAGTGGCGGCGAAGTTGGGAGTCAGTCTGGGAACCGTACACCAGCATCTCCGCCGCATTCGGCTGCGGCACCGGGAGGTCTGGGCCGCAGTTATAAAGGAGCGGGCTCGCCAATTGCGGGCAAGGCATCGGCGGGCCCTCGCCCGAGCCAAGGCGCACAGCAAGCGTTGGCACGAAATCACCAAGCGCCGGTACCTCCCTACTGCCGGCCGGTAGGTTCGAGTCTGGCGCCCCGCTGTTGGTTCCGGTTCCAGAATTCGAAGAGCTAGCCGGTGGAAACCCGTAGCTGCTTCCCCAGTGCAGGAAAGTCTCCTCATTTCTGGCAAGCAGAAGCCAAGCGCAAAGCCGATATTTTGGTCATGCGAAATGCGTAAGTATATATATACATATAATTTTACTTTCCGACGGTCGTCACACAGGCGGCCCCCACGCATGGTATTTGAGCGCGTATGGTTGGTCAGCAGGCCCACTCTTGCGGTTCACGTTTGCTGGCGGGCGCGCTAACGAACTCCGAGAGTGCCGGGATGGACGCCGACGACACCCAAAACCAACGAAGGTCGAGAACTAATGAACGTGCCTGCTGGACGGAAGCACCCGACCTCCACCGGAAGGGATGAAACCATTCTGAGAGGAACCGGATGACGCTCCTCGCCTACTGGAGTTTTCGTTCCGGGCGATTCCCGGTTCCCCGGCGCTGAAACTCATCCCACCGACGCGCCGCCTCATCGTCTTGGCCGCGCAAGGCGTGCGCGTAAACCTCCGCCGTCGTCCGCACCGAAGAGTGCCCCAGGCGCTCCGACACCACCGGCAGCGGTACCCCATCGGCCAGCAGGTGCGACCCGTGGCTGTGGCGCAGCGAGTGCAGGCTCGCGCCCTTCGGAAGACCGAGCCTGCGGAACAGCAACGATACCACCGACGACACCGAATTCGGCCGCAGCGGTGTTCCGTCCGGGTTGGCGAAGATCAGGTCCAGGTCCGCCCGGTAATCAGACCCGAACTGCGCACGGAATTCACCCTGGCGCTTCCGATGCTTTTCCAGAGCGGCGAGGGCGGACGCCGGCACTTTCACGTCCCGCGGCCTCTCCGTTTTCGTGCCCTTGAATTCCAACACCTGCCTCGCCTGCGTGAGCGATCGCGTTAAGATGGCGCGGCCATCTTGCATGTCCGACCACCGCAGTGCCAGCACCTCGCCTCGGCGCGCGCCGGTGGCGGCGCCGACTTCCAGGAACGTTGCCATGCACCACGGCCCGCTGGCTGACTCGAAAACCAGAACCTGCTGCGCTGGGGTAAGCGCTATACCCCTGTGCTTCTTGGGAACCGGCGGCTCGCTATGGGTGACAGGGTTGCTGGTGACCAGCCCCCACCTCTCCGCTCGGGCGAACGCACTGGAGACCAGACCGGCAACGTGCCGGACAGTCTTCGCGCTCAGGGGCCGAGCCTGCTTGGTCTTGCGGTGGTGCCCGCCACTCTTTAGGAGCCGGTTCCATTCGCGACTGAGGTGGAGTCGGGTAATTTCGCCCAAAGGCATGGCCCGCACCTCTGGCGCGAGATAGGCGGCCAGTTCCCGGTAGCGTTCGATGGTCTTGGGAGCCAGTTTCTCCTCGGCATGCTGGCGAAAGAACTCCTGGAACAACATCGCCAGTGTGGTGGGGAGCGCGGCGGCAACGGTGGTGGCGCCGGCCTTCACCAGTTCGTACTTCTGCAGTTCCTCGGTGCGGCGCTTCGCCTCGGCGTCCATCGCCTCCTGTTTGCTCGCGAAGCCTACCTCGCAGATCAAGCGGCGTTCCTGCCGGGTGGCGCCAGGCGCGCTGAAGATGTATCGCCAGACCGTTTTCCCTGATCCGTACTTGCGTTTGAATATCGGCATCAGTTCACCACCACTACCTCTGGTGGGCGTCGAAGTCGAGCGCCCGCGCGACGGCCGCAGGTGCGCTCCCAGGCCAGGTACGCCTGCCTGGTGATGATCCACCGCCGGCCCAGGCGGACCCCGGGAATGATCCCCTGCTCCAGCATCGAGTAGACCGCCAGGCGACCGATGCTTAACCGGCGCGGGATCTCCAGCACGGAGATGCGGCTGCCGGGCGAATCCGCCGAACCATCCGCGCTCGACTGTGCCCTCTCTGCCATTGCGTTACCCGACGTCATCCTCGTCAGTCCCCGAACTGCCGAGCCGCGCGGATATCTGCGCCGGCGTTGTCGCCGGGCCTGGTAGAGCCTTGGTGCCCGACAAGGTCAGAATCGCGGAGCGCTTGCGCGACCTGTGGCCGAGTCTGCCGCCCGTTCCAACTCCGCCAAGCGCGCTTCGAGGTCTTCCCTCTCCATGGCCATGGCCCCCCGCTCCAGGACAACCTCGGCGGCCCGCAGGCGAGCTCCTGCCGGCGCACTCGTGTCCAGCAAGATCCTCAACACGGTCGTCACGGCGGCGCCCGAAGCCTCTTGCAGCCGCGCGATGGCCTGCGAAAACACCGTGCGACGTGCCTCCCGGCACGCGGCCTCGAACTCCGGCTCCTTGGTCCACCGCAGGAGTGTGTTAGAGCTGATCCCTACCGCGCGGGCCGCCGCCTCCACGTTTCCGTGAGACAGCAGCGCGACAATCGCCTGCTCCATCTTCTGGCCGAATTTTGCGCCGTGTCCTAACATCTGCCACCATCTGCCGGGAGGCCGAATTCGCCTCCATCGCCGATCCTTCGCCAATTTGGATTCCCCTCAGAATCAGCTTGCAATTCCTGCGAACCCGAGTGATCGATGGGATCGCGGCATTCCAGAAAAAACGGCGAACAGCCAGGCCAGTGCCCCGGCCGAGGCGCCCAAGCCCGCCAAAAAGCCGCACGTTGCCGCACACAGGGCCCACGTTTCGCCGTCCCAGGCCAGGTCGGGCAAGAAGGCCACCCCGCCGAAGAAGGCCCACAAAGCCGCGAAGTCGGCCAAGTCGCCCCAGAAGGCCACCCGGGCCCGCCAGGGCAGCAAGACCGCCAAGGTCCTCGACCTGCTGAAGCGCTCCGGCGGCGCCACCGGGAAGGAGCTCATGAAAGCCACCGGCTGGCAGGCGCACTCGGTCGGTGGGTTCCTGTCCGGCGTCCTGGGCAAGAAGATGGGGCTGACGGTCACCTCCACCAAGGCCGAGGATGGGGAACGCCGGTACTCGGTCAAAGGCTGAAGTCCCACGATTCGGTTCTCTCTGGCCGCCGGGGTTCCTTCTCGGCGGCTTTTCTTTGTCCGTTCCCCGAACAGCAGCCTTCCTCCTCCCGCCGACTCTGCCAACGTGTGGCACAAGCCTCGTCGATCGGAATGCCCGCCGCGGAGCAGAACAAGAATCCCATTTGACCCGGTGCTTCATGCAACCTCCCTCCGGCGTACCCGCGCGATCTCCTCAAACGTCCGCAGATCGCCGTCCAGCACTGCCTGTTTTCCGCTGAACCGCTGCCACCTCAGCACCGCCACGTCGACATACTTCGCATCGAGATCCATGCCGTAGCAGATTCGCCCGGTGCTCTCGGCTGCAATCAAGGTGCTGCCACTTCCCAGGAACGGGTCGTAGCACGCCTCCCCCGGACGCGTGTGGTTGAGGATCGGACGGCGCATGATCTCGACGGGCTTCTGCGTGCCGTGGCCGGTGGCTTCGTTTTCCGCCGCCCCCTCCCCGCCGAACGGATTCAGGTTCGCTACCTCCCAGACGGTCGTCGCCGTGCGATTGCCGCGCCAGTGAGCGGTCTGGCCTCGTCGCACCGCATACCAGCAGGGTTCATGCCGCCAGTGATACGCGCCGCGCGAGATGGCGAAGTGCTGCTTCAGCCAGATGATCTGGGACCGGATTTGGAATCCGCAGGCCTGCAGGCCCCGCGCTACTTCGGCGGCGTAAATGCCCGCATGCCAGACGTAGGCGACGGCACCGGGGAACAGCGTCCAAGCCTCCGACCAGTCGACCCGATCGTCGTTGACGAACTTGCCGCCTTGGCGGGTCCGCGGGTTGAGGCCAGCCTGCTCGCGCCACTCCGGGTCGAGAGCAACGCCATACGGGGGATCGGCCAGCATGAGAGTCGGGAG
>Ga0208034_1001482_pt1 | contig 14178 bp, 7 predicted proteins | sample June2015DPH_8_10_FD_184699 | JGI IMG/M metagenome (GOLD analysis project Ga0208034, IMG submission 184699) | Peatland microbial communities from SPRUCE experiment site at the Marcell Experimental Forest, Minnesota, USA - June2015DPH_8_100... | ecosystem: Environmental > Terrestrial > Soil >...
TCGAGTTGCGCACGGAGTCGGCATAGTCCAGGATCGTCCGGGCAAGCCGGATTGCTCGCGCATCGCCGGTAAGATCATAATACTCGGGCAGGAATCTTCCCAGGTGGCACCAGGCGACCACACTCGGCGTCACGGTCGTAGGATCCTTCACCATCAATATGTATTGCATGTAAGGTTCGGCCAGTGCCTTTAGGTGATCGTCGTCGAGCACGCCTGACAAAGCAGTCAATCCTTCAAGCCAGCGGGGAACAAAACGAGCAATACAACAATCACCCGTCACGTTCTTCCCGACATTTCCTATCCATGCGGAGACCTCAATCACCCCCCAAACCTCATTCAGGTGACCCGTCAATCCATTCGCCTGGGCCTTCAATTGATCCCGAAGCCAACCCTCCGGCCGAACGGTTCCTAAAGGCAATTTGGCATATTTTGTCTGGAGCAGCGGGCTGCGATTGTTTGGATAATTCGGAATCGCCGGCCAGGGTTCATTGCCGGCCATCGGAAAGGCCGCCAGCGCATCGGCAGAAAACGCGCCTGCACCGGCCACCGCGACAATTAGTTCGCAGAATTCACGCCTGTCCATTTTCTCCCTCGAGTAGGTTCTCTTATTTCCCTCATTCGTGAGGACGCAAACTGGCCCGCTGCTATATCGTGAGATTCTTCCTGTAGGAGTTGTCGGCCTCATACTTCGGCACCGGAATCAGGTTATAAAGCCAGATGACAACCGACTGTCCTTTATAGGTGGTCGAGTTGAACGTATTCACAGTGGCGCGGTGGCCTGCTCTGCCGGTGTCGGTGTCTGGATTCCGCGCTTGAGCAGCAGTAGAGCCTGTTCGCTGGAGCCCCAGGAGCCGGCGCTGTTTTTGAGCCATTGCGCGCCCTGTTGTTGCATTGTCATACCTACCGATGCCGTACTTCTCGAAGGCACGCAACGCGACCATCTCATAGTAGTAGTCGTCCGGCAGGCCTCGCATGGGTCGCGAGCTGGCGGAGTGGGCGCAACAAGCCCACGATTTGAGCCAGCGGCGTGCGGCGGCCTGATTCCGGTCGACCGGGCTACTTTCCGTTATGAGCATCATCGCGATCCGCAGGAGGCGTTGCGCGTTTGGAATGTTCCTCTCTTCAAGATTATTGCGTCAGCTACTTTGTTGGCCTAGATTCAGTTTCGGACATCCTTCACGCAGCGGAAACCGACTGTTGCCGAGCGATCCATGCCAGGCGCCATCAGGAGCAGCTTGGCATGCTCGTCGTTGCGATAGGCCTGCGGAAAGTACCAGATTGAGCCTTGCGGCTGGTAATAGCTTCCCCCACGTAAGATGGCCGCGCGCGTGTGCTCGTCTACAAACTCGTCCGTCCACTGCCACACATTTCCCACTAGGTCTGCGACCCCCAGTGGGCTGTCCCCAGTTGGATGGACATTCACATCGTCAGGTCCCCGCATGGTTCGGCCCAGGTCCGGCACGGGAACCGTTGTGGGGTCCCAACTGTTGCCCCAGGGAAACATGCGATGATCCGTTCCTTGCGCGGCATATTGCCATTCCCACTCGCGCGGCAGGCGTTTACCTGCCCATTTCGCGTACTCACGCGCGTCTTCAAGCGAAACCCAAGTCACAGGCTTGCTGGCCCATCCCTCGGGGTACGTGCCATTCTTCCAATCAAGTAGGAAATGCTGGTCGTCGTTGGGATAATAGTGCGTAGCGTCCAAGAACTCCTTGAACTGCGCATTGGTCACAGAATACTTGTCGATGTAAAAGGAATCAATGTGCATGAGATGCTCATGGAATCTGCGCGCCTGATCTTCCCATGGATACTGCACGTCGACGCCGATGTCGTTGTCGCCTTCAATCTCAACACCTTTCACTTTGAAGTCGAAGTCTCCGCCCGGAATCAGCACCATTCCAGGGGGCGGCGCCGTTGCCGGCGCAGTGGGTGCAGTTGCCACAATCTGCTGCGCTACCGGATGCCAGCCAGCGTCATACTGCGCAAGCGGAATCGCCGTCATCTGCTTCATCCTGGCCATAAATTGTTCTGTAGCGGCGTCCGGCGCTCCCTCCGTTGCGAGTACGGCGCCAAAGCCATGGGCCTCGATCGGAAATGAGAGTATGACTGTTCCGTCCTCGCGTTCTCCCGATAGCTCCACTCCATGATACAGATCGAAGTACCGTGTTCCTTCTTGCCAGGGAACGGATATCTGAGGCCCGTCCACGTTGTATTCGTTACGATTCACAATCGTCCAAACAGTCTTCCCGCCGAGGGGCCAGCGGCTGGCGTAGATACCGTAGAAGTGCATGGGATAAAGTGGTTCCCAATCCGGACTGACCAGAAAGGGCGCAATCTCGCGTTCGATCGTTGCCATGCGCCGCGTGGCTTCGGCATCGCGCGGCGTGATGCCATTCCAGATACCCCAGATGTTCTCCCAACTCTCCCAACCTTCGCCGTTGAAGAAGGCGTATTGCAGGTCGTCGTTCTTATTGCGATTCCATCGGTCCGAGATATTGACCATGTGACGTGGTTCTAGCCATTTGTAATGGTCCACCGAAGGAATGAATTGGAAGCGATATTGGCCCCAGGTCAAGACATTCCACGCCAGCCCTTCGTCGGCCGGTCCGACTTCGGGTTCGAACGCTAGAGGATGGCCAACCATGTCGGCGGCCTTCGAGAAGGCGTACGGTACACCATCCTGCGTGTCGCCGTTGACGCCATCCGCATCGATCTCCTTCATCAGTTTGGCGACGGCGTCTGGCCAGGGCTCGCCTGGATCGCGGGTGCCCTGATCCCACATCATCATGGGAAATAGCACACGAATATGATGGCGATGAAAGTCCGCAACCATCTGTTTAACGCCGGCGATACCCCCAGGCATGGAGCGGATCATGTCTTGCTGATTGCGGTTATCGATACCCATGTTGGGATAGGTTGGCCATATCAGAACTGCATCCACTCCTCCGTATCGCTTTTCCAGGTCAGCCACGTACCGGTCCACGGTGTATTTGCCGCTTACCGGATCGTACAGATAACGGTCATGGACCATGGTTTGCGGCTGGATGAAGCTCGATTGTGTCCATTGCAGGGCGGGAAGGCTATAGCGCGTGCCGTCGTATCCGATGCGAATCCTTCGCTCATCTCGCCAATGGCGGATGTCCCTGAGCCAGAGATCATGGATGTTCTCGAGGCACCCTTGTGGTCCAGCTGGGAATTCCATTACTTCATATCCCCACCGCGCCGTGAGGCATGGGGGTGGGTTGATCATACTTTCTTTCCACCATTCGCCGGGAGGCAGACCCAAATACCGCGTGTCCTGCGCGCACGCTGGAAGCACAATCGCCACAATCGCCGTCAGCAGTGCTGGAGCCAGATTGATTCGCCACTCGTAACAGAACCTCATTGTTGCCTCGTCATTCTTAATATCTTCCCTTGGTTTACCCAGCATTCTCGGGCGTTTTACTTGCCGGTGGTCTGGCCCGCGAAGTTAGTAAGAACCGGAAATGTACTCTCACTAAACTGCTCGAGCAAAGCCACTGTCTCATCACGCCAGGCCATGGATGCTTGTGAACCTGTTCCACGAAACGAAGTTGGCCGCTGCGACTGAGGCATACTGCACGCCTTCCATCGGATTTGTTCCAACCATTAAGCCGGTGGCTAGAGCGCCATTGAAGGCATCACCCGCCCCAGTTTTATTGATTGCCTTTGCTTGAATAGCCGGAGTAGAAGCACCAATACAATCGCGTATTCCCACGCAGCCGCCAGACGCGCCTTGTTTGAACACCAAGCCTTAATCGGCGCGTGTGAAGAGTCCATCCCTCTGTCTCCTTCCCGAGTGAGCGCAATTTTCGGTACAGCTCCGTGAGATCCGAATGTTCTACTGCTAGGCCCGTCTTGTCAGGCTCGGGATGTCGGACTTCAGCAGATTAAAAGCTTTCAAAGCGTCGAATGGAGTATATGACGGACTTCAAGAGCTGTCAATGCAATTTCCTGGATTTGAATGGGTAGGTTATAGTAGTCTTTTTTGAAAGCTTTTTATCGGAGCTATGCGCTGTCTGAAAAACGGCTCGCTATGACAACGTTATCGGCGCGTTATCACCAGATGACCTGCCCCTGTTCGACGATGCCGAGTGGAACTGACCTAATGGGATGGACCTGCCTCCGCTGTGGACCGGAGCCTTTCAATGGCGCACAACACTTTTGTATTAGGGCTGAGCGGTTTTGACGGCCCCGGACAGTACGCTGGCTGCCGTTGGCTCATCTACCTGAATCTGCCCGTCGCCTTTCACGTTGGTGAGGGTCTGAACGATCCCGCTCGGCCAGCGAATCTCGATGCTTTCGGCAACTGGGCAATCTCCCATCCCAAAATGCACCCGGGGATCGCTCGAGGAGAGGTAGCCGCCCGCGGTTGTCGCCGTAACCCATTGTGAACCGTGTGCCGTAGTCAGCTTGACGACTGCGCCGATGCCGTCCCGATTGCTCTTGTGCCCGGTAAGATGCAAGGTAATCCAATGGTTTGCGGTAGCCGTCTCGTTGAGCAGGATGTGGGCCGGGCCGCCGTTCGTGCTGACCACTGCATCGATGCGGCCGTCGTTGTTGATGTCGCCGATGGCCATTCCGCGGCCCACCCAAGCCTCTTGAAAGATGTCGCCTGAGATCGAAGAGACATCCACAAACTTCTTGCCGGTATTGCGCAACAGCATCATGGGCTCGCGATAGCGAAGCATCGGAGAAACCACCTGAATATTATCCATGTCGTGTCCCTGTGCGATGAGAAGGTCCTTCCAGCCGTCGTTGTCGTAATCCAAGAATCGTACGCTCCAGCCGGAGTAAAGCTGCGATGCGCTGCTCAAACCTTCCGCAAAGGATGCGTAGTCGAAGGTTCCATCGTGGTTGTTGTGGTAGAGCGCATAGATCTGTCTGGACAGATCGGTCACGACCAAATCCGGCCAGCCGTCGTTGTCATAATCGGCGAAGTCGACGCCCATACCGGCGTACGTCTGCCCGTCGGCATTTACAGCAACCTGAGACTCCAGACCGACTTCCTCGAAGGTTCCATCGGGCTTTTGATGGAAAAGGAACTCCGGCATTGAGTCGTTGGAGACGAAGAGATCCATGCGTCCCTCGCGGTCGTAGTCCCCCAGGGCTATGCCCAGCGCTTTCGCTGGCTTATCGAGCCCCAGCTTGTGCGATACCTCAGTGAAATGACCATCGCCGTCATTGTGATATACGAGCATAGTGATAGGCTGAAAGACATCGGGGTGGCAAATACCACGGTATCCCTCCCGATGTTCGCCGCACCACACATCTTCCCAATCCCAGGTGACATAGCGAGCCACTACCAGGTCGAGCAGGCCGTCATTGTCCAAATCTACCCACGCGGCAGAGCTGGACCATCCGCCGCCGGCGACTCCAGCCTTCTCAGTTACATCAGTGAAGGTGCAGTCGCCGTTATTGTGGTACAGCCGGTTGCCACCATAGCCCGTGACGAAAACATCCTCGTACCCGTCGTTGTCGTAATCAGCGACGGCAACGCCCATGTCATAGCCTGTCCCCTTAAGTCCAGATTTTTCAGTGATATCCTCAAAGGTCCCATCTGCCTTCTGGTGGTATAGGCGATTCCAGTACTCCGGTCCAGTCTTTTCCGGAATAAAGCCCTTGGGCGTCGGATCGGTATAAGGAGCGCCGTTGAGAAGGTAAATATCCAGCCGGCCATCGTTGTCGCAATCGAAAAGTGCCACGCCCGAACCCATGGTTTCGAGCAGGTACTTGCGCGAGGTGTGCAAGGCATAATGCTGAAAATGCACGCCAACTTTCTCCGTGACATCGACGAAACGCCCGGGAACCTCAGCTTGCGGCGCGGACGGGGCTGAAGACTGCGAGCCAGCCTCCGGCGGCTGCGCTGCCTCAACAACGATTGAAAGGATGATCAGGAAGAATGCTCTTAGTACCAGGACTGCGAGGCGCTTATGCACCGGCCTCATGGTTTGCTCTCCATCGTATTCGACTCCGGTGCCGCACGAACCGGGCACGGTTGACCGGCACATAAAGCACCGGTAATCCCCTTATCTTCGGTGAGAGTATAGATGCGATCAACAGCCGGCAGCTTAACTGTTTCTTTGGTGCCAGATGGCCAGTGAATCTCCGCAGTCCCGGCATCCGTTGCGTCGCCGAGACCGAAATGGAGACGCGGATCGTTCGTTGAGACGTAGCTTCCACCGCTAATCACATCCTGGCGCTGGCGAATGCCGTTGGCGGTCAAGAAAACGGTGGCACCGACTGCATCCCGGGGACTCCTGGGTCCGCCCACGAGTTTCAACTCTACCCAGTGATGATGGTCAGGGTTCACGTTCCTCAGCAACACGGGGGGTCCGTCAATCGGGCTGATGACCACGTCGATCTTGCCATCGTTGAACAAATCGCCAAACGCAGCGCCTCGCCCCGATGTGACAACTGCGAGTCCGGTCCCATTGACTGCCGGTACAACCTCGAATTTGCCATCGCGCAGGTTATGGAATAGCAGCGGCCGCTGCGCATAGGACGTGCCCCAATCCAGCCGGTCGGCCGCAGGATAGATATGGCCATTGATAAACATCAGATCCAGCCAGCCATCGTTGTCATAATCCAAGAACCCCGTTCCCCACGACAAAAAGGGAATCGATATTTTGCCGATGCCGGAAAACATGGCCACTTCGCTGTAATTGGCGCCGCCTTCATCGCGAAATAACAGCTTTGACTCGCTTGAAAAATCGCTGATGGCGAAGTCGAGCAGACCGTTGTTCATATAGTCGCCAACAGCGATGCCCATCGCTGCCACCTCTCGCCCGTCCTCATTCAGCCCAAACCCCGACCCATAGCTTGCGTCTTCGAACGTTCCGTCACCGCGATTTAGATACAGGTAGCTCAGCGTGGAGTCGTTGGCCACAAGCAGGTCGGGCTTCCCATCGCCGTTGATGTCCACAAACACGGGAGTGAGTCCGTAATAGCGATTCACATTGTCCGACACGCCAGCTTTCTCGCTGACGTCGGTGAACGTCCCATCCCCGTTGTTGTGAAAGAGGTGATCGGGCTCGCCGTCGAGGTTGCGTGGTCCGCACATCACAGGCTCTCCGCGAAACTCGCAGTAAGAATAGCCCGTGGCTTTGGTTTTCTCATACGGCAGGTTGTTGCGGTCGAAATGAACATAGCCGGAGACGAACAAATCCAGCCTTCCGTCCCCGTCGTAGTCGCCCCAGGTAGCTCCGCCCGACCAGTTGCCCAGCGTGACGCCCGCCTTCTCGGCCACGTCGGTAAACGTGCCGTCGTGGTTGTTGTGATAGAGACGGTTCTTGCCCCAGTTGGTCACGTAAATATCGGGCCAACCGTCGTTGTCGTAGTCGCCGATGGCCACGCCGAAGCCCCATCGGTCGTTGGTCACGCCGGCCTTTGCGGCTACATCCGTAAAGGTGCCGTCGTGATTATTGTGAAATAGGGCCGCATGGGGTGGGGTCATTTTGCCGTCCATCGCATCGAATGTCGACCCATTGACGAGGTAGATGTCCAGCCACCCGTCATTGTCGTAGTCGATCAAGCCCACTCCCGATCCATTCGTGTCGATGATCAGGCGTTTGTCTGCCGCGCCCATCACATGGGTCCAGCCAGAAAGACCCGCCGCCTTGGTCACATCCTGAAACACTACTGGGCCTTTATCCACGAAGCCGCCCGCAGTGATGGGCCGGTTATAAGCATCGTAGATGGGCCGCTCGCCAGATCCCGAATTGCTGCCCATGTTCGACACTTTCTTAGGCGCTTCCTGTGCTTCAAGAAGCGATGCCGGTGCGGCGAAAGCGAGCAGTGGGTAAATCAGCGCAGAACCAACAAGACAACCCAACTGCGGCAACAGGGTACCCCATCGCTTGAATTTATCTCGGAGATTCAGGCGCTGCTTTCGAACCTCTAAACGTCCATAATGCATTTCCACACCGTTGTTCCAACGCTGCCATGCTATTCGCCGGCTCATGGGTATCGAGCAACGCACTTCCACATTATGGAAACTGCTTCGGTTCACCATGACGTGACGCCCCATACCCCTTTTTTGACCTGCAACGGACCACCTCAATGGACAATATCCATGCGGAACGTCTTGTGAAGCGCTTTCTTGTGCACGGGAGCGCCAGGCGCACAGGATTTGCTGCCGCACAGTACGTCTGTGATGCCTATGCCTTCGGTGATGGTATAGATACGATCGACCGCCGGCACATTCACAGTCTCCTTTGCTCCCGAGGGCCAACGAATCTCCACTGTATCTATCCTGATTGCGTCTCCCAGGCCAAAATGAACACGCATGTCGTTCGAGGAGAGATAGCTGCCGCCGCTTAGAACATCGCCGCGCTGGCGGATGCCTCCCGCGGTGAGATAGACCGTAGCTCCGACCGCATCGCGAGGGCTTTTGGGCCCGCCAACGAGTTGCAGTTCGATCCAGTGGTTGTGATCGGGATTCACGTTGCGTAGCAGCACCGGAACGCCATCAAGATTGTTGATGACCACATCGATCTTTCCATCGTTGAACAAGTCTCCGAATGCGGCTCCGCGGCCTACGCACACGGTAGCCAGGCCTGTTCCTTCAACCGCCGGTACCAATTCAAATCGGCCATAGTGCAGGTTCCGGAACAGCAGGGGACGCTGCGCGTAGCTCATTCCCCAATCCTTGTGCTGATCCACCTGAGGATACACATGCCCGTTGACCACCAGCAGGTCCTTCCAACCATCGTTGTCGTAGTCGAGAAAACCATCTCCGAATCCAACAAAGGGCACCGTTGGCGGACCGAGGCCCGTACGGTTGCTGTAATCCTCAAAGTTGCCGCTGCCGTCGTTGTGGAAGACCACGTTGGAGTCGTCGGAGAAGACTGTGTTCACCAAGTCGATGTAACCGTTGTTCTCGTAATCTCCGGCCGCAATGCCCATGTTTGAAACCTCGCGGCCTTCGCCATTAAGTGCATAGCCGCTCATATAACTCTGGTCTTCAAAGGTCCCATCACCCTTGTTGATGTACAGATAATTCGGCGTGGAATCGTTCGCCACGACCAGGTCGGGTCTTCCATCCCCATTCACATCTACAAAGAGAACGCCAAGACCGTAGTAGCCATTTGGATCGTTGACGCCCGCCTTCTTGCTCACATCGGTAAACGTGCCGTCTCCGTTGTTGTGGAACAGGTGGTCTCCGGCACCCCGTAGGCCCCGGGGCCCGCACATGACATTTTGCCCACGGTACGTGCATACGGAGTCATTGACTGCCTTAGTACCTGCGAGTGGCGGATGCTGGAAGTCGTAGTATATGTATCCAGCCACGAAAAGATCCAACCGGCCGTCGCCGTCGTAGTCACCAAAGGTAGCCCCGGTATGATCGACGACGACGCTCCCTGAGCCTTCGTCCAACGCCACGCCTGCCTTCTCTGCCACATCGGTGAAGGTACCATCGTGGTTGTTATGGTAGAGGCGGTTCTTGCCGAGATTCGTGACGTAGAGATCGGGCCAGCCGTCGTTATCATAGTCGCCCACGGCGCAGCCCAGCCCCCAGCGGTCATTGGCAACTCCAGCCTTCTGCGTCACGTCGGTGAACGTGCCGTCGTGGTTGTTATGGAAAAGAGCCGCATGCGGCGGCGCGGTCTTACCTGACGACGCGTCAAAAGTCGATCCGTTCACGAAGTAGATGTCGAGCCAGCCGTCATTGTCGTAGTCGAGAAGACAGACGCCCGAGCCCTTGGCTTCGATAATGACGTGCTTCTCTGGAGTGCCGGTAATGTTGCGCCAGCTTGTCAGGCCGGCCTGAGCAGCCACATTCTGAAAGACAACTGTACCGGATTTCACATAACCGCCGGCCGTGATGGGGCGATGTTGGGCGTCGAAATTGGCCCCCTGCGCAACCCCGGTGGCCATCCCTTGTTGAACCTGCTGGGTCGCTAGCTGCTCGGCCAATGATTGAGTCAAACACAGACCTGGCATGAGATGAATTGCGATGAAGATACCGGACACCTGAACGCAAACTTGCAGCAATGAGGTTCTCCCCGGTCTCACATGTGTCGAAGCCGGTACTGGTGCTTGCAAAGGTTCCCCTCCAGCGGAATCTGACTGGATGCATCCCGAAGCCAAGCCCGCCAAAAGGCTTCTTCCTGAAGAGAGAACGGCCTTCTAAGCCTCTCTGCAAGCGCACGTTCACTTCGGTTCTGCACTTAATTCAAAGGGCCCTAAGATGCTAACTTCCGCCCTCCTCGGCGCGAAGTTCGAAGCCATGTGTTCGACCAATGCTCCCTTGCTTCCCTGATTCAGAAAGACGCGGAATCCGGCCGTACGCGAAGTGGTTCGTTCGAGGAGTACCGCGCCAAGTGAGTCTTCAGTTTGCCTGTGAGGGTAGCATTGCCTTGTTGTGTAGCGAGCTCTAGAGCTTGCTGTTCGATCTCCATCGCTTTGGCGAATCTTCCCTCCTCAGCATAGGCTGCGGACAATGTGTCGAGAATCGCCGGGTTTTTCCCGCCAGTGAGCTGATTGGCCCGATTGGCCAATGTAACAGCCTCGGCCCCATTGCGGATCGAGGAATCCGGGCAGGTTGCTAGCAGATATGCGGTCAGATTGAGCGTGAAGAGGCGATTGGGTTCCTCCTTCAGCGCCAGGTGTAACTGGGTCAGGGAATCGAAGAATTTTGCCTGCAAATAAAATGCGTAGCCAAGATTCTCGTGCCCTTCGGAAAACGTGGGCCGGAGCCGTACGGTATTCTGCCACGCATCGATTGCCTCGTTGAAACGGTTTTCTCTGGTCAGCAGGACTCCCAAATTGTAGTAGGCCTCAAAAAAGCTCCCATCGATTTGTATGGCCTTTTGGAAATATTGGATGGCTTCCTCTGATCTTCCCAACAATCCCAGGGCGATCCCCATTCCGTTATTCGCCCGGGCATCGTCTGGATCCACCTCAAGCGCTTTCTCCCACTTGGTCAGTGCAGACGCATTGTCCCCCTTTCCCAGCAAGTCCATCGCCTCGTCGATGAGCCGGTAAAGGTCAGACGCCGGCACATCTATGCTGTCGATCCCATTCGGCGAAATATTGACAAACTCGGGAATGTTGACAGCCCGATTTGCGGCGGTCGAATTATCAATATATATTGGCGGACTATCATTCCCCTTCGCGTCGATGTGCGTGAGAAACATCTGTGTATAAGGGGAACGGCTCTTGGAAGAGAAGACCAGCCAGCGTCCATTCGGCGAAAAGCTATGCCAGGAATTCATCAATGATGTGTTACAGAGCATGCGGCGTGCCACCCCCCCGGTGGCCGGAACGATGTAAAGTTTGCTGTCCGGCCGCATTAATTGCCCATTCCGGCACTGGACGAAGACTATCCAGCGGCCGTCGGGAGAAACCTTGGGAAAGTTGTTACTCATTCCGTTGTTGGATGCGCCTACGATCGCCTCTGCCTTGCCACCCCGTCCGCCATTGAACGGAACTCGGTAAAGGCTGTACTTGATTTGCACTTCGTTGGGGTCATTGGCCTGGAGCGGCAAAGTCTGCCCTTCAGAGTACGGATCTTTGGCCTCTGCGCGGGCAAACACCACATATTTTCCGTCAGGGCTCCAAACGCCATCCGTCTGAACATAGCGCGGATCATCGGCGCCCGGCAGCGGTTCCCTGCGGCCCGTAGCACGGCTATACCAGACAAGGATGCCGCGAGTAGGATAGAAAACCTGGAGGAAACGATAGTCCTTGAAGTTCGTTACAAAATAGGAGCTTGGGATACTCTCATCCTGTCCTGCAAAGGTAGTCAGAACATACTGGCCGTCTGGCGACACCTGTGACATAAAGCCGACACGCGACTGCCCGACGCGTAAGTCTGCGTTCCACGACACTATATCCTTGCTGCGGATCGACATATGTTGCTGTACAGGAACGATTGCATACAAGCCCTTGTCGTTGCCGGGCCCGTCGACATCCATACCCATCGTCTTACCGTCTGCGGAGAATGAGTGGCAGTTGGCGCATGTATGCATGTCGTGTATTACAACCCGACTTTCAGGCTTCGCAATGTCTCGAATCCGCCAATCAATGAGATAAAGCATGGATGGGGACAATGGCTGAACGATCCCTTTCCTCCCTTCCGCCGGCATCAATGGAACATCGCGATAAAAGATCTGCCCGTCCACCGGATCCCTAGACGTGGATATAGTAACGCGACCTTTGGAGACCGCGCGGTCTGCGGCATCGACGCCAGCGATGGTCACCATCGCGCGGTACACCAACGAGTGCCGCTTGACAAGTGCCCAGGTTTCCGCATTCGGCTTCCACGTGTGTGCGCTGGCCTGTTCCGCGGTCAGGGAAGGAAGTTCATTCGTGCTGGAAATGCATCGTGGGTCGATCTCCCCAATCTGCATGGGGTCGCCGTGGGAGCGCAGCCGGAGCGGTTTTGTACCATCTGCAAAGGAAATGTCAATCCGCCAGGTTGACACTGAAGCGTCTCCATCGTGCCAAATAAAGGTCGGCGGCGTGATTTCAGGCGGGAAAATGGAGCCGTCTTCCGGATAATCTATCGTGACCGACGCGCGTGTGCGGTCCTGTAGGACCACATGTTCGCTTCGAACCTGCCAAGAAAATTTGGAAATTGCCAAAACCTGTGCAGCGCTTACACGATACCTGTGTACTGACAGATTCAAAGACAATATCGAAATAAAGAGGAGGAATGGCACCAGAAAATGAGCGCCAGATTTGTTCAGACGACCTGTGCTGTGACCGACCAATTCTCAGTTAACTCCGTCTAAGAGTCTGGTTTTCGCGACTTCTTAGTACCGAAACGATTTGTCCACGTTAAATCCGTTGCTTTCATCAGCAGAATCCGACCGTCTTTTTCAGAGGTCCCGCTCTTTCCGAAGACTAACAGTTCATCTTACTTGACCAATGTTAAGACCGATCAATTGGCTATTCCCCGCTATCCAGGCCGCTACTCGTCCATCACCAAAACGACGGAGACTGAAATGCCTTTTATTGCGGAGCCAAAGATTCAGATAATCGTGGAACACTTGGCATAATGCCCAAACTAGCCATGACTTATTCCTTTTCGATCCACACTCGTATGTCACCGCCAGTCTGGCCGGCATCGCTGAATGGAACCAGAATTACCGGTTTCGCCGCTGGAGACTCAAGCGCTGAGCATGTGTAAGCCTGGTTGCCAACCCAACCCCTCGGGAGAATATCGTCGACTGGCTGCAGTATCATTGGTTGGTCAGGCTTGAGTGTCACCTGTCCCGCGTCGTCCAATTCACTCAGAAAGCCGTCAATTGCCAGCACTTGAGGTCCATGCTTAATTGCTCGGTAGTTCGGGAAGTTCCCGTATTTTTCAAAGAACTCCCGATATGGTGTGGTATTCCAAGCCTCCTTCTTCATCTCTTCTGAGAGTGATTGACCCTGCAAAAGTTGATCCGTCAAATCCATCGAGATCTCAATTTCATCACCAGCTTTCCAGACTCGCGTGAGATCCAAATAGTTACCCGGTTGCCCAGAAAGCGTCTTGCCATCAATCATAGCCCTAAAATTCGACGTCCACTCCGGCACACGCAACGCAAGCCGGAACTCAGCAGGGCTCGCGGGATTGACAGATATTTTCACATGTCCCGATTCCGGGAAGTCTGACTGGACGCTCAAATCCACGAAGACCCTCTTGCCGTCCACGGTTTGAATGAAGTCCCCCATCTTAGCCTGGTTGTACATCAGAACGGCCATTCCGCCATCGGCAAACTGGGCCCATAGAACATCGGGAATCATCGCGATCACACGAGGCAAGCTGGAATTGCAGCAAGCGAGACCATAACTAAATGGTTTCTCGTTTTGCAGCGGAGAATAGTAGCAGATCGCCCCGGTCTGGGGGTTTTCAGAGGCCAGCAAATGATTATAGGTTGTTCTCTCTATTTCGTCGATGCACTTCAACTCGCCGGTCAGATAGAACATGGCCATGCAAAACTGCATCCAATGGGCAGTAGCACAGCTCTCGCACGGCCACGTGGCAATATCGCCATTACCAATGTATTGATGAACAATCTCTCCTTCGCTGTTTGAACCCGTAATATAGGTCCGATGTTCGGCAAGATCTTCGAAAGCATATTCCAACGCCCGGAGGTACTCGCCGTTGCCAGTAAGCTGATAATAGCGAATCAATCCCAGATAGCAGGATGTCTGTTCATAGCT
>Ga0208034_1001490_pt1 | contig 14150 bp, 21 predicted proteins | sample June2015DPH_8_10_FD_184699 | JGI IMG/M metagenome (GOLD analysis project Ga0208034, IMG submission 184699) | Peatland microbial communities from SPRUCE experiment site at the Marcell Experimental Forest, Minnesota, USA - June2015DPH_8_100... | ecosystem: Environmental > Terrestrial > Soil >...
TCTCTCCATCGTCAACGTGCCGACCTCGACCATCGCCCGCGAAAGCGAGGTCGTCATGCCGACGCTTGCCGGCCCGGAAATCGGCGTCGCCTCGACCAAGGCCTTCACCTGCCAGCTGGCGGCGTTGGCGGCGCTGGCGATCGCCGCGGGTCGCGGCCGCGGCGTGCTTAGCGAGAGCGACGAGAAGCGGCTGGTGCATGCCCTCATCGAAGTGCCGCGGCACCTGACCGAGGCGCTGACGCTCGAGCCGCAGATCGAGCAGCTCGCCCGCGATCTGGCGAAATGCCGCGACGTCCTTTATCTCGGCCGCGGCACCAGCTATCCGATGGCGCTGGAAGGCGCGCTGAAACTCAAGGAAATCTCCTACATTCATGCCGAGGGTTACGCGGCCGGCGAACTCAAGCATGGCCCGATCGCGCTGATCGACGAGAACATGCCGGTGATCGTGATCGCCCCCTACGACCGGGTGTTCGACAAGACCGTTTCCAACATGCAGGAAGTTGCCGCCCGCGGCGGCCGGTTGATCTTGATGACCGACGCCAAGGGCGCGGCCGCCACTGAGGGCCAATCGCTGGTGACGCTGACGCTCCCGACCATGCCGGCAACCGTGGATCCGCTGGTCTATGCCGTGCCGGTGCAATTGCTCGCCTACCATACCGCCGTCGCCCTGGGCACCGATGTCGATCAGCCGCGCAACTTGGCTAAGTCGGTCACGGTGGAATAGCCGCCGCGGCTCGGGATATCTAGCTGTGTGCGGGCACGCTGCCATTGCGGCGCGACTGGCGTTTCTCAGCCGGCGCAGACCGACAGCCGGTCTGCCACTTCAGTCAATTGGGTAGGCATTGCTGATTGATTTCAGGGGAAGGTTGCTCATAGGCCGGCTAACGCGGCTTGACCGAAACTACTGGGCGCACGCCTGTCTGCCGAAAACCTCAAACCCAGATGCTGCGGTAACGGAGTCTGCGGGTTGAACGCGAGTGACACTATGACTCCGCTGCGCCCAATCCTGCACGGTCGCCGTGTCGTCAGCCGATATTGTCTTCGTCAATTTTACGAAGCGAACCCAATCCACGACCGAACCCTTGTGTGCGACGTCGTTCGGGTTTTCAAGCGTTTGCATCGGCACCGTCAGCGTCTGCGCGGTTGATGCGGCAGCTCAATAGTCGTCGCATCGGTCTGCCGGCAGGTCTTGCTGGTGGCCGACACGGAAACGGCGTCCTCTCTCCTGTGGTTTGCGGCGGTCCAAGGCATCGAGAGCGAACAGGATCCGACCGGCCTGGCGCCACAGGGTTGCTTCATATCGGCTGAGGCGATCGAGCGCGTAGTTGGGCAGATTGACGAGACGCAAACGCGAGGTGGATACATCGCTTACTTTGGGCGTCGGTTTTCACTTGAAATTTATATCTATAATGATATAACGTCCGTTTTATGGCATTCAAGCCGGTAACGTTTCATGGAGATTCCCTGGATCGATTGCGCGACTTTCCAGAGGATGCCCGCCGCGAGGCCGGCCACGAGCTGTACCAAGTCCAGAAGGGTCTTGATCCGAGCGACTGGAAGCCAATGCCAACGATCGGTGCCGGCGTGCGCGAGATCAGAATCCGCGACGGTATTGGAGCTTATCGTGTGATCTACATTGCGACTCTGGCGGACGCCATTCATGTGCTGCACGTGTTCCAGAAGAAATCGCAAAAGACCGCACAGCGAGACCTGGCGCTTGCCGCCGCGCGACTACGAGCGCTGAAATGAGGATTTAAATGACAAAAGCTCGAACCTTCGCCAACGTGTGGGAAGCCATCGAGGACAGTCCTGAGGAGGCTGCGACGATGACGATGCGCTCCAACGTCATGAGCGCCATCAAAGAGAAGGTACATGGCTGGAATATCACGCAGGCGCGGGCTGCGCGCCGGCTCGGCATCACGCAGCCTCGCCTCAATGACTTACTGCATGGCAAAATCAATAAGTTCTCGCTCGATGCCCTGCTAATCTTGGCGACGCGTGCGGGTCTCAAGGTTAGGATCGACGTTCGGTCGGCCGCCTGAGAGACTGTCGAGGCGTCAGCAGCCAAACCAACAACCAACCAACCAACGGAAGTGTCGGCGTCGTGAACAACCAACGAGCCCATCTACCCTACATGGTATTGCCGGCTACCGACATGAAAACGGCACCTTCTCTCCTGTGGTTTGCGACGATCTAATGCATCGAGAGCAAACAGGACCCGGCCGGCTTGGCGCCACAGGGTTGCTTCATACCGGCTGAGGCGATCGAGCGCGAAGTTGGGAAGATTGGCGAGACGCAAAAAGCAACGCGCCAAGTCAGCATTGGGTTCAACGGCAGATTCGACAGGCCCTGGGTCGGCTTCTGTTTCGTTCGTGATGTCGTGCGATGTCGGCCCGAAACTGGCCGTGTCAGCCCGCCCGAACAGCGCATGGACAACTTCTTGAGAGGCGGTATTAACTTGGCGGGCCTGCCTGAACCCATTTAGATGGCTAGCCTGAATTTCGAACAGGCCGGTTTCCATTATGGTGGCGCGCCGCAATCGCCACAGCAGGCTGGCCAACCGCAACACCAGCTCCCGCTCCACGGCCGATTGAGCATCATAGTCAGCGATGATGGCCGCTTCGAACGCTTTGTAATCTTCCGCATCCTCTAGCGCACCGATCACTGTCTCGGCGGTCAGGCCGTGGCGGACCGCATTGCAGCGGGAGCGCCGCTTGCCTTCTTCAGTAGTTGGACCGGTGCTCTTGCACGCGTTGCGACGATTGGCCTCGATCTGGCTACGCGAACTCATGGGAGCTGTCTCTACACCAATTCAAGTCGCAGCTTCCGTCCGACGAGCTTAGCGGCACGCTGCAGGGTCTCGATTGTTACGTTGCCCTTCGCCTTGAGAATCCGATCGACCTGAGCGCGGCTTGTGTTCATCAGCTTCGCCAGTCGAGCTTTGCTCATGCGTTGGCGCTTCATTTCCTTGCTCAGCTGCCAAGCTACGACGCGCGTGACGGCCTCCGCCTTAGCTGTTTCGCGGATGCCCGCCTCGTCCAAAAATTCGTCAAGTGTCGATCCCCAATGCGGATTTTTCTTTAGCTTGGTCATTTCATCATCTCCTTCATCCGCTTTAGCGCCAGGGCAATCTCCGCGGGTGGCGTTTTCTGGGTCTTCTTGATGAACCCGTGGAGTACCCCAATTCGCCCCTCAGCCACGAAAAAGATCAGGCGTGCGATCCTGTTGTTTGTGAGCTTGCTGCGGACCTCCCACAGCCCTGACCCGAGCGATCGGCACAGCGGCATTCCAATCGGCCATCCGACCTGCAGGGTCGCGAGGTCTGTCCCGATCGTCCTGCGATCGTCGGTCGACAAGCTCCGTAACCATTCCCTGACCGGCTCGGCGCCGGCAGCAGTGCGATAGAAAACAACCGGTATTTCCGTCAGTCGATCCCCAGCCATTCCCAGCCCTTATTGAGCTATTGTATTATATATAGTACGCCAGGTGCAACGGCCACAGGCGGCAACAATGCGAGCTCCCTCTGATCCCATCGTCTTTCGACGCGATAACCTGCATACATGCTAAATCTCGAACTAGCGCTTGCTTAAAGTAGACGGCGGGTCAGCTGCGGCAATTGGTTTCGCTTTATATTTCGCGCCTTGTTTGCCGTTCGGCTGATTACGTCTGCTGGTTCTACGACGGCTGCCGACAGCGGCTGGTGAGGTTGCACCTTCGGCGCCGGCTTTGTTCGAAGCCGCCGATAGCGGATGCGTCTCCAGCCACAGGGTGCGGGCGGGGACGGTTGGATCGATGCCGGTCTTCTTCCACCATGAGGCTTCATCACCGGATCGGTGCACCTCGCGATGATGGCCGCGGCACAGCGGGACGATAAATTCGTCGCTCACCTTGCGCCCGAGCGCACGATGCTGTGCGAACCGAAGGTGATGCGCATCCGCCGGCTGGCGCCCACAAACCAGACAGGGTTGCTTGGACACGAATTTGCGGTGGGTCTTGTCCCGAAACCGACGCGGCTCCGGTAACGCGAGCCGGCTCTTGTCAACGCGGTCGGCAACGAGCACTTCGCTCGGCTCTGCTGTGTGCGGATTTTGCGGCAATGGAGGTTGGCCTTCAGAGGACGATAAGGGCGCGTTGATCACCCCTGCGTCGCCGCTTCCGAGGGTTGCCATTTTTGTCGCAAATGCGTCCTCGACGCGCTGCGCATCGGCTGTCGCCAGGCTGTTTTTTGCCGCCATGATCCGGTGCGCCCATGTGACGGCGGCGTCGGCCGAGCTCAGGCGATCCACATCGGTCAGAAGCTGATCGCGCAACGCCACCGATCCGTTCGGGTCGAGAACAGGTTTTATGGTAACCGTACGGGCCTTTGCATTTCGCCGGATCGACGCTGTTCCTGCGCTCCGCCCCCCATTCATTCCAGCGATCTTGTTCGAGGTCGCCAGCCTCTCAGGTCCTGGATCTGTTACGGTCGGAGCGGTGAGATCCGGTGCATCAAGGTCGTCTTCGCCGGCAATCCCGACCAGGGTGAAGAGGGCATAGCGTCGGGCATAGGTGAGTGCTGCTCCCATACGGTACGGCGCCGCGGTCTCGCTGACCGGGCAGACCGGCCAATCCGACGACATCCATTCGCCCGATGCATGCGCAAGAATAGTGGTCAGGCGGATAAGCCCGGCCTCGTTGTCGATCGCAGTTGTCTGCACCGTCGCGATCTCATGCTGGCCGAGCACCTTGCGCACGATATCGAGCCCGCTCGACAACGGTGCGTATCGGAAAGTTCGGTCGCCCTCGCGCGGGATCGGGGACCGGATCGTTGCGGTCAGCGATTTCTCCGGATTGGTGAGTTCGGCCTGTGCCTTGGCGAGCGCCGCCGCGATAGCCCCGATCGATTCACTGGAGCGCTGCATGACCGCCCTCCACCTCGAGCAGATCGAAGCTGATGGCACCGGATTTGGAGCGCTTGGCGCGTACGCCGTGACCGATCGCCTCCTTGGCGTCCTCGGGCATCAGCCCCTTGAGCTCGAGCTTGGCCCTCTCATGCTCGAGGAAGGCGGCGCGGGTCGAGCGGAACACGCCGGCGAATTCCGCCCAGGAATTGGACCCGCTCATGTCCACGATCCGGACCGCTTCAATTCGTGGTCGCGGCGGTTCTTCGGTACCGATGAACCTGCCGGCGCTGGTGACTACGGCGTGCTCCTCGCGCCAGCCAACGAAGCCCGCCAAGTGATACAATGGTGATCAGCCCGGCGTCCGGCTCACAAAGGCCGCTGCAACGCAGTCCACTAAGGTCACTAGCGCGCCGAATTCGGCGGTTGCCGCGAAAGCAGCCCGCCGCAAGACCGCCAAGGCGAACGAGAAGAAACGATAGGTGCGGCACCGAACGCAAACGGGCGACGCCCCCGGAGCGACGTCATGCCTTGGTCAACGCGTTCCCGTCTTTTCTGCGAGCCATGTTTTGATCAGGGATTGATAGGGAACATCGCGCTTGTTAGCGGCAACCTTGATACGTTCAAGAAGTGTCACCGGCAGACGCAGGGAAATCGAGGTCGTCGATGGCTTGAGGTTTGGCAAGCGCACGCGCTCGGACCTGCTCCAGTCGACATAGTGGCTGGAGTCGTGTGTCTCCCAGAAGCGCCGTTCCTCTGCCTCGTTCCGAAATTTTGGAATGGACTTAAGCCTCGTGTTCATAGCGCAACCGTTCCTTACGATGCATGGTCCGTGCGGAAATCACTCTGATCAGCTTGCCGTTACCACGCAGCGTGAAGCTGATGTGAAGCAGTCGCCCGGCGTCCGTGCGGCCTAGAGCGTGCAATCTGGGCTCGCGAGCACTGTGGATAACATCCTCGACGATCAGCAGCGGGTCGTTGAAGAAGATCTGCTCAGCTTCCGCTTGACTGACGTCATGCTTTTCGACGCTCTTGCGGCTATTGCCTTCGTCCCAGTCAAATCCTTCGACCTGTGCAAGGTCAAGCATGTTGTATATTACCAACATATACTAACCTGACAAGGGGACTTAAGGGGTTACGGCCGGGTGCGCAGTACCAAGACGCGGCGAGAAGTGCAGCGAATCAATCTGCCCCTGGTGTCAGTGACAGTATCGCGTTTATGGTTGTGACGGCGACTTACGAAACGAACCCAAATTTGCTTAGCCGCCCATTCTAATTGACCGGACTGTGCTTTAGCGTACGCGGCATTGAGATCATCGAACAGAGCGGGATCGGCGAAGGGGTCCGATTTCGCAAGCCGTTGCCAGAATGCGACGTCTCAAAGGATCGCCCGGCCCGGTCAATGTCGAGATCGTTGATTATCACTAGACAGAGGCATGGGGCATACCATGGCGCGCACCCCTATTCACCCCGGCGAGCATCTTGCCGAAGAGCTGAGAGAACTCGACATTTCTGCAGCGGAGTTGGCGCGGCAGATTGACGTGCCGGTCAATCGGGTCACCGGAATCATCAATGGCCAGCGCAGTATCACGGCGGACACAGCGCTGCGTCTTGGCCACTGGTTTGGCATCAGCCCAGAGTTTTGGCTGAACCTCCAAAAGCTCTATGAGCTGCGCGTGGCGCGGGCGGAAATTGGAGAACGCGTAAAGAAGCTTCCCCGGCTCACGGGACGCAAGCAGAAAGTCGAGCATACGCCTGGCCTATTCTAAGCCCACTCGCTCAAGGCGCGCTCTAAATTCGCCGGAAACGGCGTCGCTTGGCGCTTCCAGCGTAAGCTCCTAAAGAGTGCAAACCGTCTAATCCGCCTCGATTGGACCTCGGGCCGTTATCGATTACGGAAAACGGGACAGCGAAAGCGTCCGATTTCGCAAGGCGAGCATTCTCAAGAGCAGCCGAGTGGTGTTCAACATCAAGGGCAACGACTACAGATTGATTGCAAGCGCGCAATATCAGGCAGGAGCCTTGGCAATGCGATTCTTCGGGACCCATGCCGAGTACGATAAGATCGATGCGGAGACCGTGTGATGGATGCGACGGTCATCTTGATCGATAGCGACGCCGAGCTCGCGCGCGCCCGCGCGCTCGTCGATCGGCTATGCGCGCCATCAACTCCTTTCCGATGCGTTGGCCGACCCTCACTATGAGTCTCGAGCAGATACGCGAGCGAAAATGAGGGTCATCAAACAGCTTCTAACGCCCAAGCTGGCAGACATTCCAGTGCCAGCCTTCATCGAGAACTATCTCATCACCACGCCGGAAGGGCCGGCCAAGTTCGCGACAATTCTGTCGGAAGAGATGAAACAGTTAGTCGCCATGGACCGGTATGAGCGACGAGCGCTGTCGCGGCGCAAATTTGCCGTTCGCGCCTTCGACGAAGCGCGACGGCGGCATTATGATAATTGTACTAATTGATATAACAATGTTAAGTAGAAGACAACCGAATTTTGGCAGAACAAAGCCAAAATAACCAATCTTTTCAAAGGGCCGAGACTAAGCCCGGGTCGCCCCGCTCCCTGAGGATGGCTCATCCCGAGCGATCAAATTATTTCCGCCGCGCGCTACCGGAACTCCTTAAGCTTCATCGGTGACGATTACGGGCCTTCTTTTCCGCCGCCGGCTGCATCCTCTCGACGATCATGTCGTCAATCTCGCCGCCCAAGCTGTGCAGCGCAACCAACACCTTCAGCATCGCAACGACGACGCGGCAAGAAGTACCGCCGCCAGCACCGATCAGACTGTGAGCAAGAGAACAAAATCTGGATCACCTGCACTATTGTTGCCAGATGGTGAGAAATTGTGCCTGCCCGTATTTGCGAAGGGCGATCCAGAGATTTTTGAGTAGGTGCCGTTGGTCGGGTCGAACCACTGCGCCGTCACCGGGCCAGCGAACTTGGCCATGTTGACGGTGAGAGCAGGAGTCTGGCCGTACAGAAAATAAGCCACCGCGCAGGTGCCGTCGGGCGTCGCAGCGACTGTGTTGTAGGTGGTTTTGCCAAACTTGGTCCCCCTCGTCGGCAGCGAGCCGTAGCCCGCCGTTCCGACGACGTGGGCCTGGTCGGGGACCAGGTTGTACCAGGCGATTGAGTTGAAGAAGTTCTTCCAGATCAGCAGATGCGCCGCGCCGGTCGTCGCCATATTGTTCCTCCAGCCGCCGGCGTTGTAGCCGCCAACCCTAATGTTGGCGCCGGGGCTGGTCTCGAAGCTCGTCGAGACGAAGCCGTTGCCGTAGATTTGGCCGCACATGCCGGACAGCACTGTCCAGTAGGACTGGCAGCGCATGGTTAGCGGGGTACCCGGCGCCGCGGCGCCGGCCCCGATGTTCTCGAACTCGTAATTCGCCTCCAGCATGATCGACGGGCACGGCGTCGGCGTCTTGTTCGTACCGGCACTGCCGTTAAACCACGTCGAGGAGTTGTTGTAACTGATGATCCCGCGCCAGAACGTGACATCGTAGCAGTAGGCTCCGGTCATGTTGAGGTAAGGGGTGAAGTTGAAATCGTCGAACGCCGTGCTGTCTGGCGGGGAGTTCAATTCCATCGACATCAGCGTCGAGGACGGGACGACTGCCTGCACCCCCTCGATCAAGGCCGCCATGGCGGAATCTTCGGAGCCGACCCCATAATCGTTGCCGAACTGCCAGCCGACATTCGGGGAATTTTTGTAGCGGTTGCCGACGAATTGCCCGAAAGCCTGACAAGCCTTCGCGCCAGCCCTCCCAAGATCACCGTTGTTGGGTGGATATGGATTGAGCAGAGCCCACAGACCGTACTGCTCGCACAGCGCGACGAACGCATCCATGCGCGCCCAGTAGTTCGCGTTCGGCGATGTCGACGCGTTGAAATTTGAGAGCAGTCCCGCGTTGCCAGCGAAAGGAAAGAGGCCGTCGCGGGTTTTGTAATCAGGATTGCCCTGAGTCACGTAGCCGAGCGTGACGAGGTCGAACTGGACCGCGTTGAAGCCGAGCGAGGCATACGTCGAGAGAAAGAGCGTGACGTCCGCCACCGACTCGATTGCCATGCCCTGCGCCGAGATCGCCAGCATCAGAAACGGTTGACCTGAGCTGTTGACGAGGTAGCGGCCGTTAGCGCTAGCTGCGACGGACACGCCGGCAGCGTTAGTCGTAGTGCTCGTGACCACTGGCAGCGCCGGTTGCTGCGCACGGGTGGCGCGCGGCCAAGCGACCGCTGCACCGACCAGCGCGGATATGAATTGCCGTCTTCCGATGTCGATTGTCATTTGCCCCTTCCCTAATGGGATCATGCCGGATTATGCTTCGCAAGAATGTCTTGGCAAAGACCTTCGGCGCCAGCGAGGTCGCCGGCTCGATAAGCCGTCAAAGCCCTCTTAAGGGGCTCGGGCATCATTGCTGTCCTGGTGCCTGTCCCACTCCTCGGTTAAGGCCTTGAGAAGACGGGTTGCGCAAAGCGACGGCTCGATAACAGGAGGTGAGCCGTTCGTCGTCGCGGGAGGGAGATGTCGCTTGCCGCCCCTCATTCCCCGTGATGAATCGGACGGACTGCGACGTTTTGTTCCGTCCCGCGAGCAGTTCTTAAAGCCGGTCGGTGATTTCAGGCTTGTGGTTGAGATCGCCGGCACACCGATGCCTTGTTGCCTGGATGAGCTAGAGGAAACCGCCATTTGCAGAGTGGGATGTGGGCGTTAGAGTCGGTGCGGTCGCAAGGATCAAGGATGACCCCGCAGATGACTTTGCTTACGGCGCCGATCGAACTGGCCGGGGATTGGGGGGCTTCAACACCCGAGGACGCGTTGGTCGTGCTGTCGCGCACGCGAGAGGTGTGCCTCACCGGCATCAGGTTGCTGTCGGACGATCAGCCGGCCGCATTGCGCGTCGAGTCCCGCTCGTCCGGGCCGCCGCATGTCTGGCTGCAAAGCGCGACCCAAGCGCACATCGTTGTCGACGGCACCGCGCGCGATTGGGGCCGCATGGTTTACCAGTTCGGCCACGAGTTTGGCCACGTGCTATCCAATAGCTGGCAGCCGGACTCGTTACCGCTGCGGCCGAGCATTTGGCTCGAAGAAGCGCTCGTCGAAGCCTTTACGCTTCGCGGTCTTGCGCTGATTGCCGATAGTTGGGAGCAGGACCCATCGCTCCCCGGCGAAGCGGGCTACTCGAAAGATTTGCGCCGGTACCGCGAATTTCTAATCGCCGGTTATCGCAACGCTGCCGCGGGTTCAAAGCAGTGGCTGAACGGCTGGTTTGCCGACGCCCGGCCCGCGGTCGAGAACTTCCTTGGGGGAAGAGCCCCTGCCGGACCGGCTTTGCTGATGATCCTCGGCGAACTGGTGCGCGACAAGGGCTGTGTCGAAGATTTAGCCGCGCTCAACCGCTGGCACGGTCGAGCCGCAGTCCCTGTTGAGGATTACCTGCGTCTTTGGGGAGAAAGCTGCGCCAAGCTGGGGACGCCCGGCAGACTGCCGCGGCGTCTCAGCGAGGTGCTTTTTTCCGACGAAAGGCCGCCGCGTCCGTCGCTCCGGCCTCCGGAGCCATACATCCGCCGGCCGAACCGCTGGACGGTTGGTCAGCACATCACTGCGCTCGATGAGCTTGTTCCCTTGGACCACCCGGTGCGGGCCGTTTGGACTTTCGCGGAGAAGCTCGATTTGCAAGACGAATTAAAGCCGGGCGACACGAAGGTGGTGTCTCCAGCGTCCGTGCAACCTGCGCTGATGGTTGCTCTATGGCTATGGGCGACAGCCGAAGGTGTTGGGAGTGCTCGGCAGCTTGAAAGACTGTGCACCGAGCAGTTAGCTTATCGGTGGCTGTGTGGTGGAGTTGAAATCGATCACCAGACGTTGCGGGAGTTTCGGCTCATGGACGGCGATGCGCTTGATGGGCTGCTTGCGCGCGGCCTGGCTGTACTCGTCGAGGAGCGAGCGATAAATTTGGAATTGGTGTCGCTGGAAGCACTGAAAGCGCAGGTATTAACGGGCGCCAGTTTGGGGCGCCGACGTCGGCGCTTGCAGGCGCTGGCGGTGGCCGCCGCTGCGCGCGTCCAGGAATTGCGCACCGCACTCGACCGCGATGATCCCATCGCCGATGAACGCCACGCGAGGACGGCGCGCGGGCGGACCGCGCAGCAACAAGCTGTGCGCGTTAGTGCGGCGCTCGCGCAGATAAAAAAGCTCTCGCGGACTGACACGGCGAAGAAGCGCGTACGGCGAGAGCAGGTGCTGAAGTCAGTCGGCGGGAAGAGTTAGGCAGCACATGAGCAGCTCACGGTCGACCCGCGGAGGGTGCCGAAACAGAATTTCCGCGTGCTGGAATGCTGCCTGTGGCGGCTTCCGCAGCGCTACCGCCGCCCAGAATCGCTCCGCGTCGTCCGTGGCGGATCGCCTTGCAACCTGCTAGACGTTTTTCGAGTATCATAGGGCCCTGCGCGTATGGACTTGCGATATGACTTGGATAACGTTGAGGAGTTTGGCGGATTCGCCCAACGTGTGGAGAGGTCCATTGTCCCTCGCCGACTCTTCCCTTCAAAAAAGACCTTTCACGGAAAGGCTTGAGCGCGTCTCGCTGCAAAGCAATCTACGCGGCCGCCGCCATGAGCGGAAGCATATAGCGCCGCAGGGGAAGGCGCGCATTACGTACGACGCATGATGAGTACCGACCGAAGGAGAGAAAGCAAATGGGTCCTGAAGACTCCGTACCGACTGCTTCGAAAGGCAGTTCGACGACTGGCGCCACGGCAGCACCATCGAAGGCGACCGGTCCGAGCGACCGCCAAGCAGCGACGATCCGGTATATTGACCGTGCCGATATCGGGGAAACTTTTGCCGATTCCGTCACCGGTCTGACGTTTGATGGGCAAACGCTGCGCATCGAATTTGGCATCACCCGCATCGACGAAGTCAAAGCCAACACGCCGATCACCGGGCGCCGCTATCCCGCCAGCCGGCTAGTGCTGTCGCCGGCGGCCGCGGTCGATCTCATCAATCGCATGCAGCAGATCGCGACAGCGCTTACACAGGCGGGCCTGATTAAGGCGCCGTCGCGATCGCCCGGTGCGAACGCTGGTTGATCTCAGCAGTTTTTTTGCGCGTGAAGCAGCTAGGATCACGCAGGTTTCTGTCCTCTCGCACGATGCGAACCGGAACAATGTCATGCCCGGCTGGTTCGAGCACGGCCACGGCATGGCCCGGAACATGAGTGCGAGGCGAACAATTATATTGGTGACTTTAGGGGGCTGCCTCCCAGCTCAATTGCAGGTGGGAGCACAATCAATTCGCGCGGCGCAATCGGATGAAGACAGTGTCTGTCTGGTTAATGACGGAGATTCGCTTCTGAATGTGAACGGGTCGTGCAAATTTCCTTCGTTGAGACTGAACGTGGGCCACCGAGGGCTGTTCTATAGTCTGATGATGATTGGAGCATACGAGACCGCAACTTTTTTGCCGATATCCTGGCCGTGGCCGGCTTGTTTCGATAAGGTTCCGCTCAAGAAGCGATAGGCAATTCTTGTCGGTGGACCCAACGCATCCGGGATAAAGCCGTTTAAAGGATTGTCCGGTTGTTCGGCGATAGACCAATTGATGTTCTGCGCGCTGTCTCGTTAGCGGCCGAAGCGGCGGTTGCGTGCCTGATAGGCACGTATGGCGCGCAGAAAGTCGACCTTTCGAAAGGCCGGCCACAAAACATCCGTAAAGTAAAACTCGGTGTGCACACTCTGCCAGAGCAGGAAGCCGGACAAACGGATCTCGCCGCTCGTCCGAATGATGAGGTCGGGATCGGGCAAGTCTGCTGCGTAGAGGTGGCGAGCTATGGACTCGGGGGTGATGCTTTCGATCACATCGGGCAACGATGCTCCTCGCTCCGCTTGCGCTTTGAGCAAAGTACGAACGGCGTCGACGATCTCCTCGCGCCCTCCATACGCTACCGCAATCGTCAATGTCATCAAATTGTATTGAGCAGTCGCTGCCTCGGCCGCACGAATCGCGGCAACGAGCGTCTCCGGGAGGATATCGAGCCTGCCAATGGCCTGTACCCGGATCCTTTTTTGATGCAAGAACGGATCGTGAGCAAGAGTTGCGATCTTGGCTTCAATCTCCGCAAGGATTCCGGAAACCTCGGCCGGTGGTCGCTTGAGATTCTCGGTTGAGAACACCCAAAGTGTCACCGCAGGGATGCGCAACTCGGCACACCAGTCCAAGACGCCGTCGAGCTTCTCGGCGCCAGGACGATAGATTTCACGTTGGTCGTCGAGGTCTCGCTGACGAGCATGGCGGCGATTTCCATCCAGGATGATGCCGATATGCCGTGGCATTGGCTTCTGTTTGATCTGATGCAGGAGTCGACGCTCGTAAATCCAATACAGAGGACGGAGTAATGGTGATATGGTAGCGTTCTTGTTTCGCTCCGTGACCGTCCGACAAGCTGCGCGCTGTTCGCACACAGTCTGTTTGTCGGAGGCTCGCGTAGCCGTATCTTCTTGGGCGGAACTGAACCCGAAATTCATGTCATTCATCTTTACCTTTTGCACCCAATGACTAGTGCGAGAGTTTGGCAGCGGTTCGTTCCTCCAGCCCCACAGCGGCCAAGAGAACTACGACGCTTATGCGCGCGCTGCCCATCGCTAGCCTCTGCCATTACCCCCAACCTCCGACTATGAGGGACCGGCAGAGCCCGTAGCGCGGCTCAAATCATGTCAACGACCAGCTGTTTGGATCTTGCTGGCCAGTGCGGGGATCAGCCGCCGGTTACGGCACGCCGCGCCCTCTTGTCGAGTTCTACGGCCACCGCCAGCACCGCCAGCGACCCGAGGATCACCGGGATGAACCAAATGTTCTCGTAGTGGAGAAACGGGACCGCCCCGATCATGTTGGCCCCCCCAGTTGGGATTGAGATTAAACTCGTCTCGAACTTCACCTTGCAACCATAAGCATGCACCATGCAGGCCGCATCGGCAATCGCCGAATCCGCTTTTATGTCCACAAAAAGTAGGTTGGCTGTACGATCACGCGCCGTGTTGAAGCCCCTGGAAGAGGGCTAGGATGTTGTTCGTGAAACCCGGAAGAGAAGTCCTCTGAGGAGGACGAGCATGCCGGGGTCGATGCGTCAGAGCAATGTGCCTTTAGACTGCTCAGCTATCCCCTCATTTTCTAGCTGAGATGTCGGGGTAACAAGGGACTCCGGCGGGGTGCTGGGACTTTCTGAAAAAGAATCAAGATGGACTTGGCGACCTTCGCATTGCG
>Ga0208034_1001512_pt1 | contig 13973 bp, 5 predicted proteins | sample June2015DPH_8_10_FD_184699 | JGI IMG/M metagenome (GOLD analysis project Ga0208034, IMG submission 184699) | Peatland microbial communities from SPRUCE experiment site at the Marcell Experimental Forest, Minnesota, USA - June2015DPH_8_100... | ecosystem: Environmental > Terrestrial > Soil >...
AACTGTTTGCCCATAACCGCATCTTACAAGCCTTTCCTCCATTGTCAATAATCAACCCCACCCTCCTCCCCAAAATCTTGAGACTTGATCTGTGGGGAGCCAAAATCTATCTCCGACAGGCTCCTAGGTCTCGGAAGGCCAGCCAGAGGAACCCTCCGAGGGCGCTCAGGATTGCCGCTCCACCGGCAAGTCCTGTTTCCGCAAGGGCTTCCGCATAGTCGTTGTGGGCGTGGTCCCAAAGGAAGTCGCTCGGGAAGCTTTGGTAACGCGGGAAGGCCTCGGCAAAACTCCCCAGGCCCGTGCCCAGCCAGGGATGATCGCGCAACATCCCCAGGGAGTCGCGGGCGGCCACCAACCGGTTGCTCAATTCCACCTCGGGCGGATGCGTGCCGTCGCCCATCCTCGCCAGACGCTCGGCAATGTGGCGCGGCGCCATCCAGAAAAACAACAGCGCGGCAGCGAGGATCACGGCCCCTCCCACCAACGCCGTGAGCCTGCGCGCGCGCCGAGGTCCACGCCAGAGAACCAGCACCGCAGCCAGAAGGGCTTCCGTCAGCAGGGAGATAAAGCCTCCGCGAGAGCCTGAGAGCAGCAGGGAAGCGATGGGGATCAAAACCAGGCACCCGACCACCACCGCCGAGGGGTGCTTCCGAAGCGTCGGCAAGGCGCTTGCCACCGAGAGGGGAATCAGCATCTCCATCAGGCCGGCGTAATGGTTGTGGTTGATATAGGGACCAAAAGTCCATCCGGGGCTCTTCACCACCCAGTAAATCAGCCCCTGGCTCGAGAAGAACTGAAAGATGGCAAAAAGCGCGATCAGAAACGTATAGACGACGAGGGCCCAACGCAGGCTTGGAACGGACAGAATGTCGCTGCCCGCCCTGCCAGTGGGCGGCTTGTCGGACCGCGTCCCACTTCTGTGCCGGGGTGCGCTCGCGGATGCCGGTGGGATGAAAGGTTGTCCAGCCAGGAAGAAGAGAATGAGGTCGGTGGAGAGCTTCCGCAACGCTTCCCGCGTGGCAATGGAATCCAGCGGGAGGCGCCCGGCGAATTGGATCATCCCCAATAGGGATGCGTGACACACAACTGAAGGCCGCCCCCTCGGGCGTAGCGCGGGCGTCTCGCCCGCTGGGGCGTGGGCATCCTGCCCGCGCGTTCCTGTCATCTGACTCAGATTTCGTGTTACTCCCCCGGCTCGGGGTTTGGATGAGGAGCGGGAGCGGGACGCTCCCGCGACAGCGGGCGGGACGCCCGCGCTACCTCCGCTTTTTCACTCCTCCGTCGCCGTTCGCCGAATCGTCTCCAGCAACTGATCTGCGCGGATGGGTTTCGCCAGCGTGGCTTGGGCGCCGAGCTGTTCCGCGGCTCGCAAGAACTCGTTTCCGAACGCCTCCGACATGGCGATCACCTTGAGGTCGGGCTGCTTCTTCTGAAGCAAATGGATCTTTTCCAGGTCATGCTGGTTCGGTGTCCCCAAATTCACCAGGATCAGGTCGACGACCTCGCCGTCCAGTTGTTTTAGCGCCTGCTCCCCGTCATTCGCTTCTAGAACCTCGTACCCCACCGATACCAAAACCATCCGCAGAAAGCTGCGGATTCCCGCCTCGTCATCGACCACCAGGACCCTTCCCGGCGAGCGCGAGGGCCCCAGCACTTCCCTCACCTTCGTGGCCAGAGCGTCGGGAGAAAAGGGCTTCGCCAGAAAACCCGCCTTCGCCGCCAGGGCGCCGGGCTGGACCGTCCCATTCTCCATGTATCCCGACATGAACACTACCGCCATCTCCGGCCGCAGCGGCCGCAACTGATCGGCCAGTTCCTTCCCCGTCATTCCCGGCATCACCACATCGGTCAGCATCAAGTGAATCGGACCCGCGTGGCGCTCCGAATATAAAAGCGCTTCCCACCCATTCTCCACCACCACCACTTTGTACCCATGGCTCTTCAGGACCACTTGCGCGAGTTTGCGAATCTCTTCCTGGTCATCCACCACCAGAACGGTTTCCGTCCCCCGCAGCATCGAGACCGCCGGCTTCCCCTCCTCCACCAACGGTATCGCTTCGCCCATGCGGGGCAAGTAGACGTGGAAGCTCGACCCTTTGCCCAGTTCGCTCTCCACCCGGATCGATCCGCCGCTCTGTTTGATAATGCCGTAGACCGTGGCCAGACCGAGCCCCAATCCCTGCCCTGGGGTCTTTGTGGTAAAAAACGGCTCGAACAGGTGCGACAGCATTTCCTCGCTCATCCCCGTCCCGCTGTCGCTCACCTTGAGGTGGACGTAGGGACCGGCCTTCACCCCCGGGTGTTTCGCCGCGTAACTTTCATCCAGATCGGCGTTTTGCGTTTCGATCACCAGGCTCCCGCCGCCCCGCATGGCGTCGCGGGCATTCGCCGCGAGGTTCATCAGCACCTGCTGCAACTGTTCGGGATCGGCCTTGACCGGTCCTAACGCCGGGCTCAGCGCCGTCGCCAGCCGGATATCTTCTCCCAGTTCGCCCCGCAGCGTCTTCTCCACCTCCTTCACCACTTCATTCACATCCAGCACCTTAGCCCAGAGAATCTGCCCTTGGCTGAACGCCAAGAGAGGCGAAACCAGATCCACAGCCTGTTCGCCCGCTTTCTTGATCTGCGCCACGCTCTCGTGCAGGGGGTTGCTGCGGGGAACCTTGCCCAGCAACAAATCGGTGTAGCCGTTGATGACCGTAAGGAAATTGTTGAGACCGTGCGCCACCCCACCCGCCAACTGCCCGAGCGCCTGCAATTTCTCCGCTTGCTGCTGCTGCCCTTCCAGGAGCTTCTGCTCGGTCAGATCAATGATCAGGGCAAGAGCGCCGGAGTACTGCCCCGCTTCGTCGAAGAGGGGAAGCGTGCTCGCCCGCGTCCGCAGATTCTGACCCTCCTTATTGCGTAACGGGAGATCGAACTGCGCCGCCACCCCTCGCCGGCAGCAGCCCAGATTCTCCACCGCGCTTTCGCGGCCTTCCTCGTCCAGGAAGTCCAGCAAACTCTTGCCCGGCATTTCCTCGCCGCTCCAGCCCAGCATCTGCGCCAGCCGGGGGTTCACGAAGGTGGTGCGGTTGTCGGGATCAAGGATCCAGATCCCTTCCGGAGCGCCTTCCACAATCTGGCGGTACTTCTTCTCGCTCGCCCGCCGCAAGGTTTCCGCCTGCTTGTCCTCGGTGATGTCGGTGGCGGTTCCGATCCACTCGTGCACGGCTCCATCGTCTTCGACCACCGGCGCCCCGCGTACGGCCAGCACCCGATACTCCCCATCGTGCCGACGCAGACGATACTCGGTCTTATAGGGACTGCGCGTTTCCAGAGCTTGCTTTAAAACCTCCGCGGCGCCTTCCCGGTCCTCGGCTTGCAGCGCTTCGAACCATCCCCGGCCCTGGGCCTCCTCGGCGCTTTGCCCCGTGAAGGTGGTCCAGGAAGAGGCCGCATCGATGATTTCTCCCGCGGCATTCGTCGTCCACACCAACTGGGCCGTGGCCGCAGTCAGCGCCCGGTAATGCTCCTCCCTCGCCCGCAGCGTTTCCTCCGCTTGGCATTTGGCGACGATCTCGTCATTGAGCTGTTCCTCGCTCGCCCGTAACGCTTCTTCCCATTTCTTGCGTCCGGCAGCGTAGGTTTCCCCACTTACCCGCAGTGTCTCCTCCAAATGGGATTTGGCCGCACTCAAAGCATTGAGGCGTTCCTCGCTCGCCCGCAGCGCGTCCTCCAATTGGGTTCTGGTGGCAGTCAAAACGCTAAGGTGTTCCTCACTCGCGCGCAGCGCGTCCTCCAGCCGCTTGCGTTCGGCAGAGTGCTCCTCCGCACTTCTCCGCTGCGTTTCCTCGAGCTGCGCTTTGGCGGCAGTCAATGTACTGAGACATTCCTCACTCGCCCGCAATGATTCCTGCAACTGGGTGCTGGTGACGGTAAGCGTATTCTGGCGCTCTTCGCTCACCCGCAGTGCGTCCTCCAATTGGGTTCTTGTGGCAGTCAAAACGCTGAGGTGTTCCTCCCTCGCCCGCAGCGCCTCCTCCAACCGCTGGCGTTCGGCAGTGTACCTCTCCTCACTTCTCCGTTGCGTTTCCTCGAGCTGCGCTTTGGCGGCAGTCAATGTACTAAGGCGCTCCTCACTTATCCGCAACGAGTCCTCCATTTGGGTCTTGCTGGCGGTCAAAACGCTGAGGTGTTCCTCGCTCATCCGCAGCGCCTCCTCCAACCGCTTGCGCTCGGCAGTGTGTCCCTCCTCACTTCTCCGCACAGTTTCCTCGAGCTGCGCATTGGCGGCAGTCAAATCACTGAGGCGTTCCTCACTCGCCCGCAGCCCGTCCTCCAGCCGCTGGCGTTCAGCAGTGTGCCCCTCCTCACTTCTCCGCTGCGTTTCCTCGAGCTGCGCATTGGCGGCAGTCAAAGTAGCGAGACGGTCCTCACTCGCCCGCAACGACTCCCGTAGCTGAGTGCTGGCGACGGTCAGCGTATTTTGGCGCTCTTCGCTCACTCGCAGCGCTTCCTCCAATTGGGCTCTGGTGGCAGTCAAGACGCTGAGGTGTTCCTCACTCGCCCGCAGCGCGTCCTCCAGCCGATTGCGTTCGGCAGTGTGGAATGACTCACTCGCCCGCAACGCTTCCTCCAGGCGATTCCGTTCGGTGGCGTGCCCTTCCTCACTTCTCCGTTGCGTTTCCTCGAGCTGCGCTCTGACGGCAGCCATCGTAGCGAGGTGTTCCTCGCTCGCCCGCAACGCTTCCTCCAGGCGATTGCGTTCGGTAGCGTGCGCTTCCTCACTTCTCCGCTGTGTTTCCTCGAGCTGCGCTTGGGCGGCAGTCATTGTAGCGAGGCGTCCCTCCCTCGCCCGCAGCGCTTCCTCCAACCGTTTACGTTCGGCAGAGTACGCCTCTTCGTTTGTGCGCTGCGTTTCCTCGAGCTGCGTTTGCGCAGCAGTCAATGTACTGAGGTGCTCCTGATTCGCCCGGAGTGCTTCCTCTAACTGCTTGCGTTCCGTAGAGTGCGCCTCCTCGCTTGTGCGCTGCGCTTCCTCGAGCTGCGTTTGCGCAGCAGTCAATGTACTGAGGTGCTCCTGATTCGCCCGGAGTGCTTCCTCTAATCGCTTGCGTTCCGTAGAGTGCGCCTCCTCGCTTGTGCGCTGCGTTTCCTCGAGCTGCGCTTGGGCGGCAGTCATTGTACTGAGGCGTTCCTCCCTCGCCCGCAGCGCTTCCTCCAATTGGGCTCTGGTGACAGTCAAGACGCTGAGGTGTTCCTCCCTTGCCCGCAGCGCTTCCTCCAACCGTGTGCGTTCGGCAGAGTACGCCTCTTCGTTTGTGCGCAGCGTTTCCTCGAGCTGCGCTTGGGCGGCAGTCATTGTAACGAGGCACTCCTCCCTCGCCCGCAGCGCTTCCTCTTGCCGCTTGCGTTCGGCAGAGTGCGCCTCTTCGCTTGTGCGCTGCGTTTCCTCGAGCTGCGCTTGGGCAGCAGTCAATGTACCGAGGCGTTCCTCACTCACCCGGAGCGCTTCCTCCAGCCGCTTGCGTTCGGAGATATCCGTGCCGATAACGACCCATTCACGAACCGCTTCATCGTCCTGGAGAACCGGCACGGCCCGCACGGCAAAATCACGATACTCCCCGTCCTCGCGGCGCACCCGATACTCCGTGTCATAGGGGCTATGCGTTTCCAGAGCTTGTTTCCAGGCCTCCTCGGCCCGTTCGCGGTCCTCGGGATGGAGCGCTTGCACCCACCCTAACCCTTTGATTTCCTCCTCGTTCTGGCCGGTAAAGGACCTCCACAAGGGGATATCCTCGATGACTTCCCCCGCGGCGTTGGTCGTCAACACTAACGGGGCCATGGCAGCAGTCAGGACGCTGTAACGCTTTTCCCACGATTGCAACGCGTCCTCCAATTGCTTGTGCGCGGTGGCCTCGAGGGCCAGCTTCGCCTCCAGATCGGCAGCCTGTAGGCGCGGCTCAACCCACACGACGGTGCGGCTTGAACTGGTCTTGCCGTTCGAGTCATAAAGTTCGAAGGTGGATGTCTCCTCCTCGATTTCCAGCTTTGCTCTGCGCCGCCCTCGGACGTCCAGCAGGGTAAGACCAGGGACTCCCCCCGGATTACCCAGTACAATACGGGGTTTCCCACTCGGATCAGCAAACACCAGGTTGGCTTCACCACTTTGGGCCGCAATCCCGACGCGGGCCCCAGGGTTGGCGTCAGAGAGCATCAAGCGTGTACCCGTTTCCTCAACCATAATCGCCGCCCGCGAGGTTCCTTGGGCATCCTGCAACCTCAACGTGGGCTCGTCGGCAACCAAACACATGGATACTCGCGGCCTTCCCAAGCTGTCAAAAAGGGACAAGCCGGGCTCATCTTGGCCGATTAGGAGTCGCGCTCGAATTATTCCGCTCTGGTCATACAGAAACAAACCGGGGCCATCCAGCGTCATCGCCAAGGCCGCCCGCATCGAGCCATTAGCGTCACGCAAAACAAACTCATCCGCCTCAACTCTTCGCTTCGGTTCTGAAGACATCGTACCCGACTCCTTTTTCCACGGTCGAAGGCTCGACTCACGCTTCAACTAGGATATTCAGTTTATGACTGCTTTTCACGCAGCATACACCTGCTGGCCCACTGCTTCAAGGTCATATCATCCCCTTGTGGTCGGGGGGATATCCGCATTTATATGTTGGGATACGTTCACTTATTTGGCATGTCAATACCTCCAATCAACGCCCGCGCCCAAGCTTCCAAGGAATGACCTCCAAGCGCGCGTGGATTCAATGGATATGCGCTAATGCGCTTGACCATGCCCGGAGTCGAGTGTAATCTTACTGGGAACGAAGCGGCATGGATGCACTTCACAAGCCGGGGGAATTCGTTAACTTGAACAACCGTGTGCTCATTGTCGATGACGAGGTAGGCGTCTGCCTGCTGCTGAAAGAATGGCTCACCGAGACGGGGTTCACTTGCCAAACCGCTTTGAGCGGCGATGAGGCGCTAGGGATTCTGCAGGAACACGAAATCGACGCCATCATTTCGGATTTGAGCATGCCTGGAGTGTCGGGATTAGACCTCTTAACAAAAGTACGGCAGGCGTACCCCCATACTGCCTTTTTGATGGCCACCGGCGTGGGTGATATTGGCTTGGCGGTCGAAGCCATGAAGCAAGGCGCCGACGACTATCTCATGAAGCCGTTCCAGCTCGATGCGGTGGTGGCGAGTGTGGCGCGGGCATTGGAAATGCGGCGCCTCGAACGTGAGCTCGAAGATTACCGCACGCGCCTCGAGGAGAGGGTCGACGAGCGAACCGGGCAACTCCAGGCAGCCCTGGAACACATCGGCCAGATTTACGACGAGACCTTGGAGGCCTTGGGGGCGGCGTTGGACCTGAAGGATGGAGATACCGCCGGGCATGCGCGCCGCGTAACCCGTTACTGCATGGAGATAGCGAAAGTGATGGGTTGCTCCCAAGAACAAATGCGCCAACTCAAGCGGGGCGCCTACCTGCACGACATCGGCAAGATTGCCATCCCCGACGCGATCTTGCTGAAGCCAGCCAAGCTGATGCCGGAAGAAATGTCCGTGATGTCGGCCCATGCCTACAGCGGCTACGAAGTCGTAGGCGGTATTTCCTTTCTCGCTGAGGCGGCGGAAATTGTACTGACTCACCACGAACGGTACGACGGTTCGGGTTACCCCCAAGGGCTTATGGGAGACGAAATCCCATTAGGAGCGAGGATCTTTGCCGTCGCGGATGCGCTGGATGCGATGACCTCGGACAGACCCTACCGGCGCGCTCTTCCCTTCGCCGCGGCGCGCGAGGAAATCCGTCAGCAGTCGGGACGGCAGTTCGACCCCCACGTGGTGGAGGCATTCTTCTCTCTCCCCGAGCATATCTGGGGGGAAATCCGCTTGGAAGTCGCTGAGTCCCGCCCTTCTCCGCGAGCTGTGAACATAGGAAAGCTGCCGCCGTCCGCAAAGCGGATCTCATCGGTCGGAACGCGCTTTGATCTTTTACATCGGAACGGGCCTCTGAACTAGCGAAGAGTTGTGGGGAAGTGACGACGAGGGGGACCGGCAATTGGGGCTAGCTCCGTGGGCAAGAAATAAGCAAATAAGATGACGAGACCTGCGAGTGAAAACTCCGTACCTTGCGCTCTGCTGGACGGTGAAGTCGACCTTTTCTTTGCCCTTACGTCCCACCTGCTCTGCATCGCCGGATTTGATGGTTATTTCAAGCGTTTGAACCCTGCCTGGGGAAAAACCCTCGGTTTCACGACCGAGGAACTCCTCTCGAAACCCTACCTGGCAATCGTTCACAGGGAAGACCGTGACCGGACCGACGCCGCATGGAAAGAGCTTGCGACGGGGGCGCTGACCCTGGCTTTTGAGAATCGCTGTCTCACGAAGGATGGTTCGTACAAGTGGCTCTCCTGGGACGCTACTTCCTTGCCTGAGCGCGGATTGGTTTACGTCAGTGTCCGCGACATCACCGATCAAAGGAAACGGGAAGACGAGGACTCGCACCTGGCCGCAATCGTGAAATCTTCGACCGACGCCATCATCGGCAAGACTTTGGAGGGAATCACCGTATCCTGGAATGCGGGAGCAGAGCGAATCACTGGATACTCGGGCGAGGAGATGATGGGGCGCCCCCTCTCCCAACTGCTCCCTCCGGGTCAGTCTAACGAGATACAAGAGATCCTTGCACGCATCCAGAAGGGCGAGCGAGTTGCGCACTATGAAACCCATTGGGTGAAGAAGGGGGGGGAGGAGATTCAGGTTTCGCTGAATGTCTCTCCGATTCGCGATGCCTCAGGAAAAATCGTCGGGGCTTCCACCATCGCGCACGATATCAGTGAGCGCAACCAAGCGGGGGAGCAGTTACGACATGAACGGTTCGCGAATGCTCTGCTCGAAAGCGTTCAAGTGGGCATAGTCGCTTGCGATGAGCGGGGGGTACTGACCCTCTTTAACCAAGTGGCGCGAAGTTGGCACGGCCTTCCAGCAGAGCCGCTGCCTGCCGAGAAATGGGCTGAACATTACGGGTGGTGCCACCCCCACGGAAGGATTCCCTTGAAGAAGCAGGAGGTGCCGCTCTTTCGCGCCCTCGAAGGCGAACGGGTCAGCGACGTGGAGATGATGATCCTTCCCAAACAGGGCGAACCTCGCACCGTCCTGGCGAGTGGACGGCCCATTCTCGATTCGGAAGGTAATAAGCTGGGCGCCGTGGCCGCCATGATCGACATCACGGAACGCAAGTGCCTGGAACAACAATTTCGCCACTCCCAAAAAATGGAAGCTGTGGGGCGCCTCGCGGGCGGGGTTGCACACGACTTCAATAATTTGCTTACGATCATCACCGGTTACGGCCAGATGCTGCAGCGGAATCTGGAGCCCGGCAGCTCCATGCGGGCTTATGCGGAGGAGGTTTTGAAGAGCGGGGAGCGAGCTGCCTCCCTAACGCGTCAGCTCCTGGCTTTCAGTCGTCGGCAGGACTTCTCTCCGCGGGGGCTGGATTTGAACACGTTGGTCCGCAACACCGAGAATATGCTTCATCGTTTGATTGGCGAAGATATCGAGCTGGCGACCATTCTGGCCACCGGCCTCGGGCTCGTAAGAGGGGATCCTGGCCAGATCGAACAGGTCATCTTTAACTTGGCGGTGAATGCGCGCGACGCGATGCCCAATGGCGGCAATTTGACGCTAGAGACGGCCAACGTTGAGCTCGACGAAACGGATGCGCATGGGCACATACCCATTAAGCCCGGGTCGTACGTGATGCTTGCCGTTACCGACACGGGGTGCGGAATGGACCCCCCAACTCAAGCCCACATCTTTGAGCCGTTCTTCACAACGAAGGAGCCGGGAAAGGGGACGGGCCTGGGTCTAGCAACTGTCTATGGGATCGTCAAGCAGCACGGAGGGAATATATGGGTGGATAGTGAGCCGGGCCAGGGCACTGCCTTTAAGATATATTTACCTCGCGTCGAAATGGATGCCGCGAAGGTTGAAGAGCGCCGGGCAGGGGCCCGCGAGCTTCGAGGTTCAGAAACCATTCTTGTGGTCGAGGACGACCAGGCCGTGCGGTCGCTCGTAGTGAGGCTGCTCAGGTCAATGGGCTACTGGGTGCTGGAAGCGAGTCGAGTGGATGAGGCGCTGATGGTATGTGTCCGGCACAAAGGGCCGGTTCATCTCCTCCTGACCGATGTGGTAATGCCCCAGATGAGCGGACGAGACCTGCTCGGTCACATCAGGCCTTTGCGTCCGGACATCAGGGTTCTGTTCACGTCGGGTTACACAGAAGAAGCGCTGCACCGCAGGCCGCTCGAGCAAGACGCGGCCTTCCTCCAAAAGCCGTTCACCGAAGAAGCCCTAGCACGCAAGGTGCGAGATGTACTCGACGAAGGCAAAGAAACGAAGAGACATCCCCCTTCGACTCGCTGATCAGGCACACGGCAGTCTGCCCCGTGACCGTAGGAAAGACAAGATGCATCGAATACTTCCCCTTCACATTCAAACAATCGTCCTTCTACACCTCTCGTGGAGGATCACGTTTGGGCGCAGAGGATCAGCTTTTTGTTGATCCCTCCGGACCTTCGAGCGCTCTGGCAAGGAGTATCTTCAGCTCTTGTTTTTCTGCGACTTCGGGTCGCTGTTGGCCCGCAACAAGAAGTCTACAAGTTGGGGATCGAATTGCGTGCCGCAGCAGCGATGGAGTTCAATGATGGCATCGTTGTAAGTGCGTCCCCTTTTGTAAGACCGGTCGGAGACAATCGTATCGAAGGAGTCTGCTACCGCCAGAATTCTCGCCCCCAGGGGTATACCCTCGCCCTTCAGCCGGTCAGGGTAGCCGTTGCCATCGAAGGTTTCGTGGTGGTGCCGCACCATGCGGGCGATGCGCTTGATGCTTCCCAGCTTCAAAGGTTTAAGAATCCTCTCTCCTAGCACGCTGTGGCTCTTGATCAGCTCGTACTCCTCGGGTGTCAGGCGCGCCGGCTTGGACAGAATATCGAGGGGAATGCCGACCTTTCCGATGTCATGCAGGACCCCGGCCAGCCGCACTTCTTCGACATCTTCGTGTGACATCCCCAATTGGCGGGCGATCCGCACCGCCCATCGCGAAACAGCTTGCCCGTGGTCCCGCGTATAGTGGTCACAGAAGTCGACGGTCCGAGCCAGTGATGTCACGGTATCCAACAAACTCAATTCTCCCATTGCCTGCTGCGAGGCTTGTTCGATGCGACTGAGGTATTCGTTGAAGGCCTCCGAGCCCGTGCAAAACGTCTGACTGGCTGCCGTGCCGAGGTTTGTCTCGAGGATGCCCTGTTCCCATCCTGCGTCCATGGCTGGGGGCGTCAAGGGACCCACGCGCACACAATTCCCATTCTGATACTTGGCCAGGTACGTACCGGCGTCCGCCATCCGAAGAACTTCCTCCTTCGTGGGCCCGTGTTCAGGGAAGGTGCCGATTCCAATACTCGCCGTTATCCCATGCGTTTTGAGCAGGGGGTCGTTTTCGATGTTCGCCCGCATGCGCTCCGCAAAGGTCCCTGCTTGTGCGGTGGTTGCCTCGGGAATCAGAATGGAAAACTCGTCACCACCATATCGGGCTACCACGTTGGAGTTTCGCACGCTGTCGCTCAGCACGTTTGCCACAGCGCGCAGCACCAGGTCACCTTGCATATGGCCGTACCGATCGTTAACTTCCTTGAACTGGTCCAGGTCCAGCATGATCACGGAGAACTTCTGGCCGGAACGTGTCGAGCGCCGCCATTCGCGCTCAACCGCCTCCATGAAGTAACGGTGAGTTTTGAGGCCAGTAAGCCCATCGGTAATGGCTTGTTCGAAGGCCGCTTGGTAAGTGCGCCCAGTGTGCAACGCGAGGGCGAGTTGATGGGCTAGGGTCTGTGTTGTCAGGACATCTTGCGGTGAGAAGGCGTGTTCACGCCGACTCTCCAGGCTGAAGACCCCCAGGGTCTCATCATGAAGTCTAAGGGGTACGCTCACACCGGAGAGAACTCCGGGTTGCAGCGGCGTGTATCTTGCTCCACTGGCCATGAAATCCGCCACCATGGGTTTGCCGCTCTGCGCAGCGGCCCCTGCCAAGCCTTCGCCAAGGGCGATGCGCCGGCCCAGAAGTTCGCCTCCATAGCCGGCCTCCGCCTCCACTACCAACTCGTTGCGGTCACGGTCCAGTATTTCGATGTGCGCCAATTCGTATCCGAAGGCGATTTGAGCCTGCTGGCAGATATTCGGCAAGAGTTCCTTCGGGTTGAGGACTGCGGCTGCCTTTTGGCCCAAATCATTGAGCAAAGCCAGGTGCCTTGCCCGCTCCTTCTCTCTCAGGAAGGTGCGAGCATTCTCAAAGGCCTTCGTTGCTTCTTTGGCGACGACCTGAAGCAGTTCAAGTTGCCTTGCGCTGACGGCGGAATGATAATCGACCATAGCCAGTACACCCATGGAGCCGTCGGAAAGGGCAAGATGGACCCCGCACCAACTGCGCATCCGTGGGCCGCCAGGTTGGCTCTCCAAACCGCATGCCGCCCCCCGCCATTCTTCCGAGACCACCAGCGGGGAGCGAGTACGCATGACTTGGTCCTCCAGGCTTTTCGTCGGCGCGCCAAGAGCCGATTCCAGTTCCCGGGCAGACTCGAAAGGAACCACGGTATCCAGGGGTCCCTCCGGGGAACCCTGCAAGGACAGAGCAAAGTCCTTGCTTCCCAAAAGGTCTTTCATCTCTCGTCGCAAGATCTCGATCTGGGTCTTAAAGTCAAAGGTCTCCCGGAGCGCCAACCCCACGCGGTAGAGAATTCTCCACTCCTCGTTATGCCGCTCCGTTGTCCTTTTTACTGACCAGCTTTCAAGCGCCACACTCACTTGATTGCCCATGGACAGCATCAGCCGCAGCTCGTGGGATTTCAAGAACCGGGCCTTCCGACTCCCGGCCAGCAGCGCGCCATAACATTTCCCTTGCGTTCCCAAGCCAATCAGCACGGCGGTTCGCAAACCTTCGGCCTTCATGATGCCGATAAATCCATTTGACAGCGGATCACGATACCAAGCGGTCATCACTTCCGGGTTTTGCAAATTGGAGAACACCATGAGGGATCCCCACCGATCAGCCGCGGTCGCGAAGTAGGAGCGCAAGGGTTCAGCCGTGAGCAGGTCCGCCGTACGTGAGGACAACCCTTGCACGACCTTATGGCTCAAGCCTCTCACTTGGTCTCCCTGCAGCAAAACACACCCTTCTGTCGTGCCCAGTATTCGCAGAGTCACCCGCAGGGCTTGTTCTCCCAATTGCTCGATATGCCTGGTTTCCTCAAGTTCTTTCCGAAGATCGGAAAACCATGCCAGGCTCGCGGTCTTCTTTGCCATCACCCTGTATTTTCTGAACCGTTCCAAAGGGATCAGGGTTGTCAGAAGCACCACGGCGCAGATCAACGCCAGCACGCTCCAAGGGGGGATATGGTGGAAGATTCCCATCGTCGTCATGGCAGGCGGGGCGGATCTTTTCTCTCTCGCGTTTACCGGCCCGCTAGGGAGACGGTGATTTCCTCGTTTGGATGGGCGTGCCCGCAAAGGGCATGGAGGAAACCCAACGGTCAAGAAACCTTACATTAAACGTTACTACCCTTAAGTTCTGCGCAGTGTCACCACTTGTGCGCGTTGTACAATACGGCCCTCACATCCATTGACGTTGTCATCGATGGATTGGGCCGAGGCAAACCCGGGTTAAATGTGTGACGCTCGCGACCATGGACCCCGCCGCACGCTCGGCAGCTTCAACTCGGTTGCAAGTCGCGATCGACTTCCCAAATTATAATACAATCTTTCTACTGGACACAGTGCGATGATGTCCCCAAGAATCGCGATTGAGCGATGGTAGGATGTTCCTGAGATGGTGGAAAGATCGTTTGCCGCGAGCCGTGGTTAATCCGGGTGAGGTCGCGACTCCATTGCGGTCAAGATTCAGGGGTCCAGGGGTCCTCCCGATA
>Ga0208034_1001516_pt1 | contig 13953 bp, 15 predicted proteins | sample June2015DPH_8_10_FD_184699 | JGI IMG/M metagenome (GOLD analysis project Ga0208034, IMG submission 184699) | Peatland microbial communities from SPRUCE experiment site at the Marcell Experimental Forest, Minnesota, USA - June2015DPH_8_100... | ecosystem: Environmental > Terrestrial > Soil >...
AAGCGGAAGGTGGACAACTGGCCGTCGGAAAGGCCGTCAAGAGCCGTGCGGGCGGATCGGATAGACCTGTTGACAGACCGAGCGCTGGTCGGCCGCCCAGCCTGGTTTCTTACTGTCTGAATCGCAGTGGGAATTGTTCTTGCACTGGAGACGTCGGGGGGTTGAGGGAAATTGCAGCGCGTGCTAAATTGATACTCCATATTGTGCTGGAGTGGCGGAATTGGCAGACGCAGCAGACTCAAAATCTGCCGCCGGTCACCCGGCGTGGGGGTTCAACTCCCCCCTCCAGCACCAAGTTTTTTAGTTTAGAATCAGTTAGATACAAGCCGCTATTTTCCCGTGTGCCCTGTACGTGCCCGCGGCTTCTTCCTCGGGCCCCACGTCTTGCGCACATCCGCTTCCAGTTGCTCTTGTCTCGAACGGACCCACGGGGAGTAATGCCTCTCCGTAATTCGCACACTCTTGTGCCCGAGCAAAATGGAAACACGGTCGAGGGGCACACCCGCCAGCAGCAACTCCACCGCGAAGGTGTCGCGAAATCGATGGGCATGGCCGTTCGATATTTGAGCCAGCGAGAAGAGCCGATGCAATGGGCGCCACCATATGCTGCCGGCTAGGCCTTTGCGCGCGGATTTGCCTGTCCAGAAGTAGTATGGGCCATTCTCGGGGATTGCCGCGAGTGCGTCGATAAGATCAGGGGGAAGAGGGCAGTAGACCGGCGTGCTGGTCTTTGCCGTGTAAAGCAGGAGCTTGTCCCCCGTGATGCGATCACGGGAGAGCGTGGCGGCATCCGTGAAGCGGAGGCCACTGTAACGCAGAAGAAGTACGAGGGCGCGCAACCGAACGGCGTTGCGTTCGTCTGGATACTGGTTACACGCCGCCAGGATGCGCCCCATCTCTTCTTCGGTAAATGGCAACGTTGGAGATTCCGCGACCTTTGGAGGTTTAAGCTTTGCTGCCGGATTCGAGTTCATCCAATTGCTGTCGTAGGCGAACCGAAAGAAGGCCCGCAGGTGCTCGAACTTCTTCTTCGCGGCTAAGTTTTTGTTGGGCCACGTGGCGCGAAACCTCCGTACCCAGTCAAGATTGAATTCGGAGATGAATACTAATCCGTGCTGGTCCGCGAACGCTCGCAGTTGACGGAAAAGCAGATCATACTTGTAAAGGGTGGCGTCGCGTAGGTTGCGAGCTTTGGCATCTTCAATGAACTTGTCCGTTGCTTCTTGAACACATGTGGTTTTGCCGCCATCAGCGAACCCCTGGGCTTCCCACTCGCGGGCCTTGCGCTGGGCAACATCCCAGTTTCGCGTGCCTACCGGTCGGCGCATGCGTGGGCCATCGAGGCGCCAGTCCATCCAGATTGGGCACTGGCACTTGAGGTAGTTGCGCCCTTTGCCCCGGTGAGGGCAAGCTGCGACATGCCGCCGCCAAAGGTTGAGCATCCGAAACTCCCGCGCTTGGTTTGCGCTTAATGTGGGCCATCTTGACCAGCCTGCTTAGTTGTTCGCTTGCGGCCAGGACCGCCAAGCTATTCCCACTCGCTCAGCGTCTCCCGCCTGCCACGGCCTGCCTTTGGGGGGACATCCAGGACCGTTCCTTGTTTAGACCGTCAGCGTTGCTAAGCCTCCGATGGACCCGCTCTAATACAGAATCCGGTATGCGGAGCGTCACGTACTTGTCCCCGATCACCAAGACTCCTGGCTCTCGCCGAAATATCCGACGCACAGAGTCCCGGCTCAAGCCCCAAAGCTTTGCAACATCGTTAACACTGTAATGACGCTCGCCGTGAGGCATCAAAGAGAGCAATGAGGGCCCCTGAGTTGAGTGACTTTCTCGCATTTCGGCTTGCCGTTCTTCAAGAGTGCTCAAACGTCCCATGCTCACCCTCCCCCATCTCTCCCAAAGACAAACCCCGTGGCTGGGGGTTTATCAACTACCTTCTCTTCGGTTCTTTCGGCACTGCGGCCAGACAACGAATTCATCCACGTCCAAAATGAAAGAGTTTCATCCCCGATCACAATGCGGGCACGTGTACTCAGGTTTTTGTTTGACCAGTTCGGCGTGAACCTACCGAGGCGCTTGCGTGGAATCCCCTACAACCTATTTAAATCAGTTCTATTTTCATGTCAAACGAGCATGACCGCAGAAAATCCGGACCATACAAACGGCCTAGAGATAAGGACTTGACGATTTTGAGGAGGAAGGAAAGACCTCTCAGCAAGGGCACGGCTGAAGCATAATTTGATGGTCCTGCTCGCACGCTCAACCCCCCTAGCGAGGCCCTTAGCTCATGCCGCGTAGGTTCGAATGCGGGTCATGGTGGCGGAGCCACCGATCAGTCGTTTACGGCACCGTGGCGCGATCATAAGCCAGCTCAATCGGTTACATGACGCTCGCTCCTCCCGCAGGGTGGCGCTCACATCAGCGGTGCTGATATGGTCCAGACACAGCATGCATTGTGCGTATCCGCAGGCGTGCTCAGTGACCGCTTGCCTAATGCTGGTTCCCCGCCCGTTTGCTCCGTGCGTTGCACTTGGTTGTCAAGAGTGTCGACCGGTGAAAAAAAGTTGGTAGCCAGAATATTACCCCAGCCGCCATGCGCTCGGGGCGAACCGGCCATTGGTTCGGCACACGTCGGGAGCGGCTCCGACGTCATCCAGCGGCAAGCCACCACAATCCTATGGTGCTGCCCTCCTTTGCTTTCAGATCATGAAAACGCACATTGGCCCCCCCTCCGTGGAGGATCTGCGCATCGAAGGCGCGATGCCGCGGTCGAGGGGTGGGGGCCACCGCCGCCCGTGTCCTGGCCGCCAGCATGCTGACGTGTCCCGTACCCGAAGATAGAGGGTCGCGCGCTCAGGGGAGACGCTTGATGGCGAGGACGACCGCACAAGTTACTTAGCGAAAAGGGGGCAATGGGAATACTGAAGCTACATTAGGTCCCGAAGGTTCGGTAGTCGAGCCTGAATTTCTTCACACGATAAACGAGTTCATGTGATCCAACGAAGCGTGACAGGTTCAGAATCTCGTCCAATCATAGGCGAAAGTCCGCTAATGCAGCGGATTTATGAAGATGGAAAAAACAGAAATATTGTATCGTATTAAAGAATCCGCTATTATAGCGGATTATGGAATACGTATCTGAAGCTCCGCGGCCAAGCCTTGCGTCCTATATTGTGGGTCGCCTTGCAGCCGGTCGTCTGGTATTTTCTCGAGAGGAGGCGCAGGTAGCCCTTGGCATAGGTAGAGGAGCCTTCCTGGACGCAGCCGAAAAACTGCAAAAGCGCGATCGGCTTTTAAACCTGCGCCAGGGTTTCTACGTCATCGTTCCTCCCCAGTACCTGAATTTTGGGAGTCCGCCGCCCGCCTCTTTCATTGACGATCTGATGCGCCATGAAAGCCGGCCATACTATGTGGGCTTACTGAAGGCTGCGGAGCTGCAAGGGGCATCCCATCAGGCAGTCATGGAATTCCAGGTCGTCACAAACCGCCAAATGCGGGACGTACAGGTCGGCCGCTCGAAAATCGCCTTCTATTTTAGAAAAGACATGTCGGCTATAGCCTCGGGAATTGAAGAGCGCAAGACGGATACGGGTAAGATGAAGATCTCTTCAGTCGAGCTGACGCTCCTTGATCTCCTGCGTTATCCCCAGGCGAGCGCCGGTCTCGACAACATGTTGACCGTTTTCTCGGACCTCGGTTCCAAACTCAACCCCGAGGGCATGGGAGTCCTGTCTCGTGCCTTCGACCGATCCGTCGTTCAACGGGCCGGGTATCTCCTGGACCTGTCGGGGTTCGCAAAACATGCGGAAAAACTGCACGCGTTGATACAACGTCGCTCGCAGCTCCCCTGGGTCGAGCTTGACCCGTCGCTATCGTCCGATCCAGATCTTGCCCCCGAGGTTCAAGCTCGTGACGAGCGCTGGCGTGTATTGATCCGCCGCATTCCGGAGCGCGACGAATGATCCCCATGATGAACATCATCGCCTGGAGCGCCTCGGCGCCTTGGGCGGAGATAAGGCAGGTGGAACAGGATCTGATAATCAGTCGTGCTCTGATTGAGTTGTTCGGGGACCCAATGCTCGCGCACGAACTGCGCCTTCGCGGCGGGACTGCATTGCACAAGCTCCTTCTCCCGAGGCCGCTGCGCTATTCCGAAGACATCGACCTTGTCCGCACCACAGCGGGGCCAATCGGCCCGATCCTGGATCGCAGCCGCGAGAGGCTTGAGCCATGGCTCGGTCACGCGACGTTCGAGCAAAGCATCACAGCGCCCAAACTGCGATTTCGGGTTCCGGCGGAAGACGGCACTGGTGATATCCGACTCAAGGTGGAAATCAATACGCGGGAGATCGAGGCTTTCGATTCTCCAAAAGCGATCCGTTACCGTGTCGAGAATCCGTGGTTTGAGGGAGGAGCAGAGCTTTCGACCTTTTCACGCGAGGAACTGCTCGCGACGAAGCTGCGCGCACTCTTGCAGCGAAACAAGGGGCGCGACCTGCTCGATCTTTTCCAGGCGCTCGAAACATTCGAGGTTTTGGACAACCGACGCATAGTCGAATGCTTTGGACTCTACATTGAGCGCGGCGGCACGCCGATCAGTCGCGCGCAGGCCGAAGAGCGGATGTTTGCCAAACTCGCAGCACCGAGGTTCATGGCAGATATCCGTCCGCTCCTCTCTCCTGACCGGGCAGAGCTACTGACCGAGGACGCAATTCGCCGCGCTTTCGTCGCCGTGTTCATGAGGCTGATTAGCATCATGCCCGGTGCGTCCTGGGCGAAAACATCTGCCATGAAGAAGAAGTTTGGAATCGCCTGATTTATAGCTTCGCCTGCCAGGCATGAAGAAGAGCGCGCGCGGGCCTGGACCCACCAGCAGACCGAGCGGTCACCGTGTAAGACCCGTTAATCGTCAAGAGCCGCTTCAGGCCGCGGCAAGTCCGCTGAGACAAACTTGAAAAACCGCCCGGGCAACCCTAGTATTCCTCGGCCAGAAGCAGCGTGGTTGCGGACCGGTCCGCTTCTGTAATTACCCACAGCTTTTCGCCGGCTGCCGTCGTGTAACTGCTCAAAATGCGAAAACCATGCTCAAGGCTGAATTCGTTCTCGCCCTTATCTTCGTTCTGGAGATCTCCCCAGTCCCCCTCCCTGTGCCGATTTAGAAAGTCCTGTACATCCTGGTTGGCGCGTATCAAAGCATCGATCGCCCCCGGTGTGGCGACAATCTGGCCGAGAGGAAAAAACGGCTTCACCGTTCTCATCTTAGTGCTCCCTCTCCTCATGATCAGGTTCATGGATAGCCATGGTAGGAGGCTGTCGCCGCCCCCGAATAGGAGTTGGTTGTCAAGTTTGTCGACCCGTGAAAAAAAGTTGGAAGGCGACGTGCGGAGGACCACTCCGCGTGGTTCAGCGCACGGCTGGCAACAGCGCAATTATTGGAGCCTCATCCGTAGGTGGAGTGCTCAGGTGTGCCGAGATCGTTTGTCACAGATTGTCCTCGTAGTATTTGGAAGGGTCCGTGGCGCAGGTCCCTACCTCGCGGATAAGCCCGTGTTTTATCAATAGTTTGAGATCGCGCTGGAGGGTCCAGCGATTCTGATTGAGAGCTGCGTCAGCCCGCTATTTTAGGCGCAGTGATTGCGCCATTCCGTCAAGCCCCCACCTTCTCACGGTCGAGTTGTGTCCTGGAACACAAATGTGCGTTGACGCATAAGATGAGAATCGACGCACTGAAGAATAAAGGACTTACGCTGCGTGAGACCCCCTAACGTGAGATTCGAAGCCGTCATAACTTGTGACTGTCGCCACGAATTTACGCATAAGCTGCGAATACCGCTTAAACGGAGGCACTTCCCCTGAACCATGTGGCAGCGCTAAATTCGGTTTGTTTAACATGATTTCTTCATTGCATGCTGACGTGACCCGCCCCATTATCAATCCCAGTCGCATTTTATGGGGGCTCCAGTCGCACGTTATGGGGGCTCAGTCGCACGTTATGGGGGCTCAGTCGCACGTTATGCGTTCACCCACAAGAAAACAGGGGCCTTTGTGATGTAACTACGAGCACCCACTCGTGCTTCCGCAATTCAGGCAGCGATAGCACGAGCCGTTACGCACCATGATGGCACCGCACTGCTGGCAGGCCGGTCCATCCCCGTTATGCCCGGTTAGTGCCAAGTTCACCTGGAGTGCCAGAGCTGCAGACGGCGCCAGTTCATGACCGTCTTCACCCGCCCCGCTCTGGTCTGCGACCGACATTTCTTCTTTCGGCAATAACTTGATAGCGAGCCAACGGAAGATGTAATCCATTAAGGACTTCGCGTAGCCAATTTCCTTCACTCCTGACCATCCGCTGGGCTCGAATCGCGTGTGGCTGAACTTCGCGACCAACACGGAAAGTGGTGCGCCAAACTGCAAAGCCAGCGATACTGCCGTGGCGAAACAATCCATGAGCCCCGAGACGGTCGACCCTTCCTTGGCCATTCGGATAAAAATTTCGCCAGGGACACCATCTTCATACAGGCCGACGGTTAGATAGCCTTCCTGCCCACCTACCGAGAAATGATGGACAACGGCGCTGCGCTCGTCCGGCAACCTGCGACGAAATGCTTTCGCTCCCCCAGTGCGCTCCGGCGCAGTTGATTCCAAGCTGGGAGCATCGAGTGAAACCCCCGACTCACGCATCTCGGGCTCCTTCTTCGCCCCTCCCGCGCTAAGCGGCTGCGTTCGCTTGCAGCCGTCCCTGTAAACCGCGACCGCCTTGAGGCCCATCTGCCAAGCCTCCATGTAAACAGTGGCGATGTCTTCGATTGTGGCTGCGGTTGGGAGATTGACCGTCTTGGAGATTGCGCCTGAAAGAAAGGGCTGTACTGCGGCCATCATTCGCACATGGCCCATGTAGTGGATGGACCGCTGGCCATTCACAGGCGTGAGCGAGCAGTCGAAAACCGGAAGATGCTCCCCCTTGAGATTCGGCGCGCCTTCGATCGTTTCTTTCTCCTTGATGTAATTGCCGATCTCGCTGGTTTGCTCTTCGCTATAACCCAGTCTTATGAGCGCGGCGTGCACCACGTTGGTGACGAGCTTGATCAGCCCGCCCCCCACCAGCTTTTTGTACTTCACCAGGGCCAAGTCAGGTTCAATGCCCGTGGTGTCGCACTCCATCATGAACCCGATGGTGCCGGTCGGAGCGAGCACGGTCACCTGGGCATTGCGATAGCAGTGCTGCGCGCCCGAGGCTACGCACTCCTTCCACACTTCCTGGTTCGCGTACCAGAGGCTTGGTGGCACGTCGCATCCGGTGACATCCTCCAACGCCTTGCGGTGCATCCCGATGACCTCCAGGAACGCCTCGCGGTTTTCACTGAAGCCCGCAAACGGCCCCACTACCTCGGCGATCCGCGACGACATGAGGTACGCTTCCCCCTGCATCAGGGCTGTGATCGCAGCGGCGTAGCTCCGTGCCCCTTCTGAGTCGTAAGGCAGCCCTCTCGCCATCAGTAGCGCGCCCAGATTGGCATAGCCAAGGCCCAGCGGGCGGAAGTCATGCGAGTTCTGAGCAATCTTCTCGGCCGGATAGCTTGCGTTATCGACGAGTATTTCCTGCGCCGTGATCATCACATCGACGGCCTGGCAGAAGGCTTCGGTATCGAATCTCCCATCCGGCAGGAGAAACTTCATCAGATTCAGCGAAGCCAGGTTGCAGGCCGAATCATCCAGGAACATATACTCGCTGCATGGGTTCGAAGCGTTGATCCGGCCCGTCGCCTTGCAGGTATGCCACTTGTTGATGGTGGTGTCGAACTGCATCCCAGGATCGCCACACTGCCAAGCGGCTTCCGCGATCTTGCGCATCAGGTCGCGTGCCCGGTAGATCTTTGCCGGCTCGCCGGTCGTGACGTTCCGGGTAGCCCACTCCTGGTCCTCAGCCACAGCCTTCATGAACTCGTCTGTGACCCGCACGCTGTTATTGGCGTTTTGGAAGAAAATCGAAGCGTATGCCTCCCCATCGAGCGAGGAATCGTAGCCGGCGTCAATCAGCGCCCAGGCTTTGCGCTCCTCCTTGGCCTTGCACTCAATGAAATCGACGACGTCGGGGTGGTCGATGTTGAGGATCGCCATTTTCGCCGCGCGCCGCGTCTTGCCTCCGGACTTAATGACGCCGGCAAAGGCGTCAAAACCTTTCATGAAAGACAGAGGACCCGAGGCCATACCACCACCCGAGAGCCCTTCCAGGGAGGACCGAAGAGGCGAGAGGTTCGTGCCGGTGCCGGAACCATACTTGAAGAGCATCCCCTCGGTCTTCGCTAATTCGAGGATGCTGGGGAGGTTATCTTGGACGGAGTTGATAAAGCAGGCGGAGCACTGCGGGTGACGGTCGGCCTCGGTCTCCTGTTTCACGCTGCCTGTGGCGGGGTCCCAGTACCAGCCGCCACCATCAGAATGACGGCCATCCTTCTGCCACAGACCGCAATTGAACCAGACGGGCGAATTGAAAGCCGCCTTCTGGCGTACTAAAAGGTGCGTCAGTTCATCTTGAAAACACTCGGCCTCTTCCTGGGAACGAAAATAGCCGCCCTCCACGCCCCATTGGGCGATCGTGTCGGTAACACGACTGATAAGCTGGCGGACGCTCGATTCACGCTCCACCGTGCCGAGTTTCCCGTGGAAGTATTTCGAGGCCACAATATTCGTGGCGGTCATGGACCACTCTCTCGGCACTTCCACGTAGGCCTGCTCGAAAATCACTTGGCCCTTTTCGTTCTGGATTGAGGCGGTACGCAACTCCCAATCAACTTCATCGAAAGGGTGCTCGCCTGCCTTCGTAAAGAAGCGCTTGAAGGTCAAGGCTTGCCGGACGGGCGGGCTGGGGGATTCTGAGTCATGACCGTTGATTACGGCATTTCTTACGTTCGATTCTGACATCTCGACCTCCTGAAAACTTTTTCAAGGCGATGGCGGGTTCGGGCCAATTTTTTCACGAGATAAGCCCCTCCCGGCTACGCCTTTTTGAGTCGCTAATAGAGCCTGATCCAACCGCTGTGCACCCCTGCCTTAAGGTTGAAGAGATTGACCGCCATCCATACTTCTTGTGGGACTGAGAGTTCCCCCCTCGGAGTTCGTTGCAGCAAGACCTGCTGTCGTCGGTGGGGCCAAGCAATGACGGTGATTGCAACCCACGCAAAGGACTCCCGTGGTTACCGCTTCCACCGCTGCTCGAAACGCTCCGGGGATCTCCAATGGCTCACCACCACGGGAGTAGAAGACCGGCACGCGCGAATTCGTCGCTTCTTTGCGCTTTTCTCCGGGTTCGATTTCGAGGTACCCATGAACTCCTCGAAACAACAGACTCGATTCGAGACCGGGCCTTTTGCCAGCCGCTGATTCGCCAGGCTCGTGTTTGGTGATGAGCAGCTCGCAAGTACGCCCTGCCCGGAACATCTCCACGCGCACCAACACCGGCGCCACCACCACCGCGTGAAGACCGTTGACTCCGACTGCGTCTATGGGGTGAAGGTAAGTCAATGGCTCCCCCTGATCGCCGGCGAAAGACACGTAGCGTCCGATCTCTTCGATCGCGCCGCCGGACTCCACCCCTCGGATCACGTACCGCCGCGCCAAATGCTGGTGTTCGAGACTCACGTCGGGCTTGGCGAAAATGCCGACCTGGGCCAAACGGCGAACGGCTCGACGGGGCAGGCTGAGCCCACGACGAAGCGCTATCTCTAGTTCTACTGGCATGAATGACCCCCACTATTGCGGTTTTTGCTGAAATCGAATCGGGCAGCCCAATGCTTCACGGATCATCTCCTTCGTGCAACCGGCCCAACACTTGTAAAATCGTGGGTCGTCGATTCGAATCGCCAGATTGTCGCCGCCACGGTCATGGCCCGCCTGGGCGCACGATGGGCAGCGAGTCACGTAATTGCGGCCCACCTTGCGAACTTTGCCGACGTGCTCAAGGATCTGAAATTCTTGCTTTCCGGGGATGGAAGGCCGAGGCGCAGGTTCTGGCGGGCGCGGTTGGCGTATGAACTCTGCCGGCATTGTCTTCCCGGCGATAAAGCGGCTCAAGTCTTCCTCGGTCACTTTTCGCAGACTCTTCAGGTAGGAAATCTGCGCTTCGAGGCCATAGTCGGCTCCGTAGAACCAATACCGGCGGCCAGCTCCACGGTGAATTCCGAGTGGCCCGCGGATCGCGTTTCCAAACTCGCCAGGCCCAAGCTCATCGTGCTTTGGAAAAATCTCGATTCCTTCGGCAAGCCCGGTTCCCTTGACCGGCACGCCCAACCTCAATGCCAGGTTGTAGATATAGATTCGACAGTCTCGGGCCAGAAGCGGTGTCTCAAAGAATATCCAGAGATGCCCGCCACGGCTGCTCATCTCTAGCGCGGGCTGGACCTTGTCCTGGCTCAGGTAGTACTGAAGCTTCACCAAGTCTTCCATGGCGCCCTTGTAGTCGGCGTCGATGGCGACCCACTTGCACCGCTGCGTGTCCGGGTTGATCGCGTAAAGGCCGACGGTGATTTCCCCTTCGAGATGCCGCCGGATGGTGTCCGGAGTCAGGCTGAGACCCTCGCCGGTTTTCTTGTCCGTGGGCCGGAAGTAGTAATGCCGGTCGCTTCCCGGGTGCGACCGGTCGGACTGGAGGGTGTAGGCCCGCCGGTTCACGAAGAGCCGGAGGTAGTCCGTCACCAAACCGGCTGGCGCATCTAGCCGAAGCCGCTGCATCTTTTCCTCCGTGAAGCCCGGTGGGCGCCATAGGTCCATACAGACTGGTGATAAAACGAGAAATATTTTCAGTCAAATGAGCCGATTGGCAATTGGGCCGATACTGTGTTTTCAATGATTTACGGCAAGGGGGGATCGCTTCGCTGTCTGACGCTGTGGTAGAAAAATGTCCTCAGGCTTGGAGCCTTCCGAGGACCTCGGGTGATTGGCCGGCTGTGACCAGCCATTGGACGGGCGAGGTAAGCAACGCGGGGTATTCTGCAAGCTTGAAGAAATGGCATTGCTCGATCAGAACATCGAATTCTGAAGGGCTATACCCCCCGTAGTTCCGGTCATTGAAATCCACCCAGAGCCACACACACCGCTTCCGGTCGTAAACGTAGACCGCTCCGGAATCGGGGGAGTCGGCGTGGGCGAGAAAAACCACCAGGGCTGTGGGGAACTGGAACCAGCGAAGGATCTCGGGGTACTCGGCAAACTCCAACAGCTTGGCAACCGCTTGGTCCACTGTTTCCAGTGTGGTTGATCTAAGAATTTGGCTGACTTTCATTTGTCCAAACACTTTTTTTCTCCTTTCGTCGACGTGCATTTGAAGACTGTAATAGCTCATGTACGTTGTCAGTATTAATGAAGTTTATTGCCAATTAATGACATAGAACCTCGCCGCCTTGGTCCGGTACCACGGAGACTCAAGCCTTCGTGACCGGTTATAATTCGGGCCGGTAAAATCCCAGGAAGGATAAATGGAAACGGTATGTGCTTTACGCAAAGCAACATCATTCCAGGTTGTTGCGGAGAATCTCATCGCGTTTTCTGGATTCGAAATCTTCCTTTGAACATATATCGATAGGCCCACAATCTGGACACCATACAAGGACTTGCTCATTAAGAGCCACCAAAACTTTTGCCTCTCTATGGTCATGTTCTGGGCACACTGGAGTTGCCGCGCGGTGACCGTCGGCTGCAATACCTGAGGTCCATCTGGTTCCCTTGAATCCAAATGAATGCATAGTGCCTCCATGCCGACATTGCTCGGCGCTCATTTCGGCCATCCCTCGGGCGGCTTCTTTTTATCCAGCGACTTCTTCATCAGGGATTGCCAGTTGCCTTTAAGTCTTAAGACATCTGGCTTTGGTCGCCTCTGCACCCAGCGAATTCGTGCATGATATTTCCCCCGACGATGTACTGTCTGTTCAGAGTTGACCAAGCCCCTGAGCAAAAAGGCACAGCGCGCAGAGTCTCGTTCTCATCAGCGGATAGTAGGGGAGCACCCGACACTGAAGCAGGAAGGACGGCAGAGAGGACACAACCCTTTCCCTCAAGTGATTCCAGGACCTAAGAAATCCAAACGGAGACACTACCCTCCGGCATGATGGTTTGGCACGGGGGGCCAGCCGAACGCACTAGCGGGGGAGCTGAACAGATGCCCAGAAGGTGGCTGGTTAACCTAATGGGCGCACCTACGGATCCGTGGGGGGTACCGGGCACCCGGTCTCCCTACCGCGAGTAGCCCTCCAAGCGGGATACTTCGCTGCGCAATACACCGCTCAGGAGGGGGGTCTAATGCCGACGTTGGTTAAAGTATGCTATTCGCTCAAGATCACGCTCAAGAGGCTATTGTTAACCGTCAACCCGCCGTTGCCCGCGTAATCGATAAAGCCTAGCGTCCGGAACTTGTTCATGAAATGACTTACCCTTGACCGGGTGGTGCCAACCATTTGCGCCAGGTGTTCCTGATTGATTCCAGGATGGACCGTTTCAGTTCTGCTCTCCTTGCCAAAATGCGCCAGCAATAAGAGAATCCGGGCCAGGCGCTTCTCGCTGGAATTAAAAAGTTGGTCCACGAGATCCTCTTCAAAGCGAGTGTTGCGGGTGAGCAGATGCGTGATGAACAATTCCGAGATTCCGTGCTGCTCGTGGAGCAGACGCACCATCAGCGCCTTCTCGATTCGGTAAAGAGTGCAATCCGTCACCGCGCTCGCCGTTGAAATGCGCAACGGCTGACCGGCTAGGCATCCCTCACCGAAAAACTCGTTGTCGCCCAGAACGCTGACGATCGCTTCCTTGCCTTGTTGGGAAGTCACCGCGAGTTTTACCTCCCCGTGTTGGAGAAACCACACGGAATCCGCAACGTCTCCCTGCACGAAGATCGTGCGGTTCGCGCCGTATTCCAGAACGGTTTTCCCGCGGGAGATTCCTCCGAGGAATGCTGCCCAATCGACGGGCTGAGTATTCCCGTTTGCTGTGGCAGGGGAGGGCTTGCCTTTGCTTTTGGGTCTCGAAACCTTAGGCTGGCTCTTTTGTGGGGTCATAACAACTTCCTTTCGGGGTTGACCCCCCTAGCCTGACTTAGACAAACAGTTAAGCCAGACTTTACGTTTTGATTCTTGGCTGAGCAATATTATACACCTGTTGAAACTTCAACGTCTGGAGTGGCTAAATCCCGGATCCAGCGGGGACCGCCCCATTCACTTTCCCAGACCACCCAATGTCCCTCCCATTGGAACTCGGCCAGCATTTCGAACTCGGTGCCAGTATCGTCACGGTGTACCGAGGGGCGCCCGGCAGATCTTGGCGCTTCGCGACGAGTGCGTTTTTGAGCATCGCTTCTGCCCGGAACCAATCTTCTTTATCCGATCCAACGGGACAGCCGTTGTCTTGCCACAATTGATATGCAAGGGCAGCTATTTCGCTTTCAGTTGGGCCGAAGGTCGCGGCGGTTTTCACCGGTTCACTTACCGTGCTCCTTTCACGCATCATCATTGCTGCGGGGCTTGGCTTGGTTCACCTCCTTCCGAAGCACTGTGGTTGCACGACTCAGCGCCAGCTCAAGGATGCGCCTCACGCCTCTTACATCCATCGGGGGGTAGTTGTTGAACCGCAGGACAGTGGTCTTGCGCGCCACAAATGAAAGGCCCGAAAGATAATAAGACCTTGAGCGCTGAAACAATTGTGTGCCTGCTTTTTGACAAATGCAAGAGGATTGAGGCTACCCAAATCCGCACGTAAGAGAGGGAGCGGCGGCGGGGGTGCGGTTTTCTGGCCGCAACTGGGCCGGGGGGTTGGTTTGAGCAAGGAGGATAGGGACGCCGGTAGGGCTCGGGAGTCGAAGTGCGGTTCTGTTGGGAGACGCAGGGGCGAGGGGGTACTTCTGGGGTGGCGTGAAGGGAAACCTTCGCGAACCCTTCGCGAGGACGGGCGGAGGGGAAAGGGCGCAGCGCT
>Ga0208034_1001525_pt1 | contig 13874 bp, 11 predicted proteins | sample June2015DPH_8_10_FD_184699 | JGI IMG/M metagenome (GOLD analysis project Ga0208034, IMG submission 184699) | Peatland microbial communities from SPRUCE experiment site at the Marcell Experimental Forest, Minnesota, USA - June2015DPH_8_100... | ecosystem: Environmental > Terrestrial > Soil >...
ATGCGCGGCCTGAATTGCAAACAAATCGAAATTGACGAGATTTGGGGATTCATTGGCGCGAAGCGCAACAATGCCGCTATTTTCCCCTCCAAGTTTGACGTAACCATGGAAACATAGCTTGTTCTTTTGTGTTGGGGCCAAAGCCGGCCCAAAAATCAGTGCCGTCTGGATTTAGCTGAATCACCAATACATTAACATTAGGGAAAATTTCTCTGGCCTTATCTCTAATTTCAATCGCATTACGTTCATCATTGTGCGTCGCAATCAGCCAAGAGCCATCAAACCACCGCCACCAACCCATTTTTTCAGATTTTATATATTCTAGAAAAGCATCATCCTGCTTTTCGGTGGTTTTATCTAGGAGAACAATAAATCGCGTCATTTGTCCTCCTTTCCTTTTTCGGCGGGTTTTGAATCCCCAATGAGCGGCACACCATCAATCTTCACAACTTTGAAAAATCCAGCCAAATCATCTCCAACATACCCGTGTTGAATCGCCATTTTTTGAATGCTGAATTTCTCGGAACGTAATTGTTCTGGGTCCTTGATGGCAAAATAGATGTATGCTGCGATATAGATGAGAATTACGATGCAATCCAGAATCGCGAACATTACTACAAGCCATTTATCCAAGCCATATCGGGATGCAAAAATGGTGGCCGTCGAAAGAATGCTAATTAACCAACCAAGTGACTTCAACACGGTTGACTTCGAGTCTTGCCGGAATGCTTGCTGCAAAGATTGTATAAATTCGGCCATTAAATTACCGCCGATTATGGCAAGCAATGGCCAACGGTCAAGGGGCGTCTGTCTGCGATGTGGGGTTTTCAAATTAGGGCACTACCCGAAGACCGACTTCATTGACAGTCGCGAGACACATCTTTAGCCTGTGATGCATGTCTCGATTACCGTTTGAACTCCTGCTGGCCCTGCGTTATCTGCGGCCCAAACGGACATTCGTTTCCATCATCACGCTCATCTCCATCGTCGGCGTCGCGCTGGGCGTCGCGGTGCTCATCATCGTCATCAGCGTCATGAGCGGGTTCGACCACGACCTGCGCGAAAAAATCCTCGGTTTCAACGCGCATATTGTGGTTTACAACAACCGCGGCAACAACCGCAGCACGATGTTGGACTATGCCCGGATTGCGAACGTCATCGCGTCCAATAACAATGTGCGCAGCGTCTCGCCGGTGGTGATGGGCAAGGTGTTGGTGGAAACGCAGCCGGAGACCAACCAGCAAGCTGCGGTGGATGCGCCGATTCTGCGTGGCGTGGACCCGCGAACCGGAGGCAGCGTGAGTGTTTTGCCGCAAAGCATGCTGGAAGGAAAATTCGATCTGAGCGGTCGCGGCGTGGTCATCGGCAGCGAGTTTGCCCGCAACCTGCAGCTTCACGTTGGCGACCGGCTGTCCATTTATTCGCCGCACGATATCGAGCAGATGCGCAAAAACCGCGGCAAGGAAAACGAGGAGGCCATTTTGCCGGAGGATTATGAAGTGCGCGGCATTTACGACGTGGGCTACTACGAATTCAACAGCTTGTTCATCGTCACGTCGCTGGAGAACGCGCAGGATTTGTATGATCTGGGGGATTCCGTGCATGATCTGGAGGTGATGTTGAAAGATCCTTACTCGGCGACGGAAGTGAAGGGGCAATTGGAGCAAACGCTCGGCGATGAATTCGTCGTGTACACCTGGATGGAACAAAATTCCACCATTCTCAATGCTCTTATCGTTGAGAAAAACGTCATGTTTTACCTGCTGTTTTTCATCGTCCTCGTCGCCGCGCTGTGCATCCTCAGCGCGCAAATCACGTTCGTCGTCCAAAAAACGCGCGAAATCGGGATGTTGAAAGCGCTCGGCGCGACGAATCTCCAAATCTCCGGGGTCTTTCTCAGTCAAAGCGCCATCATCGGGGTGCTCGGCGTGCTCGCGGGTTACGGTCTGGGCATTCTGGCGCTGACTTACCGGAACGGATTTCTGCACTTCATGAATCATTGGACCGGTTTTGAATTGTTCCCGGCTTCCATTTACGGCTTTGGCGAATTGCCGGCGATAATTGTCGCCCGCGACATCGCGCTGATTTGTGGCAGTTCGTTTGTCATCTGCATTCTCGGCGGGGTGCTGCCCGCCATCCGTGCCGGACGGTTGAAACCCGTGGAGGCGTTGCGCTATGAATAGAAAACCGGGAAACATCGAACATTCAACATTCAACATCCAGCGCCCAAAGCGCCGCGCGCTGGGCATTTATTGGATGTTCGATGTTGAATGTTGGATGTTGAATGTTTCTTCTTCCATTGGAGGTCGGTCATGAGCGAACCGCTTCTTTCCGCCCGCGCCCTCACCAAGACCTACACCCTGGGCAAGCGCGCGCTCGAGGTGTTGCGCGGCGTCAATCTCGACGTGGCGCGCGGCGAATTTCTGGCTTTGCGCGGCGCGTCCGGTGCCGGCAAAAGCACGCTGCTCCATCTCATCGGCGGACTCGACACGCCCAACGCGGGTGAAATCCATTTTGCCGGGCAGAACCTGGCCGCATTCTCGGAGAGTGAGCTGGCGTTTTTCCGCAACCACCGCGTCGGTTTCGTTTTTCAGTCGTATCATTTGTTGCCGGAACTCAATGCGCTCGAAAATGTCTGTCTGCCGGCGCGCATGGCCCGCACTTCCGTCGGCCAGGCCGGGGCGCGCGGACGCGACCTGCTCGCCCGGGTTGGTCTCCAGGACCGTATGGAGCACCGGCCTTCCGAACTTTCCGGCGGCGAACAGCAGCGCGTGGCCATCGCCCGCGCGCTCATCAACGAGCCGGAACTGCTCCTGGCCGATGAACCGACCGGCAATCTCGATTCGCACACCGGTGGTGAAATCATCGAGTTGCTCAAGAATCTCCGCGCCGAAAAACAGACCACGCTGGTCGTTGCCACGCACGACGCGAAGGTTGCGGCGCATGCGGAACGGGTGGTGGAACTGGCGGACGGGCAGATAAACACGGGATAATGGAGTATTGGAGTGCTGGAGTGGCGGGACTTCGCTTGCAATACTCCGACACTCCAATACTCCATCACTCCCTTCATCAAATGAGCCGCGAATACTGGGAAACCCGTTATCAATCCGGCGATATGCACTGGGAAAAGGGCGCGCCCTCGCCGGGACTGGTGGATTTTCTGGCCGCGCGTCCCGGCTTGCCCCGTGGAACGGTTTGTGTGCCCGGTTGCGGCACGGGCCATGACGTTCGCGCCTGGGCACAGGCGGGCTTCAATGCCTTCGGCTGTGACATCGCACCGAGTGCGATCCGGCTGGCCACGGAGAGGACCAACGCCGCCGGTCTCGCCGCTCAATTCCAGCTTGCCAATTTTTTGCGCGATGAACCGCCGTTTCAATTCGACTGGCTCTTCGAGCACACACTCTTCTGTGCCATTCATCCCGGCGAACGCGACAATTATGTCCGCGCCGTGCTGCGCTGGCTCAAGCCGGATGGACAATACCTGGCGGTCAATTACCTGATTGTCGAAAAAAGTGAAGGCCCGCCGTTCTGCACCACCCGGGAGGAGCAGTGGCAGCGTTTCTCACCGCACTTCGAGTTGATGAAAGACTGGATTCCCCGTTCCTATCCCAACCGCGCCGGGCGTGAGCGGATGTTTTGGTGGCGGCGCGCGGTTTCTGCTCAAAAGCCCATTGAAAAACAGTAGTTGGGCGACTAGTTTGCCTTGGTTATGCTTGAAGATCGTGATTACATGCGCCAGCCGGAATACGGAAGACGCAGGTCGTTGACCGTGGCGCTCCTCATTGTCAACGCGATTGTCTTTGTCTTCGAACTGTTGGTTTCCGGTTATTCGCACAGTTTGTATATCGAGAATCATTATTTTGCGTTGAGCAAGGAAGGGCTGGAAAGCGGCTTCGTGTGGCAGTTGTTCACCTTCCAGTTCATGCATGCCGGCCTGTGGCATTTGGTGTTCAACTGCTGGGCGATTTACGTTTTCGGCCGCGCCATTGAAGAAACGCTCGGGTGGAAAAAATTTCTGATTCTGTATCTGAGCAGCGGGGTTGTCGGCGGAATTTGTCAGGTGCTGGCGGCATTGCTTTGGCCCGGTCTTTTCGGCGGGCCGGTCGTCGGCGCGTCGGCCGGCGGGTTTGGGCTGATCGCGGCGTTTGCGGTTTTATTCCCTGAGCGCGAATTGGTGATGCTGCTATTTTTCATTTTGCCAATCCGGTTAAGCGCAAAAATGCTGCTGATGTTATCGGCGGTGCTCGCGCTGGCCGGCATCATTTTCCCCTTCGACCACATCGCCAACGCCGCGCATCTGGGCGGGATGCTGACGGGCGTGGTTTTCATCCGCCAGTTCATCCAGGGCCGCTGGATGCAATCGGGCTTTCCTTCGGGCGGTGCCGTGCCCGGCGATTTCATCACCGGTTGGGTCGGCAAAAGTTCTCTCTGGCGTTCGGCGTCGAACAAACCGGACGAAGATTTGTCCACCGACGAATTTGTAAAAAGCGAAGTGGACCCCATCCTCGACAAAATTTCCAGGCACGGCATCCAAAGCCTAACGGCGCGCGAACGCGAAATTCTCGAAAAAGCCCGTGCGCGAATGGCGAAACACTGACCTGTAGCGGCGGTCTATGACCGTCGCTCTTGCCCGGTTTCCGGCGATCACAGATCGCCGCTACAAACCCTCAACTCCTTGGCGCGCTGGAGCGGAGCGAAAGCGGCTCGACTCTCGTCCTTCGACTTCTTACTCTCGCGCCATGATCACGCGCTACTCACGCCCCGAAATGCGGGCCATCTGGACCGACGAAAACAAGCTCCGCCTCTGGCTCCAAATCGAACTCCTCGCCGCCGAAGCGCTCGTCACCGAAGGCGTCGTGCCCAAAACCGACTTCGCCAAAATGAAGGCCGGCGCGGAAAAATGGTTTGCCGATTTGCCCGGCCTCGTGGCGCGACAAAAGGAATTGGAGAAAGTCCTCAACCACGACGTCATCGGCTTCACCACCGCCGTCGCTGAAAAAATCAACGACCGCGCCAGCCGCTGGTTCCATTTCGGCCTGACCAGCAGCGACGTCATTGACACCGCGTTTGCGGTCCAGATGGTGCAGTCGGCGGACATCCTGCTTCAGGATGTGCAGGTCCTGCGCGCCTCCATCGCCAAACAGGCGCGCAAATACAAGTTCACGCCCTGCATCGGCCGCAGCCACGGCATCCACGCCGAACCGACCACCTTTGGCCTCAAACTCGCGCTCATGCACGATGAATTTCACCGTGCCCTCGAACGCCTGGTGGCCGCGCGGGAGCGGGTGGCCGTCGGCAAACTGTCCGGTGCCGTCGGCACCAGCGCTCACCTGTCCCCGAAAGTCGAATCCGCCGTGTGCAAACAACTCGGCCTGCGACCTGCGCCGATTGCCACCCAGATCGTCCAGCGCGACATCCATGCCGAATTTCAAACCACGCTCGCCCTCGTCGGCGCGAGCATCGAGCGTTGGGCCGTCGAGTTCCGCCATTTGCAGCGCACCGAGGTGCTCGAAGCCGAGGAACCGTTCACCAAGGGCCAGAAAGGCAGCAGCGCCATGCCGCACAAGCGCAATCCCATCACCTGGGAACGCCTCACCGGCCTCGCCCGCGTGCTCCGCGGCAACGCCGTCGCCGCGCTGGAAAACGTCGCCCTCTGGCACGAGCGCGACATCAGCCACAGCAGCGTCGAGCGCATCATCTTCCCCGACTCCTGCACGCTGCTCGACTACATGTTCGGCCTGCTCACGCGCCTGATGGACGGTTTGGCGGTCTATCCGGAGAACATGAAGAAAAACCTTGGCCTGAGCCTCGGCATGTGGAATTCGCAGACCGTCCTGCTGGCGCTCATCAAAAAAGGCCTGACGCGGGAAGCCGCCTACCAACTGGTTCAAGATGCGGCGATGAAGACTTGGGAAGTCAAACACGCCGGTCGCGACGACGCCGATTTTGTCGAACAGCTCAAGTCCAATCCTACCGTGGCGAAACATTTCAAGAAGGGCGAACTGGAGAAACTCTGCACGCTTGAGTTCCATTTCAAGGAAGTGAACAACCGGTTTAAGAAATTGGGACTTTGAACAAAATGAGTGAAGATCACTTCGCTGACGAGGTGGGCAGCCGATATCATGCTCCCGGATATTGAATTTGACAAGTTGAGATGGCAGCAATTTGAAGAACTAATTGCCGCACTACTCGAAGTCGAGGGGTTTCAAAATGTTGTTTCCTTGGGAGGTAGTGGTGGCGATATGGGCTTGGACATTTCTGCACAAGAGTCCAGAAAATCTTTGGCTGGACGTGTATCCAATTTTAAATGGATGATTCAAGCCAAGCATTATGCTGGGTCACCCAAAACTAAACCAAGGAATGTCGGGCATGAGGAAATTACCGATCTCTTAACGTTCCTGAGCACGCACAAAGCGGATGGGTTTCTTTTGGTGACAGACACAGACCTCACAGCTTCAGCGGCAACGAAACTCATGGCATTCAATGAGGACGAACGCCACCCATTTGAAGCTGCCTTTTGGAACAAACGGATCTTGGCTGACCGACTTCGAAAACATTCTGAACTAGTCGCGCGCTATTTCGGACGCAGCGACTCACAGCTTCCAACGACATCTTCCTCTACGAATCCATTTCGGTTTCTTGAATCGTTCAGCGCAACTGAAAAAGATTTATTCTTCGGACGTGATCGTGAAGTCGGTGAGTTGACAGGGTTGGTCAGGAACAACGGCATTCTTGTGGTTTTCGGTGAGTCCGGTGCAGGCAAGACCTCTCTTCTAAAAGCCGGCCTCTTGCCGCAACTAACCAATGAAGACTTCGTGACCGCCTACGCACGTTGTTTGGAGACTCCATGCGGTAGTTTGCGCCGCGCCGTCATGGACTCACTTCAAAATGTTCTTTCGCCCGCTGAGCTTGTCGAGCTTGCTTCGGCTGCGAGCCTCGCTGAATTTTTGCGCCGCTTAAATGTTTTCGTCGAACACCACCACCGAAGAATTGTGGTCGTGGTTGATCAATTCGAGGAAGCCTTCACACGCGCTGGTCCGAACGAGAGAGAAGACCTTGCTTTGGGCAGCAAGTCCCTGCTTCAGTCGCATTACAAACAAGGCGGGGTCACGCTGGTGTTCGCCATCCGCGAAGACTATCTCGGAAGTTTGTGGAACTGGGTTCATCAACAGAAAATCCCCGAAGGTTGGAACAACAGCTATCGTCTCCAACGCCTGACACGCGAAGCTGCAAAAGATGCCATTTCAAAACCCTTCAGCGCCGTAGGGCGAAAGATTGAAGCTGATTTGGTTGAAGTGCTTCTGAACGACTTGGAACGCATTGGTGAGGGTCGCTTTTATCCACCCGACATCCAGATTGTCTGTGGTTCGCTCGCTGACGAATCGGCCAATTCAACCGAGGTTTCACGCAAACTTTATGAAAGTTTGGGACGATGTGAGCAAATCATTGGAGACTATCTCGATAGTCGAATGTTCGCAGGGTTCACTCCTGCATATGCAGAGATCGCCAAAATCGTTTTGCATAATTTAACCGGCGGAGAAGGGCTGAGAACTTTACTTAACTTGGAAGAATTGCAGCAGGCTTGTCACGGGAACGACAAGCGAGAGGTGGAGGAAGTTATTGATCTTTTGGTGAAGCGTCGCATCGTCGTGCCAAGATCGCAGGACGAAGTAATCCAAGGCTACGAACTGGTTCACGATTTTCTGTCCCGACGTTTTTTTGAGCGGCTGACACCAGTACAAAGGCGTGAACGCGCTATAACGGAAGTCTTTCGGCGAGCGTTTCGTGATTGGAAGTTACACGGAATTCTCGTTAGTAAAGCAGCATTGGACGACTTCTATGATCATCGCGAGAATCTGCCTCTTGGAGCAGAGCAGTGTGCAATGATAATTGAGAGCGCATTTGCAGCACGAAAATATGCGGAGTGGTCTGGGGCCATTCCTGATGAGCATTTCGCGCCAGCGGTTCGATACATTTTGGCTGATAGTAAACACCGAGAGGCAATCGTTGTTGCACTCAAACAGTATTGGGTAATAAGGGAAACGAAAGCCCTCGACTTAGTCATAAACTGTTTGGACCGTCAACGCGGTTGGTTTTTTGAACCCGCAGTCAAAGCCTTGGGATATTTTCGAGAACCAAAGGCGGCGGACGCTTTATTGCACTATGTGGAAAAACAACATTGGGTTCCACCATATCTGGTTGAGTCTTTAGGCAAAATTGGAGAAATCCGAGCTGTTCCATTGTTGTTAAAATCTTTGGAAGATTGGAGTCCCGACACAAGGCGCGCGGCAGCCACGGCTTTAGCGCAAATCGAACATCCGGCTGCAATTAAACCTTTGTTGAAAGCGTTGAAGGATCCAGAGAACAGCGTTCGCATCGCTACTGTCGCAGCGCTCGGCCGACTTAGAAACCTTGGGGCGATTAAACCGTTAATTAAAATGCTGGAAATTGAGGATACAAAACATCGCTGCGCGGTTGTGAAATCCCTCGGACAGATTGGATCAACAGAAGCATTGTCCTCTTTGATAGCTCTTTTATCTACCGACGACTCAGCCGTTCGGGGAGCAATTGTGCAAGCGATCGGCGATATTGGAGGGAAGCGCGCGCTTGAACCACTTATTGGCCGTCTGCGTGACAAGACTCATTCAGTGCGAGAAAAGGCTTTGATGGTTATTGTGGAGCTGAAGGACATTCGTGCATTACCCACTTTCGAGAAACTGTTGCAGGATGATTCGGCAGAAATGCGCCGCTTAGCTGTTATCGGGGTGCGCCAACTCCGAAGTCGTAGGTTGATTCCAATGCTAATCAGGATGTTGAAAGACAAAGATGAATCAGTGCGTTGGAGCGTGGTTTGGGCGTTGGAGGAAATAGGCGATCAGAATACAGTGAAAAAGCTAATTCCCCTACGAAGCAATTCAGATCGGGAGGTTCGCAGCGCGGCCACCAAAGCGATTAACGCGATTGAGCGGAAGTTGACTGAAAAGAAGAAGCGATCGAGGGTGACTATCAGATTTTAGGGCGACCCTCTCGACAGACGTCGGCGGCGGGTTGAAGGCGTGCTTTTGATCGCCGGAAATGTTTTCAAAATTATGCGTAGTTCAGGCAATTTCATGTCATGGCCTTTCGGATTCAGGACAGCGTGATTCGCGGCGAGATTGATAACCGCGTCAAGGGACGCGTGCGCGGCCGGCTCTGGCTGGACGGCCTCGCCGAACCGGTCACGCTTGATTTGGAAGGCAATGCGTGTCCGGATCTCGCGGGCTGCCGGCTCGAATTCAAGAACCCGGCCAAAACTTTTCCCATCCGCAAACAGCCGGCCTTCGCACAACTCCAGCGCGGCAAAATCGGCAATCTCTCGGCGTCGCAAAAGGCGCGCGTGTTCGCGGTTCCCGACGAGGAGGCGTTTGCCATGATGGATCGCGGCGAGAAACCGCCGGAACGCATCGCCAACGCGCTTTACCTCGAATGGTTCAGCGAGGGCAACGGACGCGTCGTCATCGAAAGCGCAGATTACCAACTGACGATCTCCCCGCCGCAGTGGCGGCTGTCGCCGGAGGAGGAAAAGCAACGCGCCCGGGATGTCGAGGCGGGCTGGGGTGGCTTCGTGCAGCAATTGAACGAGGCATTGGAAAAGCAAAAACGCGGGCAGAAGGATCCGGAGGCGGAATGGGACGAGCACGATTACGAGCGGTTCATGAAGGAGTGTGACGCCCGCACGGACAAATACATGGAATTGCGGGAAAAATACGGCGACTCCGACGAGGCCGAGTCGAAAATCGCGAAGGAAATGGGGTGGATTTCCGAGGACCCGCCTTCGCACAGAAGCTTCGGCGTGGCAGGCGAGAACGAGGAGGAGTTAATGTCCGTCGAGGAAATGAATCGCATTACCGAGGAGGCATTGCACGAGCCGCCGCCCGAACCTGAACCGCACCGGGAAGGCATTGACTGGATCCGCACCGCCGACGGTGACATCCGGCATCCGCTCCAGCATCGTTGCTTCGAGAGTGCGATGAAATTTTGGCGCCAGGCGGATGAGTTGGGTTTGGAAAAGCTGAAGGACAAAGACCTCGATCAGTTCATCTTCGAGTTTCAAACGACGGGCGCAAAGCTTGCCGGCGCGTTGGCCGGCATTGCAGAAGACCGTGGCTTTGCCGATTCGGCGTTCACGGTCGCGTGTTTGAAGCGCGCGCTCGACCATCTACACCAGGCGCAGGCCGGGCTTGAAGCCGTCGCACCGAAGAAACTTCTGCCGGAGAAGATGGTTGCCGAAGCGCGCAAGGAATTGTTTGAAATCCGTGAAGGAATCTTGAAATTGATGGATGAATTTCGCGGGCGCAAATGAAGACTGTGCAACAAAACGTGGAGAAAATCGTCCGGGCTGCCGAGGCCGACCTGCCGGCCATTTCCCAACTGGCGGGCGTCATCTGGCGCGCGTGTTATCCGGACATCATCACCCACGCGCAGATTGATTACATGCTGGCGCGGATGTATGCGCTCGACGTGTTGCGCGACGAAATCCGTTCCCAAGGCATCCGCTACGACCGGCTGCTGCTGGATGGCGAACTGGCCGGCTTTGCGGCTTATGGACCGACATCCGAACCGGGGGTCATCAAGCTGTACAAGCTTTATCTCCTGCCGGAGCTGCACGGTCGCGGGCTGGGCAGCCTCCTGTTGCAGCAGGTCGAGCGCGAAGTCCGCGCCGGAGGCGTGCGCCGATGGATGCTCTCCGTGAACAAGCGCAACGCCAAGGCCATTGCGGCTTATCAGCGAAACGGCTTTCGCATCGTCGAGTCTGTCGTCACGGACATCGGCAACGGTTTCGTCATGGACGATTACATCATGGCAAAGGAACTCGCCGGCTGATCTGGCCGGGGATATTGTTGCCTTTGGCAGGTCCGAGCTGCCGCTCGGCCCATTATTCCCGTCATGCGCGTTCAGCACGGGACGAAAAACTCTTTTCCGTTCGTCCACCTTCCGCTACAAACTGCCGCTTTGCCCCGATCTCACCGTCAGCGAGCGCAACGATGCTGGCGGAAACGTGGGAGGTGCAGGCAAGAACATCGCTTCGTTTGTCCTTGCGGAAGTTTGGGCGGCGCGGCAGCGCGGCCATCATACCCGGCGGCGCAGCAGCGCCGCCCTACCCCTTGCACCGATTGTCTCTGGGAATTGGTATTAGACAGCCGACGCTACAGTTCAAACCGACCCATCACCAGAAGCCAAACTGAAGGGCGAAAACGGCGACATTTTCAAAAACCATGACAGCGGCGCCAATCGGGGGTAAAATGGACATGACGCTGTAAACAGTACCTGGTTTATGAAATGGATCGCAAAGAGTGCCTGTCTGGTTCTGGTGATCTTGACGACCCGGGCCGGTGTCCCGGAAAATTGGCAGGACAAGGTGGAGCCGCGCCTGCTGCAAGGCGCGCCGGCCACCAATGAATTCCTCGTCATCCTGTCCGAGCAGGCGGATTTGAGCGGCGCCACCGCGCTGAAGACCAAGGCTGCCAAAGGCAGGTATGTTTTCGAGCGCCTGACAGAAGTGGCACAACGCACCCAGCAGCCACTCTTGAAAACGCTTCAGGAAAAAAAACTGGAATATCAACCGTTCTGGGTGGCAAACATGATTTGCGTGCGCGGCGATTTGCCGGCCATCCAATCACTGGCCCAAAGGGCGGACACGGCCCGCATTGTTGCGAATTCCGCGAACCGCGTCCCGGATCTTCTGCCCGTGACCGCGGCACCCAGAATCACCAGCTCGGTGGAGTGGAACCTTTCCCAAGTCCACGCGCCCGACGTGTGGGCGCTGGGTTACACCGGCCAGGGCGTCGTGGTGGCCGGACAGGACACCGGCTACCAATGGAACCATCCCGCCCTCATCAATCACTACCGGGGTTGGGACGGCACCAACGCCAATCACAATTACAACTGGCACGACGCCATTCACGGTCCCAATCCCCACAACACCGGCGACAACCCCTGCGGCTACAATTTGACCGCGCCGTGCGATGACAACTCCCACGGCACGCACACCATGGGAACCATGGTCGGCGACGATGGCGCAGGCAACCAGATCGGCATGGCCCCCGGGGCCAAATGGATTGGTTGCCGCAACATGGAACGCGGTTGGGGAACGGCCGCCACTTATTTGGAGTGCTTCCAATGGTTCCTCGCACCGACGGATCTCAATGACCAAAATCCCGACCCATCCAAAGCTCCCGATGTCATCAACAACTCCTGGTACTCTGACGCCTCCGAAGGCACCACCAACCTCTTCGTCTTCCAAACTGCCGTCGAGAATCTTCGTGCCGCCGGCGTGGTCGTCGTCGTCTCTGCCGGCAATGAAGGCTCCGGTTGCAGCACGATTACATCTCCAGCCATTTACGACGCTTCCTTCTCCGTTGGCGCCACGGACAGCGGCGACAACATCGCCAGTTTCAGCAGCCGCGGCCCGGTCACGGTGGATGGCAGCAACCGGCTCAAACCCGATGTCTCCGCGCCCGGGGTAAACATCCGCTCCAGCGTGCCGGTCAACAGTTATGCCGGTGGCTGGAGCGGCACGAGCATGGCCGGACCCCACGTCGTGGGCTTGGTGGCCCTCCTTCTCTCGGCGCACCCGGAACTTCGGGGCCAGGTGGACACCATCGAACACATCATCGAAAGCTCCGCCGTGCCCCGCACCGATTCCCAGTCGTGCGGCGACATTCCGGGTACCGACGTTCCCAACAACACCTACGGCTGGGGCCGCGTGGATGCCCTGGCGGCGCTCAACCTTTGTGACAGCAACTATCTTCACATCGCATCCATCACCGTCGGCACCAATTGTGTCCTGTCCTTCCAATCGGCGCTCAACTGCCTCTACACCCTGGAAAGCCGGACGAATCTGGAGGCGGGTTCGTGGACAGCGGTGCCCGGCCAGGTGGACATCGCCGGCAACGCGGGTTTGCTTCAGTTGAGCCAGACAAACCGGCCGCCCGACACCGCCCGATTCTATCGTGTCAAAGTTCAAATCGCGCCCTGACGCCGAAGGCGAAGTGGGGATTTCAACAGAAGAAAACGAAGGTAACAAAGCGTGGAAACTCTCTTTGCCGCTTCGTTGCCTTCTGTTGGTCTTTCATCGGTTGGCACCGGGAAGAATCAGCCGGTGTCTGCCGTCCACCAGCTTTAACCCGTGGAAGTTGATGAGCAACCCGACCGGTATATCGAGCAGCTTCATGTAACTCAACAATTGCGCTTGGTGAATAGGTAGAATTTCCTGCACAGACTTCAGTTCCAGCAAAAGGCAGTCCTCAACCAAAACGTCGAACCGCAATGGTTCCTCAAACACAAAACCCTTGTATTCGATTTTCACCACGCGTTGATTGGCCACGCGCAGGTTTTGCAGACTCAGTTCCCGCAGGAGACATTTTTCGTAGATGCTCTCGATCAGACCCGACCCTTTCAGGCGATGGACTTCGATGGCTGCGCCGATGACCGTCCGGCTCAATTCGTCCGCTCTTTGGAATAATGGATGCATGGCAAAATATCTACAAGATGAGCCGAAGAAAACAAAGGCCGGAAATAATTTTCCCTTTCGTTCTCTTCGTTACCTTCTGTGCAATTTGTTTTCGTTCGATCACCACTTTTCCCAATGCACGTATTCGCGATTGAACCGGGTGCGCGGCTCCTTCTCTTCACCGGGATGGCCGATGGCAATGCATGCGACGGGGATGACCGGTGCGGGCAGTTGAAGAATTTCCTTGAGCTTCCGGACGCGGTCTTCCCGCGGGTGAATGCCCAGCCAGCAGGCGCCCAAACCAAGACCATGCGCGCAGAGCAGCAGATTCTCGATGGCCGCCGAACAATCCTGCAACAAATAACTGAGCTGGCGATCGTGC
>Ga0208034_1001534_pt1 | contig 13804 bp, 16 predicted proteins | sample June2015DPH_8_10_FD_184699 | JGI IMG/M metagenome (GOLD analysis project Ga0208034, IMG submission 184699) | Peatland microbial communities from SPRUCE experiment site at the Marcell Experimental Forest, Minnesota, USA - June2015DPH_8_100... | ecosystem: Environmental > Terrestrial > Soil >...
GGGGGGAGAAAGCAGAAATCTCACCTTCCGCCGACAGCTCAACGACTTACCCGCTTTTAGAACTGAAGTCTTTGACAGAACCGCCACACCCAAAGAGATGTTAAGAATGAAGGAACCTCCGGGGATGAATATGAAAACAAAGGAAAGACGACAAAATGTCTAGCGACAAATTCGGCTTTTCGCACGAAAATGCACCCTTCGAGGGCTAATCGACACCAATCTGTCGGGCTTTCTGGCCGAGAATGAAGGAATCGCACGATAATCCGGGCGAAGAGCAGTGAACAATGAACAGCGGCCAGTGGACAGTGGCTAGGGGCATCGGCATCTTGCCCGCCGTCGCAGGGGCGGCCCGCCCGTGTGCAGTCATGGCCAGGGTCGAGGCAGAAATTGACGAAAGCGGTGACGGAGGCGACTATACTTATGAAAAGAAAGTTCGTTAGCAGAGATTCAGGAGAAATTCGACGACCCCAGCAAAAGTTCAAATTATTGAAAGTAGGGGAGTTAAACGGAGGCCGGTGAAGCGCTGACACAAAAAAGATGTTAAAAATGAAGGATGATCCGACTATATATATGATAACACAAGGCCGAGCGACAGAATGTCCAGCGACGAAACCCGCTTTTTTGCACGAAAATGCGCCCCAACGCGCGATAATCGGCGGCGAAAAGCAGTGGACTAGTGGTTAGTGGCGCGGGCGAGCCTCCCGCGCGCAGTCATGGCCAGGGTGGCTATGCCACAAGGGGCGACACTACAATGTCCCCCAGTTTGCCACGATGTACTAGAAATAAAAAGGGTTGGCGGCGGATGACGGAAATGTCAAAAAATGCATGTCATTGAAATCAAACAAGTTAGTCAGCTCTCGATGGTAAAGCCGAGGAAAAAAGGGGGATTAAAAAATGAAGGCTAATCCCACGATGTTGTTGAAAACAAATGGAGAAAATATGCCCGAAATCCGGTATGCCACGATGTTCATGAAAATAAATGTAGTTAGTGAAAAACACCCATAATGTGTGACGAGTTCGGAGTGACCAGCAGGGGCAGAATCCGAGGATGGAACGGCGGACCTCTGACACGGGAGCGTCCCGCTCCCGCCAAGAATGCGCGGGCAGGATGCCCACGCACCAGCGGGCGGGACGCCCGCGCTACGTCCCGGGATCTCCGCTTTCACTTTTATGTCGCACGCCACCAACCCGACTCGCGATTGCGTTCGGTGGCGGTCAGTAGTATGCTTAGGGCAAGCAGCAAGGGAAATAATGCAAATTCCTGGAGAATACCAAGTGGATCAGGGGTGATCCTCGACAGCCGGTGAAACAGTGCTGTCAAAGCCAGAGTTTTCACCGTGGCTCGTCTGGGAAGGAGAGGCGACGCATTCTTCGCAGCACGAGTTCAGCGAACTCTGCCGGCACATTAAAGGCAGCGGACTGTTGGAAAGGAAACCCGCCGCCCGAGCAATCGTCAGGCCTTTTTGCTTGGAGCGCGGAATCCGGTATCACGAAACGGGCATTTTTCAGTCTCTAAAGGAAATCTTCCATCATCTCCAGGAAATCGGCGCTTCCGTCCGCGTCGATGATCCGGCAAAGATTTCGAACTCCTGAGGAGGTAAAGCCATGACGAACCCCGCGGAACCTGCCCCGATTCCGGCGTCGGAAAACCTGCCGGTCAATCCTGGCGGAGAAGCCAGTGCAGCCCGCAAGGACGGCGCCCCGCCACGCTACGATGCCATAATCATCGGCGCGGGCCCGGGGGGGCTTGCCGCGGCGATCCATCTGCTGCGCGGTGGGCTGCGGGTGCTCTGCATCGAACCCGACAAGTTTCCGCACGACCGAGTGGGCGAGTCGCTCGACTGGTCCGGTCCCGGGATGCTGAAGGAGTTGGGCATTTCGAAGGAATCTTTGATCGCGGATCAGGCGGCGACTTACAAGAAGCACATCGAAGTTGTCTCCCCCGACCGTCCTACCTACCAGGCCCAGCCGGAAATGTGGTTCCAACATCCTCCGATAGGTTTCGAAGTCGTAACTCTCCAGGTGGATCGGCAGGTTTTGGACCAGCGCATCTTCGAAACTACCTGCAAATGTGGCGCTGAGTTCCTGTGGGACCGGGTTACCGAAATTGAAAGCGACGGGGAACGCGTTACTGCTGTCCGGACTGCCGGCGGGCAGCGGATGGAAGCGCGTTGGTTTATCGATGCTTCCGGGATCGGGGCGCGGCTGTTCACCCGGAAATTCAATATCCCGAAGCTTGATTACGGCAAAAGGAAGGTTTGCCTATGGTGCCACTTCGACACGCCGATCCGCACCGAGGGCACAACCTTCTATGCCAACATCGTTGAGGATGAATATTTAAGTTGGATCTGGGAAATCCCGATTTCGCCGAAAGTGACGAGCGTGGGTTGTGTGATGACGGCGGAATTCGTCAAGGAGCAGCGGCGCCAGGGGATGGATACTCACCAGATCCTGTGGGACGCCCTTGCGGCCTACCCGCGCTTTGAGCGGCTATTGGACGAGCAGCGCGACGCCGAGGTCCATGCCGTTTCGTACCAGTCTTATCTTTACACCAACGCCTGCGGCCCCAACTGGTTGATCGTCGGGGAAGCGGCATCGTTGCCTGACCCGCTCACGGCGAACGGCGTAACCGCGGCTTTCCGTCATGCCAGGGAGGGCGCGAACTTCATCCTCGCTTCCCACCAGAGCGGTTCGCTGACAGCTCATCAGCAGCGGGTCTATAACACCAATGTCCAACGCATGGGGCGCGCTTTCAATCACAGCGTTGAGACGGCGCTTTACGAGAGTTCAATTCGCTGGGGTCTCGGCGTGATGCCGGCGCAAAAAATCTACACCGCGTTTTCCTACGTCGTGAACGCTCTGTACTCGAAATACCGGCCGCAAGGTTGGATGTCGATGCTGTGTTTCGGCGTCATCATCAAGGGGGTCTGGGCCTGGATGGAAGGCTGGGCACTGCTCGGGCGGCTATGCTGCGTCCTGCGCCCCGGCGTGAGGGCGCGGCGGCTGCAAGTGGCAACGAGGTAGGGGCTATCCGGCGAATGACCAGCACGATGAATTATTGGGTGCGCGGAAGCGGCCCGCCAATATTGTTCATCCATGGAATACCCACCGCGGGCCGTCTTTGGGACTTCGTTGTGGAACGGCTTCAGGATCGGTATACGTGCGTCGTCGTGGATCTGCCCGGGTTTGGCGCGTCGCCGCCTTTGCACGATGGTTCGCGGGATCCCAGGCGTTTGGCGGAGGAGATGGATATCCTGCGCCAGGATCTTGGCTTTGCCTCCTGGGATGTGGCCGGACACGATGCCGGCGCGACCATCGCCGTACACCTTGCCACTGCTTATCCTGAGCGGACGCGGCGCCTGGCCTTGCTCTCGCCACCCGTGTTCCCTGAGTTCAAACCACCCTGGTTTTTCCATTTGCTTCGGACGCCGGTCGGCGGCGACCTCCTCGCACCCGTAATGGTCTTGCTGATTTGGAACGGCGGCATTCAATCCATCATCGAGCGGCAAGACCCCCGGCTGCCGGAAATTCTGGAAAGCTTTCGAAAGCCCTTCCGCGGTTGGGCAGGTGCACGCCGGCTGACCTGGCTGGTGCGATGGGGCAGCCCGGGAGAAGTGCTCGGAAGGACCGCCGCATTGCTCTGCAAGATCTCTGCTCCCACCTTGATTCTGCACGGTGAACGCGATGGGGCGATTCCCAAGAGCTTTGCGCAAAGAGCCTCCGAGACGATCCCAGTGGCCCAGGTGCAGTTTTTCGACACCGGCCACTTCCTGCCCTTGAACATTCCGGAAACGCTCGCGGATTTGTTGGGGACTTTCTTCGGGTCAGGTTGACCTGCCTTGGATTTTTGGTCGTCTGTGCCCAGGATTCGATCGGGTGGCAGGGCCGTGGGACTGCCAAAGTTCGCGGAAGCTGTACAAAACATCGATTTTTGTGGGTTGGGTTGTGGGTTGGAATCATCGCCAGAAGGTCAGTGCATCCCGCGGATAATGGTCATGTCACTGAACCTCTTGGCCGGTTTTCGACTGTGCCTGGAACTCCGGGGAGATGCGAATGCAGAATAGCGTTGTGGACACACCTGTCCGCCTTCCTGACTTGGCGCAGGGCGGCGTGAATCAACGTTCCCCCTCCGAGGCCAAAATCGCCCTCTTTCGTTCCCTGTTTCGTGGGCGCGAAGATGTTTACCCGCGCCGTTTCGAAAGCCGCAAGACGGGCAGGGCCGGTTATTCGCCAGCTTGTGCGAATGAGTGGACCCAGGGGATCTGCGCAAAGCCCAAAATCAAATGTTCCGAATGTCCCCACCAGCGTTTTCTTCCCGTGACCGACGAGGTGATTCGCTGGCATCTCTCGGGCCAGGATGACGATGGCCATGATTTTGTCATGGGTGTTTATCCAATGCTCCTGGATGAAACCTGTTTCCTCCTGGCCGCCGATTTCGACAAAACAAAGTGGCAGGACGATGTCGCCGCGTTTTGGGAAACTTGCCGCCAGATGAACTTGCCGGTAGCCTTGGAGCGATCGCGGTCGGGAAAAGGTGGCCACATTTGGTTCCTCTTCGACGAAGCCGTTCCTGCCATCTTGGCGCGCAAGTTGGGGGCGCACATTCTGACGGAAACCATGGAACGCCGTCCCGACGTCGGGCTGGATTCCTACGACCGTTTCTTTCCCAATCAAGATACTCTTCCGCAAGGCGGCTTCGGAAACTTAATCGCCTTGCCATTACAGAAGCGGCCGCGGGAATCGGGGAATAGCGTTTTCCTCGATGAGCGATTTACGCCGTTCCCCGACCAATGGGAGTTCTTGTCCTCGATCCGCAGAATTAACCGCAGTGAAGTTGAAGAGAGGGTCCGTCTCGCTGAGGCGAAGGGACAGGTTATTGGCGTCCGGCTAGCGCCTGAGAGCGATGAAGTCGAAACGACGCCATGGATGGCCCCGCCATCGCGGCGCAAAAAGGACGTTCCGATCGTTGGGCCAATGCCAAAAGCCTTGGAACTCACCCTGGGCAATCAGATCTATATCGCGAAAGAGGCGCTGCCTCCGGCCCTTCGCAACCGATTGATCCGGTTGGCAGCGTTCCAAAATCCCGAATTCTACAAAGCTCAGGCCATGAGACTTTCGACCTACGACAAGCCTCGAATTATTGCTTGCGCCGAGGATTATCCACAACACATTGGATTGCCGCGCGGCTGCCTGGATGACTTGCTTCAAACCCTGTCGGCCTTGAACATCAAGCCAGTGGTCCATAACCAACGCAACCCTGGTGAGCCGCTGGACGTGACATTTCAGGGTGAACTGCGTCCCGAGCAAACCGTCGCTGCCCAGGCCATGCTTGCCCACGACATGGGGGTACTGGCCGCCACGACTGCGTTCGGGAAGACCGTGGTGGCCGCGTGGCTGATCGCTCAACGCGGCGTCAATACGCTCGTATTGGTGCATCGACGGCAATTGCAACAGCAATGGGTCGAGCGACTTTCTGCCTTCTTGGGAATGCCGGTTCGCGCCATTGGACGGATTGGCGGTGGCCGCAAAAAGCCCACTGGCCTCCTTGACGTGGCGGTGATCCAGGGCTTGGTCCGAAAAGGCATCGTCGATGATCTGGTCGCAAATTATGGGCACCTTGTTGTAGACGAGTGCCATCATCTCTCTGCCCAAAGCTTTGAGCTGGTTGCACGCCAGGCCAAGGCGAAGTTCGTCACAGGTTTGTCGGCGACCGTTACGCGGAAGGACGGCCACCATCCGATCATCTTTATGCAGTGCGGTCCTGTGCGTTATCGAGGTAATACAAAACAGCAGGCGGCGGCTCACCCCTTTGAGCACAAGGTGATCGTTCGTCCGACTGGCTTTCGTCCGATACGACCGGCAAATCCCAATGTGCGGCAACAATTCCACGAACTCTATGAGGAGCTGATTGCCGATGAAGAGCGCAATCGGCTTATCCACCAGGACGTGATCCAAACTCTTCGGGAAGGACGGTCGCCGCTGGTGCTGACCGAGCGAAATGAACACTTGGATTCTTTGTCCAAGCAGTTGGGACCCGAGGTGCGACATCTCATGGTGCTCCGAGGCGGGATGCGCAAGAAGGAACTTGACGCAATCCCGGCTCGCTTGGCTGCCATTCCGGCGGGGGAGACCCGCGTGATCTTGGCCACCGGCCGTTATGTGGGCGAAGGTTTCGATGACGCCCGGCTCGACACCTTATTTCTGACACTCCCTATTTCGTGGCATGGGACCATCGCGCAATACGTGGGTAGGCTGCATCGCCTTTACGACGGCAAGCGCGAAGTGCGCGTCTACGACTACGCCGATCTCAACGCGCCGATGCTGGCACGGATGTTCGATCGCCGTTGTCGCGGCTATGAGGCGATTGGCTACAGGATGCAGCTTCCGGGCAGCGCCGTGCCCGGCTGGCCTGCGGACGTGCCACTTCCCATCGATCCTGAGTGGAAGAGCCAATACGCCGCCAGCGTGCGTCGCTTAGTGCGCGATGGCGTAGATTCTCCCCTGGCAAACCTGTTTGTCGGCGTTGCCGAAATGGCATCTCCGAATGCCGAGAGCGCCAATCGAGCGCGAAGCGCCAGCGAGGCATTTCTATATCGCCGACTCGAGACTTTGGCAGCAACGACCGGGAAGTTTCGTTTGAATGTGGAGTTGCCGATTCCGTTCGATGGCTGGGGCCGCATGGAAGTTGATCTGCTTTGCGGGCCGTCCCGAATCGCCATCGAATTGGACGGAGGCCAGCATTTGGGCGACGCTGACGCCTACCGTCGAGATCGTCGTAAAGATGCCTTGCTTCAGGAGAACGGCTATCTGGTTCTCCGATTCCTCGCGGAGGACGTCGGCAAGTTTCTCGATCGAGTTTTGGATTCCATCTTGCGGGCTTTAGCTCATCAAGACCGCAGAATCTGAACTGAGCGGTTGGGATCCACCAATCGGCGTGCCGACGTGGCACAAATTGCCAATCTGATTTTTGGAATGATTCAGGTTCTGGAATACCGCTCGCTAACAGCCTCATCAAAACTTTGCCTTCACCAGCCGGCGTAGAAAACCTTGCTTTGCGGCGTGCGCTTGGTGGAGTTCGTCCAGCGCTGATTGAAATTCAGAAGAACGCTGCTTGCGGACTGCAAGATCACGCAGGTCGATTAGTAAGCTGACCGCCTTGTCGTATTCGTTCGGTTGCCGCTTCTGGATGTGTGCCGTGATGCGATTCCAAATCTCTCCTTCCCTTTTCTCCAGTTGGTCCAGATACCGTGCGCGGTCTGCCTCACCCTTTGCTTTCTGCCGCTCTGCTTCCGCTGCCCGCTTGGCCTCCAATTGCCGGGCTCTCCCTTCCGCACGTGTCTCGGCCGCGGCCAGGAGATCGTGGACCGTACGGGGTTGAAGTGTGGCGTGGGCGTGCGAGGTTCGTGGTGCACTTCGCTGCTGAAACCGTCGCAGAAACTCGATTTTCCAGCGGTCATCGGATTGCAGCGCGGCGGCAACGAGCAAATCGTTCTTTTCTTCTTCGGGTAGATTTTGAATCCACCCCGCCAATTCCTTCCGGCCTGGGCCAGCGTTCAGCGGCGCTGAAGCCAATGCGGCAACTTCGACAAGGTCCTCGTTGATTCCAAGAAACTCCATCAGTGAATGGAGGGAAGCCGATAATTCGCCCAAGCCGGGAGGCACCGGAGGTTCCAGTGCCTCTCCAGAAAACTCATCACATTGCGCGCAAAGGAGCCATCCGAGCAAGCGTAGCGCGGACCTGTTTTGTAGGTCCGCGGCTTTTTCTTCCCAATAGGGGGAGAGCCGCGGACCTACAAAACAGGTCCGCGCTACGTTAGCGACGCGTGCTTCCTAAGGGAAAGCCGCAGACCTCAACGACAGAGGTCTGCGCCAGACCGCCTCTCCTAATATACTTGTCGAGCGTCGGAATTCTTGGGGGCAGGCGTCTCAACGCGGGCGCGGTGGGGAGGTCCGGGCCGTCCGCCGAGGCGGCGGCATGAAAGAGAGATGGCTTCCTGTGCAAACTCGATTCACCATTGTTCGCGGTGTGACTCAACAAAAGGTCGTCTGTACAACTACAAAGGAAACCTCGTTTGTCATCACTGCAAGGTTAGGATGCAGCCAGTCAACCAATGCAGAAGGTGCGATCAAACGACTCGCTATCCTCTACGACGCGGTATGTGTCCAGAATGTTATCAACGCCACCGAGCATTTGGCTTTGCAGGATAGCCATCTTTCAGGCCCCTCGCTGACTGGCGCAGCCCCGTTCTTTGCGGTCTGCGATTTCCCGAATAGACTTGTGAGAGCTGACGGCCCACCTCAGTCGGCTTGTAGAACGGCAAGCTGCCCGAAAATATAGCCGCGCCCAAGCTGCGCCGCAAGGGCGGCCATTAGGGAAATCGCAGACGCTAAAAAGCCCCGTCTGCGCCAGCCGGCGAGTGAATCTCAGCTTGAGAGCCACTACTACCGGTTGTGGTTTGCAATTGACAAGTGGCTAGGGATTGTGCTAAAGCTCTGAACGAATGGGGGAATCGGCTTCTGCCCCATTCCCGACTCTGCTCGAATAGATGGGAAGGAATACTGACAACCACATGCCTTCCTGGAAAGTCATTGCGCTGATTAACGACGAAATCGAAGCCGTTACTGGCCCAGATGCTCAAGACCGGCCGGGCGCCCACGAAGGGATGGTCTGGCAAGGGACAGCCGCTGACAAAGGCGAAGCCCTCCAATGTGCAGAGAGAGCCGATCCCAGGGTCGACCTAGATTGGATGCGCATTCGCTACGAGAGGGATCTTATCAGACGGTAGGACCTCGCTTAGCCCCTTGCAGTCCTTCGCTTCACTCGAGATAACGCCACTCCGCAAGAGCACGGTTCGCCCCTAAGCTAAAGTGTCGACAGAATGGGTCCCACGGCCAACTCATTTCCAGCTTAAATTGCATGCGGCACACCAGACTGCGACTCTCCAATAGAAATCCGTACAGTAATGGCATCCAACGCAAGCCCGTTCGAAGAAGCTCCCCGACTCCTGTCAAACTCAACCGCCGTGAGAGTCGGTTGCGGAAAAGCCCATTTCTTGGAAGGCCCGATTGGGAAGGCAAGGATTCTGGCCGCTTATTTTGACCTTGAAAATTGGGGGACGCTGTAGGAAGAAAAATTCCTTACGTTCGGTCATTAGACATGGCACACTCCTTCTGGAGCGTGCTTTCATCAGCCACACTCCTACTCCGAAATGCAGCGCGGTGGCCGATCCCCTGAAAAGACTCGATGGCGGTCGAGTCTCAAAGGCGTGGTTTTACTTCGAATCTATTCCTTGATTCCGCAAGCTTCGAAGCCCTTAACGGTCAAACTGTAAGGACCATCCTCCTGTCCGAAAGGCCCTCCAAACTTTATAAGGCCGTGCTTGAGTAGATCCGCTACGGTTTCCCTGATTTTTGCTGAAGCATAATTGCTTTGTTCTTCAGGAAGCCGACGATCTCCCGTATTCAGATACCACTCTCCGCTGTCAGTCGTGAAAAGCAGCATCCGACCATTTCCTTTAGCGGCAGATTGAAGTATTTCCATGTACTCTTGAGAAATAACCTGCATGTCTGCCTCCTTTCGCTCATTATACCGCCCTGTCACTGCGCGATGCGCACATACTAGTCACCCTCAAAGAATCGCTCGCGACCAATTGTCTTAATTTTAGCATTTCCAAGTCGAAATTTGCTTGCAAGAAGGGCAATCAGAGACTAAAGTGAGGGAAACTTAGCAATGAAACCGCTGGTCTCAATTCTCATCGCCGCATATAACGCCGAAAAGTGGATCGCCTATACTCTCCAATCCGCTATTGCCCAAACCTGGCAACGCAAGGAGATCATCGTGGTGGACGACGGGTCCACAGATCACACGGCCGATGTGGCGCGGCGATATGCATCGAAAGGGGTCTTGGTGGTGTCCACGGAGAACCAAGGGCAATCGGCGGCACAAAACCATGCCCTCCAGCACTGCCAAGGGGACTACATCCAGTATCTGGACGCGGACGATCTTCTGGCGGCGGACAAGATCGAGCGGCAGCTTGCGGCGTTGCGGGAAGGTGATAGCAAGCGGATACTGCTCTCCTCGCCGTGGGCCCCCTTTTTCTATCGGACCCGTCCCGCCCACTTCGTGCACAACTCCCTGTGGCAAGACCTTTCTCCCGTTGAGTGGCTCCTGAAAAAGATGGGCGAAAACGTCCACATGGGAAACTCAACATGGCTGATGAGCCGGGAGCTTGCCGAGGCAGCAGGGGCGTGGGATACCCGCCTACACTTCGATCAAGACGGCGAGTATTTTGCCCGAGTGCTTCTGGCCTCCGAAGGCACCCGTTTCGTGCCTGGAACCGGGACCTACTACAGGTTCACGGGGGGAAAAAGCGGCGGCAATATTGGCAAATCGGATAAGAAGAAAGACTCGCTCCTTCTTTCCATGAAATTGCACATTCAGTACCTTCGCTCGCTTGAAGATAGCGATCGGGTCCGCAAAGCATGTTTGGCATACATCCAGAATTGGTACTTCTATTTCTATCCGGAACGACCCGATCTTGTCGCGGAGTTGCAGAGCCTGGCCGCGCAATTTCAGGGTCGCTTGGAGGTACCGCGCTTGCGCTCCAAATATGCGTGGATGGAGCCGGTTTTTGGATTGAAAGCTGCGAAACGGGCTCAGATGGCGTTTCCGAGGTGGAAGGTTTTGCTAATATGGCATTGGGACAAAGCAATGTATAAACTGGAAGGTCGCGAAGAGGCCGTCTGCCATGCCACCGACGCTACGAGCACCGACCATGGAAATTAGCGAATGTTGAATTAGGAGTGCTTGGCCGCGAAGGCGCTGATATCCATTCTAATTCCTGCATATTACGCCATGAGAATTTCCGCTTAGTGTCTTAAAGTTGCGTTGATGGCTGAAGTGGGGGGCGATTAATCATTCCTTGGCTTGCCTATCCAGTCCCAAACTGAACGAGGAAGGTGTCCCGATTCCTCGTCACCCTTGTCCTCAGCGGGGGATTCAAGCAATTTCGGTCCAGAAGTCGGGTCAAGAATGATAGGGGAATTTGAAACTACAGTGATGTTCTTGGCTGCCATTTCTATCCGGCGAAACTCTAGCAATTCAGCCCCGGAGGGGCGAAAGATCGTAGCCCATGGCGCGAGCTGTGGGTAAGGAATGCGAGGGAAATCCCCCCAAGCCCCGGAGGGGCGAAAGAACATGTCACCCGCCGATTGGTGGAAATTTCTTTCGCCCCTGACGGGGCTCGCCGCCAAATGATCATTGCGCCGGTTCGTTGCGTTGCGTTGATTGCCGCATCTTGACTTCGCCAGATGGCCGGAACTGGCAGACGCACCAGCTTGAGGGTTTGGTGCTATCCTTCTAAGCACACCTGAAATCAATAACTTACACATTGGAAATCAGATTGCCGGGTAGCTGTAGCGCTGGTTTCTATCACGTTCCTATCACAAGTTGTCACGGCCAACCCCTTGCCTCTCGGACGCGAACCCATTCGTTTTTCTTGAAAACCTCAATGATAAGCCGGTCGACGGAAATCGGATGAGTGACCCCACACCATTCTTGAGGATCAGCCCCCAGCTTCCTACCTACATATTCAAGGCGAACACGCGTCTGAAAAGGAATTCTTGCTTTCTTCCCTAGCATCCACCAAGGAATGCATCGTGCCGAGGGAAAGCCGAATCTGACTAAACCATTACCTAATTGATAAGCCTGTTCACGGGTCAAGGGGGTGAGAGAACCATCGGCGTTTTTTCGCATTTTACTCGCGGTGGGTTCCCATTGCTGGTTAAGAGAAAACCAAAGGATAGCCCGATCCTGGGAGCTTTCCGCCATGGGCCGCAACTCACCACAAGCAATAATCAGTCGGAATTTTTCACCAGTCGTGTAGTGCCACGCAATCATACGGTTCCAATGGTGTTGTAGGTCATCCCCGATCCGAGGCCGAGCAAAGAGATCAGTCGCCACGTTTCGGCGAAAAATCGCGGAGCCAGCTTCTGATCCGATTCGGGGCTATTGGAAGTATTCCCCCAACGCACTGAGGACATATGTATCTTCTCTCATTGGAGAAGCCTTTTTGCAAAGTGGTGAGACCTAATTTTCTCTTTCTTTCAGCGACTTCATAATTCCAAAGTACCAACCCCTTCCCCTCTCTTAGGGCTTGTGGAACCGCTTCGTACACATCTTCATATTTAGCTTCTTTGCCTACAATATTTGACCAAACGTCTCCAGGCTTTCCCAATTCAAAGAATGAATTACAGAATTGGCAACGGCCAAGTCCTAGCGTTTCGAGCAAATGAAGATTGAGCCTTGTAATCGGGGTGTAAAACGGGCTGGATAGAATCTCATGACATTTCCTTCCCCGGATTTGAATCAATCCAATACCAAGGTGACTGGCAATGTCCATTTGGTCTATGGTGAATGGTCGTTCCCTGGATTGAGCTAGGTAAATGCGGTTCGCATATACGTTATATCCCAAGGTTTGCCCGCTCATGGTTGCAAACGGTGGGCCTTCCTTTTTCACTTCAACAGCTATTGTCTGAACTTCTCCAGAGAGGTTCCCCCCTGGGTCCCTTATACCGATCACATCAGGTCGGCTGTGCGCTGAACCCTTGTTGCTCATTACCTTGAAACAGAGTAGATGCCTCTTCATCCAGTGTTCAACAATTGGGTATAGGGCTTTTTCTGGTGGTATTTTCATGAGGTTAGTGTATATCCAGACTCACCACCGTCAACCTTACGAAAGTAACTTGTGTAGGGAGGGCGTACACATGTCTTACATCGGATTTCCAAAGATACCTGCAGTAACAACCCGGCTTCGGGAGTCTGAGGCAGCTACGGCTGGGCAACGAGTGTGGGCGTTTCTCATGCGTGGAACCCCAGCGGCAAGCGCACGGAGTCAATCTAAATCGGGCACGCCGCCACTGTCGCCTTGTCCAAAGCACGATTGTTGTAACTCGGGTTATCGAGGGAAAGACCCGCGGACAGAAGTGCGCTGTCAGTGGCGACCCGCTGAAGACGCACCTTGAAAATGGTATGGTAAGGCGTTAAGTCTTTTCCGTCCGCGCAGAGGCGTCCGAAGCTAGACTTCATGCGCCCTATGACAACACTGAATTGAGGAGCGGCTAACGACGAATAAGTATTTGCGCCGGCTCCGGTTCGTAACCTTCGTTCTGTAGGGTTTTCTGGGCTGCCGACCGAAGGCTCGCTTCGTCGGCATCCTTCGCCGCGTGGCAATGGCGGCGGATCACCTCTTCCCCACTCTCAATCCGCACCAGCCAGCTCGACTCGGCAGCATCCCATGACATTTCTACACGATCGGCACGCATGGTACCCTCCCTTTGCGATTTACATCCTATTGTAATGCAAGGAAGGACGGAGGGTTGAGGGTTTTGAGACTCCCGCCATCTCTAAGCAGGCAGCGCGGACGTAGGTGAAGTTTGCCCTCTTCCGTGGCACTTAAAATCGAATCCTCGGCCTGTTCAATGCCGGGCGATGAGAAAGGGCCACTCGCCTGGGGAAATCAGTCCGCGACCCTTGGACACTGCCGGCCGGAAGAGCCTCAGGTCGGCGTATACGGACGTCAGGCGCAGCACCACAAGGGCGCGGATAGCGCCCGCGCCGCCGGAAGAGCCGCAGGACCGGAGTGCGGGTCCAGCGCTACCTCGCTTTTGCGCCCCAAAGGGGCGACCTGTTCTAGGAGCCTGTCGGAGATAGATTTTGGCTCCCCACAGATCAAGTCTCAAGATTTTGGGGAGGAGGGTGGGGTTGATTATTGACAATGGAGGAAAGGCTTGTAAGATGCGGTTA
>Ga0208034_1001535_pt1 | contig 13791 bp, 20 predicted proteins | sample June2015DPH_8_10_FD_184699 | JGI IMG/M metagenome (GOLD analysis project Ga0208034, IMG submission 184699) | Peatland microbial communities from SPRUCE experiment site at the Marcell Experimental Forest, Minnesota, USA - June2015DPH_8_100... | ecosystem: Environmental > Terrestrial > Soil >...
CGCTCATGCGGAACGTTTGCGTGAGTTTTTCCGAGTGGGGCAGCTTGGTCTCAGCGATGAAGGCGCCGCCTTCCCACGAGGCCTTGGTCGAGATCTTGTTGCCGTCCGCATCTTTATCGTTATGCTTCTTACCGTCAGGGTAAAAAGTTTGGGCGTGGTCGGAGTCGTCGATGACCACAAACTGGTCGGAGCGCTGGTCGATCCGCAAGAACTTAGGATTCTCAGCGAGGCGACCCCACTCCTGGCTGCTGACGCCGCCACCAGGATTCCCCATTCCCCTCCGGCCGCGACCCATGCCGCCGCCCATTCCCCCCATTCCGCCGATGCCGCCCATTCCGCCGCGTCCCATGCCGCCGCCCCCGCCGGGGTACCCACCTCCACTACCTGGATAGCCACCGCCGCTGCCATTGTTTACGCCGCGCTGGCTGTTTGCCTGCGCGTCGTGAACCTTCTGCTCCGCATCGTCGCTCTGGTCCTTGTTGAAATTCCAGTGGCCGGTCAGTTGCGCCTTGTCTTGGGCGCGCGCCACTACCACCAGCAATGCCGCCAGAAAACACGCCACAATTGGAACTGCTGCCTTTGCTGTGAAGCTGAAAACTTTCGCCATCGTCTCCCACCTTCCTGATCGGATAAGCTTGTCTGCTGGTTCTTCGATTCCGCGAGCGGGTGGCTGGTTGTCTCGCCGGCGTGTTGTCCCTGCCAAAAACTCGATCGAGCATTATATCGCGAATACTACGCCTTTATGCTCTTTTGGTTGCACTTTATGGTCGTCCATTCCACAATTCCTGGTACGTCCATGCCTTATATTCCATCCGTGGGCAACGAACTCTCTACTTCACAGGCATCTGCATACCCACCAATCTTTACCCTTGGATGAGTCGGCTCTTAGCACGGTTATTCCGGTGGTTTTGATCGTTCTTCCTATCATCAAGAGATAACGTGGATCATTCATGCTCAATTCCCTTCCAGTAGGTAAGGCATATGGACGAAAGGCAACGGATACACTTTGAGAAGCCTTGATTGCCCTTTCTTTAAGACATAACTTAGATAATTCGTATTGGTGAATTACTTCATGAACTACATTATATCACGATTCCATATATATCACAGCGCAGATCCAGCAGGTAAAGCAGCGTGGACAGAGGAGGAAACGGCTACACTTCGAGTGAGTGCTTTCCTTCGTAATATCCCCTCACAAAATAGGGTCTGTTACCTACTCACACTCATCGACATGGACGTCAGAGGTGTCCGGTGCCTTATCGCTACCATTGCCATCACGCCTTGACATTTACGTAGCAGACACGCCGTGTTCCAATTGCTCCGATTGTGGGCGCCTTCTTCAACATTGAAACCAGAGTGGGGCTCTCTAAGCTCCCTGTGCTTCTCTAGGCCATGCTGCGGACTCCGCAGCCTTCTGAGGCAAGAGCAAAATATATTTGGCTAGTTTGATGGATTTACGATTCGCTGAGGGATCCAGTGCCGGGAGGGCTCGATCCGGGCCAAGAATTGGAGTGGGGAACTGGACTCTTGCGAGTCGCTCCCGCGAAAGCAGGGACGGGGGTCACATTTCGAGTACGCCGACCGCCAAGTGGCTGCGCCCGTGGGTTGTTCCCATGATGGCGAAGGCAAAGCATATTGGAATAGTTGAATCCCGTGCGGAAAGGGCTGGTGAAGCGGGCGGAAGACTGGCGGGCGTCGAGCTGCCAGCCTATGTCCGAAAATACTCTCGTTAGTGGTGGCAGCCGCAGGCACCGAGCTACGCAATCCCACGCGCGAACTGCCTGGCGCGACGAAAGCCATGCACCGAGGTGGCCCACAGAATGACCCCAGTTCCTGTGGCCGCCCATGCCGTAAGGGCTTTCCCGCGGAACAGAATCCAGCAGAGAAAGCACCACAGCACGATTGCAATCCCAGCGGCGGAGTATACAGGATAATGAAACAGCTTCCCCAACGGAAGAAAATGCAGCCCGACCACAATAGCGATCCAATCTGCAGTGAGGTCGGGACGATGAAGAGCGGAAGAGGAAAAAGCAACCAAACCGATTCCCACGAATTCCGCGATAAAAATGATCGAGAACTGCCGGTTCATTTTTCTCCCTGTCGACTGGTCGAGTGCCGGATATTTCTTGCGCAGAGATCTGCCTCTCCGGATGAAATAGACTGCGCAGGCGACGAGAAACGCTGCCGCTGCACAGACAAGCACTCCAATTGGCAGTGTGAATTTATGGGCGGCCGACAGACCCCAGGACAGCCAGCCGGCGCCAAAGAGCGTCCCGAACAATCCGCCGCGGCCCAGGCCGAGAACAACTTGCGCTTTACCGGAGGGGTCCATCCCGCTCCTCCTTTGCCGGAAGAAGATGGGCTACAGAAAGCTCATACTTTGCAGCAGGCTCGCCGCTTGGCGGAGGCGCAAGGAACCCGCCCTCGGGTGCATCCAGGGCGATGCTTTTACCTGAGATTTCCTTTTCGGACTCGAAAACGGCAGTCATTATACACCCATTTCGCCCGCTCGCGACGTTGTGAAACGATTTTCATCTGGAGCGCCCCGAATCGATATGCGATCCGTACCAGCATTGCCGAAATTGCTCCATTTGTGGCCTACTTTTGCAACACCTGTCCTTACCCTACAACCCGCTGTGGACGGATTCCGCGGCCGACCTGACCACCATTTATCTATCCCGTCGCTACCGGCAGTAGCGCGATCCGCTGGCTGGCGCAGACCCCTGTTCCGTGGGGTCTGCGATTTCCCGGAGGGACTTGTGGGGGCTGACGGCTCATTCCAGTCGGTCCATACGGAGGATTGACGCATCCTGCAAGAAGTAAAATGTGTGCACTGCCGGGGGGCAGCCCGTCAAAACGGGATTTCTTGATCCGTCGTCTCGCTTCCCGGCTCGTTGAAGGGATTCTCGCTTTCGTCGACAGGCTCCGAGGATTTCGAAGATTCGGCAGCCTTCGCACCGGTTCCGTTCTTTAATGGCCCCAGGAACCTGAGCGTGGTGACGACTACCTCTGTCACGTTGCGCTTCTGGCCCTCCCGATCCTCGTAACTCCGTAACTGGAGTCTCCCCTCAACGTACAGGAATTTCCCCTTGCCCACGAATTCGCCTGCAATTTCCGCCCATCGCCGCCAGGCGACGCAGCGGATCCACAGCGTGCTGGTCTTCTTCTCTCCGCCGCCGTTCTTGTATGTCTCTTTCACCGCCAAAGAGAAGTTCGCCACCGGTATGCCGCCCGGAGTGAACTTCATCTCGCTGTCCGCGCCAACGTACCCAATCAACATCACCTTGTTCAACATAATATGCACCGTGGGACGCACAGGCTGGAATGAGCCTGCGCCTTCAACTCCTGGTCGTCCACCACGTTGCGCAAGTCAAACGTCCCCACGAAATCGCGCAGCTTCTGTAGGGTTAATTCCCGCAGACGCTGCGGCTTGCCGTCCGGTTGATCCCCCAGCCGGTCGCGCAGGTGACTGCCCAGTTCCAGCAGCGAAGCCCGCATCACCTGCTGGATCTCGCTACAGGCTTCCGACATTGCCACCACGGCCTTTTCGCGTTTCTCTTGGAAGAATTGGGCCGAAATCTCTCGAAGCTGTTCCGGCACACCATAGCTGACGTATTGCCAACTGAAGGTGAAGTGGGAGCGCACCTCGTCTACGGGTGGGTAGTCAGCCGGGTTATAGAGGGTGCGCAGTCGCCCAGCGGCTTCTTGGCAGAGGCGCGGATAGGCGCTGAGAAACGACTCCACCAGCCAACTTTGTGGTACACACCGGTAGGACCGGTGTGCTCGTTAGGTCATGCGTTCTCGAACCCAGACGGCAAAAAGCGGGTCCAGAAAGAAGTACTGGTGCTGGTAGCGGTCAATGATGTCCTGTGCGTCGAGCGACTGGAGGGCCTTTCGAACCGTTCTCCGAACACAAACGGATTCTCTTCGCGTCGCACTCCCATCCAGCTCCTCCCGTTACGCCATTTGGCGTAACGCCAAATGGCGTAACCTGCAAGCCTGCCTATACTTCGCCCATCCTGTGTGGACGCGTCGCCGCGCCCACCATCAGGCTTCACTCGGTGGCGGCAAGACGGTGATGGGTTCATTTCTGCGGATCACGCGCCGCCGTGCGTACTGCGACAAGCGGAGTTGACACACAGCGCGCAGCATGGAACGCCGACCGAAACTCCTCCATAGATCAAATCATGTAAGGTGCCCCTTGTATGCAGTCCACCGATCAACGAGGAGATCATCGAGGTCTTAAACCGCCCTCGCATTCGCCATCGGTACGGGTTGGGCGACCGCATCTTTGATGTGTCCTTTATCTTGTGGGAGGTTGCGGAACTCGTGATCGATCTTCCCGGCGTGAGGGTGTGCAGCGATCCCGAGGATGACAAGTTTCTTGCGGCAGCCGTTGGTGGCAGAGCTCATTACCTCGTGACCGGCGATGTCGGTGACCTGCTCCACCTTGGTGAGTACAAAGGCGTCGCCATTGTTTCTCCCAGGGAGTTCGTCTCTCGACTTAAAACTTGACGCGACGGGTAGTGCCTCGCAAGATCGGCCTCCCAAAGCGATGCAACTTCTATCAGGGTAAACCCAGAATCGGAAAGCCGGTTAGTTCCGCTCGACCGCCTTCGTGAATGCTGACCTCAATCAGCTCTTCACTGAAATCGGCAGAAGCATAGCGATCGCTAAACATTTGAGATGAAGTTTCCGCATTCTCTCCTCCCTGAAGTCAGGTGGACGGGACCGCTACTTCATGTTGGTGGAGAAACGATAAGGGTTCTCTGTCACATGGATCGGCTAGGCCGTGGTCACGAGCTAAATGCTCACTACGTGACACGGCGGGGATGCCGCCCGGGGGTATCGGGCATGAGAAGAGCCCACGCATTATGAAAGGGCGCCCCTTTAAGGGTAAGGTTAATTGGGTGGTAGCAGCCACCCAACTTACCACAGGAAGGAGCACCCTATGAATAAGATCAAGTATATTGGTTTGGATGTTCACAAGTCAAGCATTAGTATTGCGGTGCTGGACGCCACAGGGAAACTGGTCATGGAGGTCACGATTGAGACCCAAGCTGAGGCCCTGCTCGATTTCGTTCGCGGATTGCGGGGGACCCTGTACGTAGCCTTGGAAGAGGGCACGTGCGCCGCCTGGCTTTATGCCTTGTTGGTGCCGCAGGCGGCCAAGGTAGTAGTTTGCGATCCGCGCCAGAATCCCCGGCGCCTGGGAGAGAAGAAGAGTGATCGCCTCGACGCCCGCAAGCTGGCGGAGTGGCTGCGCTTGGGCACGCTGAAACCGGTCTATCACGGCGACCCGCTGGAGCCAGCGTTGCGGGAATCGGCACGCAGTTATCGCACCCTGGTGAGCGATACGACACGGGTAATGAACCGCCTGAAGGCCTTGTATCGCGGGCGAGGGATCCGCTGTGCGGGAACCCGCGTCTACTCGCCGCGCTGGCGCGGCGAGTGGCTGGAGCAATTGCCCCCGTCAGGGGTGCGGCCGCGCGCCGAGCTGCTCTATCAACAATTGGACTTGCTGATGCCGTTGCGCCAGGAGGCGCGCGCCACGATGCTGGCCGAGAGTCGTCGGCACGCCGCCCAGAAGATTCTGCGCAGCATCCCGGCGCTCGGCCCGGTGCGGGTCGCTTTGTTGATCGCCCTGCTGCAAACCCCGCATCGCTTTCGCGGTAAGCGACAGTTGTAGGCCTACGCTGGCTTGGCGCTGGTGACGCGCTCCAGCGCCGACTACCGGATGGTGGGCGGCCAACTGGCGCGCCTCACCCTGGCGCGCAAGATCGCGGCCATCACCCTGACCCTTTGGAAGAAAGGAGAACGTTTCAACGTCGAGCATCTGAAAGCGCAAGCTGCTTGAGCGTCCGCCACGCGCCCGCCGCAGAGCTGGATTTTTAATCCCGCTCGTGGTCCGCGGTTCGGTTGACGCTCGGGTTCGAGGGGAGAGCCTCCTCCTGACCGTTAGGCCCTGTCCCCTCTTCGTGGGGCGAGTCTCCTAGCCCACTCTCAGGCCCCCTCGGATAACCCCAGAAAGCTGTAGGCGACCAGTCTCCGATAGAACCATGGTTGGCACTCTCCAACCGGTTCGGCTTGTCACGCTTCAGCCACCGCCGACGTTGTCGCGATCGCAGGATGAAATCCCGACCTCCGCAAACGCGCTCCCTGATCCGGACGCTCGCCGCTCGGATCACAACTCGAACCCGCGTCGACCAACATCGTAGCGGGAACCAACAGGGGCTGGATGACGAGACCCAAACCTCCGACTTTCCAGTCCAGGGAGAAAAGTTTCTCTTGACATCCCCTTTCATAGAACGGTCAGGACTGCGCTGACTTCGGCTACCCGCTTCAACGAAGATTGGCGAAACCGCACCCTCGAACTTTTACACAAACAGCTTGGCGTCACCGAACGTAAATCGGACGTAAATCGGATGATGCAAAGGAAAGCGACTGTGTGTATAATGTCGGCATGCTGGGAGCCAAAGGGAAATTCCGGAATTAGGTTGCTGAACAAAGAGGGGCGACCTTCGGCGGAGGCGTTGGAGGAAGGGGCGGCGCCTTCGCGACAACACCGCAAGCTCTCGCATATTCCCGACACAGAGCGGAACAGTAAGCGTGCCAAAGGTCGGGTGGTGTGCGGCTGGCAGTTTGCCGCTCATATCTGAGCGAGGAGCCGTAACCCAAATGGGCGCCGTACGGATCTGTGCGAGGGGCGTCAGGTGACGGGTATCCCGACCACGACTGACAGAAAACAGGAGGAGGGTATCAACTATGCAGCAAATGAAAACTCGGAGTGCGATGGCGGGAAGGCTCATGGCTTTCATTCTCGTCACATTCTTCGCGGTTAGCCCGGCGTTCGGGCAGACAGGGCAGTACGTGCAGGCCGAAATCCCGTATGAGTTTACCTTCGCTTCGAAGGTGCTGCCCGCGGGGACGTATACTTTCTCAGTGACCAACCTTGGGTTCGAAGTGAAATCGGCCACCGGCGAGGTGCTTCGCGCGCCCATCCTCAGTCGGATCAACGGCCCGACCGAATTTCTTCGGGACGGCTCTCTTGTATTCGACAAAACGGGTGGCAGCCACATCCTCTCCGAAGCATGGATCCCCGGGACGGATGGAATACTTTTGCACAGCACCCCGAAAAGCCACACTCGCGATGTCATATTATTTCCCGGTCTGAACCAGAACAGCAACCTCTCTGGAAAGGTGGTTTACGAATGGACGTGCAGCAGATGTCATGGCCCGGACGGCAAGGGTGATAAGAGAGCGGACAGATTCTTCAAGGTCACAATTCCGAGGCTCAGTTCAGCAGAGGTGCAAGGCAAGTCGGACGCGGAGTTGAGAGGGATCATCACTAAGGGCAGCCGCGCGATGGCTCCTGTCGAGATCGATGAATCCGGGTTCCGGCATCGTCTCCAGGAGCAATCCGTGGACGCCGTGATTGCTTTCGTGCGTACTCTGAAACAGTAGTTTGACCTTGGAATGGGGTCATCGTGTGGTGCGCTCTCTGACGTCGAGCGCCGCCGCTACGGACCGGGTTTTGGGGATCAACCAAACGGAAAACCGGCTCGAGGGCCTCCGGCCCTTCGTAACTGATTGACTTTGCTGGCTTGGGCATGACGGACCTTACCGATGGCTTGCTTCTTGGCTGTGGCAACACGTCGTGCCGCTGTCAGAAACTCGTTGCGAAGTTGGTTGAATCCAGAACTTGAAGCCGACCCGTTGCCATTGTTGGGCGCAGGCAAAGAGGGGGTCCCGCTGGCGTGTGGTTTGGCAAACCCGTTCCCGCCAGAAACCCTGGTACCGTTCCAAGGGGCAGAGTCTCACTTGGCGAGTTCGACGGAGCGCTGCCAGGAGTTGTCTCCGTAGGAGAAGCGGCTTCGGTGGATTCGGTCGCGGAAGAGCCATTCAGCGACGCTGGATAAAACTCCGCCGCGACTTCCGGTGCCTGCTCCTGCTCGTCCTCAACGACCTCGAAGACCTTGCCCCCCACCCGAGCAGCTTTCGAGTCTCGGCGAACAGCCGCGCGTTCTCCGTCAGGTTAGCGATAAGTTTCCGCATGTCGTCGCCTTCCACTTCAAGACACAGTGCCTAGACGGATGGAGTCTTCTTCCTCTTCTCCTTGCGGTCGAAGTACGTGGCCTCCTCCGGGCGAACCGTCAGCTTGGCCGTGATGCCAGCCAAGCGACCACCCGTGGAGGTCTGGATCTCCTGCAAGGCGGAGTGGACCTGGCGAATGGACAGGTAGTGCTCCAGGTTCAACACCTTCTCCTGCCGCCCGAAGCGACGCTCATGCCGGGCCACCCTCTTGCCCTCATGCCAGATCTCCACGTACGCGGCAAACACCTTGACCTCTACTTCCACGCCCACCGGCACCGGCGCCCAGTAGAAGTTCGTCAGCACCTTCACGCAGCCGCTGTTATTGACCACCGGATAATGAATCCCCGCGTATACCTTCCCAAATAATCCGTTAAGTGACTGATTTCTTAGGGAGTTTTTCCTGAGTAGTTATAACAGGGGCAACTGGCAACATAATGTCAGACAGTGCCGATTTTTCCGCAGCCTGTTAGTGGGGCGGCGAACTCATGATACAATCACAGTAGAGGGATCCGGTGTACGATTAGAGATCTTGGTACCGTTGACCGCCAATGGAAGAGTCTCCATCCACTATTGACATTGTCATTTCGGATGCCCACCCCATATTTCGGGAGGGCTTGCGGAAGCTGCTGGAAGCTGAACCGGGGTTGCGCATTGTCGGTGAAGCTGCTGATGGTGAAGAAACTGTAAGGGTTGTTTGCAAACTTAAACCGAAGATCCTCCTGCTGGATCTCTCGATGCCCGAGGTGATTGGCCTCGAGACCCTTCTAGAGCTGGGCAAGCTGAGGATTCAAACACGTACCATCGTAGTGACCGCGGCCATCAGGAAGGAGCAGGTCATTGAGCTGCTTCAATTGGGGGCTCACGGCATCGTTTTGAACCACTCGGCACTACAGCTTCTTCTCAAGAGTATTCGTTGTGTGAGCAATGGTCAGTATTGGGTCGGCCGTGAAAGTGTTTCAGACCTCGTCCAGGCACTTCGCCGGATGATGCCTGACCGTCGCACTTCAGAGGCCACTCGAGACTTCGGTATTTCCTCCCGTGAGATGCAGGTCGTAACACACGTTGTTGCTGGCTATACGAACAAGGATCTAGCGCGGAAGCTAGGCATCAGTCAGCAGACTGCCAAGCATCACCTCACTAACATTTTTGACAAGCTGGGGGTCTCTAATCGCTTGGAACTCGTACTTTTCGCCATTGATCATGGGTGGATTAACAAGGATTAGTCCTCCCCCCTGCCTTACTCTTCTCCTTGATAAGACCGTGGTGAGAATGTAGTCGTGGAATAGCACCATAGGGTGCCATTTGGATGGAACCATCGGGCCATTGTCAAACCCCTCCGCATCAAATAGCCTCGAAGCTAGATAATCTAAGATCATTTTTGCGAGAAGAGAATTCAATGTGGGTTGATTGGAGCCATGTTGGACGCGGGAGGCGATGTGCCATTGGCTGGCAGGGAGCGGGCCCAGCGCTTCAAACTCCAAATCCCACTTCGTTATTGAGTAAACGGCGACAGCAAGTTGGGTAGGGGCGTCACGAAGAAAATCGGCTGTTCGGGAGTATTGATTCGAGGAGGGGATTCGGCCGAGCTAGGTAGCCCAGTCGGAATAAGGTCGGTAGCACCTAATGAAATGGTCAAGCAGCGGGCTGCCGAGGTGCTTTGTCGGGATGCGGCTACGTGATCGGATCGGCCCGGCAGTAATGGTGATGCCCCCGTAGTCACGACCAAGGATTCCTATTATCAGTTTGTTCGACTACAGGATGCACAGGCGATGTGTCATCTTCGGAGTTCGTCCTGGGAACAACCACCTGGACTGAGCAGGCAATCCACCCCGCAGCCCGCAAGGTTAGCAGCGGTCCGCCGTTTAGGCAATGCCTTGCACAGAAGTACCAGTACGCTGGTGCGCTGGGCGAAGAGGGGGAAATATAAGTACACTCTCAGATTGCGTACCTCTCCGGTGGACGATAGGAAGGCTGATGGAGCCGGTCGCCAGAGAGTGGCATGATGCGGCTCCCGCGGCACATTAAAGAGGAAAACAAAATCGTTACGCGTGAACCCATGGCCCGAAGCCAGGTTACGCAAATGTGACGAGCAGGGGAGGTTGAGACCCTGCTACGCGCCGCTCACAATCTTGGGCGACAGGGGCAAAGACGGTTTCGGTCGTCTCTTGCGCGAAGAACTGAAGACAAGGCTTATGGGTATGGTTGGACCTGTAAGTCAAAGGGCGGAGCTTTATGTCAAATGCAACAGAACTCCCGACTAATATGTTGCTCTCGCATAACGGTGTTCCTGAAGATGATGATCAACCGGGAGAAGGGTGGGGGGAGCAAACACGACCGGAAGCAAGCGAGCTGTCAAGTGCAGTCTTTTACTCGGCGGTCTGCTGCTTTTGCATGCGAGAACGAGTTTTGTAAGGTGGAAGGTAGGGGCTGATGCCGATCGAAGAGCGAATCGAGAATTTCGCCGCGAGCCGTTGGGCTTCCGGCTGGTATGCGCTTTACACTCGCCATCAGTGCGAAAAAATTGTTTCCCAGGCCCTGTCCGCCAAGGGATTCGACACATTCCTGCCACAATATCATGCTATTCACCGTTGGAAGGACCGTCGCAAGGAACTCCTCCTGCCGCTTTTCCCCAATTATGTGTTCATTCGAGGTGGCCTCGACCGAATGTTGAACATCCTTACGACGCCAGGCGTTCACTCGCTCGTGGCCTGGGCAGGGCGTCCAGCGGATATACCACAAGAAGAAATCGACGCTGTACGCCGTTTGGTCGACAGCTCATTGCGGATTGAGCCGCACCCATTTCTTAAATGCGGAGACTGGGTGCGGATCAAGTCTGGGCCCCTGGAAGGGATTCAAGGCATACTAGTCCGCAAAAAGAGTGCTTTTCGATTGGTCCTTTCGGTGGAAATGCTCGCACAATCTGCCTCCGCCGAAGTGGACATCAGTGTGGTTGAGCGCGTCCGCTGCGCGGAAGTAGACCGAAAGGGCATGCTGAGAATTGACAGGGGAGTTCCATCTGTAGAGCCGGATCGACCTTACTCACCTTGAGGGTCAGATTCCCTGAGATGGCATCTAATCTTTCTCGGCGACACAGCAGCTCGATATGAATTCACTTGGGACTTGGAAGGGCGCGCTGAAGGAGATGAGGGATTTTAAAGACAGCAGAAATGTGTTGGATTCGGTTTGTAGTCCAGTGGCGACCTGGGTCTCAGTCTGCTTGGCGCGGAATCCCACTTCGGTCCCGCTCGTGATCAACCCAGAGAAAGCTGATTCGGAAATCTAGCTGCGCGCGAGTAGATTCCTCCATTCAAATTAAGCTCTTGATCAGATGAACGCGGACCAGAGAAAGCGAAGAGGCATGATGTGTACCCTGAGTGTCAGGACTTGGTTTACCGGACTGGCGGTATTGGCTTGTCTTTCACTGGTTATCAACATCGCTTTAGGATCAGATTCCAGCAATGCTGCTGGAACCCAGCACGTCCAGATGGCCAGTTTGGTTGGACAAGCTGGCAAGAAAACGGGCGATCAGCCCAGCGCTCCCAGCCCCAAGGATGTCGGTGATGACTACATCATCGGCCCCTCAGACATCTTGGCGATCAATGTTTGGAAGGATGCGGAGCTTTCCCGGGCTGTCCCTGTGCGTCCTGATGGCAAGATATCACTCCCGCTGATCGGAGAGTTGCAAGTAAGCGGTTTGACGGCTCTCAAGGTGCAGCAAATGGTGGCAGAGAGGCTAAAAGAGTATATCTCTAACCCGGAAGTGACGGTGATTATACAACAGGTGAAGAGTCGAACTTACGCCATCCTCGGTAAAATCGCAAAGCCTGGATCATATGAATTGGAAAAATCGACGACGGTTCTAGAGGCCATTGCCATTGCAGGCGGCTGTCTGGATTTCGCTAAGGTAGGCAAGATTTACATTTTAAGACCCACGGACAAAGGTTCTCGCGAGACGCTTCATTTCGATTACAAGAAAGTGATTAAAGGCCGTAATCCCGAGCAGAACGTGGAACTCAAGAGCGGCGACACGATTGTTGTGCCTTGAGTTTCTGCTTACTGTGGCGGGGCGATCTTCAGGTGGAGGTAGGGTTCATTGGCCCAACAAGACGAGAATCCTGATGTGAATCTAAGCAAGCTTTTAGGAGTGGCCATCAGACGGCGCTGGTGGGTGCTCATACCTGCTTCGGTGATTGCCCTAGGCGCCTGCCTGACCTCGCTGCTGCTCCCCGACAGTTACGAGTCAGAGGCCACGATCCTGGTAGAACGTCAGCAGGTACCTGAACGCTACGTTACTGCCAATACCACCATCGATGTTAGGGAAGTACTTTTGGTCATGACCGACGCGATTCTTTCCCGCACTCAACTGCTCCAGATTGTGGATGAATTTGGTCTATTTCCAAACGAGAGGAAGCATCTGGTTCCCGAGCAGTTAGTCGACCTGATGCGGCGCAATATCAAGCTTGAACCATTACGAAAAGGCTCCGAGACCAAAGACCTAAACGCCTTCAAGATTTCCTTCACAAGCGTTGACCCCCACTCGGCTCAAGAGGTAACCAACAAGCTCACCACCCTCTTCATCAGTGAAAATAACCAGTCACGTGAAGAGCAGTCAACGGGGACGACTAACTTCCTGGCGGACGAGCTTGGGGCTGTTGCAGTAGAACTGAAGCAACAGGGGAGTCGGGTTCGGGACTTTAAGATGCGATACCTCGGTGAACTGCCCGAGCAGCAGCAGGGAAATTTGGCCATCCTAGCCGGGTTGCAAACGCAACTTCAGAACACCATGGCTACTTTAGGTCGGGCACGCCAGCAGCAGGCTTACCTGCAGTCCTTACTTTCCCAGTATGAAAACCTGGCTGCTGCCGGGGTTCAGGCCCCGGGGACGATGGCCTCCAGTCCCACGGAAACGATAAAGGCGGAGTTGACTCGGCTGCGAAATGAAAGAGCCGATCTATTGGCACGGTATACGGCGATGTATCCTGATGTGGTGAAAATCGACGAAGAAATTAAGGAGACGGAGGCTCTGCTGGCAGCATCGACGCATGCGCCAGAGCCCACGAAGGATGGAACTGCCCAGGAGAGTTCCAAATCGGCCGGATCCTCTGAAAGAGACGCAACCAGCGCGCAAATCAAGAGCCAGTTGGAAGCAAACCGGTTGGAAATTCAGAATGCTACAGAGGACGCAGAGCAAACAAAAGCCCGAATTGCCGAATACCAGCGCCGCCTCAATCTGACCCCTGTTCGTGAGCAAGAACTCGCGGAGTTGCTTCGCGACTACGACCTGTCAAAACAACACTATGACGACTTGTTAAGCAAAAAGACGCAATCCGAGTTGGCAACCAGTCTGGAAAGACGCCAACAGGGTCAGCGATTTCGCATTATTGACCAGCCAAGCCTGCCGATGAAGCCTTCCAGTCCGGACCATGTGAAAATCAGCCTGGCCGGATTAGCCGCGGGGATCGCCGTTGGAATGGCCCTGGCTTTCTTGGCTGAGACCAGAGACCACTCGCTCCGCGATGAACAGGAGCTGAGGCGGGTTTTTGCCTTTCCCTTGATGATTGGAGTGCCGATGGTGCTGAGCAAGGTTGAGGAACGGAGGCGTTCGTGGGTAAAGGCGCTCGAGTGGTTTGCTGGGGTCGCATTGTGCCTGCTTGTTTGCGCCACTGAATTCTATGTTTATCGGCGGGGTTAGAAGAG
>Ga0208034_1001536_pt1 | contig 13789 bp, 17 predicted proteins | sample June2015DPH_8_10_FD_184699 | JGI IMG/M metagenome (GOLD analysis project Ga0208034, IMG submission 184699) | Peatland microbial communities from SPRUCE experiment site at the Marcell Experimental Forest, Minnesota, USA - June2015DPH_8_100... | ecosystem: Environmental > Terrestrial > Soil >...
TCCTACCACTCGGACCTGCCGATGGGACCGAGCGATCCGCTCCACCTGGCATGGTGCGGCGTGAACCGGATGACGCCTTCCAGCCGCGTGGCCGGACCCGATCACCGGATCAGCGACGACCAGGCGCTGCGCGCGATTACGATCGAGGCGGCGTATTCCTGGCGTAAAGAGCACCAGATCGGCAGCATCGCGCCGGGCAAAATCGCGAACTTCACCGTGCTCGAGCAGGACCCGTACGCCATCCCACCCGCCAAGCTCAAAGACATCCCGATTTGGGGAACCGTATTCGAAGGGCGTGTTTTTCCGGTTCCAGAGGCTGCGAAACACATCTAAGCGGCGAAGGCGTCAGTACACCGATCCAGTTTCACCGCGAAACGGTTGTGGCGCCGCAAGGCGAAACCTCGGCGTGGTGAGCGGGGCAATCCGAGCGGCATGGAACTTTGGCGCGGCGCGGCGCGTGAACCCTATGGGTCGGCTGGGCGGCTCGTCGTAACATGACGGTTTCCAGTTCCGCCCCCACGCGTCGGGGTTGTCCGTAGAAGGTCGGATCATGCGCTTGGCTCCTGTTCTATTTCTGCTGTGCTGCGGCGTCGCCACGGCTGTCGTCGCCCCCTCCCCGGTGCGCGCGGCCGATGACGATGCGGCCTACGGGCCGCAACTGCAGGGCTTTGAGTATCCCTGGCCGGTATCGCATTTCTCCTTCACCTCGCAGGGCGCGGCGCTGGAGATGGCGTATATGGACGTCAAACCGGCGACACCGAATGGCGGCGCGGTCTTGTTGTTGCACGGCAAGAATTTCTGCGCGGCGACCTGGCAGGACAGCATCGGGGCGTTGAGCAAAGCCGGTTACCGCGTGATCGCTCCCGACCAGATCGGGTTCTGCAAATCGACCAAGCCGGCGCATTACCAGTACAGCTTCCAGCAGCTCGCCGGAAACACGCATGCGCTGCTGGCGTCGCTGGGCATCAGCCGCATCACCATCGTCGGGCATTCGACCGGAGGAATGCTCGGCGTGCGCTATGCGCTGATGTATCCCGACGACGTCGACCAGCTTGTGCTCGTCGATCCGATCGGGCTGGAGGACTGGAAGGCGAAGGGCGTGCCCTGGCAAAGCGTCGATGCGTGGTATGCCCAGGAGCTGAAAACCACCGCCGACAGTATTCGGAATTACGAGCGCACGACCTATTACGCCGGGACCTGGTCGCCGAAATACGAGCGATGGGTGCAGATGCTGGCGGGGCTCTATCGCGGCCCGGGCCGCGATATCGTCGCCTGGAATTCGGCGCTGCTCGACGACATGATCTATACCCAGCCGGTGTTCTACGAGTTCGAGCAAGTCAAGGTGCCGGTATTGCTGATGGTCGGTGATCAGGACACGACGGCCTTCGGCAAGAACCTGGCGCCGCCCGCCATCCGCGCCACATTGGGCAATTATCCGGTGCTGGCGAAGGCGGCGGCGGCGCGCTTTCCGCGCGTCCACCTGGTCGAGTTTCCCGATCTGGGACATGCGCCGCAAATCCAGGCACCCGACGTTTTTCACACAGCGCTGCTCGATGGCATGCGGTTGCCTGCGGGCGGCGCTGCGCATCCCGAAGCGCCCGCGGCGCGGTGAGACGCGACCCCATCAGCGGCGCCATCATCGAGAGGTAAGACGATGCCAACCTATACCGTGACCACGGCCAATATCGCCTTGTCGCCCGAGGAGAAATCGCGGATCGCTTCCGCCATCACCGCGGCCCACAACACGCATACCGGCGCGCCGAGCTATTTTGCCCAGGTGATTTTCGCCGCGATTGCCGCCGGCGACCATTTCATCGGCGGTCAGCGAAACACGACGCCGCAGGTCTACATCCATGGCCTCATCAGAGCCGGGAGAACCGACGAGACCAAGCGGACGCTCATGGCGCAAATCCTCAGGAAGGCGCGGCAGATCGCCGGCGTCGGAGCCGAGGACGTGTGGGTCTACATTCAGGACATTGCGGCCGGGCAGATGATCGAGTTCGGCCGCTTCCTGCCGCTGCCGGGCGCGGAAGCCGAATGGCGAAAGGCCATCACAGCGCAGAAGCTCGCGGACTTGACGCGCGCCGGCGTCGCGGTCTGACGGCGCAGCAAGCGCAACGCCTTAGAGCGCAATCGCTTCAGATTGAATCGATCGGCGCTCTAGAGCGGATTCCGGTCATGTGGAAGCGTAGCCTGCATGTCGGAAGTAATTGGCGCATTCTTGCGGACTGAATTTGGCGGTGAGGGCACCGATCCTGCGCGAGAGACGCGGAATGGTTCGCTCGACTGCTTTTCGTAGATGCGCTTTGAGTTTGCTAAACGCCTGCTCGATCGGATTGAGATCTGGCGAATATTTGGGAAGGTAACGCAGTCTCGCACCGGCCGCTTCAATCACCTCTCGCACACCGGCAACCTTGTGCACCGGGAGGCTATCCATCATCACGATGTCGCCGCGCTTGAGGGTGGGAGCAAGACATTGTTTGAGATAGGCCATGAAAGATGTTGCATTCATGGGGCCATCCAGCACGAAGGGCGCGACCATCGCACGACGGCGCAGGCCGGCGATGAAGGTGATCGTCTTCCAATGCCCGTGCGGTACATGGTCGGTCAACCGAATGCCACGCGGGCAGCGGCCGCGAAGCCGCACCATGGCGGTGTTGGTTGAGGTCTCATCAATAAACACCAGTCTGGCCGGGTCAAACATGCTCTGTTCTCGCATCCAGCGCCGCCGGGCGCGGGCCACATCTGCTCGCTGCTGCTCCGCTGCGCGCAGGCTTTTTTTTGAAGCTGACATTGTGCCTCTTCAAGAACCGCCAAACCGCGCTGCGGCTGCCGGCGATCCGGCGCTTGCGCATGACCGCAACGATTTCATCCAACGTCAAATCCGCCTGCTCGGCAATCAGCCCCAGCAAAACGGCCGCGTGCGCCTCCAGCGGCGAGATGCTGCCTCCGCTCGGCTTGGCCGCAATGCTTCCCGTTTCGTTTAAGCGCTGCATCCATTTGATCGCCGAGCTGGCGCTCACCTCGACGCATTCAGCTGCCTCGCGTCGCGACGCGCCCGCTTCGACCTCTCGCAGCACACGCATACGCAAGTCCAGTGAACAAGGTCTCGGCATCGATCCCCTCCAAAAATCGAATCAATACCGCTAGATTCCCCCATTCATAATTTAAGGGGAATCCCCCGATTCAACCCAGCCGAAACATGCTCTAAGAAGCTAACCTCGCTCATTCTTTGCAATGCCGCCGCGACAAGGGGTGCATTTCTTTCTCGGCGGGAGTGTCGGTCATGCCCTGGCCCTTGGATGACAGGTTGGAGGTCAAAGGTGGCAGCGGTTCATGCCAGCGTTATAGGACACCGGCTCTTCAATTTCATTGCTAAGCGTGCGAGCGTTCCTGCAAGCCGGATTCCGTGTTCCCGGGGCTAAGCTTCGGTGGTGCTGAGGCGACGCTCCAGGGCAACATCAGGACGCTCGCGGCTCCGTCTTCCTCAAGTGAGCATTCTTCTAGAAATGGTACTAGGAATTTGAGCGGCAGCTCTTTGGGCGTTATTCCACTCTGCACAGTGATTTCTTGCGCGCGTTCGAGGGTTCTGATTGCAGATCGAAACCGATAATATCTAATTTTATCGCTCAGAAAATCCGTTGCCTCCGCAACAGGCCTCAATATTCTTTGCAGGAATCCAACAGCGCTTCTAGTGACATCTACTGGGACTTTGACCGTGATGTTGGCTTTTAGACCCATTGGAATGCCAATCCTTTGTGCTCATCAAGCGCATCTAACATTTCCACCCGCGGGGACGATCCTGCCTATTGCCGTGTGAAATCAATGTCACATGTTAATGTGACAGGCTACTGTGGACAACCCGCCGCGCCTCCGCCTTCGCAATTTCGCGTCGCGCGGCCAAACCACCTACCGTCTAATTTTCTGCAAGTGGGTGGGGCTGGCGCTGAACGCACTGCTGCCGGTGCCGAGCGTGGGTGCGACCACCGTCACGGTTGCGGGGCTCGAAGCGGAGCCGGCGCTGTTGCTCACCGTCATGACGACGCTGTGGGTGCCGGCACTGAGTCCGCTGACGCTGAAGGCGTTGTTGCGGTCCGGTGCGAAGCTCTTGCGAGACTCACCGGGAATAAACTAAGAAGGCGTCACCCATGACAGGTGCCGATCTGAAGTATCCATCAACGCCAACAGCGCTCGTGAGAGGAGCGTTCGGGCGATGCCCGCGATGCGGCCAAGGTTGGTTGTTTCACCGCTACCTCAAAATCGTTGATTGTTGTTCCATATGCGGCGAACCTTATGGTCATTTTCGCACCGATGACGCCGCTCCCTGGCTAACAATCCTTATCGTCGGGCATATCACAGTGCCGATTATCCTGATATGTGAGAAAAGCTTCCGACTCACAATGGGGCTCGCGTTCGCTATCTATTTGCCGTTGATAGTGGGACTGACCTTAATTCTGTTGCCGCGATGCAAGGGAGTTATTGCAGCCCTGTTGTGGGCGATGAAGGCAGAAGGTTCCGAAAAGACTTGAGACAGAGCCGGCCTCAAGAACCTGAAAAGGACGATAAGTGGAGTTTCTGCCTGACAGCGGGGGAGCAGATGGGTCGTGAAGCTGTGGCGCAGCGCGTGCAGCGTCACACTCTTCTTGATCCCGGCCGCGTCGGCCGCCTCGTGGAACAGGCGGCTCAGCTGGCGGGTGGTCATCGGCTTGCAACCGATTGATCGCCGAGCGGCGCTGCGGCTCATCGTCGAAATAGCAATAGCCGAGGGCTTGGCCGTTCGCCGTATTGACCAAGGACGAGGCGCGGCGGATGGCGGCTCTTTGGAAAATGACGCCGATCTCGATCGAATCCCCCGCGATGTCGGCGGAAGGCCTGCAGGTCGAGCTGATCGGCGGTCTTCGTCGCCACGAACTTCATCGTTGGACGCTGCACAGCCTCGGCGATCAGCCTCCGCATCGCGGAAGTCGTTCTTCTGTCCCTTCGAGTAGGGCCGCACGTACCTCGCCTGCATCAGCCGAGCATCGTGACCAAGCGCCTTAAGCCGGCGACTGAGATGATGCGCGCCGACGCAGGCTTCCATGCCGATCAGGCACGGCGGCATGTTTGCAAATCGTGCTTCCACCTGGCCACGCGACCACTTCTGCCGCAGCACGATCGCGCCGCGCTGATCAAGCCCAGTGTTCCAGAAGTTCAGCCCGATATCATCTTGTCGAAATGGCCCACAACAGCCGCGCGCAGGCCGCGAGGGCCGGACGCGGCCAGGGAAATGCTACGTTTCTTTCGCGATCACCCTGCCGTCAAGGCTATTACGAGTTAGCTCAGTTGGTAGAGTAGCTGACTCTTATCAGCGGGTCCAAGGAGTTCTTGTGCGCCAACCATATTTTCTCAATAATATCAAGTATATACGCGGTATGACCGCTTGGCTGCAGATGACCGTTACGCGCACAAGCAATGGCGTAATCAATTCTACGCCCAAAAACTGTCGCTAGGGCCGTTTCCGTCTTCCCCCCTGCTGGGCCCCAAAAAAGCGCGCGTAGCGCACCCCCATGAGGGGCAATTGGGCGTTTAGGCGGAGTCCGGCATCGCATTCGCACAGGGGCTGGAGTAACCTCGTCTCGCCTGCACCAAGCGCGCATCATCCGACTCGCATCGCCCAAGGAAACGTATCATGCGCTTCATCCCTTTGTTCGCAGTAGCGGCCGCAGCGGTGATTGCCGCTTGGCTGCCTCAGTCGCTGAATGCCCAAAGCGACGACGTGTTTGCCTTCATTCCGGTCGGTGGCCGTACTCTGCTGGCCAACATCATCGCAAGCCACCCGCCGGCGGATGAAGTCAAAGCATTGGCGACCGGCAAGCACACGCGAGATGAGTGGGTGAGCTATCTCAAGGCTCATGCCACGGCAATCACCGCGCTGCAGTCCTTGACCGACAAGGAGCTGCTCACCCTGGCGGATTATCTTTCGTTCAACATGCCCTTGCCGGCGAACCAGATGCCGGCCGATGCCTCCAAGCTGCCTATGGACGGACGCGACTTCGCGCTCGAGAAATGCATGGGCTGCCACGTTATCACGGTGGTGGTGACGCAGAGCCGTACCAAGGAGCACTGGCTTGGCACCTGGCACAAGCCGAGCCACATGGGCATCAAGCTCACCGAGGCGCAACGCGAACAGCTGGCCAGCTATCTTGTGCTGAACGCCGGCATCCCGATCGACCAGGTGCCGGAAGAATTGCGCGCTGGCGGCGCCTCATACTGATGGGTGGGCGGCGCATGAGCGGACATGAACGGCGGCTCGCGGCGTTCAGCATCGTCCCAATTTTGGCATAGGGCCCGAGCGGGTGAGCTGCCAGACGCGGCACATAGCCGCAGGCCATACGGCTTACCGCTGATAGGCGATGTGGCGCGGCTCATGGCTTGAGCCTCCGGCGGGCCAAAGGGCGGTTGGCCTCCAGGATCGCGATCTTCTCGTGCAGCAGGTCGCGCTCAATCAGCGCCGCCCCAAGCCGGGCTTTCAGCCGGTCACTTTCCAGTTCTTCGCCCGTCGTGAGTTTTGTCGCCAGTGCCGCCTCACCGGCGGCGAGAAAGGCGTCACGCCAACCCGTCAGTGTCGTCGCTGTCACACCGAGTGAGCGCGATACTAGTTCCAGATCTTCCCCCCGTAACAGCCGTAGTACCGCCGTCGTCTTGCGCTGTCGCGACATCCTGCCACCGCGTCCGGGCGCCGCTGCGCCGGACTCGTGTGGTCGCTCCGCGTCGCCCGGCCGCGTTCCAACGTTCTTTTGCTTGTCCATTACACACCTCTCTCGCGGAAATCGTCCGCTTGTGATGTGTCCCAAACAACTGTGGGGCGGGAGAAAATGGCACTTGGCCGGGCATCCTTGAACCTGATTGTTGCTGGCGAACTGATTAAGTTGGGCTCAGCCTTCGCGATAAGATTGGACGCCGATGAAGACGGCGTCGCGCGCTTGGCGCGCGGGTGTTACAATGAAGCCGCAGCGCTCGCGCGAGCGCCTCCAACGGGTTCATTGTGAACAAATTCAAGAATAAGAAATGACTGGGGGTACGACCGCACCTCCGTGATCGGAAATCACTTTTTTAGAGGTTCTCGTCGTTGGTCCACTGCCGGGGTCGGGAAGCGTGGGCAAACGGTTCACCTTCAGTTTGCGGTCTTGCAAAGCTGTTTGTAAAACGTGCGTTTTTTGAACAGTGTCAACAGCCGGGCGGCTTGGTTGGGGCGGCCCGGAAGACCCTCGGAGGGGGCCGAAATCGACGGCCCGAGACCTCCGGTGAAATTAAGTTTGCCCCAGGATGAGCCGGACACTGGCAAGGGAACTATGATGACGAGGCCGCCACTTCCTATCTGGGAGGAAAGTCATGGAATGGTTTAGCCGGAAAACAACAATAGCGGGCGTTCAAATTCCCAATTGGATGGTCGTTCTGGGCACCGTCATCGTAATCCTGCTCATCTACGAATTCATGCAACAAGCCCAAATCCCACACTGACTAGGCCCATCTTTGGGAAATTGGTGATATTGTTGATGTGCTGGAGGCTTGGGAGACGAACAAAATGCCAAATAAAACATTGTGTCCTAAATGCCACGGCCAAAGAACGACTTCCTGCCTTGTATGTCGTGGCACTGGCAAAAAATCCATCGTAGGTGTTCCAATCGGCAAGTGTAAAGAATGCGGCGGAACTGGCCGACGCCGCTGCGATGTTTGTAGTGGTGCGGGCGAAGTCGAACATTAGCCGCCACATTCACAGGAACCCAGGTGCTCCGAGCGACCGGGGGAATGTCTCCTTCGGGCCTAGGCTGTGCGAAAAGGGCTCCGTATCGGCGCTAATCTAGCGCGACGTCGGTTTTGCGATCACGGAGCGCCAATCTGCGCAGAATCGACTCCCTGACCGCCCCAGATGCGCCTTGAGGCATACTGCAGGGTTGATTTTGTCACGCAGGTCTTGGCTCAAGCTGCCAAGGCCTCCAGCAGCCCGGCCACGCCGATGATCGCCATCACGCGCTTCATGTTGTAGGCGAGCACATTGAGCGCCATCTCGGTTGCCACTTTCGGCAGCCGTTTCGTGAGAAAGTGTGTTGCTCCCATCCAGCACTTGATGGTGCCGAAGGGATGTTCCGCTGTCTGACGACGCATTGTCATTTTTTCCGGATGTTGATCGAGACGTGCCTGCACAGTCTCGAGCACGGCCTCGTGCTCCCATCGGGAGATCCGTCGTTCGTTGCCGCTGGTGCAGCTACGCTTGATCGCGCAACTCTGACAGGCGTTGGTTCGGTAGCGACGTAGGACCAAGCCTTTGTCCTCGGTCGTAAAGAAGTAGGCTAGCCTTTGGCCGGCAGGACAAATGTAAACATCTTCCGCTGCCACGTAGCGGAAGTCCTGCTTGCCGAAGCGCCCTGCCGCCTTTGAGTTCGAGGTCATCGGCTTTGGTAGCGTGACGGTGATGCCTGCCTCCTCGCACGCGCGAATCTCCTCGCTCGCGTAGTAGCCGCGATCAGCCACAGCATCGAGCCTCTCAACGCCCATCTCGGTGCGCGCCTGCTCCGCGATATTCGACAGTTGATGGCGGTCCGTGCCGACGTTCGTCACCTCGTGGGCGACAATGAGATGGTTCTTGGTATCGACTGCGGCTTGCACATTGTAGCCGACGATTCCGGTGTCCTTGCCGCTCGTTGCCATCGAACGCGCATCCGGATCGGTCAGCGAGATTTGCTTGTCCTCGCTCTTCATCATCTCGGCATTGATCGCATTGAGCCGCACAACCTCTTCCTTCAGTTTCGCGATTTTGTCCTTAAGCCGCACAACCTTTGCCTCCGGCACCGCATCACCCTGGCGGTCGGCAGTCTCCAGTTGCGCCAGGTAGCGCGCGATGCTCTCGTCGATCCGCTCAAGACGCCGCTTCATCTTGGCCTCGGTGAAGTTCTTATCGCGCGCATTGACAGCCTTGAATTTGGAACCATCGATGGCGACGCTCGCCACGCTCAGCAAATCAAGCTCGCGGCACAGCGCCACGAAGCTACGGCAGACCTCACAAATGGCCTTGCCGTTGTCCTTGCGGAAATCCGCAATGGTCTTGAAGTCCGGCGCCAATTGTCCGGTCAGCCAAACCAGCTCGATATTACGCTGGCACTCACGCTCAAGGCGTCGGCTCGACGGAACGCGATTGAGATAGCCATAAATGTATATCTTGAGCAGCGTCGCCGGATGATAGCTGGGCCGCCCTCTTTCCAGCGGCGCAACACGACCAAAGCCAAGCTTGCCAAGATCAAGACCCTCAACGAAAGCGTCAACCGCACGAACCAGATTGTCCTCGGCCACGTAGTCGTCAAGCATGGCAGGGAAAAATGTGCTTTGGCTCCGATCAATCCCTTCCACAAAGCCTGACATCCGTCGCTCCCGCCCGCCGATTCAAAAAAAGAATCATAGCATCCGTGCGACTTTTCACACAGCCTGGGCCCTGAGCGTCGTTCGCTGCGGCGCAGCGATAGGTCCGTAGTTGGGGGCAGAGCGGAAGTCGCTTGCGCTCGCTCGAAATGATGTGAATGTTGAGGGTTTCGGATGCCGGCCCATGGCGACGATGCGGCTTGCACCGAGGCCGGCGTCCGAAAGCCTTCAATGAAAGAAACCGCGATGGGAGAAGGTTGGCGATGCGGCTTGCACTATGGGGATTTGAGTGCCGCGGCTGACGCGTCTGAAGGAAGGCGGAGCGGTGCAGGGCGTTTGCCGACGAGGATATGGCTGACGAGCAGGCGACTGCCGGCATTGGATGGTGACGATTGCTGGGCAATTTGAGTTGCGGGCTGGCTATTTGAGCGAGTGCTGCCGCGGCCGGCCGACGACCAGCGAAGCAAGCGAGCGGATTTGCGGGCTTGCGGCTTGGGCTGGCTCATGAAGTATCAATCCTGATTGCGATGATTGGAGCTGTCGGCCGATGCCGCGGCGTGGCGCCGCGCTCGAAGATCTCGATGATGATCATGCGTCCGCCGCAGCATGGACAAGAGCGCGACAGGGTGGGCGTCTCGTTGCCTTCATTGTCATCGGTATCAGCAGCCTCGCCTTGGGACTTTTGGCTACCGAGCAGTTGGCGGGCGCGTGCGATGTTGTCGGCGCAGGCGGCCTTGGCGAACAGGCCGTAGTGGCGGATACGGTGGAAGCCCTTGGGCAGGACGTGGATGAGGAAGCGGCGGATGAACTCGTCTGTTGCGAGCGTCATCATCTTGTAGCGATCAGGGCCTTCGACCCGATAGTCCTTGTAGTTGAAGCTGACAGTATTTTTGTCGAACGCGATCAGTCGGCTGTTGGCGATGGCGACGCGATGGGTGTAGCGGGATAGATAAGCCAATACCGCCTCGGGTCCGGCGAAGGGCCGTTTGCCGTAGACGTACCATCTGATCTTGTGCAGCGGCGCCAGGAAGGCAGTGAAAGCAGCGCGCTTGGCGAGATGACTATGCTGACCGAAGAACTGCAATTGACCGGCTGCATGCGCAGCGAGAAGTTTTTCCAGCATCAGCCGGCGGAATAGTTTTGCGAGCACGCGCCATGGCAGAAAGAACCGGGAGCGGCACGACAGCCACCGTGAGCCGTCGAGCGCGATGCCGCCGCCCGGCACGATCATGTGAATATGCGGATGGTGGGTGAGCGTCGAGCCCCAGGTGTGCAGAACGGATGTAATGCCGATGCGGGCGCCCAGGTGCTTGGGATCACCTGCAATCGTCAGCATGGTCTCGGCTGAAGCCTTGAACAAGAGATCATAGACCACTGCCTTGTTCTGGTAGGCGATGTCGGCGATCGCCGCCGGCAACGTGAACACGATGTGATAATACGGCACCGGCAACAAGTCGGCCTGGCGTTCGGCGAGCCATTGCTTGGCCGCTGCACCCTGGCATTTTGGGCAGTGCCGATTGCGGCAGGAGTTGTAGGCGATCGTCGTATAGGCGCAGTCCTCACAGCGCGCGACATGGCCGCCGAGCGCCGCGGTGCGGCAGTTCTCGATCGCCGACATCACCTTGAGTTGGCCGAGGCTCACATGGCCGGCATGGGCTGTGCGCCATGCCGGACCATGGTCGCGGAAGATGTCCGCAACCTCCAGCGCCGGGCGCGGCACGCGCGCCGCGCGTCAGGCGGGCGGCTCGTCCTTCTTGATCTTGCCGATGAGATGATCGAGCGGGCTGGTGACGTTGCGGATCGTAGTGGTGGCAACCTGGGTGTAGCGCGCCGTCGTATCGAGCTTGGTATGTCCGAGCAGCACTTGGATCACGCGAACATCGACGTTCTGCTCCAATAGATGCGTGGCAAAGCTGTGCCGCAGCGTGTGCGGAGACACAGGCTTGTCGATCCCGCCCGCCTGCGCGGCCTCATGGCAGGCGCGGGTGAGCTGACGCGTGGTGATCGGCTGGAGCGGATCACGGCCCGGGAACAGCCAGCCCCGCGAGCGGCAAACCAGCCACCAATCGCGTAGCAGCCCGAGCAGTCGCGGCGACAGCATCGCGTAGCGGTCCTTGCGGCGCTTGCCCTGCGCGATCCGGATCATCATCCGGCCGCTGTCGATATCGCTCACCTTGAGCGCAACGACTTCGGACACCCGAAGACCCGCCCCGTAGGCGACGCTCAGCGCCGCCTTGTACTTGAGGCCGGGTGCGGCTTCCAACATGCGAGCGACTTCCTCTGGGCTCAACACGATCGGCGCTTTGCGCGGCTCCCGCGCAATCGGCAGATGCCTGACGATATCGGCACGATCGAGCGTCACATCGAAGAAGAACCGCAGTGCCGAACCGGTGCCGTTGACCGTTCCCGCGCCGGCTCTGCTCGATGCCAGATGCAGCAGATAGCGGCGGACATCTTCTCGGCTCGCACGAGCGGGCGAGCGCCCAAGAAAAATGGCAAAGTTCTTGACGCGCCGAATGTAATCGGATTGCGTCTTGGCCACGAAATTGCGGACCGTCATGTCTTCGATCATGCGCCGACGCAACGGGCTGATGCACTCATCGGTCATGGGATACTCCTGTCTGTATCGAGGTTGTTGACCCCCGATCTTCAGACAGGACGTCCCGTCCCGTTACCGCGTTCCCGTCAGCTCCAGCCACCGCCTTGCGCGCAGCGCTCTACCGCGCCAGCGGTTTCGTTCGTTGACCCATGTCGGAAGTGGAGTGTGCATCGCAGCACTGCCGAGTTGTTCGAGGCGTAAGGGTTTCCACGGCTGCCTTCAGAATGTGACCCTTGGACGGAAAGTAGCCGCCGCCAACGCCTTCATCCGCATCATTCGGACCGGATGAACTACCATTGTTTTCTAAGGTTAAGCGCTGCCGACCCGCCCAAAACTCCCTCGCCGAAGTGCAAATTGCCGGAGAGGGTCACGCTGTAGCCGTCAGCAAGATTGAAACACAGCTGTGGATCAAGCTCTCCGCGGACCAATCCCTGATCCGTCGGCACGATCGCCGCACTAAAGGCGCTCGCCGCAATGCTGGTTCCCTGGGCGATAACATCATCGTAGACAAGTGCCTTAAGGCTCGCATCGATGCTAATTCAGTTAACTTGCCACGTAGTACCGAGGCGAGCGCCGGCCTGGAGGCGAAGGGTGGAAGAATCTTCCAAATCGAGCGCAGCAGCCCCACTGCCAAACATAGTGCGCGTGAAGGAGAAGCCCGCCGTGGGTTCGACGAAATTGTTACTTGCCCACGTAACCTTGTATTGCACATTCCCGCTGACGCCGGCATTCGTGATGCCAATTGATGTGTTGGGAGCCAAGCCGGCAAAATCCTGGTTCACCTGAAGGAAGTCGAATTTCGGCGTCACATCAGCCGAAAATCCGCCCTTAACGTACATGCCATATGCTCCTACGCCCGGACCCACTAATTGCATGGTCGTCGGCGAGTTATCATAACTGACGTGCGAAGCCGTCCAGCTTGAAACGATACCAAGCACCAACGCATCGTCGGACGACACTAGGCCTCGCCATGTTCGATCGAGACCACCCTGCGCAGCATAAGTGCTAGTGAAGTGAGCGATGTCCGTTGCTGACAGCGCGCCGTCGTGCTCCCAAGTCCCCAAGCCCTGCGCCCAGACCGCCCAAGCCGGGTTTGCCGGCGCCGGTGGCGGCGCGGCCTTGTAAACGAGAGACGCGAGCGGGTTGGTTTTCTGGGATTGACCGTCATATCCGAGAGCTTGCGTGTCTGTGTCCGTGTCTAATTCAGACGACGCATAACCGGAAATGCTCGAACTCGTTCCATGACCACCCAACGTTCCTTGTAGCTGATCACGTCGTTGCTGAAGCATCATCTGCACGCCCCAAAACGACTGCTGCTGCTGACTGGCAGCGATGTGACCGATGTTTTGATTGATAGCTGCGGGGGTAACCGGGGCTGCCGGGCTAACCGGGGCTGCGGGGGTGCAGATTGCCGGCACGACTACAAGTGCGTTGTTAATGCATGTGGTGCTCGAGGCCGGAACAAAGCCGGTAGGGCACGAACATCCTGCGAGCAGAGCTTGCGCCGGGGTTGCTATTGTCCAGGTCGCGCCGACAGCACTCAGAGCTACCATCAAAGTTTTAAATGGCTTCACGACCGCTCCCGAAATGATGCCGTGAGTCCAAGTTCATAAGACTACCTACAATCAATCGTTATAGTTGTTGCAAAAATACGACAGTGCAAGACTTTTACCCGCCCCGATCCTCACACCGCAGGCGACGGCGCCACCAGCAAGTGTGTTTGTAGTCCTGGGTTGCCACCGCCTGTCAATCAACGTCTCGGTTAGGTCAATGCTACTGCCCTATGCAGCGCAGAGT
>Ga0208034_1001538_pt1 | contig 13780 bp, 10 predicted proteins | sample June2015DPH_8_10_FD_184699 | JGI IMG/M metagenome (GOLD analysis project Ga0208034, IMG submission 184699) | Peatland microbial communities from SPRUCE experiment site at the Marcell Experimental Forest, Minnesota, USA - June2015DPH_8_100... | ecosystem: Environmental > Terrestrial > Soil >...
GCCCGGCAGGATACCAGCCGGACACCCCGTCCCCGGACTGAAACTCCGACTTCTGCTTCCGATAATGAAGGCCATGAAGCCGGGGGTGTATCTTGCCAAAAGTCCTGTTCATCCTCAAGCACCGGGAGCACTACGGGGCCTCGGACTACTGGAACGAGGAAGAGTACGGGGAAGCCGTTCTGAGCTATAGCAGCACCCTGTCCAGCGGCCTCCTCAACTCCGCCCGGTTCATCGTGGAGATGCTCAACGACAACGGCGTGGAGGCCCGGCTCGTCGAGGTCCTGGACAACAACTACATAGATCGCGAGGTGGCGGCCTTCAGGCCCGACATCGTGTTCATCGAGGCCCTGTGGGTCGTGCCGGACAAGTTCGACGTCCTCCAGAAGCTGCATCCACGGGTCAAATGGGTGGTCAGGGGGCACAGCGCCGTGCCGTTCCTCGCCCAGGAGGGTGTCGCCATAGAATGGATAACCGGATACGTCCGGCGCAAGAACGTGGTGTTCGCCCCCAATTCCCGGAACCTGGCCAATGACGTCAGGGCCATCGTGGGCTCGGCCAACCCATCATGGTCCGACTCCGAGGTGGAGGCAAAAATCCCGTTCCTCCCCAACTACTACCCGTTCCAGCCCGTCACCCCGGCATCCAAGGCCCCCGATGACGTCCTTGATGTCGGATGCTTCGGGGCCATCCGTCCGTTCAAGAATCAACTGACCCAGGCGGTCGCAGCAATCAAGTATGCGAAGGCGATAGGCAAGAGCCTTCGCTTCCACATCAATGGCATGCGGGTCGAGACGGGCGGGGCTAGCGTCCTCAAGAACCTCCGGGCGTTGTTCCAGGCCACTGGCCAGCAGCTCGTGGAGCATGGCTGGATGGGCCATCCGGCCTTCCTGAGCATGCTGCAGACGTGCGACGTCGGTATGCAGGTCAGCTACAGCGAAACCTTCAACATAGTGTCGGCCGACATGACCGTGGCGGGCCTACCGATGGTCGTCTCGCCGGCCGTAGGGTGGGCCAGCCAATGGAGCAAGGCGGATCCCAACAGCGCCGACGACATTGCCTTCGTGCTTGCGCTTGCCCTGGAGCCATCGTCCCGTAGCACCCTCCTGGCCCGAAACGCAAGCGGGCTCAGGTGCTTCTGCTCGTCGTCCCAGGCGGCATGGCTGGCCTTCGTCAAGTCCCAGTCCGATCCCCAGCCCGCCCCGGCCCCGGCTTCGGTCCCGTATACCCCATATACCCCGCTCAAGCCCCAATCCAGTCTATTCCGCTCTTTAGTTGGGGCACTATGGACCTACGTTCGGAGTTTCTTGTCCAAGCCGCAGACTACCGGGAGATGTTCAGGGGGCTCCTGGCGATCAATCCCGCCCTTAAGCCCCAAGTAGACACCAGCATAGGCTGGGCTAAGCATTTCCTCAAGAAGCAGGACAGGATCGTGTGGTTCCTCCGGTGGGCCCGTGCCGCCATGGCGGCCAGCCTTCCAGACCTTCCTGAGCAGCAGCCGCAAGCCTCGGCCCTTCTCCAATCCCTCTCCAAGGACATCGAGGAGCTCGGGAACTTCACCGTGGGGGAGCTCCGGGGAGGACTGGAACACTACCTGAGCCTTCCGATCCCCGAGATACAGGCCAGGACGTTCAAGAACGAGAACCCCGAGGCCCTGCTGCGGGATGCCTTCCCCAAGCTGGAGGAAGAGTTCAACAGGGCCAGGAAAAACCTCCTCAGGCCCAGGCCCGAGGACGAGATCGTCGTCCGGTTCCCGGACGGCTGGGCATGGTGGAGGCTGCCCAGGGCGTCGTGCCCCGACGAGGCCGACGCCATGGGACACTGCGGGAACTCCCCGTAGAAGGACAATCCCAGGCAGGAGATCCTGTCCCTGCGGCAGCCTAGGATGGTCGGCAAGGAGACGTGGTGGGAGCCGCACGCAACGTTCATATTCAACAAGAACGGCTATCTCGGCGAGATGAAGGGGAAGCAGAACAACAAGCCGGTGCCGAGGCTGCATCCCTACATAGTCGCATTGCTCAAAGACTCCAACCTCATCAAAGGCATCGTAGGCGGCGGCTACAAGCCCGCGAACAACTTCAAGCTGAGCGACCTGAGCCCCGAGATGTACCGGGATTTGATCGCCGCCCGCCCGGACCTCGGATCCCTTGCCATAAGTCCCCAGGTAGCAAAAATCATCGAGCTCCTGGAGTTCGATCAGGACGCATGGAATCCCGCGGACGAAGTGTTCGTCGTCCAGAGGTGGGCCACCGGGAAGGACTTCCTCTACCACTATGCGAGGCAAGAAGGAAGGGAGGTGCTGGACCTGTACTTCGGCGAGGATTCCGCCGCCGCCCCCAGCTTCTGGGAACTGACCAACCTCCTGGATGAGTGGTCCAACAAGGAGCAGGACGAATGGAAGGAAGGCAAGCGGACCCCCGTAAGGAGCCCGAACTACCTTGGCAACTTCGCCCTGGCCCTGGCATACCAGAACCCCAGCAAGGTCCCATCCGACTTCGCTCCCGTAGACAAGGACAGCGTCGAGGAGCTGCTGGACGCCGTGGACCCGGACGGCAAGGCCACCGAAGCATACTTCCGTTACCTGCGCCGTCCCAGGAACAGCGAGGCTGAGGAGCCCGCCGCCTGCGAGGCGCTCAAGCGGGCGGTGGAGCTGTATTCCGCCACGCAGCCGGGCGAGTACGATGCGGAAAGCGAGGTCGAGGCGGCCCTGGAGATGCTCGGGCACGGCGAGAACTGGGGCACGGACATCGAATACGGCGGGGACGACCAGCCGGTCAGGCAGACCCTGTCTTTTTCCAGGGCAAAAAAGTATGCCGACCAGGTGGAGGACAAGGGCAAGAGGATACCGGACTGGGACCAGGACGTATATCTCTCCATTGGAGGAGATTGGTTCAGCGAGGAAAGGTATTCGGACTACCTCAGGGAGGAGATGGACAAGCACTTCGGCGAGAAGCCCAAGATGCCTCCGGGGTTCCACATCCCGAACGAGGGGGAGGAATACAAGGAGCCCTGGACCCCGTCCCCGCAGCACCGCCGCCTGTTTCCCGAGCCCGAGGCCGGGGACGAAGGCATCCATGTGGGAAGCATGGATAGCTCCCTGCTCAAGAGGGCGGACGTCCTTGAAAACGTCAGAACTCTCGAAGCCCCCCTGTCGAAGGAGCACGACCTCGTGGCCAGGGTCCTGAAGTGGTACCAGGACAACGGCGTCCGGGAGCTCCCGTGGAAGGACTTCCAGAAGAAATTCCCGTTCGCCCAGAATTCCTCGCTGTTCACCAGGCTGCGCCGCAACGGGCCGACCGTCACCCTCGGCCAGCTAGAGGGCTGGCTGGAGACGGAGGAGCCGCCGGAGAAGGACTACGGGGTATCCTACGAGACCTACCACGACCCCGAGGAGTCCTTCCGGGACGCGGAGCAGCTCGTCCTGCAAATCAACCAGGGGGCTTCCGCCAAGGGCATCATGGGGGAGGACATGCTGCTGTCTGACTACGTGGACTACGTCGGGAAGTCCAGCGAGATGTCGGGGCACCCCGTGGGCAAGGACACGGTGGGGTGGCTGCGCCTGGACTTCATCGACAAGGACTGGCTGCTCGTGGACGAGGTGCAGACGGACCTCATCAACTCCGTCAGCCAGGCGAAGGCCGTCCTGGAGGCGGAGACCTTCGAGGAGTTCTTCGCCGGGATAATCAATCCCCGCGTGCGCGAGAAGATCACGAAGGAGATGCAGAGGATCGAGGGGGAGGGGGAGGACGAGGGGGACGAGGGGCCGGAGGAGAGGACGACCATGCACCAGAGGTACGACGTCGGAAGACGCCTCCTCATCCAGCATGGCTATACCGTGGAGGAGATGGAGCGCATACGCCGCCGCCTCACGGAGCTGTTCAAGGACTGGGCCGAGTATGCGATCTCCACCCTGCTGGAGATGGCCAGGAGGAACGGGATTAAGTACGTGGCCATCCATACCTCGGAGAGCATCGCCGAAAAGGACCTCTCGGTCGAGGCGGACAAGATAGGGCTCTACTACGACGGCCTGGCCAAGTCCTTCGGGTTCCGCAAGGAAACCGTCAGCCTCGGCGGGCAGCAGAAGGCCTTCTGGGTAAGGCAGGCTTCCGCCCGGGCATAGTATTTTCCTGTATGTCCAAAAAATGCATCCATAAGATCGGAAGCGCCTACGACGCTTGGTGGTTCCTTTACAATCACCCCGGGCTCTGCCTCCGGGCGCGCAACGAGGTCTCCCGCAAGGAGGCCGACGACCTGGAAAAGAAAGGCTTCGTCGTCACTCGCGATCGGGTTGGGAGCGCTCACGGAGGGGGCGGCAAGTGCTGGAGGGAATGGCGTCACCTCCTCCGCCATGCCATCGAGGAGAACCTCAGCATCTTCTACGCCAAGGTGGACGCCTCCGGCAAGGTTAACGATGACGCCTCGCTGAACACCGTCCCGGAATGCTGGCTGGAGTTCGGCTCGATGGAGTACGGCTACCCCTCCCAATGGCATGACGAGACCCAGGACATCCCGTACCACGATCCCAGCCTGGACTGCGGCGGGGCCACGTTCGACGAGGCCCTCGTGGCCCTCGCCAAGGGGGTCCGCAGGAAGTACGGGGACTATAGGGACAAGGAAGGACAGGAAGGCGTCTGCGGCAGGCCCGCCTGCGCCGACTGCGAGGAAATCAGGAAGATACAGGAGGCGAGGAAGGTGCGGTCCCGTTCCTTTTCGCCCTTGCCTTCCTAGACGCCGCAGTCTTCGCCATATGATCCGCATGGCATAAAACCCACAGGTTTTCCGGGACGCTCAGCCCCCCGTCCGCCACCTCGACGATGTGGTCCACCTCCCGTCCCGGCCTCCCGCACATCTGGCACGTCCACTTGTCCCTCCGGCGGACGAAGTTCCTTACCACCGGCCATCGGACCAGGAACAGGACGGCCTTCAGGCATTCTTTTCCGCACCAGGCGGTCTTCTTTCCGTCCAGGACATTGCCGCATTTCTTGCAGAGATGCCTGCCATGGGCGTCCTTTCTCTGAGGAAAGTCTTCCCATACGTTCGGCATGCCCCTTGGGTTGCTCATCAGCTATGCGCTTGGATGCCCATGTAGGCCTTTATGAAAGTCGCGGCCGCCTGGGCGCACAGGGAGTTCGCGTATCCCTTTAACCTTGCCTTCCGGTTCGGCGTGCCCTCGACGAACGGCGAATAAACCTGGGTATCGCCATGGCGCACAAGTCCCAGATCAGTGGCAAGCCCTGGAGCCACCTCGCAAAACAGGGGTTCAGGCACCCTGGGAATGGGGCGGTACCTTCCGTCCCGGCAGAAGATCCAGACGGGATCGGACCAAGGATTTCCCCCAGGAAGATCAGGTGCGCCACTTGGTTGTTCAACTGCTCCCCCTTCTTCCCCCCGCCCCGTTCCTCGTACCTCCCGCCGTCAGGGCCGCCGACTGAAGGTCCCCCCCTCCCGACTTTGTCCTCCCCCTGGCCCGCTTCTCCTCTGCGCTCTCCCCGCCTCCAGTGCAGGTTATGGGGGTCGGCCATCCCGCCTTCTGCGCCACAATCCCCAGGGACCCCGAGCCTATCCCCTTCCCCGGGTACCTCTCGTACTCCGTCCGCTTCCGCCTTTCCCAGTTCTCCAGGGACTCGTCCGCCCCCCCGACCTTGGGGCTCGGCCACCCCGCCAGCTTCGCCGCCTCGCAGAGGTAGAGCGGGACGGTCGTCTGCCCGTGGTTCTCCAGCCTCCATTTTGCCAATTTGTCGATGATCTCCCGCCGCCGTTCCCGCTCCGCCACGGTCGGACTCGGCCACGAAGTACAATCGTTTCCTGATGTGCGGCGCGCCGAGATTGCAGGCAGCCAGACCATGTGCCCCGAAGGCGTAGCCCTCCGCTTCCAGGTCGTCCTGAACAAGGTCGAGCCACACTTTTCCGTCAGCCCCGCCAGCCTTGCGTGCAGCCCTTCCGCCAGATTGCCCGACGACCTTGGAGGACGCGACCTGCTCCCCGAAGACGACGAGGGGACGGCACTCGCGGATGAGGGAGAACCAGGCTGGCCAGAGGTGACGTTCGTCGGCGGCCCCTCTCCTCCTTCCCGCGTCGGAATAGGGCTGGCAGGGGCAGGAGCCGGTCCAGCACCCGAAGTCGTCGGGGACTCCCGCGAGGCGGAGGGCGTAGGGCCAGACCCCGATTCCGGCGAACCAATGGCACTGGGCGAACCCCCGGACGTCGTCGGGACGGACGTTCCTGATGTCTCGCTCATCGACCTCTCCCTCGGGAATCTGGCCCGCCGCCATGAGCCTGCGCAGCCATTCCGCGCAGAACGGATCGATTTCGTTGTAGTAGGCCCATCTGGGCATGCTAGGCTAATACCATCGGCACCGGAAGGCGCAGGCCGCCCTCATTCCAGGAAGATCGGCGTGAACACCGACTTGCTGTTCCATTTGCGGTTGACCAGGAAGAACGCCTGCTGGGGCTTCTGGTACGGGGCCCGAATCCTGACGGCAAAGTCGTTGTAGCCTATCAGGGAGCCGTTCATCACGAACTTCGAGTTGTCGATCAGGCGGTGGAAGTGCCCGAATATGTCGAGGTCCGCCTGCTGCGTCATGTCCCACTGCGCCAGTGCGCGGTTGATGGGGATCTCCACCCCCCCGATGCCGCCGTTGAAGTTGATGGCGTGCCCGTGATGGCACCTGATCCGGTACTTGTTGTCGAACAGCCCGATCCAGGAATGGTAGCCCTCGGCTATCTGGAACTGGAGCCTGTCCTCGCCCTCGAAGAGGTCCCGAAGGTGGTAGTATATCAGGCGCTCCAGGGAATGCCCGGCCTCGGTGACCCCCCGCGTCTTCTCCGTGGTGCGCGAGTGGTTCCCGTAGTGGCACGGGATGACGAACCTGACGTCCTTCTCGACGTTCTCCAGCAGGAACTTGAGGCCGCTCCTCAGCATCCCCTCGACCTTGTAGACGGCCTCCATGGGGAGCAGGTTGTTGTTCTCCAGGAACTCCTCGTGGATGTGGTTCGTGATGAAGTCCCCGAGCAGCGCCACGACGAGGGTGTTTATCGCCGTGTCCCTCCTGAGGATGTCGTACATCCTGTGGACGCCCTGCCAGTATTTGGTCGCCCGTTTGTCCCCGATTTTCAGGTTGAACTCGTTCTTGTAGCTTACGGTCGCCGGGGCCACGTTCTCCTCGATGTGCCAGTCGCTGGCGATGGTCACCGCCACCGACTCCGACCCCGTGGACGGGGTCTTGGGGGCGATGATGGTTACCTGGGGGTTGTGCTTCTTCAGCGAGAGGGCCACCTCCAGGTTCTTTTCCAGCAGTACGATGCGCTCGGTGGCGCTCTTGAGCCGCGCCCCCACGCCCGCCTGCTTCGCCTTGACCTTTTCCTTCTCCAGTTCCAATTGGTGCTCGGGCGGGAGGGACGTGTCGGAGGTGCTTCCCACCGTGGGGAGCTTGGCCTCCTCCATGAATGCGGCAAACTTGGCGAACTGGTCTCCCCACCTGTTGCCGAACCTGCTATGGGTACGGAACCAATCGCGGCTGAACGGCTTCCGGTCGTTTTTGTCGAAAAGGGCCTTCGCCTCGGCTATGAGCTCCTTCTTGCTTGGCTTTTGATGTTTCAAGTTTCCTCCTCGTGCGGCCGGATTGCCGCTTTGCCAAATCGTTTTCTCGGATGAGATTGCATCGCTAATAAAGGGTTTCGTAGACTGCCTATCCGAGATGCGGGCTATCCTTCGGCTCGTTCTGGTCCGCCTTCTCCCTTGCCTTTCCTTCCCGCCTTTCCCACTGCTTAATCCCGTCCCATAATACCGTGATTTTCAAGTCCTTTATCAGGGGGGCGCATGGATTTGGAATCTAGCTTTCGGGTGACGGGGAAGCTCCCGCAGCACCACAACGTCAAACTGCATGGCCTGGACATTATCGTCGAGTGGCCCAGGGGATCGATCCGGGAGGGCAAGGACAAAGACGGGAAACCTTGGAGAAGAGAAATGCGTTGTGATTACGGTTTCGTGGACGACACCTCCGCCAAGGGCGACAAGGAGCCCCTGGACGTATACATAGGGCCCTTCAGGGACTCGGAAAAGGCCTACATAGTGGAGCAGCTCAAGGAGGACGGGGAGGCGCTGGACGAGTACAAGGCGGTCCTCGGGTGCAACAGCCTGGAGGAGGCCCAGGCCCTCTACCTGGCGCACTATCCCAAGGGATGGGGGGACAAGAGGCTGGGGGACGTGCACGAGGTCGAACTGGACGACCTGAGGCCCGCCATCGAGAAGCACCAGGAAGCCGTCAAGGAAGGCCCGGGCACCGTCGACGACGAAGAAAAGGAAGAAAAGGGGGCGTCCAAGGAGGGAGCCATGGCTTTGGCCGATGGGGCGGAAAATGTCAGGATCGGGACGAGGCTCACCGGGTTCGCCGGGCATGGCCCGGCGACGTGCATGAACTGCCATTTTCGGACCCCCCACTCGAAGGACGAGGACGGGAACGAGGTCGATTCGTGCTCCCACCCCGCCGTGATGAAGGACCCGGACATCAAGCCCGAGAAGAAGCTCCCCGATGGGGCCGTCAAGGTAGGTTACGACGATTGGTGCGCATTCTTCCGTCCTCCTGAAAAGGAGGGGGAAGAGGAAGGCAAGGAAGAAGGCGCTGGCCAGGAAGTCAAGGCGTCCTCGGCCTGCGAAATCATCGGCTCCTCGTACATCAAGACCCTTAGATTCATGGACTAGGACTGGCTTCGCGGAATTCCTGCCCGGGAAGGCCGGACCAAGGTATAATAGTCTTGGAGGACCCTCGGGATGCTCGCTCCCTTTTTCAAGGTCGTGGTGGACAAGAAGGAGGAGAGGAAGTTCCGCCGCCGCGCCCTGGGCCACTATCCCAACGAATACGTCGAGGCGCTCTGGGGAAGGATACATGGCGACACCCTCTACGTGGTGGCGTTCGTGCGCATGGAGCACAAGGGGCACCGGCGCTCCATAGAGTACGAGGACTCGGAGCTCGACGAGCACGAGGACGACGCCAGGGAGGCGGGGATGAGCTTCCTCGGCACCATCCACACGCACCCGAACTTCTCCGACACCCGCTTCGGAGACGCCGACCTGGCCTCCGCCCAGGAGTCGCAGGAGCTGGTGATGGGGATACTCGCCATCGAAACGTCGAGGGACGGGAAGCCGCTGAAAAGACGCCGCTGCCGCATGGCGTACTGGCCGGTTTCGAGGCCCCTCTTGACGGAGCGCAGGGAGGAGTACGCCAACGGCCACCGGGCGTCCTTCTACGCCAAGAAGGGAAGCCTCCGCAAGCACTGCTGCAAGCCCGCCAAGCCCTAACCTTTCTTCTTCCAAGTCTTCAACTTCCCATTTCTCAATCAGGGGCTCCAGGCCCCCGAAGACGGCGTACAAGCCTGCCCGGTCCCGCCGTCGAGCGAGATATGCTACGATGCGCATCGCACAAAACCCGCTCCTCAGGACAGCATGGCAGGAAATCAGTTATAACACGCCTCATTACGACCTAATCGGCGGAATCCTGGAAAACGACCCGGACCTGGAGGCATGGGCCGACAACGAGCACCTTTCCGACCCCGAGGGCTTTGTGCGGATGCTGTCCGGCAAGAAGGTAGGCGTCATCGACATCATGTTCGCCTCCCCTCGCGGCGAGGGCTGGGGAAACAAGACGCTGGAAAGGTTTACCCGGCAGGCAAGGCGCATGGGATGCGACGCCGTCGTCCTCCTGGTCGGCATATACGAGAAGAACGTTAGGGCGCTCAAGGGCATGAACCTGGCCAAATGGTACGAACGCCACGGCTTCGAGCACGTGGGCATGGCAGGCGGAGAATGGGCCGAGGAGGGCGAGAAGCCCACCCTCCCCCTGATGGTCAAGTGGCTCGTCCCCCAGGAACCCGCCCGCCCGAAAAAGGCGACTGGGACGCCCGCATTCACCTGCCAGCTCGAAATCGTGGACGCCCACAGGGACGAGCTTTTCGGCAGGGTCACGGCATGGGCCGGGGAGGACGCCGGGGCGTGGAAGTCCGTCCCTGATGGCAAGGGCGGCCATACGGAGACGAGGCGGGGCGTCAAGGTGGGTTACCTGCACTTCTCCGAATACAGGGACGAGGTGTGGGTGCAGTACGTCTTCGTCGATCCCGCCTGGCGGCGCAAGGGCGTGGCCACCGCCATGTACGAGAAGGTTGGGCAGGAGTTCCCGGGCGAAAAGATAACCAGCAGCGGCACCACGGGCGAGGGCGGCAAGCTGCGCAAGTCCCTCAATCAAAAAGGCATAGTAGCCAAGGCCATGGACTACGGGCAGGTCAGGAACGTCCTCGCGTCCCTGATGCCCGACGTCCGGGGGGACCTCCCCGTTCCCGAGCTCAAGGTCGTGAACAACATAAAGTCCCGCTGGCTGGGGGATTGCAGGTGGACGATTGGAAAGCCCAACACCGTCATCACCCTCCAGAAATCTATTTGCGGGGACGATGAAACCCTTCGGCGCATCCTCGCCCATGAGCTTGCCCACCACGAGGAGATGCTCGTCTACTGGCAGGGAAAGCTCAACGAGGGCATGACCCCCCAGACCGTGAAGATGCTGAGTGGCGTCATGGGCGGGCACGGGAGGTCCTGGAAGGAAGTCGCCGACCGCTGGAACGCCAAGTACGGCAAGGACTTCGTAACGGAGAAATCCGACCAAGCGATGGTGGTGGAATACGACGAGAAGCCGTTCTACGTCCTCCTCCACAGGTATCCCTACGGGAACAACAACCGGCTGTGGCAATATTCCGCCCACCTCTCCCAGAAGCAGAAAGAGCTGCTGGCGACCCCCAAGCTGCAGGACCCGGGCCAGTACAAGCTCGTCGAAACGACCGACCGCAGGTTCCTGTGCAAGGCGGGCATCTCCCCCTACGGCGGGTACGCAATCGCAAGGGGGCCGGAGCTGGAGGCCAAGTTCGACGAGATGTGGGGGCAGCCCGACGTGCGGGAAGGATGGCTGACCTCCGTCACGGCCAGCTCGTCGGGCGGGGGAGCCATGGACGCCCTCCTGCGCAGGATCAACTCCAAGGACTGGTGGCATGTCCCGCCCGAGGACCCCAAGGCATATAGCAAGAGGGGGCAGTTCCTCGCCTCCACCTTCAGGGAGGCGGAGTTCTGGGGCAGGCCGTTAGACGCCCCGCTCCACGTCCACGTGGCCAATCCCCTCGTGGGGGACGAGGAGAGCATCCTCCGGGATCTCGGCCTCGGGGGAATCCCGGACGATGCTGGCGTGGCCGCAAGGTTCTTCCTGGACGCCAGGATGAAGCAGGAGGCGGAGAAACGGGGGTTCGACTCCATAGTCCTGTTCAGCCCGAGCAACTACAAGAGGTTCGTCGGGCAGGGCACCGTCCCGATAAGCATCGAGCTCAACGTCTTCAAGCCCGTGTTCGCGCCCGAGAACAAACAAGCGGCGGGAAGGGCGGGCAATGTGGGCACGGCCTGGCACGGGACGTCGGAAGATGCCGCCTACTCCATAAAGGAGAAGGGCCTCGTGCCCGGCAAGTTCTGGGGGACGGCGTACGCCACCCCGGACAAGGGCCTGGCCATATACTATGCCCTCGGCGATGCCCTGGGCAAGGGCCTCAAGGAGGGCATCGATCCCGAGAAGGAGCCCGGGAGGATGCCGGACGTGTTCCTCGTCCGCATAGACGACCCCAGGGGAGCGGGGATGGACCTCCAGCCGAGGGTAGGATTGGGCGACGACGAAATCGACGTGTACCTCAAGCGCGGGCCGGTCGGCCCCCAGCACATAAGCGCCGTGGAGCGCTACCGGTACAAGGACCTCCTGCCCTACCTCAAGAAGCGCATCTCCCCGACCGCACGGTGGCAGGGGGTGAAGAAGGGAATCTCCAGGGTGCCGCCCTACCGTACGGAGGGAATCAAAAAGGCGGCGGCAAGGCCGATCCGCACGCCAGCCTTGGACGCGTGGTTCGGAAACTCCAGGGTGGTGGATGCAGCGGGAAGGCCGCTGGTCGTCTACCATGGCAGCAAGTCCCCGTGGGTGTCGTCGTTCGACCTGGGCATGGCAGGCACTTCGTGGGCCGGTGCGGCGGGTGTCGAAAAGGGAATCTGGTTCACGTCCAGCAAGGACAATGCCAGGTTCTTCTCTGACTCGGGCCCCAAGAAGAAGGCGGACGAGGCAAGCATTCAGGGATACGGCAAGGACGGAGAGTTCTATGCGGCGGTCTTTACCCTCCGGGAGGAGCCGATCTTCTCGGTCGGCCCCTACCCCACCATCGAGAAGGCCGAGGAAGAGGCCAAGAGCCAAGCCCGGATGTACAACAGGAAGCTTCGCACCGACACCCATGTCATGGCGGTGTACCTCAAGATCGAAAACCCGCTCGTGCTCGACGGCATAGTCCCCCGCAAGGCGGAGTTCGACTGGGCAAAGAAGAACGGGCGGGACGGCATCATCGCCAGGGACGTCTATGACGGGGCGACTCAAAGCGACGTTTATGTTATCTTCAGCCCCAGCCAAGTCAAGTCCGCCGACAGGAACACCGGGACATTCGATCCGGATGACCTTAGCATTACGGCCAGCGGGAAGGAAACGATGCCGACGCCCGAAGTGCTGGACGCCCTCCGCAGGATTCGGGGGAGCATACGCATGGACGAGAGCGCCTCCGCGGCGGCCAGCGAAGGGCAATGCGGCTTCGTGTCGGAGGCGGCGTCCAAGAAATTCGGCTGGGGCATCGAAGGCGGTTTCTACCTTCCTGATGGCATTCCCGCCCCACACGGGCGGAGGCCGAACTTCGGGCATCTCGACCACGTATGGAACGTCCTCAAGGACGGAACCGTTATCGACGGGACGCACGACCAGTTCGGGAAGCCGGACGTGAACGTCGTCCGGCCAGGACAGCCGGGACACGAGAAGTACCACGCCTTCTGCGGCGACCCTAAGTGCCCGTGCTGCGCCTGCCCGCAGTGCAATCCGGACGGAGCAAAGGTGGGGAGCCTAAAGAAGGCGTTCGTGCGCCAGGACCTCGCGTGGCTGAAAGGCTACCTGACGATGACGGACGCCGAAAAGGGCGAGGAGCTGGCCCGCCAGTTCCCGCATCGCTTCTTCGACTGGCTATCCGGGCAGGAGCTGCCCGAGGGCTGGAAGGCCCCCAAGGACCTGGAGGACCTCATCGACAACGACATGTTCTCCGGCCTGCCGCCTGCGATGTGCGAGCAGTTCCTGAGGAGCGACGAGGGAATGAGGGCCGTGGATGATGATCCCATGGACGCCCCGTCCTTCATGCACATGGAATACGAGGGCATCGTCAGGAACCAGTGGCTCGTCCACAAGACCGACGAGCCCGGCGAAATATCCCTTCATGGGTTCACGAGGGGGATGTGGGACCTGGCCCGCCTCGGGCTCATCACCTACTTCACCGACAAGGCCAAGACCGGGGGATACAACTTCGCCGTCCCAGCGGACGAGGCGGGGCGCATCGAGGGGAAATACGGCAAGCATGCCGTGCTTTTCAGGGCATCGGGAATCAGGATTCACCATTACGGGGACGAGGAGGACCAGGTCATCTTCTGGGGCAGGGACGCGAGGGACATCGTCTCCATCTGCGAGATATACGGGAAATGGTGCTTGCCGGAGGGGGGCAACGGGAGGCCCGTGTTCGAGGCGGAACGCCTCCAGGACGCGGTGGACTGGGCGGTCGCCAACTTCCAGCAGTACCGCAGGTGGCTCGTGCTTGCGCCGACCGCAGGCAAGGAGCCCAAGCCGGGGAGCCCGCTCCTCGCCCCGAAAGCGCCCGTCACGGCGTCCGCCAAACGGAGGATCGAGATGCCCCG
>Ga0208034_1001545_pt1 | contig 13744 bp, 10 predicted proteins | sample June2015DPH_8_10_FD_184699 | JGI IMG/M metagenome (GOLD analysis project Ga0208034, IMG submission 184699) | Peatland microbial communities from SPRUCE experiment site at the Marcell Experimental Forest, Minnesota, USA - June2015DPH_8_100... | ecosystem: Environmental > Terrestrial > Soil >...
CATCCTCGGCAAGATATCCAAGCGCGGCAATCGCTACCTGCGCGTCCTGTTCGTTCAGGCGGCATGGGTTGTGCTGATCAAGCCCAAGACATGGGAACGCCACGGGCTCAAACCCTGGATCGAGGCCGCCAGGAAGAGACTGCACCGCAACGTGCTGGCAATTGCCCTCGCCAATAAGCTCGCCCGCATCGCCTGGAGCGTTCTCGCTCGTGGTTGCGATTTCGAGGTTAGGAAGGTTGACGAGGCCGCTGCCCAACCGGCCTGAACTTATTCTAGCCGACGATCATAAGCACCGTGCAAAATGAGGAACCCGCTATGACGTAGTCAGATCGATACGACTTACCCGCCGAGGTCTGCGAGAGGATGAGACGAGATGGAGGTTCGGTCTTCCCGGCGCATGCGAACACTGGTGACCCATCTGGCCCGGTTGAGGCCTGTCCGATAATGAGATCGCATGCGCGCTGATATCCATGATGGCCCGGAGCAACCACTCCAATCAAAGGCCGGATACATTGATGCAAGACCGCTCACCGCTATCTCAACGAAGACTCTTGCAACGCACGGCCGGACCATACAATGGGTCATCCGGGCCGGTTGGACGATGTTAGCGGTATTTCCGCTATCCCGCCGATCGGTACCGAAGCGCTGCATTGCCGCAAGTGACATGAGGGCCATAGCAGACATTTGATGTCACCGGCGCTAAATGGAGACTGCCTGCGGAACTACACTGGACATTCGTGTTTGCGCTCACCGTTTTCGGAGGAGTTGCTTTGCCGCGCGCGCTGCACTTTCAGCGTAACTTCGATCACCGTGAATAAGGATCAGCGCCATCGCACCTTCCAAAAGTATCGCGACTTCTCGCGCACGGTCACGTGGCGAGGCAACCTTGGCGTTGCTAAACATCTCGGCGTACCAGTCCTCGACCGCTGACTTATGGCGATGCGCAACGGCACGCGCGGGATGACCCGGCAGGTCGGCAAGCTCCATAACGACGCGCGTAAATCCGGCTCCCGTCCAGCCGGGCTTCGCGGACCATTTGGCCAACTCAGCGAACAAAACTGTGACGATTTCTTCCGCGTTGTCCGAATAACGATCCTCATATTTTCGGATACGGGCCAAAGCTTGGTCGAGATGAAGATCGAGCACTGACGCTAACAGCTCATCCTTGCTCTTGAAGTGATAATAGAGTGTGCGCTTGGTAACGCCGGCGAATGCAGCGATTTCGTCGACGCCTACCCTGCTGAACCCCTTTCGATAAAACAATTCGTAGGCGGCATCGAGAATGCGGCGTCTGGTCCGTCCTGCGGGTCTGGGCATAAGCCATGATATCCCGGGCAAATGTATACTGACTAGTGCGTTTACAAACGATGTCTTCCGCTCTCCGCTAACGGCGCGACGCTGCGTTTGACCGGGAGACATGGAAATGCATGACATTGTCCGCACCGGTACGAATTCGCCCGCCGTTCAAGCTGCGGTAGCGGAATTGACGCAGATATTCGGCAGTCGCCTTGTCACGTCTCGCGCTATTCGCGAACAACATGCCAACACGACGACCTGGATCGTGGCCGAACCGCCGGATGCGGTCGTCTTTCCGCTGTCGAATGACGAGGTTCAGCAGACCGTACGCATCTGCGCACAAAATAGGGTGCCGATCATTCCCTTTGGCACCGGCACGTCGTTCGAAGGCCACGTCAACGCACCCTTTGGCGGAGTTTGCATCGACTTCAAGGATATGAATCGAATGCTCGCGGTTCATGCGGAAGATTTCGACTGCGTCATTGAGCCTGGTATTACCCGCAAAAGGCTGAATGAACACCTGCGCGACCAGGGATTGTTTTTTCCTGTCGACCCGGGAGCCGATGCTTCGCTCGGCGGCATGGCTTCAACACGTGCCTCCGGAACAACCGCGGTCCGATACGGCACGATGAAGGACAATGTGCTTGCGCTAAAGGTCGTGTTGCCCAACGGCGAAATCATGTCGACATCGCGACGCGCGCGCAAATCATCGGCCGGTTACGATCTGACCCGGCTGATTGTAGGAGCGGAAGGCACGCTTGGCGTCATCGTCGAATTGACCCTCAAGCTGCACGGAATTCCAGAAGCCGTCGCTTCTGGTGTCTGCCAGTTCCCCTCGATTAAGGCCGCGTGCGATGCCGCGATTGCGGCAATTCAGGCCGGCATTCCCATGGCACGGATCGAGCTGCTCGACGAGGTGCAGGTGCGAGCGTGCAACGCATACTCTAATCTGAGCCTAGCCGAAGCCTCAATGTTATTCCTTGAATTTCATGGAACTGACGCCAGTGTGGCGGAGCAATCGGAACGGTTCGGTGAAATCGCGCGCGAACATGGCTCCCTCGCGTTCGAATGGGCAACAAAATCGGAGGATCGTGCCCGCTTGTGGCAAGCCCGCCACGACGTCTTTTGGGCGATGCAATCATTCCGCAAGGGCGCGCGCCTAGTCGTGACGGACGTCTGCGTGCCGATTTCACGGCTTGCCGAATGCGTCACCGAGACAAAACGCGATATTGAGGAAAGCGGCTTGATTGCGCCGATCGTAGGCCACGCCGGCGATGGCAACTTTCATGCCGGCGTCGCCGTGATGATGGATGACGCCGAAGAGGTTGCCCGTGCGCACGCCTTCATCGAGCGGCTTGCCGAACGTTCGCTCGCTATGGAGGGGACCTGCACCGGCGAACATGGAATTGGCCAAGGCAAGAAACAATTCCTTGAGCCTGAGCATGGCGCCGCCGCTGTAGACGCCATGCGCGCGATCAAAAGCGCACTCGATCCAGGAAACATCATGAATCCCGGAAAGATCTTCTAACCAAGCGTGAGATTCAGTCTTGTTTGCTTGTTCGATGCTTCGCTGCCGATGACCTGCGTTTCCGGCACGGTGGTGGGATTTTATCGTTTGCTAGGGAGGCAATGATGGTCTGGTCGCAAGTCTACGATCCACTGAACAACGCATGGATTTCGACCGCTGTGGCGGCGCTCCCGGTCATTGTCCTCCTCGGTGCGCTGGGCATCTTCCGGGTCAAGGCGCATGTTGCGGCGCTGCTCGGGCTCGCGGTTTCATTGGCCTCGGCGATACTTATCTTCGGCATGCCCGCCTCAATGGCGGCCAAGACGGCGCTGCTCGGCGCGGCATTTGGCCTGCTGCCGATCGGCTGGATCATCCTCAACATCATTTTCCTCTACCGGCTGACCGAGCGCCTGGGTCTGTTCAAGGTTCTCCAGGACAGCATCAGCGGAATCACCGATGACCGGCGGCTCCAACTGTTGTTGATTGCCTTCTGCTTCGGGGCCTTTTTCGAAGGCGCCGCGGGGTTCGGCACGCCGGTGGCCGTGACCGGCGCGATCCTCATTGGGCTGGGCTTTGCGCCGCTTGCCGCCTCGGGGTTGTCGCTCATCGCCAACACCGCCCCTGTGGCCTACGGCGCGCTTGGCTCGCCGGTGCTCGCGCTCGCCGCGGTGACCGGGCTGCCGCTGCTCGACCTCAGCGCGATGATCGGCCGGCAATTGCCGGTATTCTCAATGATCGTGCCGTTCTGGCTTATAGTGGCGTTCGCGGGCTGGCGCGGCACGCTGCAAATATGGCCCGCCATCCTCGTCGCCGGCGTCAGCTTTGCGATTCCGCAATTTCTCGTCTCCAACTTCCACGGGCCGTGGCTCGTGGACGTCGTCGCATCGCTGGTCTCGATGGCTTCGCTCACGCTGTTCCTTAAGTGCTGGCAGCCGGTGACGATCTGGACCACGCTCGATCGTCATGCTGTCGCGGCGCACAGCGCCGGCGCAGCGGCGACCCGCGAAGCGACCGCCGTGCCCGCAAAGCCAAACCACCCGCCGGCTCAGGTGCGGCGCGCTTGGCTGCCTTGGATCATCCTGAGCGTGATCGTTTTTGTGTGGGGGCTGCCGGCCGTTAAGGCATTCCTTGATGGGATCTCGATCTTCCGGTTTCCCATCGATGGCTTGAACAACATGATTCAGCGCGTTCCGCCGGTCGTGGCCAAGCCGCATGCGGAAGCGGCGGTTTATATCTTCAATTGGCTGTCGATGACCGGTACCGGCATTCTCATCTCGGCCTTGATTGCCGGGAAGCTGATCGGCGCCTCGTTCAGGACGATGGTCGAGGTCTATTGGGAGACTTTGATCCGTGTTCGCTACTCCCTTCTCACCATCGCGGCGATGCTGGCGCTCGGCTACACGACCCGCTACTCCGGGCTCGACGCGACGCTTGGCCTCGCCTTCGCGCATACCGGGATCCTCTACCCCTTCTTCGGTACGCTGCTCGGCTGGATCGGCGTCGCCCTGACCGGCTCCGACACCGCCTCAAACGTGTTGTTCGGCAGCTTACAGCGGATTTCGTCCGAGCAGCTCGGCCTGAACCCCATCCTGATGGGAGCCGCCAACAGTTCCGGCGGGGTAATGGGCAAAATGATAGACGCGCAGAGCATTGTCGTTGCGGCGACGGCGACCAACTTTCACGGACAAGAGGGGGTCATCCTGCGATACGTCTTCTTCCACTCGATTGCCCTCGCCTGCCTGGTCGGCGTGCTTGTCACACTTCAGGCCTACGTCTGGCCGTTCGTCGGCATGGTGGTCAGTCATTAAGCGAACGCCAGAAAACGTCCCGCTGTAGCGACCCGGCGTCGCGGCAGGATGAGAGTTCCCAGCAGACGCTGGCTGCGGCAGCTCGGGAGGAAGCATGCGCCTGAAGCATTGTTATAATTTCCATGATTTTCGAGAATTAGCACGACGGCGTCTGCCGGGCCCGATATTCAACTATATCGACGGCGCTGCGGATGACGAAACGACCTATCGAAGAAACACCCGCGCATTCGAGGAATGCGACCTTGTGCCCAACGTTCTTGCCGGCGTTGAGCACGTCGACTTATCGGTGACCGTCCTAAGTCATAAATTGGCAATGCCGTTTTATTGTTCGCCGACGGCGTTGCAGCGGCTGTTCCACCACCAGGGCGAACTCGCTGTGGCTCATGCCGTCGAAAAATTCGGGGCGATGTTCGGTGTGTCATCGCTGGGCACGGTCAGCCTGGAGGCGATCGCATCGAAATTTTCGTTCCCGCAGGTCTACCAATTCTATTTCCACAAGGATCGCGGACTAAACAAAGCCATGCTGGAGCGCGCCAAGATTGCCGGCATCCGCATCATGATGCTGACAGTGGATTCGATCACTGGCGGCAATCGTGAGCGTGACCTTCGCACCGGATTCTCCATTCCATTGCGGTTGACATTGCAAGGTATGCTTCAATTCGCGATTAAGCCGAAATGGGCGATCGACTACCTCACGCACGAAAAGTTTCGGCTGCCGCAGTTGGAAAATCATATCGACATGGGCGGAGGCACGACTTCCATAGGCGATTACTTCACCAATATGCTCGACCAATCGATGAACTGGCGAGACGTCGCGGAAATGGTCCAACAGTGGGACGGCATATTTTGTCTTAAAGGCGTTATGAGCGTCGAAGATGCCAGGAGGGCCGTTGATATCGGTTGTTCAGGTATTGTCGTTTCAAATCATGGTGGGCGCCAACTGGACGGCTCGCGCAGTTCATTCGATCAGCTCGCGGAAATTGTCGACGCCGTCGGCGATAGAATCGACGTCCTTTTCGATGGGGGAGTGCAACGCGGAACTCATGTGCTGAAAGCGATCTCGTTGGGCGCCAAAGCGGTGGGTATGGGCCGTTTCTATCTGTTCCCCCTCGCCGCCGCCGGCCAACCCGGCGTCGAGCGTGCCCTCGGGCTCATGCGCACGGAGATCGAGCGCGACATGAAGCTGATGGGCTGCACTTCCATCAAGCAACTGTCGCGGTCCAATCTCAGATTCCGCAATTAGATTTCTTGCCCGTCCTGCCATGCAGCCACGCCCCTAAGACAATGTCCGTGTTGTGTCAGGAACGACGCATTTATGCGCGTTACCCGTGCTGCGTTGCAGCGAAGGCTCCCAGCAATCGGTCGAAATGGGTCATTCGCGACCGGGGCCATGCAGGCGGAACGTCTGCGTTTGCCAATAGCGGACATCGCAGCGGTCGGTGACGGCACGCTGATGGCATACGCCGCGATTTCTGCGGCATCCTTTTCCCACCCGATTTCCCACCGAACTCCTCAATACAGGGTGGGAAATGGCGGAATTGGATGGTTGGCGACTTGTCAGAAACCCTTGAATTTCGGGACGAAACGGAACTGCAAGAGACAGGACAAGATGGGTCGCAACGGTTTAGGAAACCGCTGCTCTATCCGGCTGAGCTACGGGACCGTTATTTGATTTCAACGGGGCCTGACCAGGTTGGGGGAGGGTCTTTCCTGGAGCCAGCAGCGCAGCCGTATAATAGATGCTACATTTCATGGAGAATGGAGCCATGCTGCGGGCGCCTCCCTTCACTAGCGAACAGACCTTGTTTTGGCACGGGGTCTATCTTGCTGCCGTGGCGCTCGTGCTCTTTCTCGCGCCGGCGCTCCTGCGGTTCTTCCTTCCGTTCCCTGCGGAACTTGATTGGTGGAACCGCGTGTTGGCCCTTCCACTATTCAACTTGGGTATCTTGTGCGCTGGTGGTGCCCTGACCAGATCACGAACGCTTATCAAACTCTCCGTCGCGATGCGGCTATGGGTGATGGCGGCATTGACGGCGTTGGTCGTTGTACGGCTTGTGCCGGTGATCGCTCTTGTTGTCGGCGTGATCGACTTGGCTTCCGCGGTGCTCACGACTTGGGCGCTCGCGGCTGAGACGCAGCGTCCGCAGAGTGAGGCTCGCGGGTTTGATAGGTGATTTCGGCGTTGTCCCCAATATCGGCGGCGCGGCGTCGTTCCCCATTTGTCATCGATGCAGCGTCGATGATTTCAGGGGGCGCACTTCACGAACGGGCACAATTTTCCGCCCGTTGCTTCCCCCCATGCTTCCCCGAAGATCGGCTGAAGGCGACCCGACCGCCGTTGGCGCCTATCTGCCCGTAATTTATGGAGTTTTGGAGCGGGCGATGGGATTCGAACCCACGACCCCAACCTTGGCAAGGTTGTGCTCTACCTCCCGGCCCGGCCCGGCTGCGTCGGCGTTCGAAGGCAAGACAGGTCGCGGGCAGCGTTGACCCCCAGACCTGCGCAGCTTGTGAGACAAATTTGTTCGCTATATGTTCTCAACCGCGCTGTCGAATCGATCCTTCGAAACGAGGAGCCGGTTATGGCCGACCAGATCGTCATCACGGAGAAATCCAGCCAAGCCAAAGACGTCCGTGCCGCCGTCGGTTCTCGTTACGGAGACATCCTCGCGGCCGAGGGCCATTTGCTCGACCTGCTCGAGCCGGAGGATGTTGTGCCCGCCTGGAAGCGCTGGTCGCCGATCCTGCTGCGACCCGAAGGTCTTTACGGCACTCGCCCGGCAGAAGGCGGCAACAAAGCCGCCAAGCTCAGAGCTATTCGCGAGGCATTACGTACCGCCAAGCGGGTTTGGCTCGCCACTGACTGTGACCGCGAAGGTCAGCTTATCGGCCAGGAAATTCTTGAGCATTATGAGTACCACGGTCAGGTGATGCGGGTGCTGTTCACCGCGCAGGACTCGCAGACCATCCGCGATGCATTCAGTCGGGCAAAACCAAATGCTGAATATGCCCGGCTTTACGCCGCTGCCGTCGCACGCAGGCAGGCCGACCAGATCTACAACCTGTCACTTACGCGCACCGCGACTGTCGTCCTGGGTCAAGGTGCACGACGAGTCATTGGCGTTGGCCGGGTGAAGACGCCGACCTTGGCCATTGTGTGCAAGCGCGAATTGGAAATCCGGAACTTCGTACCACTCGCCTATTTTGAAATTGTCGCCACTGCAAGAATTGCAGGCGGCCAGTTCCAGATGCGGCACGCACCGCAGGATCGGATTGTCCGGCGTGAGATTGCTCAGGACGTAGTCAATGCGGCTGAAGGCTTCGAGGGTGCGCTTACCGTGCGTGTCGAGGATAAGCGGCAGGGACCACCCAAGCTGCACGATCTGCCGTCGCTGCAGAAACTATGCGGTTCGCGATTCGGCTGGCCGGCCAGCAAGACGCTCGAGGTGGCGCAAGAGCTCTATGATGGCCAGGGCAAGAAGATCATCACCTATCCGCGCGCCGAGGTGCGCTACCTTCCGCAGAGCCTGATATCGGACGTGCCGCGGATCGTGGCCGGGCTGAAGGTGGGACAGTCGTTCAGCGCAATCCCCGTACCCGAGCCGCCGGTCATCCGCAAAGGTGCGAGCGGCACTTTCTGCGACAAGGGGCTGGAGGGTGCGAGCCATCACGCCATCATTCCCAACGTCAACACGATCGAAAAATTGAGAGAGGTGTGGCCTCGCCTGTCGTCCGATGAGAAAAAACTGTTCGACGTCATCGCGCGGGCCTATCTGGCCGTCCTGATGCCCGATTTCCGCTACCGGCAGACCACCGCAACGCTCGACGTGCGTGGCTTCGAATTCCGCGCTGCCGGTCGTCAACCCATCGATCTCGGCTGGCGCGCAGCATTCCCGGAGTGGCAACCCCCCGACGAAAAGGGCGACGAAGCGCAATTGCTGCCGCCGCTCCGCAACGGCGAGACCGCGCAACTGCGGGATCCAAAGATCGAGGACAAGGAGACCCGGCCACCCCCACGCTACAACGAAGGCACTCTGATAGAGGCGATGCAGAATGGCGGTTCGTTGATGATGAGGTTCTACGAGAACGCCTGAAGGAAGCCAAAGGTATCGGTACCCCGGCGACCCGAGCCGAGATCATCGGCGGGCTGAAGAAACAGAATTTTTTGATGACCCAAGGCAAGCACATCGTGCCGACCGAGACCGGCCTGTCGCTCTTCGGCGTTCTCAAACAGGCCGATCCGGCGCTGGTCGATCCGGGCGTGACAGCGCAACTTGAATGTCTGCTCGACGATGTTGTTGTCGGCAAGCAGGAGATGATCGGTGCGATTGACGCAGTGTGCGGTGTCGCTGAGCGCATCATCGGCAAGCTCAAGGACGGCGCCGCCGCCGGCGGGCCTCCGTTGCTACGCGCTGCGGTCGCCGACGGTCCTGGAACGTTTCTGCCGACGCCTGCGATGAAACGTTTTGCCGACAGCATCACCCGGCAGAAGGGTATCAAGCCTCCGCCCGGCTACAAGACGTCGATCTCGATCTGTCGCAAATTTCTCAACGAACACACGCCCAAGAAAGCCGAGGGTGAAACGCTGGGGCAAGTCGATCCCAAACCGCCAAGTCCGGCACAGTTGTTGTACGCCAAGAAGATCGCGCAGGGGAAAGGCGTCGTCATTCCCGAGGAGGCCAGGGCCAACTCGGCTGCCATGTCCGTATGGATAGGCTCAAACCGAAGCGCGAAGCGCCGCAAGCGCGGTCGCAAAACCGTCTTCAAGCCAGCGGGATCAGTTGCGCCTCAATCGACGGCGCCGAAGAAGAGATCTCGAAAACGCAAAACTGACGCTGCCGCCGCAACTTGGCGAACCGCCCAGGCGAATTCCGGAATTGGGACGCCACTGCGGATTCCTTATGGCAACAAGGACGTGGCGATGAAGCTTGGCGCCCGGTATGGCGCGGGGGGATGGTATGCACCTCCCGGTGTTGATCTTTCTGCTTTCAGCGAGCGGGGGTGGCTATAATCCGGCGGATGATGCCCGACGCCATTCGCTGGTACGACCAAAATGTTTCCGATGTGTCGCGTCGCTACGAATCCGTAGCGGCCGAGAGCGTCCACGGCTGGCTGGTCGACCTGCTTCCAAACGCACCGGCGCTGGTTCTGGATGTCGGCGCGGGCACCGGTCGCGATGCGGCTTGGCTTGCCTCGCGTGGGTTGGAAGTGGTCGCCGTCGAGCCGTCCGGCGCCATGCGCGCCGAAGCGCAACGGCTTCATCCTTCACCTTCGATCCGATGGATATCGGATTCTCTGCCAGGTCTCGACAAGGTCCTCCGTCTCGGTCTGTCTTTCGAACTGATATTGCTAAGTGCGGTCTGGATGCATGTTCCAGCTGCCGATCGCACACGCGCCTTCCGCAAGCTGGTTACCCTCCTTAAGCCAGGCGGCTGCATCGCAATTACCCTGCGTCACGGACCTGCGGAGCCCGAGCGCGGCATTTACGCTGTCACTCAGGCCGAAATTGAAAGTCTTGCGCGGGCACACGGAGCTTTTGTCGAGAAAGCAACTGAGAGCAAGGATGAGCTTGGGCGCGGCGCGATCAACTGGACACAGCTTGCGGTTCGTCTTCCAGATGATGGCAGCGGTGCGCTTCCGTTACTTCGTCCAGAACGCAAGGAGCCAAACGATACAATCCCGTAAACACCAAGCGGTCAATGCTATTGAAGGCCACTCGCTTCGGCGCTTTGCGACTGAGCACATTGAGCTGGTGTCGAAGAACCAGGATTTCCGCCTCAAGCCGTGCTCTCGACCGGAACAGCTCGGTCAGCGCGCATGCCAGCAACCTGAGAAAATCTATCATCGGGAACGAACATCACCCGATTCGCGGCTCCTCGCTAGCCGGATGAGGTTTCCGGTAGGAACAAGCCTAACTTGTCATCGCCGCCGACGATCATTAGCTGTTTTCTGCCGACCGGAGCGGATTAAGCGGTGAACACCTCCTTTTTCAGCGAAATGCTGCAGAGCATCGCCGACCGCAGCCGCGCGTTGATCATGCGCGAGCGCCGCGAGCCGGCGCGCGAGCGCTCGGCCGGTCTTGTCGAACTCTGCGAGGCGCTGCTGTCGGGCCGCGGCGAGGCCTCCGGCCTCGCGCTTGCCGACGAAATCCTTACGGACTATGCGGCGCTGACGATCGGACCGCGCATCGCGTTCTTCGAGGCGCTGGCGACCACCTTCGGCCACGATCGCGCCGGAATCGACGCGGCGATCGCGGCCTGGCGCCAGTCGCCGACCGAGGACAACGCGGCCGAGCTTCATGAAGCCGCCGAGCCGCGACGGCTGGAACTGATCCGCCGGCTGAATCTCGCGCCCGGCGGCACAGCCGCGCTCGTGCGCATGCGCGAGCAACTCCTCGACGCCATGGATCGCCGCGACGATCTCGGCGTCATCGATAACGACTTCGTCCACCTGTTTTCGGCCTGGTTCAACCGCGGGTTCCTGGTGCTGCGCCGGATCGACTGGTCGTCGCCGGCCGCGATCCTGGAAAAGATCATCCGCTACGCGATCCGAAAAATCGACAATTTCTGCATTCGCGCTTGATTATCCGACACGTCCGGTACGCCCCGACCGCGTCCATGTGGCTTTAAGCGGCCTCGGCGGCCGCATTTTGCCCAACAATGCGGCCGAACGCCAACAGTTCGGCGATGTTGCCGCCGCCCGAGGGGTAGCGTTGCCCGTATATGGAGCCGAGCTCCCCACATTTGTAAAGGCGCGGGATCGGCTTTCCGAACGCGTCGAGGACACGGCCCTTTACGTCGAATTTGGGTCCGCCTTGCGTGTTTGGACCTACCGGCCATATCTCGGTCGCATAGAACGGCGGTCTCTCGATCGGCGCAAGCACCGCTGCCTTGCGACCGAACTCCGGGTCGAGGCCTTGCTTGGCGTACCGGTTGAACGTCTCGACCGAGCTTATTAATACCGCAGGATCGATTTTAACGTTGCTCGGATAATCCACAATCTCATTAGGTCCTTGCCGGCTGCGGATCGCCTGTGCGAGTTCGCCGACAGTATCCGCCTTCATGATCCAGCCCTTTTCGATCTCTTTGCTCTGATCGTTGCTCCAAAAATATTTGTACTTAGCCGGCGCAGCAAACATCAGGCCGCCGGGCATCAGCCGGCTCACGGAGAGAGGCGCTCCCATCGTACGAACCGCCTCATCAAATACCACATAAGACGGAATGCGCGGATACACGCCCTTGTTCGGATCGAAAAAGATGAAATAAGCGTAGGACGAATGGCCGTTGTAGCTCTCGTCGAAGAAGCGCCTCCCGTACTGGTCGACGATCATATAACTCGCCTTCCGCAGAGGCCCCAAGGAGGTCGCGAAATTGAATGCGACAGGGAAATTCTTATACGCCATTCCGTAATGTTGCGAGGACCAGTTCATGTGCCAGAGGTCGGCGCCGACTGCCATTGCCATAAGAAGACCATCGCCGGTATTGTTCTCCGGTCCGTAGAAGTACCGCGGATTTCCGTAGAACGAATTTAGCTTCATCTGCTCGTTGTACTCATAACCGCCCGAAGCCAGGACGGTAGCGAGGCGGCCTCTGAAGCTGACCTCCTTGCCGTCGCGGAGCGCAATGACTCCCAGTACTTCTCCGTTTCTTCCTTGAACAAGCCTCCTGCCGGGCGTGGAATACTCGACGCGCACTTTGTTGCGGGCGCGGACGCATTTGTCCAAAATTTCGAATATCTTGGCCCCCGGTCCCGATGTGAGAACCCAAAGGCTAATTGCTTCAGCGCCGGGTAAGTCTGGGAATTCCGCTCCAGCAATTTTGAAAATTTCCGATGGCTCGCCGACGCTGTCGGCGAGTTTCTTCAGGTAATCCCTATTGGTCGAAGTCTGTTCCGCCCATACGCGGCACATCGCGTCGTCAACCGTGTCGCCGATGCAGGCCTTGACGTATTGAAACGCTTTCTCCGGATCGGTGGGACTGATGAAAACGCCCCCGGCCACGTTGGTGTTGCAGAAGTGAGCATCGGCGGGATTCTTTTCCAGTACGATCACGGTGGCCCCGGCATCAGCGCTCTCGATCGCCGTTACCGCCCCGGCCCCGCCGTAGCCGACAACAATGACGTCGGCTTCCTCGTCCCATTTACTTGGCGGAGCCGCTACGGCTTGCGAGACGCTCAGGCCCTCCAGAGAGACCGCGCCAGCACTTACAGCGGCACCCTTCGTGAATTCCCGGCGGCCGGAAATGACCTCGTCCGATGCTTTTTCCGACATTTCGGGATTCCCTTGGCAGCGGTTCCGGAATCCGCCCGGACCACATTTGTCCGACGCGAATGCGTCTGGCGTGCTGCTTTGGTTGGTCAACAAACCTATGATTCGTTGCAGGGGATTACGTTGATCCAGATCAAGGAAGTCCTGCGGAATTAGCGGGCCGTTGAAGGGAGGCTTTTGCCGGCTTCGTCGTGTTCGGGTGGGTCGTGGAGGCACAGGAGGCCACTATACGATTGCCCTTTAACCGCCGCGCCAGCGGCTTCTCACTCAGTCGGGTGATGCTCTAGGAGACGGGTCTAATTCCGAGGTGCCGATCTAGTTCGCTGACGAGAAGGCAACATCGACCCATGACGGATGGCTTGCATGGGAAGAACTTCGCGCAGTCGAAGACCTTGTGCACGTGGAGAAGTTCTTTGCGCGGAACCTGGGAGGTCTCACCCGTGCCCGGACTTGTTCCGGGCCGGCTCGGGGAAGGCAATAGCCGCACGCCGAGCATGGAGGCGGATGAGAAGTCGGATGAGGTCGTAGTACTGAGGAAGCGACCGAACAAAGGAAGGCAACTTCCTGCGGAGGTCGTGGAGGGAAGGGCCTCACCCAAGGGAAACAGCCGACAGGCGGCCGTGGTTCGGACCCTGAGCCGAAGTTACCACGTCGATCCGAATGCTGGCTGTGCGTCGAGCGCCGAGCGCATCAAACCCGCTCCTCGCCAAACGTTTGACCCGAGGGAGGAGCCCGGTGCGTTAGCAGCGCACGCCGGGATCTGGTGCAGCGAAGCTAGCTGCCATTCCAGCGGGTGAGAGTCCCGCCGACGTAGGAGTCCAGTCGATGTCGTAGTTATACCCAGCAACAGGAAGGGCGACCGACCTG
>Ga0208034_1001547_pt1 | contig 13710 bp, 9 predicted proteins | sample June2015DPH_8_10_FD_184699 | JGI IMG/M metagenome (GOLD analysis project Ga0208034, IMG submission 184699) | Peatland microbial communities from SPRUCE experiment site at the Marcell Experimental Forest, Minnesota, USA - June2015DPH_8_100... | ecosystem: Environmental > Terrestrial > Soil >...
GATTCACCTCCGCAATCAGGGCGACACAACGGCCACCCACGTCTCCGGCCGGCTCGCGACCGCCACATCGGGCGTGGCCGTGTTGCAAAATCTCTCGACGTATTCGGACATTCCGCAAGGCGGGTCACGCGCCAACGACATCGTGTTCCAGATTCAGACCGGGACCGATTTTGTGGAAGGCACCCCCATTGACCTGGCATTCGTCATCACCTCGGACCAAAGCGCCGGCACCAATTATCTACGGTTGTTCACCGGCGTGCCCGGCGCGGAAATCCTGTTCGACAACTACAGCGCGATGGCCGATCCCGCCACGGATTCCTCCGTCACCAAGGATTTAACGCCCATGGACCTTGGCAACTTGGAACCGTTGTGGATGGCGGATGACGCGAGTTGTCTGCTCAAAGCGGGAACCGGGAAATATGTTTTGTGGAAACCGGACGGCACCGCTTATCCGATTGTAACCAACAATTTCCTGGCCCATCGACTGACACGGAGCGGCGTGGTGGTGGGGACGATAACGGTGACGAACAGGCTGGATGAATGGACCAACAAAATCACCGGTTCGGTGGGGGCATGGTGGTTTTTCCTGCTAAACAAAGCCGTTCCGTTGACGCTGAATGAATATCGCTGGCCGAAGGACGCCGCGCCCCTGTCGCCCGCCGGCAAGGCTTATTCATTGACCAACTTGATAAACGGTCAGCCCCAATTTCTCACGAACGTGACCATCTATCCGACGTTGCAGGACGTATGGGACATGAACAGCAACGGTGTGGCGGTCGGTTCGGTTTCCGTGCAGGAGCCATTCAGTTGGCAGCAGATATTGTTCGGGGCGGATGGAACGATGAACTGGTTCAAACCGTCCGAACGCGGACTGGATGCCGGTCCGGGAATCAACTCAGTGACGGAGTTGAGATATTATGCACTGCTTTCCACGGCGGCGCGATTCAACAACATCAATAACTGGCGCTGGCTGGGGCCGCTGAGTTGGGGCAACAGCACGGCCATCGCGCTGTTGGTGAATGATGCCGGGATGATTGCCGGATACGGCGGAGTTTATACCGGCGACTCAACCTTGGATGCGCTCCGGCCCACCCACGCCTTCCGCGCGCCTGCATCCGGCGAATTCGATGGGTCTGCCGTCATCCTGACAAATGATCTGGGCGTGCTGCCCGGCGGCTTGCACAGTTTTCCGCGCGCGATGAACCAGGCAGGCGAACTCGTCGGCTACTCGGATTTTGATGTGATGAACACAGGAGGACTCACGTACGACCCGCTCAATTCACACGCGGTGTTCTGGGGGCTGACCAACCAGACACCGGAGTATTTGACCAACCTGCCGCCAAGCACTCAAGCGCCGTACAGTTACGGCGATGCTTTCGCCATCAATGACAGCAACCAAATCGTGGGAGCTTCCATGACCGTTGATGACCGGCTTGTCGCAGTGATGTGGCAGCTCAATCACAACACGAACAGTGCACCGTTCTGGGAGATTACAGATCTCAACAACCGGCTCACGGATACGAACTGGCAGGTCTTCAGGGCCGTAGGCATCAACAACGACAGCCTGATTCTAGCCCACGCCGTCAACGCGGCAGGAGAAAAACACGCCGTGCTGCTGATTCCGGGAGCAATGACAACAGACGTAAATCGCGATGGACAAATCAATTTCGACAACAGCGATGCCACCGCACCAGGCAATCCTTACCACTTTTGGATCAACGACGACCAAGACAACGGGGATGTGGCGAGTGAGGGCAGCAATATTCCCGGAATAACTCCGGGTGCTGGCCATCCAAACTATAATGACGACCGTGTTAACGGTAGTTGTGATCTAATTGATTTCTTCCCCGTCGCGCTCTGTCTCAGCAATACTCTGCAACTATTGCCGCCGTCAAGCGGCTATGAATACCACCTTTCGCAGGCGAATGGCGCAGTCAACTTTGTTTATACCGACCTGACACGAACCAATGCTTTCGACTACCTGACCAATATGGATAGCACCGGATACGGTTCCAGTTTCAACAAAAAGGCAAACGAGGCAGATGTCGTACCCATACCTGCCCAAGGAGGCTGGAAATTGAGCGCAGATTTCCTGAATCGGATTCTGGCGGATGGGAATAAAGGCGTAATACTTGTGGAAGCGGTCGGGGTTACGAAGCAGCCTTTAATGCTGGAAATCTGGTTTAAGGGGCAAAAGTTGGCAGGAATTCCGCTCTACTTGGACATCGGTCAGATAGAATTTATGTATCGTCACTTGGATTTACGCGATGGTCCAGATGCCCCTCCGGCTTCACCAAAGCCAAATGGTCTCGTTGGCCAGACAAGGTCTGGGGATTGGGCCAGAACCTCTCAAATGGACGAGTGCCCGGCGTTTCCGGATTCTTTGAGCAATGACAAGTGGCTTGTCTTCGTCCACGGTTACAACGTGTCAGGACAAGAAGCACGTGGGTGGGAATCGGAAATGTTCAAACGGTTTTACTGGAGCCATAACAAAGCACGGTTTGTGGGCGTTGCATGGTTCGGTGATCCCTACGGCGGGGATGACGACAAGCTTGCTGATTATCATTGGGCGGTGATGAATGCCTTTGCCACCGCGCCGAAGTTCGCAGAAAAGATCGGCGCATTAGCCGGATCGAAAACCATTGTCGCTCACAGTCTGGGTTGTGGCGTGGTGGCCAGTGCGATTAGCGACTACGGCTTGAGCGTGGATCATTTCTGCATGGTGGATGCTGCGCTCGCGATGGAAGCGTTCAAGGGCGATATGCCTCCCGATCTTCATAATTTGGCGATAACGCCGTGGGTTGATGCTAACGGTTCCATCAATCCAAATTATCCGACCAGCTTGTGGGCTTCGGAATGGCACAGTCTATTCCCTGCAAGTGACCATCGTTCCGGTCTCACTTGGCGCGACCGGTTTGCGAAAGCCGTCCCCGTGGTCCATAATTTTTATTCGAGCACTGAAGAAGTGTTGGCATCCTATGTGGGAACTCCGCCTGACTCGATTCTTTCCATTTTGTGGAATAACCGCGACATGATACAAGGGCGCTATGCTTGGGAGGTCCAAGAAAAAACAAAAGGCCGTAAACTGAGCTTAAATTGGTACATTGGCTTTCACCACCACCTCCGGGCAGGCAGCGACTATGGCGGTTGGGGATTTAACATCTTCGACGGATATCTGACCAGCTATCCAACTTGGTATGTAGCCCTCAATTGTAATTGTTCCCGACGTGTCAAGACGCCAACGGAAATTGGAACAGTCACACAAGATTTACTGGATGGCAGCCGATATAATCCCTTGTTTGACAATGGGTGGGGTGCCTTTAATGCAGATAATGCAGCCGAAATATACGTCAATACCGACACCACTTATTTCACCGGGCCAGCTTGGATTATGGGGCTATACACCACTTCAGGCGGCGACACAATTGCCGCCGACCCGGCCAAACACGCCCAACTGCTGGCTCAAGCGATTCCCGCTCTCACACTGCCGACGGGGGCAAACAGCACTTCGGTTTTTGAAAAACGCAACTACAACATGCCCGCACAATTTGCCGATAAGGCACATTGGCCATCGGCTCGTGGCATTGATCTGCCCAGTGGCGTGCCGAATTGGTTGCACAGCGATATGAATAATGTTGCCTATCCTTATGTTCACAAACTCTTTGAACAGATAACAACCGTTTCTCAAACAAACCCATGAAAATAAAATATTACATCCTTGCAGCTATAGTCCTAGCGGCACTAGTCGTTGTCGGTGCTGATAAGCCTTTCACTCTACCGTTAGCCAAATTGACGGTCCAAGTCGTGGACGAACAACATGTTCCAATTCAAGGCGCACATGTTAATCTAACTTTTATGGATCCTGTTACGCGAAAGGGTGTGCCGATCAGTGGTTTAACTGATGCTTCTGGATTTTTTACCGGAGGAGGTGGCAGCGATTCCAGCATCGGTGGTACTGTGCAAAAAGATGGTTGCTATTCCGCCGGATTCCCGTTCAAGCCTTTTCGTGACGCTAAAGACGGGCGCTGGCAACCGTGGGACCCAACATACGTTTCCGTGCTGCGCAAAATCGAGAAGCCTGTGGCGATGTATGGCAAACGGGCATGGATTGAGATTCCACAAACCAATGTTCCCTGTGGCTACGATTTAGAAGCCGGTGATTGGATAGCACCGTATGGCAAAGGTAAAACATCCGATTTTATCATGACTTTGAAGCGTGAGTATGAGAATCGTAACAAGTTTAACGTGTCGGTTGTCATCAACTTCTCAAATCCGCTTGACGGCATCCAAGAAGTTAAACTTCCCGAAGAATGGAGTTGCTGCGAATTCAAATGGCCTCGCTTGGCACCCGACACAGGCTACGACGTATTCCTCACCACCCGATTAGAAGCCATCCCGGGGAAAGGTTACAAAGGTACGGCATCTGAAAAGCAGGCTTACTTTTTTCGGGTTCGCACCGTGGAGCGGGACGGTAAAATTGTGAGCGCACTCTATGGAAAGATTGGAGGCGGCCTTCAATTAGCACCTTCAAACTCCAAGACGTGCGAACTGTATCTGGCCTATTATTTGAACCCCACGCCGCTGGATCGGAACATAGAATTCGATCTGAAAAAGAATCTGTTTAAGAATCTCAAAGATGAAGAACAGCCACGGGAACCATAGGGCGGATAAATCTTTGATGGCAGAGAACAAACGAGCAGTTTCGCCAAATCGTCACGACAGCGTCATTGACGCGGATAAATCTTCGGCGCACACTCGAAGCTATGCCAGCCGGGTTTGATGCAGCCTGCAAAAACCTTTTACGGGGCCCGCTGCGTGAGGGTGAAACCCTTTTACGCAGCCTCGACCGCCAGATTGACGCTTTGGCCAATGTCCTATACCCGCCTGCGCCGCGGCTTCGGCCGGCAGGCGCCCTCACCCCCGCCGAAATCAAAATCGTGGAGGGAGCCGCCAAATGAAATTCACGGGAAGATTGAAAAGCACCCGCTACTGCTGGAGCAGTTCTATGCCAGTCGCATCCTGAAATGACGATTCCAGAAGCACTTGAAAAGATTAGCAAAGCGCTTGCAGTGCTAACTCACCAAACTGACGCGGAGAACCGCGCTGGGATGTTTTCCAAGAATCGGCTCACAGAGGATCTGCTACTACCAGTTTTTCGTCTGGCTTTGAAAGCCCCGAATTTACGTAATGTTAATCAGAAGGTAGCAAATTATCCCTACATCGACCTAGCTGATGATAAATCTCGCCTCGCAATTCAAGTGACAGTCGAACGTGGAGCAGCAAAAGTAACTGAAACCCTGACCGACTTCGTTTCAAATGGCTATCAAAAGCGATATAGGAAGCTGATTTTCTTCGTTCTGACTGGAACCAAATTGCATTATGCGGCGAAAAGCAAGCGCGAGTGGCAAAAAATCTGTGGCAAAAAGCTACGGTTTGATCCTACGTCTGACATCATCACTACGCTTGATTTGTTTCCGATTATACAGGGCCTGTCGAATGCGGACATTTTTGAAGTGCGTGACATCCTGTTACAGAGCGTTTTTGGGGAGGAGTTTGTTGATGTTGAAAGTTATTTGGTGCGTCAATCCCGTAGACAACTCGACCTTGAAAAGAAATCTGGCAAATATATCCCCGAGGTCTTCGTTGAAACACGTGAAACAAAAAGTCTTGCCCGATGTTTTGCGCATCCAGCTTTGTTCTTCCGCCACACGCTGGATTCGCTAGGCCGCCTAAACATTCCAGGCTGGAACCGACGCTTGGCAAAAGCCGGTCTGCCACCGTTGGTGTTCCCAGATTTGGCTGACCGATACTCAAAGCACTCGTTTGCGGATGTAGTTGCCTCCGCGGCTGAATTGTCCGCGGAACTTACGGAGTTTACAACTGTCGTGACAAAATATCACGGAGTGTCAAGTGAGTCTCCGCCGCCTTTTCCTGTGAGGAAAGACCGCAAGCATTTTTACGAACAGAATATTTACACGTTACAGACAAGTCTTGGATGGGGCCTAAATCACCAAATCAAGGAATTGCTCGACGAATTGTCAGCCGCGCGGGCTCAAATATTCATTCTGACAGGAAAAGCTGGTCAAGGCAAAACGAACCTCGTGTGTGATTTCGTAGAAAACTTTCTTTGGAAGCACAAAGTGCCGTGCGCGTATCTCAGTGGTCGGCGCGTCAGCGCGATGAAAACGACAGACGCTGGGGACGCGATACAACGGTTAATCTTCGAGGGTAAAACAAAATCATTCGCGGATGCTGCCCAGCTTTTATCTGCGCATTCAGACCGTGCCAACAAACCTTTTGTGCTCATCATAGACGGTTTGAATGAACACCACCGCATTAACGAATTTGCTGAGCAGTTGGAGCAGTTCATTGAAGCTGTGATCGAATATCCCAATCTTAAGCTATTCCTAACCTGCCGCTCGGAGTTCTTCCGCTTACGATTTGGCAATCTTCTTAAAGGCAAATTTACAGAGCATACTTTTCTTTTGGAAGCGAATGAACATCGGCTTGAAGAATCATGCCACGACGAAATGCTGGCCGGATATTTTAAGTTTTTCAAGGTCCGAGAGGAATTGCTGTCCGAACACGTCATCAAATCGTTGAAGCGCGACATTCTCCTGTTGCGATTTTTTTGTGAGGCATATGGTGCCCTTGACAAACCCAAGGGCTATCGGCAACCGTGGATTGCCCACATTTATCGCGAACAGATTTTCAAAATATATTTAGAAAGAAAACTTGGCTCTGCTGACGCATTCCTGCAGGACGTCACGGGTAAGACAAATCCCCTAAACTCGAAGGCTGACCTTTGGGCCGTTTTAGGCTGTTGCATGCAACATATGCTCAAAGCATGGCAGTTTGGAAATGTGCCAATCTCAATCATACCGGCCAATTTGCAGGATGCTCTTTATGTATTGTTGGATGAGGAGTTGATTTTGCGACGGGATGCGCCACCAGGGGCCTCTGTGTTCTCGCCATCCCAAGAAACGATCAATTTCACATTTGATGAGTTCCGTGATTTTCTCCTCGCGCAATACCTTATTGATCCAGTCTTTGTGAGTGACCATACCGCTTTCGAAAAATACATTGCGCGGAATGACCCAAAAGATTCACAAATCATTGAAGGTATCAAAAGATTTTTGTTCTATGCTTCACGCCATGAAAAGAATGAGAATTTCCTGAAATATTACCGGGATCAACCCTGGTATAAGGATGTTTATGACTCCGAAGTGTTCAATCTTGACCCCAGCGAATTGAGGTCCGACGACAAACAAATTATCATTGAGGCATTGAAGACAGGTGGCGAACGAGCGAGAGGGTTTGCCCGATCACTTGCCGTGAATTGGGATGCCGGCAGCTTCCCAATCTTCAACCTTGATTTACTTCTTTCGTTTCTCGTCAAAGCCGACGACTCACAGTTCGACAATTTGGTCACGGAGACATTTAAGACAATTCGCAATTTTAACGATGGCACATCGGCCAACGCATTTTGTAAATTTATTCGCGAAAAGGTGCTGCCGACCTTCCGACCTTCCCGTAACAGCACAGCGAACAGCCTTTTCCAATTTCTCATTTTCTTATTGCCAGTAGATGACAATCATTTCATGGATAGCGAAAGCGATAGAACGTTTCGTGTTTTGCTGGAAACCCATCCCGCCTATGCGATTCGTCTGCTGCGGAATGCCTTGAGCTACAAGTCGTCTCGACTTCAACCTTACGTTTGGCGCTTGTTGGCTTCAGGGGTGAAGCATCTGTCACGTAATGACCCACTATTGGCTCAAGCAAATGAGGTAAAGAAGCAACATTTCATGGTGAACCACGTCCTCAATCGCGAGATCGGCAGGTTTATTGATGAATTCAACTCAACTTTTAACACACCGACAAAATGATTTTCACCATTGGTCGCAACCCGTCTTCTTGGGACCACTCATACATTATCTGCCTTAACGGCGTGGTGGATGAGGCAACGCTAATGCACAGGGCAATGGTTAAACCGGCAACCTATGCGGGCGATTTGTTGATGAATTTGCATGATGCAATCTTTCGGCGCTCGCTAGAGTTGAAGCGAGAATATGCAGAATATTACGCGGTTGAATACGCCACGTTCGCCGAATTCATTCGAAAACGTTTCTTGTTGAGGCAGGAAGTTGTAAACAAGCTAAACGCGGAATTTACACGGTGTAGCCACATTATATATTTCCACTCGTGTTATTGTTTTCTTGAAGAAGATTATGGGCGTGCCTTTCTGGAAAAACTTCTCGAACCAAGGAGGAGCAAATGAAAATCAGAGCCGGATTTGTTTCTAACAGTTCATCTACGTCGTTTCTCATCCTTGCTAAGGACGATCTCAACCAAGCTGATTTCTTTGAATTGATGGGTATAAAACCCGATTCGCCAATCGCGGATTTGTTTGTGCAATTTTATGAAGATGTGATTAAGAATTCCAAGAGGATCGACCTTAAAACCGCAGATAAGGATATTCCAGTTAAGACGTTATTTGAGGCTCGGGCAGACCGACTCTCGCAGCACATGATAAAAAAAATCAAGGAGGCACAAAAGCGTGGATTAAAGGCCTATTATGGTGCGCTTGATAGTGAAACCAGTAATATTCAATCGTTTTTCTGCACCGACTCGTTCGAGGTGGAAAACGAAAAGATTTATTTCAATGGATTGGAGTGCATCTGGTAATGAGCAAGGCCGCATTCATCGTCAAGCGGTTCCCTAGCGAGCATTATACCACCGTCTTCAATCCAAATTCGGGTTTCTTCGCACGAGTGGAGGACGATGGACATGACGAGCCATTTTGGGCAGAGCATGGGCCGGAGTTGTTGGACATTGCCATCACCAATTGGTGTGACCGGGGTTGTTCGTTCTGCTATCGAAAATCAGACGAATCCGGTTCGCACATCTCGTTGGAAAACTACGAGGAAATCATCCGCCAAGCACAGGCTATGCACGTTTTTCAAGTCGCACTTGGCGGGGGAAACCCGAACCAGCATCCGCAGTTTGCTGAGATTCTAAGCCTCACTCGTGAAAAATACGGCATCGTGCCGAATTACACGATGAATGGTCGCGGTCTAACGCCGCTAGTTCTCAAGGCGACTGCTAAGTATTGCGGTGCGGTAGCGGTGAGCGCATATCCCCCTTATGATGAGACGACGCAAGCGATTGAACTTCTGCGGGCAAGTGGGGTCGTTACCAACATTCACTTTATCCTGACGAGCAAGACAGTGGATACCGCAATTGAATGGCTCAACCACCCACCAGCTTTTCTGGAAAAGGCGAACGCCATTGTTTTCTTGAATTACAAGCCGGTGGGCCGTTTTGCTGATGAAAAGTTGCTGCTCAACAAAAGTCCCCGGGTTGAAGAATTTTTCAAACTGGCCACCAGCGAACGGAGATGTTTTCGCATTGGCTTCGACACTTGCATCATTACCGGGTTGGCGCGATTCGGGAATGCACCAGAGATTTCAATGGAAGGCTGCGACGCGGGTCGGTTTTCGCTTTTTGTCTCTGAAAAGATGGAAGTTTATCCATGCTCTTTCATGGTCGAAGCAGGCTATCAGGGGATTCCACTCAAGGGTTCCTCACTTGGCGATATTTGGAGGAATCATGAAGGCTTCAAGCAGATTCGGGCCGAACACGCTGGCAAAGGCTGTGCTGATTGCACCACACCACGGCAATGTCTTTCCGGATGCCCGCTTTTTCCCAAAATGAATCTCTGTCCAAAGAACTGCTCAGCAGCTTCACCATGCGAACCTTTAGCCGCTGAATTTCGACATGCGAATAAGATTGAACAGCAAATGTCGCACCGGTTGAAATAAAATTGAGCGCATGAAACGGAAAATTTACGCGCCGGTCATGGAATTTGAACGGCTACCAAGTTATTATGAAAAATAAAATCTGGTTATTTCTCTTAATCATTTTGGTGAGTTGCTCCAAAAGGACGACAACTTTTTTGCCTTTCAAGCCCGTTTTAAAAGGGTCGGTCCTAGAATTGTGAAAGGGTCGGTCCTAGAATTGTGACATTTTTTCTCCCCGCGCCGATGACAATTCACGATTTCTGCCAAAAGGGTAGGACAGCCTCTGTCCGTGGTTTGGTGTAGGATACGGTCAGACCATGTGTGCCCGTTATTCCGCTGCGAAGGATTTGGCCGAATTTGCCAGGTTCTTTAATTTTGTCTGCCGCGTCGCCTTCTTCGCCCCGCGCTATAACATCGCACCGCGCCAGCAAGCACCCCACCTCCATTTCTACCAGGAACGGCACAGGCGGATGCCAATATAGCTGGCATCGCCTTCCGCTTGAATGTGCCACCCTTTATAGGGCCGGGTAAAAAGGTAGCTGCTGGCGATGCCGATGGCCGCGCCGGCAATCACATCATGGGGATAATGTTCCCGGGCCTCCACCCGACTGTAGGCGACAAAAGACGCCGCCGCGTAAGCCGGGATGCCATATTCCCAACCGTATCGCTTGCGCATGAATTCAGCGGCAGAAAAGGAAATTGAAGCGTGCGCCGAAGGAAATGACCCGCTGCCCCCGTTGGGCCGCCGCTCATTGACCGCGTATTTCAGGGCGTAGGTGGTGCCGAGTGTGAGCGCGGCTGATTCCCCGAATTGCAGCGTGCCTTGATAGTCCTGGTAGCCGAGTGTCAGCCCGCCGGCGGTCGCCGGCAAAACATACTGCAAAATATCGCCTGCAGTCTCGATGTTGTCCGCCGCCCATGCGTCAACCCTCGCCGTGAGACAGAACAGAAGTGTGGCGATGATCCGCAGCGCAAACGCCTTCGTCCTCGGTTTCAAATCCTGCGGTTGCTCATTCATGTTGTTTTTAGCTTTCAGCCTTTCCCGCCGGGCCTTTCTCCTTGCGCATGATGTCAGGCGCGGATTTCACATACACTTTTCCTGATGGCTAATTGTGGGGCGATGCTATGCCCGTGTCCCCGGCACAGCAATGGTTTTTCAGATGGTAGATGATTTACCCGCCGGTCACGGATTACACTGGTTGAAAGTTGAGGGTTGAGAGTTATCTGTGCCCGCTTTTCAGTCGCAAATGATTTGGCCGAATTTGCCAGGTTTTTTAATTTCGTCTGCCGCGTCGCCTTTTTCGCTCCGCGGTTGGCTCCTTCGCGCCCGCTCAGTCGGCCTCACGGCCTTTGCCGAAGCCAAATCCTTTTCGCCACTTCCCAAGTTGCTCAAATCAAGCAGCGCCCCGGCAAGTGAAATGTTATCGCGTCTCAAAACTGGTAAATAACGCCCGGAACGATTCACCAGACTGCATCAAACCGGCGTAGGTATCTGAAGGATTTATTCACCCGCTTGCCGGCGGCCAAGATCACCCAGATCCAAGAGTTCACATCAGCGGCGTGGGCCAAGGCCAACGCGAAGGAGAAAGTAATCGCTCAAGCAGCTTGAACAAATCAGCACCCGCTCAAACTTGGGCTTCCGTTTTCAACTTCTGAGCCGGACCAGTATCATGAGGTCCGTTTGGGCGCAAATGCCCGAATCAACGCCTTGGCCGCCTGGCAGGTTTTCCAGGTAGCGATGTCCAGGCCGCGGTTGCACGCGACGAGCACGGCAAAGTCAATTTCGGGTGCGATGGACACGACGCAGTTCCACATTCCGTTGCTTCCGCTGTGCCAGAGACGGCGGCCAGTGTCACCGGGCCGGGTGCCTTTTGCCCAACTGGCTGTGGTGATCACCCATCCGGCAAAGTAAGTTGCGGCGGGTGCGGCGTCACCAATCACCAGCAAGGTTTTCCCGCGCGTTACCCACCCTTTAAAATAAGTTGTGGCGGGTGCGACCGGGTGCAATTCCGAAAATGTATCCAGCTTGAGCAGCGCGGCCTGGCAATGCGGATTGGCCGGATCTCCGCGCAAATGGAGCCCGATAAATTTTGCCCAATCTGTAATCGTCATGTGTGCCAGGCCGGCTGGGCCATAGAACAACGGGAGTTCCGCGGCAGGGCTGCCCGGGTCAAGCGGTTTGCCAATGACCGAGGAGTGGCCCCAGGGTTGATCTGTTTTACCGGCGGTGCCCGGCGGCCCGAATCCGCCCGTGCTGATGCCCAGTGGCTGGAACAGTCGTTCGCGCATCAGGTCTTCCCACGCACGGCCGGTGAGGTGTTCCAGCACTGCCCCCGCAAGAATGTAGCCGACATTGGAATAGGAGCCTTTGGTGCCCGGAGGGATTTTTGGCGGACGCGAAAGGGCCTGCCTCGCGATTTCCAGGCGTTGCTGCGGCAAGGTTTCCTCGGAAGAACCCAGCCGCGCTCGAAGGGTCCGCATCGACTCGGGGCCGCGGCGCAAGCTGGCGTAGGGTGCGAGGACCAGGTGGGCAAACACCCGAACTTGACCGGCTGGGTCGCGGCGCAAGCCGGAGCGGTGTGCGAGAACCTGCCGCAACGTCACTTTCTCCCACGCCGGGTGCAGGGGCTTCACCGTGTCGGCAAAAAGTTCGCCCAATGTGGTGGTCCAATTCAGCTTGCCTTCCTCGACGAGCATCGCGACGAGCGTCGCGGTCATGGCTTTGGTGCAGGAACCAAGGTGAAATCGATCATCGAGCGTGATGCGCTCTGCGGTCCCTCTCTTTCGAACCCCTGCGACACCATGGGCGATGATGCGCTCGCCCCGCAGAACGACGGCGGCCATGCCGAAACGTTCGCCTCCCCTGCCGAGTATCGATTGCAGGATGGCATCAACATTGACCGGGGCGTTGTCCTCCGTCTCCCCGTCGGATAAACCCGCAGGTCTCAATAGATCGGATTTTGACGCTTCAATCATGTTTTATCGCGGTCGGACCGGACTCGGAACCGGGACTGCATCAACATCTCTTGGATTCCAGCAGGAGAATGTGGTCAATCCACCAGCCCACAAAGTGTTCGAACCGCTGGTTTCGTTTTACCGGCTATCGGGCTGCGAAGCAACAAGACAGTGACTTGGCACCCGATTCCAGACGTGAGCGAATCAACTGGCTCCCGTTCGCTGCACCGTCCCGCCCAGAGTCAGGAATCCAGTCGTGGAGCGGCAAAAAAACTTGATGGCACTGGCAAAAATGATATGATGTTGGTCAATGAAACTGAATGGCCCGCGATAGTCGCGGGTCGTATGTCATAGGGGGAATATCAAATAAGATGAAAAAGTTGGGGAAAGTGCCCTTTCGCGGCGAAAGCAGAATAGAGAGCGAGACTGAGCCAATGAAAACACCCGTTGCATCTTATCGGCCGGCATTGTTTGGTCATCGGTGTTGTGTCGGCATCGCCCTCATGGCCCTCCTGGCCGCACTCAGTGTCCCAGCCGGCGCGCAAACCGTGACCATTGACGGCGCCCAGACCTATCAAGTCATCGACGGCTTCGGCGTCAACGCGAATCACCGGAGCTGGACCAACAACGAATTGCAGCCGGTGCTCGATGCCTTGATTGACCAGGCGGGGATGACGCTGTTCCGGGTGATCTATGACCGGACGGACTGGGAAGCCACCAACGCCAACGGCGATTCCGCCGTAATTACGAATTGGACTTACTTCAACACGGTGTACAGTTCGCCGGACTTCGAGAAAATGTGGGGCATGATCGCCTATCTGGATCAGAGAGGCATGAGCAACGGGGTGATGCTGAATTTTCAAGGCATCGGCCCGTCATGGATGGTTGACAGCAGCACCTACACCCTCACGCCCGGCTACGAAGATGAGTGGGCGGAGATGATTACATCGTTGTT
>Ga0208034_1001553_pt1 | contig 13650 bp, 9 predicted proteins | sample June2015DPH_8_10_FD_184699 | JGI IMG/M metagenome (GOLD analysis project Ga0208034, IMG submission 184699) | Peatland microbial communities from SPRUCE experiment site at the Marcell Experimental Forest, Minnesota, USA - June2015DPH_8_100... | ecosystem: Environmental > Terrestrial > Soil >...
TTCAGCTTGCCTCGCTCATGAAGATGTTGTGCCAGTAGCCGCAGAACCTCAACGAACTTGCCCCCGCGAACCCAATCCTGGAAACGCCGGTGGCAGGTCTGGTACGGCGGATACTTGCTGGGCATCTCGGCCCACTGTGCGCCACTGCCGAGAATCCAAAGTACGCCGTTCAGTACCGCCCGCGTGTCATGCCAGGGACGGCCACGATTGTCCTCACGCCGAACCCGGCGAAGGATCGGATCCACCAATTCCCACTGTTCATCTGTCAGTTCCCAACGGCCTGCCATTCAAGTCCGCGGAGACGCCTTGAGCACATCCAGTTTTGCAGATTCCGCCAACCAAAATGTTTATAAGATGGGTTCTAGTCTTCCGCAGGCAATCAACAACAAGAGATGGAGATAAAAAGCAGCCTTCTTTCTGCCCAAAGCTCCAGATCCATTTGAGCCAATAATCGCGAGGCAGTCTCCGAATGAAACCTCAAAACTCAATTCCCGAATAACGATACAGCTCTCGAAAGCATCTCGGAGAGTTCGAACCGAAAGTAATTGCTCTGTCACAGTCGTTTGTTCCTCATGTGAGATCAGGCGGATCCATCTCCGCAAGGCAGGCTGCGACATTCCCTCCGCTCCCGTCGCACCTTCGAACGTCATCATGGCAACATGGCGTTTATCGGGACGTGTGAGAGGACTTGGCGTTCTTACCTTAGGGGCTAACCAGCTTTGAGTCTATTGGCCCTGAAAACCGAGGGTAGTCCACGCTGCATCGCGCGCAATTCGCAAACCACTAGCAGGAGGGCTTGAAGCATTACCAAGGTCGAAACGACAGCTGCAATCGTACCTTTCACCGCCTCCGTGCCGGACACTAGATTGTATGTTCCGTGCCACACGGCGACGATCAGGATGCTTTCTCCGGAGCGATTGTACAGCCAAGTCAGAACAATGGAGCCGCATGTGAGTCCGATCACGAACCCAATCACCGCGGCGGGGCTAAACCCTTTATATGTGGGGATGACAAAGAAGTACGGTATATGCCAAAGCGCCCAAAACAGGGCAACGGCTAAACTCGCAACAAGCGGGGAGAATCGCTTTTGCAAAGCCGGAATCGCAAAACCTCGCCAACCGGTTTCCTCGCCAAAACCGTCGACCAGCGTCAATAGAGCCCAAACCTCAAAGACGCTAATCGCGGGCAAGCCATTAAATCGATTGAGGCTGCTCAGAACCGGCCAGCGGCCTGTTGAGGCGCGGACAACCATCGCGCCAAGACCAAAAAATAGAAGCGGGCTACCGACAGCCCAGAACCACCACTTCAGGCTGACGCGCCAACGCACCATTCGCTTAGCGAGGTCACGCAGGCCAAGATTTCCCTGGGCGTTAAATGTAACAAGGAGAGCGGCAAGCATGGGACCAAGCAGTGTAGGGAAATGGGTCGGCCATCCCTTGCCGTACTCAATCACAGCCTCGGTAACTAGGAGCCAAAGAGTCCACGGCCAGGATATTGCGTATGCCAACAGCAGGTAGATGATTAGCTGGCGGCCGTCCTTCCTGGACGTAATACTAATCATGGGAATCCTCCGGCTCTGCCGGGGTGGCAGTAGTAGTTTGACATTTGCGAGAGTCCATCCAAGAGACTCCGAGAGGCGAGCCGTCAAGCACACTTCAAAGAGAATCCAGGATGGACGTATATGAGAGCTTAAGCCACTCGAAGTGGGGGTACAAGTACCACGTTGTATCTATCCCGAAATGTCGACGCAAAGTGTTGTATGGGAACCGTAATTGCAAAGAAGCTCCACGATGTGGGCTGTGCACCGCCTTCACTCAACTAGCGGCAGTTCTGTGAAGTACTGGCGTTTGACGGACTCGAGCATCAATACTCATCTACGAAGACGAGCACAACATTACGTTGAAGCTTGAAGTTCCGGGCATCGACGAAAAAGACATCGATGTTCGTATCGAGAACACCACCCTCACCGTCCATGGCGAGCGCAAGATCGAGAAGGAAGAGAAAGAGGAGAACTTCCGTCGCGTCGAGCGGCAGTACGGAGAGTTCACCAGGTCGTTCACGCTGCCCAGTTCCGTGGATCTCGGTCAGGTGAGCGCTCAATACGACAAGGGCGTGCTGAAGATTAACCTTGCCAAGAAGGCCGAAGCCAAGCCCAAACAGATCAAGGTGACTGTTGGCACCGACAAGGTCCTCGAAGCCAAGGTTCTCAGCAAGGTCGCATAGAAACCATCGCCCGATATCGTCAGTGGCGAATGGTCAGCAAGAGAAAAGGGAGGAGGCTTATCACCGCCTCCCATTTGTTTGTCATCCCGAAGCGAGGGGACAGCCCCATTGACGATCCGGCGTTTTCAGACCCTTTCGAGGGTTTGCCTAACCCGCCGCCGGGCATACGTCGCGCTGCTGTAGCGGGACGATGACAAAATAGGGCCGTTCCCTTAGCCAGTTGGTTTAGAGATTATCTCGTCGTGGTCGTCTGTCTTTGTCACCGCGTTCATCGTGCGGCGGCCAGGGATTGTGCGTCTTCCCAATGGCTCTCGAACTCCACTAGGCTAAGATAGTTCAGCGTTGAGTGCATACGTTGTCGCTTATACCATAGCAGCCCAGACGAGCACCGCGTCCTTGGCCTGGCGTATGGATGGAAAGCGCTCGCCGTGCAACCGCTCCACCTTCAGCCACTTGGTCGAGCGCGCTTCCACGTAGGGAGCGGAAAGATCTTTTGCCACCAATCCCTCATATCCGTGGATGGATAAAATGCGGATCGAGGTCATGAACAAGCCCATATGCGCCTGCCGACTATGCGGCCGAGTGAGGTGACCTCTGCCGCATAATTGTACTGAGTGCCGCTGCCGTCAGCATGGCGTGTTCTCTGTGAAGGATTGACTGAATCTAGATGGACAAGAGATTCCCCTGTGGGCTAGAAATTGGCGCACCTTCACCAACAAGTCCAGTCAAACCGGCTCAGCGTGTAGCTTCAAAAAGGAACCACGCGCGCCGTTCGGCCTCGTCGATCCAAACTTCGATAAGGCTCGTGCTGGCATAGTCATTGGCTTTATCAGTCACTTCATGCGCGGCGCGTAAGCTCGTAACCAAAGCTTTGTTATCCGCTTGAAGTTCGAGAAGCATCTCCTTAGGGCCAACGTATTCGTGATCATTATCAGCTAGCCGTTGCAGCCGGGCAATGTGTCCAATTGAGCGGATCGTAGTGCCGCCAATCTTACGCACGCGCTCGGCGATCACGTCGCTCATCTCGAATATCTGGGCAGCCTGCTCATCCAACAACAGGTGATGATCACGGAAGTGTGGACCGCTCATATGCCAGTGAAAATTCTTGGTCTTCAGATAAAGGGCAAAAACATCAGCCAGCAACGCGTTCAGAACGCTGGAAAGATTCTTGACTGTTTCAGGAGTAAAACCGTCGGGAGTGCAAAGTCTAGCAATTCCCAAATCAGAATCGTGAGTGTGTGTAGGCATCGAAGCACCTCTGCCGAGGAGAGGCCGCAGGGCGTCCGGAATGGAGTCGTCCGTGCTTCGTCCCCGTGCTGTCTTGGGACAGTTTCATTTTAGCTCCGTCCGGAGCCATTGAATCAATCGAACAAGTTGCTTTCGCCCCATTCAAAGCGTCGATGTGAGAACCGGCTATCTATGCGGTCCTCTGCCTTATCCCCTAACCACTTCAACGGAACAATGGGCATGGAGAGCAACCGCTTCAGAAACACTTCCCATCAATAAGCGATCAAAGCTGTGCGTGCCATAGCAACCAAGGACAATCAAATCCGCTCCCCACTCCTTTGCGTCGTCCAATATGATTGACCGAGCGTCGCCCTCCGGTATTTTTTTGTCATCTTCTATTTGTAGGCCTGCGGCCGCCAGTATCTTTCGGGCGTCAGAAACGGCTGCTTTTGCCCGTATGCGGCCTTCTTTCCAGGCTAGGTCCAAGAGGTTGGCGGGGTACTCGGAAATTAAGGGGAATCCAATTCCGAGCACCTCTGGATTCGTTAGCTGCGCTACGCTGATGATCCTCACCTGGCTGTCCTTTGGCCAAGGACGATTCGCAACCGAGTACACTGCCTTGGCGGCACCAATGGAGCCATCGGTGGCAACCAGGATCTTCAGCGCATGCGAATGCTGCGGATCCGCAGCGTTGGGCCGTATGATCGCGACCGAACAAGGCGAGGTGCGAAGGACAGTTTGAGCAACTCTTCCGAGAAGAAATCGTGACAGCGCGTTATGACCATGCGAGCCAATCACAATCAGATCGGCGCCCCATTGCTTCGCGTACTCCGGAATCACCAGCTTTGGAAATCCTTGTTGAACTTTCGAAGTAGTTTCATATCCGGACGGAATCAGTTTATCCAGAGCTGACTTGACGAGGGATTCTGCCTGGTGAGTTGCATCTTCGATTAGCGCAGGCAGTCCTTCACAGTGGTTCATATCTACGACGCTCAATACGCAGAATGCTGTACCCGCCGGCCATGGATGCGTCGCCACAATGTTGACTACATCCTGCGAGGAGCGAGAAGAATCAATTGCAAGGAGAACTTTCATCTTGTCCGCCTTGAGACACCTCGGTTCGATTGAACTAGGTATCTCTCGAATCGACATATTTTCTCAAAACCGAAAAATACACGCAGTGATCAAGAGGACTGGCTTCATCGTGTCGCACAAGTCACTTTGCATCGTCAGCTGCCCATGTCTTTCGTGAGGTTTCCACGTCGCTTCCGGCATATCTTCTCTCGTCGTTTCGCTAAGCTCTCGGCCAAGGGAGGGACCGCGCTACCGAACGCTGATGTTTGGCGTTTGGCTAATTACAGCCGAGCAGACAAGTACTTTTGAGACGACACAGTATGGTCTGCCGGGCGACGCGTACCCTCCCGAATGAAGAACAACCCCGAGGTACTGGTCGCACTCCCCGCTTAGGCCGCGATCACGAGTTGGTCGTCGACACTCCAGACGCCCGGGGCAGACCAGGCCGGTCTCTCAGCCTCATTGCGCTCCGCCCAGGAGCTGACGTTGCCTTTTAGAGTCACTTTGTTGCCGCTGATTTCGACATTGATGTGCTCGCCGTCCAGTTCGGCGGCGCGGCTCAGTGCGTTCTCGATCTTCATCTTGACGTCCGATGCCGCCGGCGCGACCACAGTCTTCACCGTGATCAAATTGCTGACCCCTGTGACTCCCATCAGGTTTTGCACCGCGTTCTGGGCGGCCGTCTGTTGATATTTGTAATCGACCTTCCCTTCGAGGGTCACCCAACCTTGGCGTACCTTCACCTTGACGGCGTCTTTGGGAACCCAAACATGCCATTGGAGGGCATTCACCGCTGCCTGTGCGATGTCCTCATCGTCACGCTTATGGAATGAAGGCAGGTCCACCTTCATCTCGTCGGTCACAGCCTTGACCCCGAATACCCGCTCGGCAGCCTCTGTGGCCGTGTATTTTTCGGCATAGCTGCCGACCTTACCGGTAAGAGTGACGATGCCATTTTTCGCAGTCACCCCGATGTTTGCGGCATTGATGCTGGGTTCGAATTCAAGTTCATCCATAACATCCCGTTGCAGTTCTGTATTGTTCTTCATTGAAGCTCCTCCTTCAGGAATTGGGTTGGTGAAACATGCTTATCGCGATTACGGATCGGTGGCACGATCAGCGCCGGAGTCAAACACAAAGAGTTTGAATGAGGTTTCCATTTCTTCACTTATTCCACGCCAACAACCTTGAGACCGCGGGGGCGAAATTTGGAGTCAACACGCGCCGACATCGTCTCCAGCGAATACTCAAGCGTGGCGCCACAATCCAAGCACACTTAACCTCGGCCTTCAGCTCCCTTTGCCGAGACACACTCGGAAATGCAATTCCGTGGCCAAACAATTGTGTTAGTAACACAGTCAGCTAAAACGAGATGATTTAGATAGTTAGTGCCAGGAGGATAGGATTCTAAGGCTACAGCTCGTAGGCCCATCGACCGCGATTTCGCGATGATAATCGCGATTTCGCGACCGGGAGCTGTGCGTTGGTTCGCTGGAAGAAACTGAAAACCGGTGCCAGACCGTCAGGAACCAGAACGCGCCGTATCGTCCGCACCAGCGGCGGCCAAATTCGGGATGATTTGACGATCGCATCTTCAACAAAACTCAATGGCCTGCACCCGGTGTGTTAGGTTCAGTCGCCGGCCATTTCCAGTTTCGTATCTCTGGCAGGTCCTGACCATATTTGGCGATGTATTGCTTGTGCCCGATGAGCTTGTCCTTGAGCTGCTGCTTCAGATAGATACCCTTGTCGCCGGTCTGCGGGAGGCGGTCGATGGCGTCCATTACGAGGTGAAATCGGTCCAGTTCATTCAGCACCGTCATGTCGAAAGGCGTGGTGATGGTGCCCTCTTCCTTGTAACCGCGGACGTGGATGTTGTCATGGTTGGTGCGGCGGTACGTGAGCCGGTGGATCAACGACGGGTAGGCGTGGAAGGCGAAGATAACCGGCTTCGATTTGGTGAAGAGCTCATCGAAATCTATGTCGCTCAAACCGTGCGGATGCTCGCTTTGCGGCTGGAGCTTCATAAGGTCGACGACGTTGACCACCCTGATTTTCAGCTCGGGTAGATGCTCGCGCAGGATGGAGACAGCGGCGAGTGTCTCCAGTGTGGGCACGTCGCCGCAGCAGGCCATAACTACGTCAGGTGCAACCGCTTGGTCGTTGCTGGCCCACTGCCAAATGCCAATGCCCTCGGTGCAGTGCTTGACGGCGGCGTCCATCGTCAGCCATTGCGGCGCCGGATGCTTACCCGCGACCACGACATTGACGTAATGGCGGCTGCGCAGGCAGTGGTCCATGACCGACAGCAGGCAGTTGGCATCCGGCGGAAGGTAAACGCGCACAACCTCAGCTTTCTTGTTGACGACGTGGTCGATGAAACCGGGATCCTGGTGGGTGAAGCCGTTGTGATCCTGTCGCCAGACATGTGAGGCCAGCAGATAATTGAGCGAGGAAATCTTCCGCCGCCACGGCAGGCCGGATGTAACCTTCAGCCACTTGGCGTGCTGGTTGAACATCGAATCGACGATGTGGATGAACGCTTCGTAGGAATTGAACAGCCCATGCCGCCCCGTGAGGAGGTAGCCCTCCAGCCAGCCCTCGCATTGATGTTCGCTAAGCATTTCCATCACGCGGCCTTCAGGGGAGAGAAATTCGTCGTTGGGCACAGTGGCGGCATCCCATTGGCGTTTGGTCACTTGAAAGAGGGCTTCCAGGCCGTTGGAGAGTGTCTCATCCGGGCCAAAGACCCGGAAATTCCGCCGCTCACCGTTCAGTTTCGTCACATCGCGCAGGAAAGGCCCGAGCACATGCGTGTCGCCGATGCCGGGCGCTCCCGGCGCGGGCACGTCGGCGGCATAATCACGGAAATCCGGCATCTGCAGGTCCCGGAGCAGAATTCCGCCGTTGGCATGGGGATTCGCGCCCATGCGCCGTTCTCCCTTGGGTGCAAGCTCGGCCAGTTCCGGTTTCAGGCGGCCGTGCTCATCGAAGAGTTCCTCCGGCCGATAGCTTCTCAGCCAGTCTTCCAGCTGCTTAAGATGTTCGGGATGAGTGGCAAAGTCAGAGAGTGGTACCTGGTGGGCGCGGAAAGTGCCTTCGACGGGCAAGCCATCAACCATTTTTGGTCCCGTCCAGCCCTTGGGGGAATTGAGGACGATCATCGGCCAGCGCGGGCGCGTGAGGTTGCCATTGACACGGGCGTCCTGCTGGATTTTCCTGATCTGCTCCACCACCGTGTCGAGTGCCGCGGCCATGGCCTCATGCATCAGCGCGGGCTCGTGGCCCTCGACGAAGTAGGGCGTCCACCCGTATCCGAAGAGCAGCTGCTCCAATTCCTCGTGGGTGATCCGCGCCAGGACGGTGGGGTTGGAAATCTTGTAGCCATTGAGATGCAGAATCGGCAGCACCGCTCCATCGGTGGCGGCATCGAGAAACTTGTTGGAATGCCACGCTGTGGCCAGCGGTCCGGTCTCCGATTCACCGTCGCCGACAACGCAGGCGACGATCAGATCGGGATTGTCGAACACAGCCCCGAACGAATGGCTGAGCGAATAGCCCAACTCGCCGCCCTCGTGGATCGAGCCCGGGCACTCCGGCGACACATGGCTGGGAATGCCTCCGGGAAACGAGAATTGAATAAAGAGCTTCCGCAGCCCGGCCTCGTCCTGGCTGATGTTGGGATAGATCTCGCTGTATGTGCCCTCGAGATAGGTGTTGCCAACAATAGCAGCGCCGCCGTGACCGGGGCCAGAGACGTAGATCATGTTGAGGTCGTATTTTTTGATGACCCGGTTCAAGTGCACATAAATGAAGTTCTGCCCAGGGGTCGTGCCCCAGTGGCCGAGCAGCATGTGCTTCACATCAGCGAGCGTTAGCGGCCGCTTCAGCAGGGGATTGTCATAGAGATAAATCTGGCCCACCGACAGATAGTTGGCGGCGCGCCAGTAGGCGTCCATCTTCTGAAGTAGCTCCGGTGAGAGAGTTTGTGTCTCCATGTTTCAATTCTCCTTTTTCGCCGAGGCCGGGGTCGCTCGAAACTGTCTTGGCGATCACGCACTCTTTGTCGGCGCGAACAATGCGGACCCGGACCCGCGTTTCCTTTCCCTCAGCGGAATCATTGCTGCCACAGAATTCGTGCGTCTTCCAGTGGGATTGCAACACCATCGCAGCGCGGTATCACTCGCGCTGTATAGTCAGAAACCGGACGTGTCGCGGGCACCTGGGCGATATAAGCATAGCCGCTGTCAGCACCTGTCAATTGGCGGACGCGCGTCATCTCCTCTCGGATCGGACTACCGCCGTTGATCGCGTTGGCATACAACTCGACACGCACAGCATTCGGGTCGAGGCCATTGAGAAACACTTCGGCCTCAAAAATGTGCTGGACCCCATTGGTCTGTACCTTCACATCGCCAAAGCGAAGAGTGGCCCAGTTCTCTTTAAGAGCATGTTCCCAATTGGCGATGTTCTTGCCGGCTACGCCTTTGTCGGCAGCGCGCTTGCGGTACGCAGCTGCAGCCGGGAGGTAGTGTTGCTCGGTGTATTCGCCCACAGCGCGATTTGCGGAAAAGCGCGGCGTCAAGCTCGCCATGCTATTCCGCATCCGCGCTACCCAGGCTGCAGGGATACCTTGCGCGTCGCGGGCATAAAACTCGGGAATCACTTCTCGTTCGAGCAGGTCATAGAGTGCTTCGGCTTCGGCTCTGTCCCAGGCTGGATCGTCGCCATGCTCCCGGCCGTCTCCCAGCGCCCAGCCGACTTCCGGCGTGTAGGCCTCCGCCCACCAGCCATCCAACTCCGAGAGATTGATACCACCATTGACCAGCACCTTCATGCCGCTTGTCCCGCAGGCTTCCCAAGGCCGCCGCGGCGTGTTGATCCAGACGTCCACGCCCTGTACCAGTTGCTCGGTCAAGAGCATGTCATCGTCGCTGAGGAAGATCACATGGGGACGGGCCTCGGGCTGCCAAATGAAATGCATCCATTCCCGAATCATGTCCTGTCCCGCCTGGTCCGCAGGATGCGCTTTGCCGGCGATGATGAGTTGCACGGGGCGCTGCGGATGGGTCAAGAGACGAAGCAGTCGCGCCGGATCGTGCAGCAATAAGTTCGGCCGCTTGTAGGTCGCAAAGCGGCGTGCAAAACCCAACGTCAGGGCGTTGGGATCAAATAGATGCTTCGCTGCTTCGACCTCCTCGGGCGGCGCGTGTCTTATCTCCATGTCCAGCGTCAATCGATCTCGAACATACTCGACAAAAGACCTGGTGGCGGCGGTCCGAAATTGCCAGAGCGTGGCGTCAGGAATCTGTCGAATGTCCTTTTCCAGGTCCTTCGCCGTCCCCAGCCAGCGTTCCTTTCCACAGGCTGCTGTCCAAAGATCATCTGCAAGGGCCGAGTCCCAGGTGGGCACGTGGACTCCGTTGGTCACGTGTCCGATGGGGACTTCGTCTTCCGGCCAGCGCGGAAACAGCGGCTGAAAGAGGCGCCGGCTGACTTCTCCGTGCAAGCGGCTTACGCCATTCACCGCGCCACTCCCGCGGATGGCCAGATGCGCCATGTTAAAAGGCTCTGACGAGTCGGCCGGGTTCTGACGGCCCAGTGCCAGCAAATCGTAAAACGCAATGCCGAGCTCCTTTTCGGCATACCCCCTCAAGTGTTGCTCGATGAGCGAAGGATCGAAACGGTCAAAGCCGACGGCCGTGGCTGTGTGGGTGGTGAAGAGATTACCCGCCCGGGTAACCGCCAGCGCCACTTCGAAGGGCTGACCGGTCTCCTCCATGAAGTTGCGGGCACGTTCCAGAACGGCGAACGCCGCGTGCCCTTCATTCAGGTGGCAGACCTCCGGTTTGATGCCGAGCGCCCGGAGCAGCCGCCATCCGCCGATTCCGAGGAGCAGCTCCTGTTCGAGGCGCAAATCCTGCCCGCCCCCGTACAGCTCGCTGGTAATCCCCCGGTCAACGGGGAGGTTCGCCGCGTCATTGCTGTCCAAGAGGTAAAGCTTCATCCTTCCCACCTGGACCTGCCAGGCGCGCAGCCAGACCGAGTATCCCGGCAACGCGATCTCCAGCCGTAACCACTCCCCGTTGGGTTGTCGCAACGGTGTGATCGGCAGCTGTCCTGGATCGTTATAGGGATAGAGGGCCTGTTGCGCTCCGTCCTTGTCGATCTCCTGGCGAAAATAACCCTGCTGGTAGAGCAGGCCCACCCCGACAACCGGCACACCCATATCGCTGGCGGCTTTAAGCTGATCGCCGGCCACATTACCGAGCCCGCCCGAGTAGATGGGCAAGGCTTCGCTCACCATGAATTCCAAGCTGAAATATGCGACGCAGGTCAGGGAACTCTGCGCATGATTCTCCTGAAACCATGCCGGCGCCGACAGCGCGTTCCGCCTGGCCTGCACCCAGGCCTCGAGGTTTTTGCGAAAAGCGGGGTCGGCCAACACGCGCTCGATCCGGTCGCGGGAGACCGTTTGCAGGACCACCCAGGGGTTATGTGTGATCTCCCAGAGTTTGGGATCAAGCTGCCGCCACACTTCGTCGGTGGCGTGATTCCATGACCAGCGCAAATTCAGGGCAAGTTCTGCAAGGGATTCGAACCCCTCGATTTCCGTGGGGAGAAGATTGTACAACGGGTGACTGACAGGAGTCTTTTCGCTCATGGTTTCTCCTTTGGTTTTGCTGCCGCCGTCAAAGTATCGTTAACGATCGCCTGCGCTTCCTCCAAAATGAGGCGCAGATGATCGGCGCCACGGAAGCTTTCCGCATAAATCTTGTAGATATTTTCAGTTCCTGACGGACGCGCTGCGAACCACCCGCTCGGCGCAATCACCTTCAAGCCGCCGATGGGGGCCCCGTTGCCCGGCGCGCAAGTAAGGACAGTCTGGATCTTCTCGCCGGCCAGATCCGTGGATCGAACCTGTTGTGGCGATAGTTTCGCCAGTACGGCTTTTTGCTCCGGGGTGGCCGGCGCCTCAACCCGGTCATATACAGGCTCACCGAACTGGCTGGTGAGTTCGCTGTAAATTTCGCCGGGATCGCGGCCCATTCGCGCCGTGATTTCCGCCGCCAGCAAAGCCGGGATGATGCCATCCTTGTCCGTCGTCCAAACGCTGCCATCGAGACGAACGAAAGACGCGCCCGCGCTCTCCTCGCCGCCAAAACCCAGGGAGCCATCGAACAAGCCATCAACGAACCACTTGAATCCAACCGGAACTTCGTAGAGCCTGCGGCCAAGCTTCGCGGTGACCCGGTCAATCATCTGGCTGCTCACCACGGTTTTGCCCACCGCCGCCGCCTTGCGCCAATTTGGGCGGTGCTGGAAGAGGTAGTCAATTGCGACCGCAAGGTAGTGGTTAGGGGGCATTAGCCCCGCGCTTCTGGTAACAATTCCGTGCCGATCATGGTCCGTGTCGCACGCGAAGGCGATCTCGAAGCGATCTTTCAGGCCTATCAGCCGCTGCATCGCATAAGGCGAGGATGGGTCCATTCGGATCTGGCCATCCCAATCGACTGTCATAAAGCGGAAGGTCGGATCGACGGCATCATTTACGACCGTCAGATTCAATCCGTAGCGCTCGGCAATCGGGCCCCAGTAGTGGACCCCTGCACCGCCGAGAGGATCGACTCCCATGCTGATCTTCGCGTCGCGAATCACTTCCATGTCGATCACGCTGCCGAGGTCACTGGTGTAAGCATCGAGGTAGTTATGCCGGTGTGTCGTAAAGGCGCGAAGAGCTTTTTCCAGGGGAAACCTGTTCACGCCCCGAAGGCCAGTCTCGAGAAATTCGTTAGCCTTCGCCTCGATCCAGCTGGTGACGGCGAATTCCGCCGGCCCGCCGTTGACGGGGTTGTATTTGAAGCCACCGTCATGAGGCGGATTGTGGGAGGGCGTAATCACAATACCGTCAGCGAGTCTTGTCGTGCGTCCCCGGTTGTAAGTGAGAATCGCGTGAGAAATAGCCGGGGTCGGGGTGTATTCATCGCCGCTTGCGATCATGACCTCCACCCCGTTGGCTGCCAGCACCTCAAGCGCGCTAGCGTGTGCTGGCACGGAGAGCGCATGAGTGTCCATCCCAAGAAACAACGGACCATCGACTTTTTGTTGCGCTCGATACAGGCAAATGGCCTGACTGATGGCGAGGATATGCCATTCATTGAAGGCTTTGTCGAATGCGGAACCACGATGCCCCGAGGTGCCGAAGGCAACCCGCTGTTCCGGCACGGAAGGGTCAGGAATCTCCGTGTAGTAGGCCGTTACAAGTCTCGGTACATTCACCAGCGTCGAGGGTTCGGCCGGCTTTCCTGCGACCATCGCTCCCATAACGGCTCCCTGGATCACAAATTCTGGCAACCAACTGTCAAAGCTATCACCGAAAAGGATGGCGGACGATCAATTTCTGACTCGACGGATGGGAGCGGGGGGCGTCCTCAAGTCGCGGGGAGGTCCCATCTCGTCTCAGGCATTTTTGGGGCTCAGATCGCGTCACCCGATACCACGAGCTCGTGGGTCGGCTGCGTTTCCGCCTCGCTCTGTGCATAATAGGCCTGTCGCCGCGGCGAAAAAGACTAACAAAATCCCGAAATATCGTTTCTTGAAGATCATCTCCTTTGATTCATTCATGACCAGACTGGCCGTGCCTCGACCATGGTTTGAATGTCTGCGGGTGGTTCCCCGACAATTCCTCCGCTAGATCCATGCAAGGCAAGGGCCAATTGCAATCTCTTCAAAATGCTTGAGTTCGCGCACATACACGTTGCGATCCGTTCGCGAATTCGTGAGGTTCGCGAAAAGCCTGGTGGTCAGTTGAAGAAATAATCCCTATTGTTCGTTTGCTATCGGAGCTGAATGATCTCGGGAGGTTCTACCGGATACGACAAGAGCGCTTCGATGGCCAGCCAAACGCCAGTATTCACTTGCTTTTCCCCAGATGCGAAGTACGTTATCGTTCCAACCTGCATCCCGTGGCCTTTTGTTTCACGAACAGCGGAGGGCTGACATCCGCTCACTATTCCGTCTTCAACGCGAATTGAAGCTGGCGTGATGACGTCGAAGTCGTGGTAATCCGGCCCGCGGTAGTTACAGCTGCTCCGTTCGCACTGTTTAATGTGTTGTTTGCGCCGG
>Ga0208034_1001558_pt1 | contig 13584 bp, 9 predicted proteins | sample June2015DPH_8_10_FD_184699 | JGI IMG/M metagenome (GOLD analysis project Ga0208034, IMG submission 184699) | Peatland microbial communities from SPRUCE experiment site at the Marcell Experimental Forest, Minnesota, USA - June2015DPH_8_100... | ecosystem: Environmental > Terrestrial > Soil >...
ACTCCAGCCATCGTTGGCGTTGGGACCTATGACTGCGATCGATCTCAAATCCTTTTTGAGCGGAAGCAGATTGTTATCGTTCTTCAACAGAACGATGCTTTCCCTGGCAGCCTCGAGTGCGAGCTCTTGATGCTCCTTGGAATGAACAATCTGTTTTGCATGAGACAGTTCCGCATAGGGATGCTCGAAAAGACCGAGTCGAAACTTCAGCTCAAGCACGCGTCGGACCGCGCGGTCAACCAGAAATTCAGGGATTTCACCATCCTGAACGGCCTGAGCAAGCGGCCCCATGTAGGCCTGTTCATAAGTAATACCCATATCAACGCCGGCTCGCAGGGCCATTTCTCCGGCCTGCTTCTGGTCTGGAGCCACATCCTCATAAATGATCGAGTCGAAACCTCCACCTTCGCTTACAACGATTCCCCTGAAGCCCAGTTCATGGCGCAGAATATCGGTGTTCCATTTCTCAGAGGAGTGCTCGGGGATGTCGTCAATCTCTGGGTAACCGGCCATCACACCCAAGGCCCCAGCATTGAACGCTGCTACCCAGGGAACCAGAAAATTCTCCCGTAAGCTCCTTTCGGACAGTTCAATGGCGCCCCGCTCCATCCCGCTGGCCGGTTCGCTCTGCGCCGGGAAATCTGTCATCAGCGCGACGACCTTATCCGGAGCGTCGACATTCCAGCCCTGAGCTCCGCGGACGATACTTTTTGCAATCTGCGCGTAGAGATAAGGATCCTCTGTATAAGCTTCCATATTGCGGCCCATGCGCGGGTCGCGATCCAGTTCCAACACAAGCGTGGACAACACGTGAATTCCGACCGCCCGAGCCTCAGAAGCGGATGCTGCATAGATCTGTTCGACGAGCGGGATGTCGAAAGTGCTGCCGATGGCCAACCCTTCGGGAAAGACGGTAGCTCCCGGGAACATGGCTCCGTGCGTACCCTCTTCGTCCTCGAGCAACGGGATCTTCAGTCGTGTTTGCGTCAGTGCGATCTTCTGAAGCTCATTGAAGTAGTTCACCTCCCAAGCAAGGTCTTTTTGCTTGAGAGTGTTGGCCAAGGTGAAGAAGCCAGCACCTGGTCCGATTTCCGTCGGATATGTCCCGCCAGCAAACTTTTTCAGAGATTCGATCTTTTCCGGGACCGTTTTCCCAAGTTCATCGACATAAACGCAGGGGAGATTGAGCTGCCCCACCTTTTCCTTGAGCGTCATCCGCTGCATGAGGTCGTTCACGCGCACATCAATCGGCTGTGTCGAATCCATATAGAGCGGTTGCGATTGTTCCTTTTGGGCCGCACAGAGAACAACGGAAAAGAGCGCCACCAGGTGCACCGATGCGGAACGGACCGTAACTCCCGTAGAGTGGCGCATGTCATTCCGCCGAGCACCGCGGGGGGCAAGGGACACAATTGCACGCGCACCTTGAAGAAGCCGCGCGATCTCCGAAATCGCCGTTACAAGACCTGGCATATTCTCAAATGAATAGGGCATGTTCTTCTCCAGCTCGTAATATGATTCGAACCTTCCCACCTGCTTCGAAGCCGCTGACCATTGTGCGCATCAGTGCGCCATCTCTTTCTATGTCCCGCCTTGATCTCTTCTACCTGTGTTAAGCATCGCGAAAGTCGATCAACTTCGGTGATCTGCGAAAGCCCTTTGTCGTTACCGCCAAATATGCCGCGCCGATCAGGAACCACAAAGCGCCAACAATCTTTGCCAGTCCGTACAGGTTCCACCAGATCGAGGCGCAGAATGCAAAGCCGCCGAGTGGGAGTGCTATATCAGCCAGAAACCTTCGCTGGTGTCCCTTGCGCAAGAAGCTGAAGTGCCAGAACGCTGACAAGTTTACCCCCATGAAGGCCAGGAACGCCCCGAAGTTAAGAAGCTCCCCCGCATGTTCGTAGGCGTTCCCGACGTAATTGAGGCCGATTGCGCCACAGTACGCAATTGCTCCGATCAGAAGAATGTTGTAGGTCGGCGTGTTGGTTTCCTGGCGAATATGAGCGAATATGTTGCGCGGCAAAACACCGTCCCGGCCCATTCCGAAAAGCAGACGGGCCGCGCCGAGACCGCCTGTGAGCGCGCTGCCCAGGGAGGCGAGGAGCAAAATCACACCCATTGCTTCGAACAGGAAAGTTCCCCCCACGCGCTCGCATACGTCCATGAATGCCGTTTCGAGGTTCGGGAAGGTGTGCCAGTTTGGCCAAATGAGCTGGCCGAGATAGACCTCGGCGCCGCTCAGAACACCGGTCAGGATGCAGACCAATACCGTTGCCAACAGCACATTCCGCCTCGGATTCCGTACATCTTCGGAGAGGGTGGTGATGCCGTCGAAGCCAATGTAGGTTAGCGCCGCAAAAGAGGTAGCACCCCATATGCGTCGGATACTAAAGGTTTGCGGCGCATAGAACGGTGTGACGGAAAATAGCCCGGACCAATGTCCACGATGAAAAAGAAAATGCAACGCGAGAACAAAGAAAATAGCAATAACCCCGCACATCGCTAAAAGAAGGAGCTTGTTTACCCGTGCCGACGATTTGATGCCGATGAGATTCAGGCCGGTGATGAAAACCACGATGGCCAGCGCAATGACCGGAAATGGAAATGCGGTGAAGTAGCGGCTCTGGAGAGCGATTGATATCCAAACAACATTAAGGAGCGGTTGCAGGATATAGTCGAGTAGCATCGCCCAGCCGATCAAGAAGCCCAGGTGCGGATTGATCGTTCTTCCCACGTACGTGTATGCAGACCCGGCGGAAGGATATACTCCTGCCATGCGCCCGTAACTTACTGCTGTAATTACCATCGCAAACATAGCAACGAAAATGGTTGTTACAGTGTGGCCGTTGGAGAGTTTCTGAGCGACACCGAACAAAGGTATAGGTGCTGTGGGCTGGATGAGCACCATTCCGTAGAAGATGAGATCCCAGAGAGTCAGGACCTTCCTCATCCGGATTTCGGATCCGTATTGAGTGGTCTCTGTCATCGGCTCTGAATTATTGCCTGTTAGCTGCCGCGGTTTGCCGCCTTTACAGGTTATCCACTATGCCTTCTCCGGCGGGACGCTGGCGAGCGTGTCGGCGGGTCCCTTGCTCGACACATCTCGCTACGCACCTTTGGGTCCTCGGAGATCCGTTCCGACCCACCGCTGCAGCTGGCTTGATTCAACCACTGCTTCCAGCAGCCGCTGTACCTCGAGCGCGTCCGCAAAGTTCGGATGAAATCGCTCTCCCCTAAGTGCGGCAGTCAGAAAATACGCCAGCGTCGCAATGAACGTGTGTTCGTAACCAATAATGTGTCCTGGGGGCCAGAAACGGTCGACGTAAGGGTGCCCCGGACCGGTGACGAGGATCTGGCGCCTACCCTGGACGCGAGGTTCATCGCGTAAATCGCTGAAGTACAGATGATTCATTTCTTCCAGATTGAACTCCAGCAACCCATGCGAGCCATTGATTTCAAAGCCGTTCCGATTTTGATTCCCGGTCGCAAAGCGTGACACTTCAAACGTGCCCATGCTTCCGTTGTTGAACTCAGCAAGCAGCGTGACGGCGTCGTCAACCCTGCGTCCTTCAGCGAACGTCTGAACCTGTGAGCATAGTCTACGAATAGGCCCGTTGAGCCAGGTCGCAAGATCGAACGAATGCGAGAGCAAGTCACCCAGAGCTCCTGACCCTGCCTCGTCGGGATTGAACCTCCAGGCCGCAGGATCTGCGGGACTTCTGCCCCAGCTTTGCAGGTAGATCGCGCGATAGTGGTAGACCTGTCCGAGACGGCCTTCCTCAACAAGTTGCCGTGCGAAGGCAAGGGCCGGTACCCTGCGATAGTTGAACCAGACGAGCGTCAGCACATTGCGAGCGGCCTCGATCATGTGCTCTGCCTCTTTCACTGACCTGGCGAGCGGCTTTTCACATAGGACCATCTTCCCTGCCCGGGCGGCTGCCACCGCAATGGGCTCGTGGAGGTAGTTCGGCGTACAAATATCGACGACGTCGATATCAGCCCGGTTGACCACCCCCTCCCACTCGGCTGCGGTTTCTTCCCATCCCCAATCGCTGGCCATCTGCTGGAGTTTCGCTCGGTCCCTGCCGCAGACCGTCTTCAGCTTCAGTTCAAAAGGGATTTCAAAGAAACAACCGGCCTGATGAAATGCGTTCGAGTGGGCCCGGCCCATAAAGCCGTGGCCGATCATCGCGATATTCAGTCTTCCGTGCTTGCGCATAGATTTCCCGTTTGCCTGCTGTTCCTTCTTCCATTCGCGCCCTCAGCTGGCGACCGCCGAGAGGACCTTATCGAACGCAACAATGATGTCTTCCTCATCCTGCTTCGTCAGACACGACGGCACAGCAAGCAAACAGGTTCGCTCGAACAGGCTATCGGCGTGAGGACATGTACCGCGGCCATATTCCATGAGCGACTCCCTGTTCTCCGCGAGCGACCATGGAGAATTTGCTTTGTCGACCCCCGTCTTGTGCACCAGGCTGGGAATATTGAAGTAGACGTGAAGACCCCACTCCGTCATCACAATGTTGTTGACACCCTGTGCGAAAGTCACGATTCCTTCGGCCCTGAGGGCACGATTTACTTCTCGCGCAATCTTAGGAGTGGGAAATGTGGTGAGCAGGAAACTGCCAGTGTCGCCAGGCTCGTCCACAATTTTCCTAAGCGTGACCTGCGGGAATCCCATGAGCGCTTGCCGCAGACGATACTTGCTGGCATGCATTTTCTCAATAATCCGGGGCAGTTTTCGTAACTGCACGCGCAGGATTGCCGTTCGCATCTCATCCATCCGATAGCCTCTGCCCCACAGACAAAATTCGCGCCGCTCGAACATGGCGCGACCGCTTTCGTCGCGCGCGTAGCCGGTGTCATGACAGGCTACCGCCCGATTGAAGAGTGGCTCGCTGTTCGTGACGACACAGCCGCCCTCACCACTTGTCATGTTCTTGTTCATCTGAAAACTGAAGATGGCCATGTCACCGAAAGTGCCGACCTTTCTTCCGCGAATACTTCCGCCCGCACACTGGGCACAATCTTCCAGAAGGAAGAGCCCATGCTTACGAGCCACGATGCCGATGGCTTCCACATCTGCGGGTGCGCCGCTCATGTGGACCGCAATGATTCCGGCGGTGCGAGGTGTGATTCTTGCCTCCACTGCGGCCGGATTGAGACTGAATGTGTCGTCGATATCCGCCAGAATGGGAATAGCACCAAGATTGACTACCGCCGCGACCACAGATACCCACATGTACGCAGGAACGATCACCTCCTGCCCGGGACCGACGCCGAGCGCCGCCAGTGCAATGTGCAGCGCTCCAGTGCCGCTGTTCACAGCGAGGCAGTGGGACACGCCCAGAAACTCCGCGAAGTCAGATTCAAACGCCTCAACTTCGCCCTGTAGATCAATGCCGTAATACCGGAATGGAGAGCGGCTGCGCAAGACACCAACAGCCGCGTCGATTTCCTCCTCGTCCATGAAATGGATACCCGGGAATTCCAGCGGCAATGGATTGCTGCGCACCGGTACTCCTCCATGGAGTGCCAGCTTTATTGCTTCTGATTTCGGTGATTTCCGATCGGCTTCGACCTTCATTCCACAACTCCTCTAATTTGCCAGGTAGTCGATGGGTACTTTCTGCACGCTTTACAGATTCGTTAGTTACCGTTTCCCGTGGATCACCTCATCCGGACTTCGAATTCAAGTGGGACGACTAGACATATAGTCTTCGCATCCGCGCTTGCGTCGAACTACACGGTTCAAAGTTGAATCCGTTCCGGTGTCTTGCATCGTGTCAAGATTGCATCCTTGCAGAACGATTGTTTTTCTGTCAATGGGATATCGGTGATTTTATGATAGATATGCACTTATATATTTCATATATGAATCAATTGATACGATCGGAGGGCTAATTTTCTCGCGTTTGTCAGGATGGCACGTTCCGAGTGAGCCCCGCACTCCACTGTTAAACGGAGTCCGTGGCTAAGTCATCATCAAGGCTTTTCCGGACGATCAACGGCAAATTCTCTGGCCTGTCAACACGAATTGCGATAAACCCCGCCAAACTTGCGCTTTCCAGGCCAGCAAGCGAGTCTTCAAATGCAAGTCCCGTCTCTATGCCAAGCCTTTCACGAATTAGAAGGTAAGGTTCGGGATTCGGCTTATTGCAATAGACTTCATCCGCGTACACGGAAGCATCAAAGCACTGATAAATCCCCGCTGCGCGAAGCAACGGTTCGACCTCATTGCGGTTCGAACTCGTGACCAGTCCAAGCCGGAATGCTTTTAGGGATTTCAACAACCGAACGGTAGAAGAACTAATCGGCGACTGCAGCAAACACCATCTCCGGATCATCTCTTTGCGCTGTCCAATTTGTTGGTTCAGGATCGAACGCAAAGTGGGATTTGAGGCAAGTTCAGACAGGCTCTCGAGCATCTGCTCGTCTTTGATCCCTCGCCCAAGCTTGCAGTAATCCTCCCAAGTTAGGGAAATGCCTTGGGGAGCGAGCAGCGCTGCCCATGACCTCCAGTGCAGCGGCTCCGTGTCAGCCACTACCCCGTCAAAGTCAAACACGAGAGCTTTCGCATGCAAGCACATATCTCACCGTGATTCCAGCGACTTTTCAGGCAGTAGTGCAGTCCCATTGGCGAAGGTCAAGTTGCGAATCCCTGGCTGCTCCTTATCTTTCCAGTGCATGGATATACAGATCTTCCAGGGCTCGTTGCGAAATTATCCTTGACGCTCCTAGGGCAACTGCTTCTCCGCCGAGTGGTGACACCTTCAGATCCGCGTCGATTGCAGATTTCTCAAGTGATCGTTGCTTGATCACTCGCTTCAATGGGTCGGAGAGTAACTGCGGTGCAGCTCGAAACAGCGCGCCGCCAAAGATGATGAGTCGGGGGTTGAGAAGATTGACGAGATGCGCCAGGCCAATGGCGATGTAGTAAGCAGCGTCCTGCAAGACCCGGAAAGCGAGGCTGTCATTTTCAGATGCCGCCTGCGCAATTACCTCAATGCTGATCTTTTCCAGGTCGCTGCCGGCAAGGTCTCGAATCTTCGAGTCAACCCCTCGTTCAATAGCCGCCCTCACAGCCTGTATGATCGCGGCGCACGAAGCAACACTTTCCAGACAACCGTTGTTTCCACAGGAGCACAGCGGCCCATTTTCATTAACGGTAATGTGTCCAAATTCACCAGCTGTGCCCCCAGCGCCCCGATACAGTTTCCCATCAAAAAAGATTGCCGCTCCGATGCCAACCCCAACTTCGATGTAGAGGAAGTCGTCTACGCCTCTCCCTAAACCGAAGTATCGTTCTGCAGTGGCCCCGGTGCGGACGCTGTCTTCAAGCATGCATGGCACCCTGAACTCCTCCTCGAATGCCGCCCGCAGCGGAACGTTCTTCCATTCCGACATCTGTCCTGGTCGAGGAAAGGAGATGACCACGCCCCTCTCCGTGTCAATCACGCCGGAATGGGCAATGCCCATTCCCAAAATGGCGTCCTTGGGTACACTGACGGTGTCCAGTGCCTGATGCACGCACTCGAAAACCCGCCGCAAGACGCGCCGGCGTCCGTCCGGAATACAGGTTTCGACTTGATGCTTGTGCGCTATTCTGCCATTCATGTCCGTGATAACAATTCGCGTGTAGAACGACCCTATGTCGACGCCGACAAGATACCCCGCATCGCTCCGCACCTCCAGGGGAAAGGGTTTCCTCCCTACCGCGGAGGAAACACCCTCGCTTTCGGTGACAAGGTTACGCGTGATCAGACTGCGCACAATACCAGTGATGGCCGCAGGACTGAACCCGGTTTTTCGGGCCAGATCCAGCCGTGAGTAATTCGATCCGGAGTGGATCAATTGAAGGATGGAAAGCTCTCTTTGCTCTGGCTTATCGGGATTACGGGCGGTAGTGGAGTGCAAGACCTTCGTCGGCATGATTCCTGGGTTCCTTGGGTAGGGCTCATATTCGTTTTGCGATTCACGATGGAACAGCGCTGTGCTCCCCTCATGGCGGTAGTCCTATGTGGCAGATACCGCGAAAGGAAATCCCCTCGCTCGAAATGTTATACCGCGATTCAGAATTCTGCGAAATGGGTACTTGCCTCACTCAACCAGCCTCTACACAATATGACTCCAATTCGATCTTAGCCCCGCATATTGCAGTCCGATAACTCTGTGGCCAAGGCCGGGGTCCCCGCGGACAGGGCTGCGCCCGTGGGGCGCCCGGACCAGATCGTGGTGTCCGCCCGCGTGGCTGGGATCGGCGATGACCGGCAAGTACGTGATCTGTTTGAGCAGGGCAATGCCGGCGGCATCGAGGGTATTGCGCATCGCCGTTTCAAAGGTGCGGATGCCGCGTTCGCAGAGGATGATGTTAGGATTGCCGTTCTCCAGAACCACTTGCGCTGAGCGCAGAAGGTCAGCGATAGTGGCCATCGTGCCGCGCTTCAGGAGGATCGCCTTGCCGGATCGCGTTGCAGCTTCCAGCAGCGTGTGGTTTTCGATGCTGCGCGAGCCGATCTGCAAAATGTCGGCATACTCGGCGACCAGCGGGACGTCCCACTCCGAAATCACCTCCGTCGCAATGGCTAGGCCGGTTTCTTCGCGCGCTGCGGCGAGCAGCTTCAGGCCTTCGAGGCCCAGGCCTTGAAACGCACAGGGACAACTGCGAGACTTGAAGGCGCCACCACGCAGAACGCATGCGCCGTTGCGGCGCTCGTGGTTGGCTGCGGCCATGAACTGCGACGCGGTTTCCACCGAGCACGGCCCCAGCTTCGCGACGAATTCGTCGCCGCCGCCGGCAAATTCGAGCAACGACACGATTGTGCGTCGGCCTCGCGCACCGAGTAGAACATTGGGGGTGTCGGCAAACCGTTCTTGCCAGCTTTCAGGCACCCCACACACCCTATTCCGGCGAAGCATAAGTCTTGCGCGACCAATTGTGTAACGCCTCCAGCAAAAGGTTGATATGTAGAAGCGTTGTAAGAGGTTATTGCGAGGTCCGGAACACTCCGCAAACCACTGTTTTAAAGGGGGAAAGAGAGCCCGAAGCGAATTAGGCCAGTGCCATAGGGGGTGGGCGATAGCCAAACGCGGCGTCAACCAGTGCTGGCACGCCGAGTGCGATCTCATCTTCGAAAGGCCACGCGACAATCTGCACACCGATTGGCAACTCCTCGGATGAGGCGCTCAGTGGAACCACTGCGACCGGGCAAGCGAGCGAGTTAAGCCATTGCGTATAGCGAACGGCGTCGAGGTAATGAACTGACCTGCCCTCGACCGTCCACATACGCTCATCATGGTGGAATGCTGGCCACTGGACAAAGCAAAACTGGATGCTCGTTCATCTCAGCAGGAGTCTTCCCACGCAGCAAGTCCAACTCGGCTCGCGCGTTCAGCAACTGCGTCGCGTTGATTGGTCTGGACGCTTCTGCGATCGACAAAACTCTTTGAAGATGGGGCTCAACCGCTCCTGCTTGCTGCGAATCTCCGGCTCGTAGAAGATCGCTCCACACTGTACAAAGAACATCCACCACAGTTTGCTCAATTGCTCCAGGTTCCGTGGGCGGAACGGCTCCATACGAAAGCTTGCATCGCGCAGCGCTCGCGCCGCATCGCTCACCGCTGCGTGCGTCCCTTCCGTCGTTGGAACAAGGCCATCGCCCTCAAAGTCCGCGATCGCCTTCGCACACAATTTATCGGGACTCGGGTTCTTCAGCGCGATCGGCGGACTCACCGGATCGAGCGGATCCTAACCGCTGAAAGCTTGGAACAGCAATCTAACGTCGCCAATCGTCCGCGCCAAGGGCCCGATCGCGCCCAGAATCGAGAATGGCCCACGCATGGCGGCAGATGCCCTCGTCCCGGTATTTGTCCCGGAGTAGGTTTTAGCGATCAGATGGCGGTGAAGTGAGCAGGAACTCGCACCGATCCTGCGCTGTCGCTCCCCAATCCCGCCGCAGACATCCCCGCCTCGATAGACGCTGACTCGCCACCGCTCGATCCACCCGGCGAGCGGGGCCAACACGAGATCGTTCATGGCCGCGTTCCCGGCGATGACTGCGCCGCTCTGATTTCCGGTGGAGTCGACGGTAAGAACTCATAGTTGAACCGGTAAGACCGTACCGGATCGCCCGGGTCGAACCGGTCGTTCCAGTTCAACCGGTAGTCAAGCGAGACCGCATCGTTGGGATACTTCTCACTCGCCGGATACGGATAGGTACTCATACCATGAAACGGCATTTGCGCCACTGTAAATGGCGACGCATCCCACCAATCCATATCTTTCACGAACCCATTGGCATAGAAGAAGTAATCGCGTTTCCAATGTGTGGGCACTGCGGGCAGCTTCTCTGCGTCAAATTCCGCCGCAATCTCCTCGCCACTTCCGAACACGACAAACTTGTCGTCGATGCTCTTGAGCAGCGGGGCCACGTCGCCAAAGTGCGTGTAGTTGCCGCGCTCACGCTGAAATGGTCCAGTCAGACTCACAAGATTGTAGTCGTAATCCAAATCGCCTGGGCTCGCGCCTTCAATCTGTTTCAAGTAACCGCGAAAATGCAGCGTAGCCGTTGCCAGTGGAACCTCCGTTGTCCGCCTCTCAGCGTCCGTGCTCTGATCAATCAAAACTTGGTCCCAATAGATTTGCAGGTTCGTCATTAGCCGGATGCGCCGTGTTCCCGTCGGAAGCTTGCCTGTCAGGTCCACGACAATTGTCCGCTCCAGCCCGGCAGGGAACCCCGCATCGCCCCCAATCCGCTGCCACGTTCCGTCAGGAAGTTGTGCCTCGACGTACGGCGGAATCTCCTTCAACCCCGCCTGCCACGCAGCATAGAGCGAAGTCGCGCTGAAGTAATTCACGTAGCCCGCCATCAACAACCGCAGCGGAGCGCTTGGCTTTATCTCGCCTAGGTCCAGCGTGAGTGCGTGCAAATTCGCGAACCCGTCGTAGGGCAGCTTGGTGAAACCGCTGGCAAATACGTGATCCTGGCGGCTCAGACGGTCAAGCACGTCATGCCCCTCGCCGTCCCATGCGCCTGCGAGCAAGCGCGTTCCGGCGCTAGCCACGACTCGTCCTGAGGCAAAGGGCGGCTCGTCGAGGAACCGCTCGTCTGGATTCACTTTCACGTTCTCGGGGTGATCGACCGCGATCATTCGCAACTGGTCGATGTAGTTCACCTCCTCCATCGGCTCCATAAAGCGCACGCTGAGCTTGCCGTCCACCAGCGCCACGTTTGCCCCGTCAATCTTCACCCATTCGCCGGGATTCGGCGTGTTGCGGCGCGTGGGCCTGAACCAGTGCCCGACTACAGCCGCCCCGATCACGTCAGTCACAAATCTGTACCGATGCCCGTCCCACGCGAACAGCACGGGACACGAACTGCCGCGTCGGTCAGCTTCCTTCATCGTAATCACTCGCTGTTGAGGCAGATCGATCTCGTCCTGCGGCACACCTGTAGGCCACAGCAGGCGCAGTAGGTCGATGCCCGGCGCCTGACCGAGGCCCACAAGGATCTGTGGTGGAGCCTGCGTTTGATATCCCGAGGCACCCGCAAGCTCCCACTTCTGCCACAGCCCGTTGGCAAATACTTCCACTTTCACTCCGAGTGCCGTCTGGTTGTCCGCGAAGCCGGTCAGGTCGAGGCGTACGAAGTGGTTCTTGTTGGCGCCCACGTTACGCAGCAGCACTGGAGGAGCATTCTTTTGAATCACGATCAGATCGGGCGCGCCATCACCCTCTACGTCAGCGGCAATCAGCCCGCGTGGCGCTGTGAGCCGAACGTCGTTCAGATCCAGCGCGCGGCTCACGTCCTCAAAGCTGCCGTCGCCGCGATTGCGGAAGACGCGTACACGCGGCCCAGCCTTTGTCTCCACAATCGCTGCCAGGTCGATCCAGCCATCGTTATCAATATCGATGGGCGTCAGGCCCCATCCACGCAACGCGTCCCTGAGCGGCAACGCCACGCGCTCAAAGCGTCGGCTCACGTGATCGGCCCCCTCTACGTTCTTCCACAGCGTGAGCCCCGGTGTGCCGGCGTGCGTCACGGCTATGTCCATCCAGCCGTCTTTGTTGTAGTCGAGGACCGCGATGCCGACCGTGTGCGGCAGCTTCGCATTCGCATAAAGTGGCTGCGTTGGATATCTACCCTCGCGCGGATTCACGTAAATCAGTGGCGAAGATTCATCACCGGTCACCGCTATGTCTACGGCGCGATCGTTATTGAAATCGGTGAGAATTGCCGCTGCCGTCTTGCCGCTTCCGCCTAATCCCGTGGGCTCCGTCTGCTCGGTGAAGGTCTTATCGCCATTGTTGCGCCACATCACATTGGGCGCACCGCCCGGCTTAAGTGGCGCACCGGTCAATAAAAGGTCCAGATCGCCATCATGGTCATAATCGACAAACGTGATGCCTGTCGGGCGATTGCGAGGCGCAAGGCGTGTTTCCGCTGTCACATCTTCGAACTTCCCGTGACCTAGGTTGCGAAACAGAAGTACGCGGTCGTCCAGAGCCACGGCCAGGTCGTTCAAGCCATCGCCATCGTAATCACCAACGGCGCACACCACTGCACGGCCGCTTGCCTTCAGCCCCATTGCCTCCGCATCCAATTGCTCAAATCTCCCCCCGCCTCGATTGTGCAGAACGCGTATAGCCTGCGGGCCCGCTTGCATCAGCACCAGATCCATCTGTCCTAAGCCCGTTGCGTCGATCATGCACGCCCCGCCTGTCGTCGTCCACGACAGTGCGCTTCCAGAGCCGGGCGCAACCATCGTCTGCGCCACAAGCCGCACTGGAATCATGGCCTGTCGGGCAGTCTCCGGCTCTTCGACCGCTGTAACCGTTGAGTAGCGTCCCTGCTCTCCATAAGACAGTCCCAGTGCCGAAGAAATCTTGGTACTCGTTAGATGTTGAAAACGCGCGAAACGCTCTCTCGCTTCTGACGTGTGACCCATACGTTGAAGCGACCGTGCCAAAGCGAACTCGGCCGAAGCATGCAGGGGATTGATCTCCAGCGTCTTCTCGAAGGTTGTAGTTGCTTTGTCGAACTGTCTCATCTCTTGGTAGCAGACACCTTCGAAATACCACGAGTCCGCATCTCGAGGATCGAGCTTCACGGCCTCTTGAAAACTGGCCAGTGTGTCTGCGAGCTCATTGCCCGCGTGTTGCGCCAAGCCCAGGTTGTACCACGCCTGAGGGTTTTGCGGGTCGATGGCAATGGCCTCTCGGAACCAAATCTTGGCTTGATCAAGCTTTTGCAATGACAGCAGTGCAATGCCCTCATTGATTGCAGCCTGGGCGAGCTTCGGATCTTTTTTGAATGCCTCGGCAAAGCTGGCCGCCGCGCGCTCGGTAAACTGTTGGCCCATTTGCGCCACACCTCGATTGTTCAGTCGGATTGCCTCGGCATCGTAGTGCATCTGCCCTCCCGCCATCGTGGCAGCCAGAAGCAAAAGCGCAACCGTCATGGTTGTTCGTATCGTCATCGTCCCCATTACCGCAATCCCCAATCGAGTTCGAACCATTCAGTGTACTTGAGTATCTTCGGGAAGCACACTGACCACATGCGCGGCCCCGTAAATAGC
>Ga0208034_1001560_pt1 | contig 13579 bp, 9 predicted proteins | sample June2015DPH_8_10_FD_184699 | JGI IMG/M metagenome (GOLD analysis project Ga0208034, IMG submission 184699) | Peatland microbial communities from SPRUCE experiment site at the Marcell Experimental Forest, Minnesota, USA - June2015DPH_8_100... | ecosystem: Environmental > Terrestrial > Soil >...
CAGCGCCGGAAGGTGTCGGCCCGCGAAGCGCTTCTCCTTCGCCCCACGCCCAGGACCACGCGAGCATCACTTTTCCGATTGCACCGAACTCCGCTTGGCTCCCAATGCCGCTATCGACGGATTGGGGGTTAGCCGCTAACACCTTTTTCCCATATGCAGTTGCGGGGGGCCGGGGGATTGGTGCGTTATCCACATGACAAAGTGTCGAGGATTTCAAGCCCGGTTGCAGCCTCAACATGGCACATGGGCAGTTCCAAGTGCCGCCCATTTCGTTGATTTTTCACGCGTCTGCATGCTGATTATCTTTACCAGCCCATTTTCCGCAAACCTATGTGGCAAGCGTGGGTCCAAACTCCACGTCATCCCGCAATGGGAAGGAATGCGAGGACGCCGATCCCAACCGGCTTAGGGTTTGGGTCGCGCGTGAGCAAATGTCCGCACAAATAATAATGAGGGGGCAGAGAGGTCTAGCCAGATCAGGGTAGTTCGAGCGAACAGTGAAGGAGCCCAAAATAAAATGAGGGGGAAGCTCTCTCCCCCCTCCAAGCGTCGGGTCTTGGGTCTAAACTCCGAGCCGTCGCTGGCTACCCTCTAGGTTTGTCCGACGTCGGCTCGCCAACCTACTAGAGCAAGCCGGATTCCAATTGAATTTCAATTTCCGTTATGCCTATAATCACGGTAACTCATTAAGATTCAGCAACTCAAGGGGGAGTGCACCTTCTGGGGGAACACCGGGCAAGTGGCGGACTTATCAATTTCTTCTATATTTGAAATCCCAAATTCAGGATTCTGCAAAGTGCACGCGGCCAATTTGTACTCTGTGGTTGTTTTACCGCAGTCTAAACTTGTTGACGAACGCGTCGGCTGGCGTGCTATCCTGAATTACTAGTTGTCCGTCGGCCTTTGGGCTAAGAATCTGCAGCCGGCCTCGCGGACCTCAAGAATTGTAAGTGCCCTGGGTAAGAAAGTCTCCGTGCCCTTTCGGCCCGGAAGGCAAAGGCGGTTCCCGCGCCATTTCCCGAGCCTCGAAATGATCGACATTCACTCCCATCCTTTGCCCGGTGTTGACGATGGCGCTAGGTCCATGGATGTGGCCGTCGAGATGTGCCGTATGGCGGCAGAGGATGGAACGACGCATTTAGTGGCGACGCCGCACAGCAATTACATCTTCGCTTTCGATCCCGACCTCAACCGGCAACTGCTTCGAGAGTTGCAAGAAAAGGTGGGCGAAAAACCTAAGCTCATGCTTGGGTGCGACTTTCATCTCTCTTACGACAACATCCAAATGTGCGTGCAGAATTCCAAAAACTTCACGATTAATCAAACCTCTTACCTGCTGGTGGAACTCCCGGACCAATTTATTCCCGAGCACCTCAGCCGCGTGTACTACGACATCCAGGTGGCGGGGATTCACCCAATCATTACGCACCCGGAGCGGAATCTCCTCCTTCAGCGCAAACCACAACTGCTTGAGCACTGGGTTTCAATGGGATGTCTGGTGCAAGTCACGGCACAATCTTACACGGGCGGATTTGGTTCCAGGGCGCAAAAGTACGCTGAAAAGTTGCTCAACGCCGGCACGGTCCACTTTTTTGCCAGCGATGCTCACGACACCCAAAGGCGCCCGCCGCTTCTTTCCCCCTGCTACCGCAAACTGGCACAAGAGAAGGGTGAGGAAATCGCTGACCTGCTCATGAATAAGAATCCCGAAGCCGTCATCAACGGACAACCTATGCCTCCCCAACCGGATTGGTTTGAAGATCAGGACGATGGAAGAAAGCGCAGTTGGTTCTCCTCCCTGTTTCGCCGGTGAAGGTGGAGTGGTGTGGTTCGGCCCCTAATTCATTTGCACCTCGTAAGTTTTTTCGCAGTATTAATCCACTTCATTAAGCCAACGCCGGGGAGGCTGCGACGACCTCCTCAAAAACGCATCGATTTTCCCGACATTATAGGTCTTGCCGTGTTCGAAGCGGTGGGTGGGTTGCGATTGCAGCAAGGCGCCCTTGGAATCCAGGACGAAGAAGTGCGGGTAATCGGGGATGGCGGGATATTTCGAAAGGAATTTGTCGTTGGGGTTTTCCTTGCTGTAGTTGATTTTTACGGTCACGTAATTGTCGTCGCGCAGCTTCTGAAGCCGGGGGTGGCTCTCAAACGTGGTGTCCATGATGTTGCAATAGACGCACCAGTCGCCGCCGACCTCCAGCAGAATTCGTTTGTTCGTTCGGGTGGCTTCGGCAATGGCATCCTGAAGATCCTTGGCCGGATCTCGCGCCACATCATAGACGGTGACCGGTTTGTAACCTGAGGTCGACGGCGTTGGCGGCGGTGATGATTTACGGCCCAACTTCGCACTCAACGAACCTCCCACCAACAGGCACATCACCAGCGTCACAATCGATGTCATTATTACCCTTGGTTTTGGCACGAAACGCCTCCTCGGGCGCAGGGCATCCAGCCCTTCCGCCCTTGGTCAAATCGTACCAACCCAGCGCGGTGTGAGGCAAGGATTTTGAGTCATTACGGAGCGGGGGTCATGTAGTAGAGATCCGCTTGGCGGCTCGGGCGGGCATAGGCAATGGAGGATAGGTCGCGCGCGAAGTCGTAGTGGTTGCCTGGGTAAAACATCCCAAAAGGAAAGGGGAGTTCAAGAGCGGCTGCGGGTTCGCCCACGAGTTTTCCCTCCGACCACCCTTGACGGTAAAACGTGACCGCGCTGTGAGTCGCAAGCGGGTAGAGGAAAGATTTTCCATCCGCCGCAAAGCGGGCGGAGAAGGTCGCGACGCCAGGCCGCAACAGAGTGCACTGTCTCGCCGCAAGAGCGATTTGGTAAATGCCTATGTTGTCGCCGGAGAGTACGGCACTGAGGAGGTATTTCCCATCCGGTGCGACGCCCATTGCGATACCGCACCCGTCCAGGATTTTTTGCACGTGCGAACCATCGGCCGGGGCCTTCCAAAGACTATTCTGTAATCCGCCATGGTCACTGCTCAAGTAGAGGAAGTTGTCGTCCGGCGACCATACGCCCGTCAAGAGGGTATCCCCCACCGGGGCGATGGGGCGGAGGCCGCGACCGTCAGCCCCCACGATGAAACCCTTCCTCGTTCCCCCGGCGGAATCAATAAAGAAGATTTGTGAGCTATCGTGCGACCAATCGCCGGTGCCCAGATTTCCAGAAGCCAGTTTGTGGGGATCGGAACCGTCGAGGTCCGACATCCATAATTCGCTTTGGCCGGGTTCTGGGTACTTGATATACGCCACACGTTTACCGTTCGGGGAAATAACCGGCTGCGATATGTTCTCCGACGCAATATCCGCGAACTGCTTAGTCTTGACGTGATAAATCGTCAAATTGCCGGGGCCTTGGCCCTTCACATAGAAGACACCATTTCCGGCGGGGTTAGGCATGGGGGAGGAATCCGGGCCGGGTCCAAAGGTAACTTGCGTCCAGGAATGGTCATCCAAATCGTACTTCCATAAATTGGTGAACCCCATCACGGTGCGACTGAACAGCAGGCTATTTCCCGGGTCGGCCCAGACCTCGCCGGTGGGGGCCCCGGAAAGAACTCCCCGATCAACTGTCTCGTGGGTAGGCACATTCACCTGATAAAGATGGATTTGGTCATCGCCCGGCCGCTCGACCGCGGTCACTAACAGATTGTGGCCGTCGGGAAAAGGCAGTAGGGACCAGGGCACCAGCGGCGGATCCCGGAAAAAATGAACCATTTCTTCCCCCGGCCCAGACTTCAGGGAGTGAATCAACGCCCGACTACCCGGCTCGAGAAAGAAAAGCGAATCGCCATCGGGAGAGGCGGCCAACCAGCGGCCAGAGGCAATTCGATGGGGAGCGCCGCCAAATGTAGCCCACTCCTCGTCCCGGCCCCGAGCGCCTCCGTAATAAATTTCCCGACTATCCGGCGCGAAGCCATCAACGTATTTGTCACCCGGGTCTCCCGTCAATTGCATTGGCTCCCCGCCCGACGCGAGCATCATGAAAACCTGCTCAATCCCATTTACCGGCGAACCAAAGGCCACGGAGTTGCCGTCGGGCGAAAGCCGGGCTTCATTCATGGGTTTGTTCCAGTGGCTGATCTGTGTGCGCTTGATGGGCCCCGCGTTGGGGGGGCGAAGCCGGGCTCGATGGGCTATGAAGACGATCGCCAGGAGCGCCGCGACGCCTCCCAGGGCCAGGGAGATCCTCCCCAGCCTCGGCAGAAAACGCGGTCTTGCCCGCCGCCGTGACGAGGTTCGTCGCGTCCCTCGAGGGGCGTGTGTACTCGCGTGGCGAGCGGCCGCGGAGCTGCCAACATCCGTTTCGAGCTTCAGGCGCTTCAGGTCGGCGCGCACCTCCATGGCACTCGGATAGCGCAGCTCGCGATCCCTCTCCATGAGCTTACTGATGATTGCTGCGAGCCGCGACGGCAAGCGGCGGTCCAGTTCCACAACCGAAGGGGGTGTGCTGTGTAAAATGGCCTCCAAAATCAGCTCGGAGCTTTTTCCGGTGAAAGCCTGTCGGCCCGTGGCCATTTCGTAAAGCACCGTCCCCAACGAGAACAGGTCCGTGCGAGCGTCCAACTCCTCTCCGCGCACTTGCTCCGGCGACAGGTAGGCAATCGTGCTCATCGCTGCGTCGGGACGCGCTAGGAGGTCAGGATCGGTGGGATGTGCAGATTGGATGTCCAAAGCCACGCCATCGCCCTTTGTTTCCGTCGCACCCTTTCCCCCAGAGGGGGAAGGACCGGCTCCGCTCGCAGTTGTGGGGTGGGTTCCCGAACTCCGTGCGCCGCCTCCTGTGAGTTTGGCCAGGCCGAAATCCATAATCTTCGCCTGCCCAGCCTGGGTAATGAAAATATTTGAAGGTTTAATATCCCTGTGGAGAATACCTCTGAAATGGGCAGCATCCAGCGCATCGGCAATTTGGATGGCTAATTCCAGCAATATATCCACTGGAAGCCCGGCCGCACCTCGGCCCCCCAAGTGCACTACACGAGATTCCTCACTCGCGTCCACGCCGATGGTTGGCGCATTGGTCCGGGCGCGATTGCGGGTCTGCCACGCCAACAGTTGGCGCAGCGTCTCCCCCTCCAACAGTTCCATCACGATGAAGGGCTTTCCCTCGTATTCATCAAAGGCATGAATGGCACAGATGTAGGGATGATTCAACGCCGCGGCTGCCAGGGCGTCGTGCTTGGAGTTTTCCAGCGCCACCGGGTCCCGCGCCACGTCTTCCGGCAGGAACCGCAGAGCTACCCGGCGGCCAAGCTTCGTATCCTCGGCGGCATAGACGTCGCCCATGCTGCCGCCGCCGAGCTTTTCCAGGACCCGGTAATGCGAAATGACTTTCCCGGTCATCATTATGGAAGAAGAATCCAGATTTCTATGGTAGGTGACGGGCCACCCATTGTCAATTTCGGCATGGCGCTGATTTCAGAAACGCATGACGCACCGGCAGCGCCGCAGGCCCCTAGCCCGAACTTTTGACCATGCCGGGTCGTCTTAAGGTGTCTGCTAGCGACAATTTGGCGCCACCATCGTCAGGCATTTTGCACCCCAATATCCGCTTTTTGGGATTCGCTGTAAGTGGATTTCTTTGCAGTAGTTTGTCAGGTTTGGGAGGAGAAAAACCGGTCTTCAGGCCCTTTGCTATCAATAGCTTCTCAGGTTTGCGGACCTCTTGCGCTGATGGACATAAAGTCGTAATGCGATTGGTACAGTTTGTCGGCCTGCCTTGCAGTTCATCATAGGACTTGCCACCTGCCCGCCAATGCCCCGAGGGCGCAAGCACTCTCGCTTCTAACTCTACAAGTCTAGCCTCAACTTTCTGTTTTGTCAAGAAAAATCTTCAACAAGGAACAGAAAAATATGTAGCCCGCCGGAAGGAGACGTTCGGCCGATTCTTACGGCCTTTCGATTCTGGCGAGGGGATGGTGCGAAAAGACTGCCCCGCAGAGGTCACAAAGTTCGCGGAGAAATGCGAAGGACTCAGCTCCGCCTGCCCACTGTAACCTGTCCCCTGTAACCTGTCACCTGTTCCCTCTCAGTTATGCATCGCCCGAATCCGGTGGATCATAGTCCGCACATCCCGGATTTGCGGGTCGTCAGGAGGGGAATTGCTGATGAACGTCTGGAGATCCGCCAGCGCTTTGCCATATTGCCGAACGAGAAAGTAGATCATGCCGCGATCATGAATCTCCTGGCGGGAGGTGGGGTCAACGGCCAGAGCCATTTCAATCATCATCAGGACTCTGGCAAAATCCTTGCGGCGGAAGTAGGTGCCCTTCAGGTTATTTAACATGCGCGTCAGGGTCTGTTTGGTGGACGAGACGACCAGGAATGACGGCCGGAACTCTGCCTCTTGCCCGAATTGGGCTTTCAGTTTCTCCTCGCAGTCCTGAAGGCTCAGGATGGCGCCGCGTTGGTACGGGTCCAGGAGGATTTCTCCCGATGCGGCGAGGTACTTGGCGAGGAAATGTCCGGGAAATCCCACGCCGACTACGGGCAAACCGCATCGGCGCGCAACTTCCTGGTAAACCAGCGACAGGGTTATGGGAATGCCCATTTTGCGATCCAACACGTCATTCAAATAACTGTTGCGGGGGTCATCATCTTCATTGCCGGTGAATTTCTCCTCTTCGAAGAGGAGCCGATTTATGCTGGCAATATTGGCGTGGGGCGACAGGCTGGGATCGCATTGCGCGCGTGCCGCCAAAGCGTCCAAGCGCGCCAGTTGCGCGGAAACGTCAAGGGCCGGATACTCCGTGCGCGCCAGCAGTAGGGCCGCCATGTCCAAGCGGATCTCCTCCGCCGGGAGCGCCACGTAGTGAGCGAATTCACGGACAGCGTCAGGATGTTCCATAAGTTCCGTGACGAGTGATCAGCAGCTTTCAGCTATCAGCGATCAGCTTTCAGCTAAAACCTGAGCTGCCTCCTCAATGCTGCCTTATTTGTTTTGAGGCCTGCTCGTCACTTGTCACTCTTCACTCGTCACGGCCTCAACAGGTTGCGCATCAGGAAAAACAGATTGGCGGGCCGCTCCGCAAGCCGTCGCATGAAGTAAGCATACCACTCCCGCCCGTAGGGAACGTAAAGGCGAACGCGCCACCCTTGCTGGACGAGCGCCCGCTGGAGATGCCGGCGGATGCCATAAAGCAATTGGAATTCGAAATTTTCAGGCCGGATGCCGCGGGCGCGGGCAAAGCGCTCCGTGGCCGCGATCAGGCGCTCGTCGTGGGTGGCGATGGCATGATAAATCCCGCTGGCAAGGAGCTCCTCCGTGAGCTTTTGGTAGTGCTCGTCCACATCGCGCTTCTTGGCAAAAGCAATATCAGGAGGCTCCTTGTAAGCTCCTTTCACCAGCCGGATGCGCACACCCCGCTGCAAAAGCTCTTCCACATCTGACTCTGTGCGGCGGAGGTATGACTGGATGGCGATTCCCACGACATCGCGAGGCGCGTCCACGGAGCAAAACACCCGTAAGGTGGCGTCGGTGAATGCCGAGCCTTCCATATCGACCCGCACAAAATTGTGGTGGCGGGCGGCACTTTCAGCCAGGCGTGCCAAATTCCGGCGCGCCAGGCCTTCATCAATCGCCAGGCCCAATTGGGTGAGCTTCACCGAGACGTGTGAGTCCAGTTTCTCTTCCGCGAGTCGATCGAGAAGCTGAAGGTAAGTTTGGCAAGCAGCCTCGGCGGCAGCGGCTTCGTGGACGCTCTCACCCAGGCAATCGAGCGTCACCATAAAACCCTCACGATTCAGCCGCCGGATCACTTGCAGGGCGTCGGTGAGTTCGTCGCCGGCAATAAATCGCGAAGCCAATCGGCGCCCAAGAGGGTTGCCCATCAGAAGTTTCTTTGGGCCTTCGCGCTCGGAAAGGTAGAGGAGGAAGGAACGAAGCATAAATAGGTGCCAGGTTTCAGGTGCCAGGTTTCAGGTTTCTGGACTTGAGGATGACCCCTGAAGCTTGACGTGGTGCCGCGCAGTTGGAAGCAGCGATTAATCCAAAATCCAAAATCGAAAATCTAAAATCAGTTCAGTGCTCCGCCTCCAGAAATTTCTCCGCGTCCATCGCGGCCATGCATCCTGACCCAGCCGCGGTGATGGCTTGCCGGTAAACGCGATCTTTGACGTCCCCAGCGGCGAACACCCCGGGGATTTTAGTTTTCGATCCTTCACGGGTGATGAGATATCCCAGGTCGTCAACGTCCAATTGCCCACGGAACAAGCTGGTATTGGGCTCATGACCGATCCCAATAAAGACCCCGTCCACCGGTTTGAGGGTTTCATCCTCTGTCTTTATGTTGCGAAGCTTTATCCCCGAGACCTCGCGCTTGTCCGCGTCCAGAATATCCTCGACCTTGGAGTTCCAAATGAACTTGATCTTCTCGTTCCGGTGAAGGCGATCCTGCATGATTTTGGAGGCGCGCAACTGCTCGCGGCGATGGATAATGCTGACCTCTTTGGCGTAGCGCGTCAGGAAGAGTGCGTCTTCCGCGGCCGTGTCGCCGCCTCCCACCACCGCCACTTCCTTCCCCCGGAAAAAGGAACCGTCACAAGTGGCGCAGGTGGAAACTCCGTGCCCCAGCAGTTTGCGCTCGGATTCAAGCCCCAGGAGTTTCGCCGAAGCTCCGGAGGCAATAACGAGCGTGCTCGTTTCCAGGCGCTCCTGACCCACCTCCAGCACGAAGGGCCTTTGCGAAAGGTCCACCTTCGTCACGTTGCCTTCCAGAAAATCTGTCCCGAACTCGGTGGCCTGCTTTTGCATCAATTCGATCAGTTCCGGCCCCTGCACGCCCCTGGGAAACCCCGGATAGTTCTCCACCAGCGTGGTCAATGTCAACTGGCCACCGGCATGCACCCCGCGGATGACCAAGGGCTGCAAATTGGCACGTGCGGCATAAATTGCGGCGGTCAGGCCCGCGCATCCCGAACCCATGATGACGACGTTGCGCATGTTAGCTTGCGTCTCCAAACGAAATTTGGATGCTTATCTTACCCGATACCTTTTGTTCCGTACAGACAGTTCTCACGAAGAGGCAGTGGGCCGACCGGCGTAGACGAACGCTTTCGCGGGCTCCAGGACGTAGGGCGCCAGCCATCCCGGGGTGTTGCTCAGTGGCAGGACGTCTTCATGCAACCGAATTCCCACAACTTCCTTCATGAACGCGCGCCGCTTTTCGATTCGCCGCCAGCAGGCAGGAAATCGGCTGGCCAGTTCCGCCCGTAGCTTCTCGTCAGCCAAGACAATTCCATCCTCGGCGTTGATATAGCAGAACGGACCGCGCGAAACCGGGATGATGTCCGCTTGCAGGGCCATTCCCGAGCGCAGCAGGACGTTGCTTCCCGGCGAGAAGGGTGAGTGCACCCATTCATCGAGATGCAGGTAGTGCCCGGGATTGACCGCAAAACTGTACCGAGCGTCGTCCCGCATGGAGTCAACACGCTGCCAAACGTCTCCGCCCCGGGCGCCGATCCTGAGCGACTCGTACCAGCAGGCCACCACTTCGAAATAATTGGCGGCCAGCCGCGGGTAGAACTCGCGCAGCTCGGCGGGCAGGTCTTCCGGGCCGTGTGCTACGGCTCCGGCCCGGCAGTTCAGCGCCCCCTGAACTCCGAAACCGACCACGAAGGCATCGCCCAAGCGGGCACGCCTCGCCGACGGACTGGAAAGTCCTCGCTTGACCTTCTCGCCGAAACTGACAATGGGGTGGCAGGAAAACGGAAGGCCGGAACTCTGCAACAGCTTCTCCAGCTCATTTTCTGCCACTCCCTCGCGGACGCTCCTGACTACGGAAAGGACGCTCTCCGAGGTGCGGATGGAGGCAAACTCGAATTGGGCGATCTGATCCGCGGAATTGATCACGCGCAGCCCGTCCTGAGGATTCATGAAGAGCCCGCCGGCGTTGCGGATCTTCTCCGCGTCTCCCACCAGGCTCCTTAAGAGGTCAACGATATACGCGGGGATCTCAATGGCGCTTCCCGGATTATCGACCAGCGGCCCCTCAAAGTATTTCCACCCGGCGCACCCTACCCAGGCGCCTTGCGCAATGCCGAAATCGGCGAGGACCGCTCGGAGGCTGCGGGAATCACCACGTGGCTGCCCCATCAGGCTGAATTCCTGGAACAGGATGGGTTCGCATTTCAACCCGGCATCGGGCAGGTAGCCCATGCATTCATTGCCCACCAGGAGCCACCGGCGGCCAGTGCGGTCGAGCAGCAGAAGAGCCTCCTCGAAGCGGGGGTCGAAGCCTGTCAGAAAGGACATGTTGGCGAAATGCTCCCGGTCGGCATAGACCAGGAGGAAATCCAGGTGGGCCTTTTTCATGCGACCGACCGCGGCAGCGAGGCGCTCTTCGTATGTGCTCAGAGGGATCGGCGGCAGGGATTCTTCCAGCCCACCGAATTGCGGCAATTCCATTGGAATGATCTCTATCATGGGTAAATTCCTACTCTTGCTTTGGGTGGTGAAATCCCAAGGCTGCCCAAATCAGTCAGCGATCAATTCGTTTGACGGGGCTTCGCCCCCCAACTCCGCAGAAAGGCTCCGCCTTTCCCTGGAGTTTGTACATTTCGCATGGGTCGCCCCCGCACCAAACTCTCAAAGATTATAGCGCAGACCACTGCTACGGTTTGGCGACAAGTCATCGCAAGCAGGTACGGTAACTTCCCAGATGGGGACTCGAGGGCGTTAGGGGGTGCGTCTCGACCACGAGCGAGGCATCCGGCCTATTGGCACCAGGTCAATCCTCGTTTGAGGTTGTAATCAAATCGATTTTTGAGTGGTTGTACAGCCAACCGTAGATGGCCCATGCCAGTGATGAGGCCAAGAACATTGTGGGGATACAGCCCTGAATCCGCCAGGAATCTTCGGGAAGTAGTAGAAGAATCCAAGTGGCGCCTAGAAAAGCGAGGCCTAAGAAGAAGATCAATAAATACACTGGCGCCTGGAGCAAACGAATTCGCTTTGCGTCCGTAAAGTGTGCAAATTTGCAGAAAACCGCGATGGGTTGCCAGGCAAGCACCACCAGGATAACCTCGCTGATGACCGTCATCCACAACACAGGGTTTGCTCCCAATCTCCACGCTAGGAGTGCCGTATATGCCGCTCCAAGAGGCAACCAGCCAAGAATCATTATCATGTTACAAAGGAAAATTGGAACGGAGAGTTCCCAATAGCTGACAGGGTAGATTGCGACAGGAGGCGTCAGAAAAAGGTGACGCGTTGTAAGATTCATTCCCTGCCAACGGCCACCCAGGATTGGGAGTCCGAACATTCCAGATATAACTAACGGCGCGAACAGGACCCAAGTGGGCATCATTCTGGCGAAGGGCAGCAATAAAACACCGGCGGCCAGAACCAGCGCACTTGACCGCCAACGCTTGTTCAAGGAAAAGAAACCGCCCGCTTGAAAATGGAGCACACTCTTGCTTCGTCGGGACAATAGGGCAGATGCGATCCTTTCGAGGTGTCGCCACTCCTCTCCTGGCTGCTGCCTGAGCGCTTGACGAATATTTGCCCGGCCGTCTCCAAATTCAACTCGCTTCGAGTTGTCTACAGCACAATCCTCCTGAGACTCGACGACCCCGGCAAGCAGGCTCTCGGGCAGGGCATCGAAATGGTAGTTTTCTCGGAGCCTCCCCCGAAAGAGCGGCAATGCACACACAAGTGCAGCAGTAGGAACAGCCCAGAGAAGCTGGATTGGATTTTTCCCGAGCACGCCCTCCACAAAAGCGCGCAACAGCCATCCGGCGGGCATGAGTGTCGAAATTGAAGACACGACTTTAGCTGGGAAGGCGGGAACAGGCCATATGCTCACAGCGATCCCTATTGTGTTGAGCAGCAGACCGCAGGGATAAAACCAGCGTGAGGGGGGCCACATGGCAAGTAGCGTGAAGAGCGATACGATTGAAATCCAAAGGAGAACTGCTAAGGCCAATCCCATCCCAATAATCAAAATATTGTGTGTCACCTGTAGAGCCAGGCCGCCGAAGGAGGCTAGGAATGCAATAGGCAGGAACAAGGAAGCAGTAAATGATTCCTCCCATTGATGATCAAACACCTGTGCGTCCCGGACTGGATATAAAGCGAAAAACGAAAGTTCACTCGAGGAAAACAGCCTATGGCGAAGCGCGATACTCCGGAGCAGCACCGTCCCCGTTCCATAAAGACCCAGACCCGCTACCAAACATACATGTGTGTCACGGCGCAGCGCTGCATGAACGGTAATGAATACCAAAATTATAAACGCTGCTCCCCAACGCTCAAGCTCATGCCGCCATTGTGCACGGCCCTTACGCGCTGCCCGATATTCCTTCCAGAGCGGCTTGGACCCGCGCAATCGAGCGCGGGCTGCCTTGCGGATGGCTTTCTCGAGTTTTTTCGCCCGCAGTCTCATCAATTATTGGCTCGCAATTTCTCAAAGATCCCGGCCAGGACTCCATCCTGGCTTTCCATTGTTCCCCGTCGGAGACTGGCCATGTCGTCAAACGCGTGAACGCTGCCCCTATCGAGAATACAGATCCGGTCTGAAAAATTTTCAGCAATCTCAAGGATCTGGGTTGAATTAACCACCGTACTCCCGTTCTTAGCCGCTTCGCGCGCGTACGTCTTGAATGATTGAATTCCGTGCGGGTCCATCCCGGAAGCGAGCGGTTCATCGAGAAGCCACAAATCCGGATTGATCGCAATCAATCCCGCCAGAACCGCCTTGTACCCCTGTCCACGCGAAAGGGTTCCGAGAGTCGAATCGACGAGTGGCAACAGATCAAAATCTTCCAAAATCTGAACAACGCGGTTTTCCAAGCCATCTATTTCCTTACCATAGAGCCGCAACGCCATGGCAATATGACCGGCAACTTTCATGCCAACGAATACGGTGGGGAAATCTGGAATAAAGTGCAGACGCTTGCGTAAGTCGATCTTGGAACGCTTAAAGATTTCGCCATCGTAAGAAGTGGTTCCCGAATCGGGAACGACAATTCCAGCAAGCGTTCGCAGCAAGGTTGTCTTGCCAGCGCCATTCGCGCCAAGCACAACAACAATCTGACCCGGCTCGATCGTCAGCGAAACTCTATCCAGCGCCCGAATCTTCTTGTAGGATTTGGAGACTCCGTCCAGCTTTATGCGCATGAAAACCGCCTCGGGGAAAGAGTCGGTGACGATCCTTACAGTGAGAGACGTTGCCACCGATTCCTAACCAGATATTCCCGTTTTGGCCTTGCGGCTGGCGCCGAGTATATAACATCTCCGCCGTCGCCGAGCAATTGGACGTGATGGTTCATTCTCGGGGTGCGAGAAGCTTCTTGAAGCTGGTAATGTAAAAGACCGCTGAGGGCCGGTAAAGGAAACCAATCTCGGTGTAGTGGAGTCGCTTGACTGCTGTGTCGTCGCACTCGGAAAGTGAGCTTTGCGTGGTCCGCTGCGCGGACCGTTGTCCGGAAACGGGGTTCGAGCCCTAGCAGCCCGTGGTAAAAGTCAGCCCGACGCAGATCCTGCAGTAGGGGTCTCGCTGCCAGCACAAGTACGGTAATCGTTTATTAGATATTGCAATATAGTGGGCTTATTCTATAATGCTGACATGGCGAT
>Ga0208034_1001562_pt1 | contig 13574 bp, 12 predicted proteins | sample June2015DPH_8_10_FD_184699 | JGI IMG/M metagenome (GOLD analysis project Ga0208034, IMG submission 184699) | Peatland microbial communities from SPRUCE experiment site at the Marcell Experimental Forest, Minnesota, USA - June2015DPH_8_100... | ecosystem: Environmental > Terrestrial > Soil >...
GATCAAGACGGCCGTCCACAACCATTTTGCTCATCGTGCCAAAATCACTGACTTGGAGTTTAAGCGCCTCCTAAGACAAGGCCGCACCAGTCTTTTCATCGGGCTGTTGTTCTTGGCTGCGTGTTTATTCCTCAGCAAGATGCTGTTAGGTCACGAGGCGGGTACTTGGGCGGCCGTCGTGCGGGAGAGTCTTACGATTGCCGGATGGGTCGCCATGTGGCGACCGATGCAGATCTATCTTTACGATTGGTGGCCTCTGCTGCGACTGAGGCGGACTTTTACCAAGCTGAGCCACATGCCCGTGGAACTTGTCCAAAAAGGCAAAAGTTGAGTGGTCTCCCTGTGGGTCAGATACTCACTGCCGTGCGAACGATTTCTACGGAGCACTTGGCATGGCGCGCGTCGAATTCCGCGCCAAAGAATCTACCCCTTGACAATGGGTGCCCAAGCGATGGGACGCACCAGTAAGCCGCTGTCGATATCCTGCCCGTCGCTGAACCCTGCCACCCACAATCCGTTGAAGTGTTGAAACCGTCCTCTGCACCTGACGACCCTGTCCGTCTCTGGGTCCAGCAACTTCAGCCAGACAAGCGGGGAGTAGCCGTTGCGCGCTGCATCGGGGACCTGTTGGTGTTGCTGGCTGGTCAATGGGTTATCCACCTCGTGCCATACAGTTGAGTCTTCAGCGTCGATGGGCTCACTCGCCAAGTCCTTCGCCCTGCCCGCCAGAAATCTTTCGCGCCGCTCCTCAGCAGTGAAGTAACGGGGATGCTGTTGACACTGGCTTACGCCGTGAAGTTGCAGAGCAGCGCAGGCTCTCCCGGCTGGTGAGTCTGCATCCAACTTGTAATCGCTCGGTGCAGCCGCGTGTGCTGCTGCTCAATTCCGCTGACGTGATGACTCGCTCGGCTGCGTGCTGCGCTGCCCTGCGCTGCTCGTAATCGGCCTTCATGGCTTGCTCCACTTAGCTATCCACAACCGACCTACTGACCCGCAAGGGCCTGAAATGCTCTGGATCACGTGTGTGCTGTGTACGTGAGGCGAAGCCAGCTAAGCGTCGATTTCCTGTTACAGGGATTTCACAACAACACGAACATGAGCGCGCTGTAGAACAAATAATTCGGAGCAGAGGTGATGAGGGCGGAGGCCGAGGGGCTTCCGCCTTCTTGTTTTCGCTCGGGCGATTAGTCGGAGAGTTTGACGATCATTTTGCCGATGTTGCTCGCGCCGGGATGGAGGAGGTCGATCAATGCAGATGGCGCGGCGTCGAGGCCGTCCACCACTGTTTCGCGGTTGATGAGCTTGCCGGATTTCAGCGCAGGGACGGCCTCGGCGTAGAAGGCGGGCAGATCGCTCATGTAGTCGGTGACAATGAAGCCTTCCAGCCGCAGGCGCTTGGCAATGGCGAGCATCAGGTTGCGCGGGCCGGGTACGGGAATGTCGTAGCCGGCAATACCTCCACACAAGGCGACGCGGCCGTGGTCGCGGAGAGCATAGAGCGCGGCTTCCAACTGCGGTCCGGCGGTGTTGTCGAAGTACACATGAATGCCGTCAGGCGCAGCTTTTTTCAGGTAGCCGAGCGGTTCGCCAGCACGGTAATTGAAGGCGAAGTCGACTTTCAGCTCGTCCCGCAGGTAGGCGACTTTCTCGGCGGAACTGGCACTGGCCAACACCCGGCATCCATGCATTTTGGCCAACTGGCAAGCTGCGCTGCCCACGGCGCCTGCACCACCGGAGATGAACAAGGTCTCTCCTTCCTTCAGAGCCGCGATGCGAAACAGGCCGACCCACGCGGTCATTCCGGTGACGCCAAGCATGCCGAGATAGGCGGAGGGCGAGGCTACGCTTACGTCCACTACCTGCACCTGAGAGGCTGGAGCGACAAACGCCTCACGCCAGCCGTACATGCTGAGCACGTGGGTTCCGACCGGCAGTTTTTCGTCGTTCGACGCGATGACGCGGCCAACGGCTCCACCCTGGAGCGCTTTGCCGATCTCGAACGGCGGGACGTAGGACTTTACGTCGTTCATCCGCCCGCGCATATAGGGATCGACAGACATGCACAGATTGCGGACGAGGACCTCGCCGGGTCTGGGATCGGGGACCTCGACGGTGGCGAAAGAGAAGTTGTCAGGGGTAGGGACACCCTGGGGACGGCTGGCTAAGCGGATTTCACGGCTGGTTGTTGGCATGGTACCTCGATGCGGGCGAGTTGCCTCGTGGACCGTGAATCTGCGGCATCGCCTGCAGCGCCATTCTAACTAAGAATTAAATGCCACACGCGGCTTTGCGTTAGCGTTTGCGGAGCCTTCGGGCTGCCCGAACATACCAAGAGAGACGCCAACCCTCCAGAAGGCCACTAATCACGCGCTGGGGGGTAACCGCCAACTTCGCCAAGGGAAATCTGTAGGCTAATTGTAGGCATAACCTGCCACCACCCGCCCCAATTGCCCCATTCCGACGCAACAGACATGCTGTAAATTCAACGGCATACGCCCCTTCGTGCGGTTTCCTAAACCGTTGGTCGGCAGTTCGACTCTGCCCAGGGCCTCCATCCTGTTTCACTGAAGGCGAGCGAGTTTACGGCAGAGGATGCCGTGGCCTTCCCGCGATCTGTTGCCACTTAGTTGACAGATAAGGAATCGGGCAGAGCGTCCAATGACTACAGCAGCGGAAGGTAGTTTTGTTGGCGGCGAACGCGGTGCTAAAGCGACGCTCCGCCCTGGCTCGCACGAAACAGTAACTTTGCAGTCGCGCTGATTCTTGTCAAGGCCAGAAGCGCACAAACACCAATGGGGAGAAAGAAACAGGGCATCCCGCTGCCGGAATGCCCTGTGGTTGAGGTTAGTTACTGCGTCCTTGCCAGGCCGAGAGGCGCAGCGGGGCTGCTTCTAGTGGCAGTTGGAGAATTTCGCCGAAGCGATCTTGGTGCTCCAGTCGAAGCTCTGCGTAACCTCGTAGAATTCCTGGGTGTACCAGAAGGTGCAGTGGTCAGTCGGATCAATCCGCATGGCGCTGTAGTCGCCCCAGCGGTCTGAGGTGTCCGGCTGCGAACCGCTGCCAGCGACCACCCGTGTCTCAGCTTCCATATTGCTGAGCCCAACCGGATCATTGACAGTGCGTCCGGTTATGTACACGGAAGGATAAACTCCGCCGGGAGTACCGCCGGGACAGGTGCTTCCGCAGGATTCGCTGTAACCTAGCATGATGTCGCCTGCCTTGTCCTGCGCAATCGATGCCATCCAGCGCCAGTTCCCGTCGGGAGCGTAGGTGCCGGCCTGGTGAGTGTTGAGAGTGGTGGACGTCAGGGTGCCGATACCGGGTACCGGCGGGGCCCGGAACTCATACCACCGAGGGCCAATATTTCCCCCGGAGGCTTCCACGTCGCCGTTCACATACCAGTGCTGGAAGTGAGGAGTGGCGCAAATAGCGCAGGGTGGGCCGCTCGGCGCCGGACCATCATTCCAATAGGCAAAGCGATACATCAGGCGATCGCCGAGGGAATCTGCTTTATCGGTAATGCCCTTCTGCGGAACGCAATCGCCACCAAATCCACCACTGCAGGAACCGGTATACGTGGGTACCGGCTGGAGGATTGAGTTATGGCTACCCATGACGAACGAATTGCTGGGAGTCGTAAAATCCGCGTGGAACTGATACAGAGACAAGTGAGAGTTGTCCACATCGCCTACGCTGCCAATATAGAAGTCATCTTGGGGAGTTCCAGCGGGGGTGTTCGGCACACCAAAAATCGAATCGAGGTCGCCGGGCAACAAGCTGTCCTCGCCCGCGGTCAACTGGAAGCAAATCTGTGTCGGATTAGCCGCGTGCGCCAGGATGGCGGCGCGGTCATAGGCGCAGATCTTCGGGCCCATGAAGCCGCTGCCGCCGGGGCCGAAGTTGTTCCAAGCCTGGTAGTAGCCGTTGTTGACGCCGCTGGTTGGCCAAGTTCCCCACTTCGGATAGTCGGGGAAGCCGGCGCCCGGTACCGGGAACTGCCAAACATGCCAAGTGCCAGTCGCGTCGTTGGTGTCGGAGATAGCGTAGCAAACGGCGTACGGAGAACTAAAGACGTTCTGCGTCAGGTACCAGCGATCCGCTTTCTGGTCAAACTGGGCGATGATGTCGCCGTCGTTGCTGTTGGCGCACATGCTTCCAGGAATGCCATTCGCCCAAAGCGTGTTGCCGATGATGGCTGGCCCGCACGTGTAGGGTGAAGTCTTGGAGCAGATGGTGTAGGAAACGTTCACCCACTGCAGCACCTGGGTGTCGCCCACCGCCATGTTGGTATCCGGGGGGCGTCAGGAACCTGGTAGCCCGGGAAGCCGTGGCCGACTCCAAGGAAGTTAGCGATGATTGAGTAATTGGTTGAGGGAGCGCTACCGCGCTGTTCCACTGGATCCACGGACTTTCCAAAGTCGCGTTTTGCAATGCGGCGATAGGGCTCCGCCAGGTGGAAGCCGTATTGCACCGGCTGTGGCAGCTTCATCAATTCTCTGAGTGGCGCGGTCTGGCCAGACGCCACGGCGTGGTTCACGGTTATTTCCTGCGCAACGAGCGGCAGGGCACAGAGTGCGAGTACGGCCACGGCGAGCATGGACGTCCCGATAATTCTCGCGGTATTTCTTGTCATATCGATCCCATTCTCCTTAACTGATCTACGCGGCGCATTGGGTATCGCTTGCCCGCAGTAGTCTTCGCAGCTCGGCAGGTGTGTGGTTGGAACACGGTTCTTCGTGTCTTCGTAGTTGGGCAATTGTGATTCGTTACGTGTTTGAAGTGTTTCTCGGGGGTGAAAAGACTGAAACACAAGGGATGGCGCAATGCAACTATTATTCACGTAGTTACAGGCTCCATCCAAGTCCAGCCCCCCTCCCTCTCAAGTCCGTTCGGCTTTCGCCGGAGTGCAGTCAAACCCCTGTTTTCATGGGATTTAAGCGAGAAGGCGGCATCGGAGCTCCCGTTCTTGGCCCAGTCTGTATGACAAAAATGTCACAGAAATTTTACAAATGGCGCAGATCCAATGCGGTAGCTCGCATTCCCTTTTTGGTCAGCACCTTGTGGTGGCCAGGAAAGGCCTGTGAAAACTAACACTCGGGACGCCGCCCTCCTGCGGAACGAATGAATATAAGGGTTGTTCTTTTCTTTCTCGCTCGGCGCCGCTCCTGGTGGCCAGATTGTGGGCAGGCTGCGGGTGGAGGATCTCCGTGCTAGACTAGAAAATTGACAGCCACCGGGTGGCCCCACAGTGTGTGCGCGGCAATCGTAAGGCTCCCATTCCAGCTCCCTGAGTTTTTCAAGACTTTCATCAACGGTAAGATTCTCGCCAAGGGGAAGACACGTGCGACAAAATCATGACCATTACCCACCGCGTATTTGGCTTAGCTTTGCTTTCTTCACGGTCCTGATGTGGGGTGCAACACCATTGTTCGCACAAAAGACCGTAGTACAGGACGCTGGAGGCGGCAGAAGGCTGGAGTTTGACTACAACGCTGCCGGCCAGGTGACACAGCAACGTACCCTCGCCGCGGATGGCAAACTGGAGCAGAAAGTTGATTACCAGCATCGGCCCGGATACTACGTGGCTGACGAAACCACCACTTTCTATTGGGCGGACGGCCAGGTCCGCCGGATTACCCAGAATACCTACGATGCGAGCGCAAATTTCACCGGCGAGTTCGTCCAGGACTTCGACGAGGCCGGCAAACAAGTCGGCGGACATCGATTGACCCACGATCCCATGACCAACGTCTACACCTGCGCGGATTGGAACACCGCCACCCAAAGCTACAAGCCTATCGAGTGTCCAGCGGGCGAGGAATCAGGTGGTGGATCTGAACCGGTCAAGAAGTTCACTTACGACGAGGTCATGCAACATCTGGAGGCCGCCCGAAAGGCGGCCGGCGAAGGACAAAAGTTGCAATCGAAGGCGCAGGTAGAGGCGACTGCCACCACGGCGACCCAGGAGTTCGGATTGGTGGTGCCGGCGCAGGTCTATCCTGGCGAGCGAGTTTCGGGCAGCATGGTCGCAAACCCCGCCGAATATGAACGCATGGCAGGAGTGACGGTCACACGAGTCGCGATGCCGCGCGAATCGGCGGGCGAAGCTTCAACGCTGGCGGGCTGGAGTGTCGAAGTGCCCGGCGAAAGCCCGCAGCGCGCCGACGGGCCGATCGCCTTCACTGTGCCGCGTGGCAGTTCGGAACTTAATATCACGTTCAAGCAAACGGGGAATTCCGCTCATTCCGTTTCCAAGCTAATAAGCTTTCCCCAAAGCGCGGTCAAGAAGCAGAAAACGCCAGCTTCGTTTGAGGCGGCGGCGCTATGCCTGAGGGGCCAACTGTGTACCGTCCGTGGGCCGTTCAGCGGAGAAGGGGGAAAAACCTTCGCCGCTTTCGAGGACCGCCCTGCGATGGTCGTGGCCGAAACGTCTGATACCGCTTACATTCGTATTCCAGAGCGGACCGAACCGGGGCCGCGGCCCTTGTTTATTGCGGAGGGCTCAAAGGTGGTCGCACTGCCGGTAGCAGTGGGCGAGTTCACCCTCAAGAACGGAGATAGGGAGTTGCAACCAGGTCAGACTCTAGTAACGTTCCCAATCGTGGAGGGTCCAAGCGATATAGCAGACGGGGCTTGGCAGCCGGGAAACTTTCCCGCGACGAATCTGGAGGAGGCGCGCAAGCTGGTACCCGGATTCCAGCTGCCGCAAGAAGGTCAAAAGCCACGCGAGAAGCGGGAAGAGCAACCAAAGCAAGAGTCACAAGAGAAGCGAGAGGCGGACGAGAAAAAAGGGGGAGCGATCTTGCTGGTGGTCAAGAACATGACGCCGGAACAGGTTTCGATGCGAGGCGCCCAAGACCAGATGATCGTCTTCCATTTGAAGGATGAGTCGTTCAGCCGGGGCGAATTCAAGTACGACCTCCTAGTTGAGGCCATCAAGTCCGGCCATTTTGATATAAGGGGCTACGTCATTCCCTTTTTGGCTCCGGTGCGAGGCCAAGTGTTTTCCACGAACAGCTCCACGGGAAAATAGAGCGATTTCTAAATTGACAGCTCTCACCGCCGCCCTTACGCTGGTGGGAAAGGAACGACAGTTTGCTTAGCAATGCGACAACCCGCACGAACCAGCACCCGATACTCGGCCCGCTGGAGATTCGCGTCATGGAGGTCCTGTGGACCGCGGGTCAGAGCAGTGTACGCGACGTGGTCGAGAAATTGGAACGCAAGCTGGCATACACCACCGTAATGACGACCTTGGACCGGCTGTTTAAGAAGGGCATGCTGGATCGGCAGAAGTCGGAGCGCGCGTTCCTGTATTTGCCTCGCTTGTCCAGTCAAGAGTGGAAGCGCCAGCGCGCTGGCGACCTGATCGCCGGTTTTCTGGCCGGTCCGCAACCCGCCCGCGAACTGTTGTTGTCATCGCTGGTGGACGCGGTCGGCCAACACGACGCCGTCCTGCTCTATCAATTGGAAGAGAAGATCCTGAAAAAGCGCCAAGAACTGTCAGCGGGGAGGAAGCTGTGAGCCTGCCGTACACTTTGCGCTTACTCTGCCTGTGTTGCGCCTCGTTTTTCATGATTCACGTGACGCTGGCTGCGGCGACCAAATTGAGTGCCGGCGTCGCGATGCGCATAGCGGAACGCTTGAAGCCCGGTCGCGCGGCGCGCCTTCTATTTGCGGTGCGCATGCTTCCATTTACCCTGACCCTGTTTGCGGTGCTGGCTTTCTGCATTCCCAGCTATCTGTGGCTGGAGCCGGAAGCGGCTGGCGAAAGAGTCGGATTCGTTTGTTTCTTGGCAGCGGTGCTGGGAGGGGCGATTTGGACGCTGGCTATCGTGCGGGTGGTCCATGCGGTCCGTAGCACGGCGCGCTATCTGCATCGCTGTGAGCGCCACGGCAAGCCGATCGAAATGCCGGGAGAAACCGCACCGGCGTTGTTGCTCAAAGATAAATCTCCCGTGTTGGCCGTTGCCGGAGTGGTTCATCCCCGGCTGGTGATTTCGCGTCGCGTCATGCGCGGGCTTACCGCGGAACAGATTGACGCTGCCCTGCGCCATGAGCGTGCCCATCGCGCATCGGGCGACAACCTCAAGCGCTTTTTCATGTTGCTGGCGCCCGATGTTCTACCTTTCATGCGCGGTTTTGCAACCCTGGAACAGCGTTGGGCGAAAGCCATCGAATGGGCGGCCGACGATCAAGCCAGCGCAGGCGATCCCCGTCGCGCTCTTTCGCTGGCCGACGCGCTGGTGAAAGTGGCGAGAATGGGCAACAAACCGCAGCTTTCTTATCTATCCAGCTCGTTGATGGCCGATGATGACAATCTGTCGGAGAGGGTGGACCGTCTACTGCGTCCTCAGCCCATTCCCGACAAGCCGGCGAAGGAATTAATTCCCTTGGTAAGCGGGGCCGGGGCGCTTATGGCCGCGTCGCTGATGATCGTAGTTCTCTGGCCGGCGAGCCTCAGCATGGTGCACAGGGCGCTCGAACAACTTGTCCGCTAGTTTAGTTGGTCCGCAGGGAACGCGGCGCTAATGCGCCGCTCTACCGTGCGTCAACGGCTCGCTCCCTCATCTGTGCGGTTTGGTTCCGGCACCTTACTCGGGGCTTTTGTGATAGAGATATCGTTGCATGCAGTCCGGCAGAGACAGCGCCACGGCAGACGCCAGGGCGGTGGAGCGATCGGTCGTCCCGGCCATCCGCTTTGTCGTCGAGAGTTGTGGCACTCCCATTGAAAGAAATTAGGTAATACAGGAGCTAGCTTTTCGATGCATCCGTGCGTGACATTCAGCGCACAGCGTGATCAGGTTCTGTTCCTCGTCGCCGCCCGACTGGCTGCGGAATTTGAGGTGATGCACCTGCAGATTCTGCATGCTACCGCAGACCTGGCAGCGCCAACCATCGCGCTCCAGCACCCGCCGATGCAGTTCGCGGTAGGTGTTCGCATCGAGTCTGAGTCGCGGGCTTTTGCGGCGGACCTTCTTCATGAAGCCTTCCGGTTGACCTCAGAGAGAAAAGCCTCCTGTTGAGGACCGGGCAGAAACTGGTAATAGCGAGAGATGGATTGCAACAGGATCTCCGGGTTGTTGCCATCCATCGAGGCCCCAGCGAGGAAGTCCGCACAGATCATCTCCAGGCAGTAGCCTCGAGACTTGTCCGACCCCAGCATTAGAGCCGCGGTCTCGATCGCCTGTTCGATGACCGGGACCTGACTCTTGTAGACCTTGAAATAGATCAGCTCTGATGGCTCGCTGTCCTTGCCCGTCAGCTCTTTCTCCACTTCCCGCTGGAACTCCGCCTTGGGCATCTGTCTGGCTTTGTGCAGCCAGGTTGCACTTTCGAAGCGCTGCCCCTGGTGGCGCGCCAGCTTCGCCAACTCCAGCCCCTTCGTCCATCCCACCTGTTTCAGTTCTCTTCTCACCTGGGGTGGGAGATGTTCGTGAATCGACATCAGGTAGTACGCTTTTCTTCTGGACTCGGGGAACCGCCGCTCCAGGAACTCATCGAACGACTTCAGCTTCTCCAGCCGCCAGTACTGGCCCGCGCGTACTTCGCACAGGTACTTGCCCAGTTCCACAAACCTGGTATCGCGTTCGTTCTCATGCCGGGCCTCCCAGGCCAGGATCGCGTCGATCTTGCTCAGCACCTCTTGCGCGCGACGACGATTCAGCTTGGGCGGCATGGGCGGATACTTAGTAAGCAAGTTCGTCAAACAGACCAAGATCGACTCCCGGCTTGCGGATCAGCCCAGCCTCCACCAGATCGCGCTGGTCGAGACAGAGACCAAGGAAAGGACAGGTGGTACACGGGTTCTGGGGGAAGCGGATGCCGCTGTGCGGCAGGAACAGTCCCGACTCAATCCGACGTACCGTATCGTCGACCAGGGTCTCGAACTCCTGCCGCTGTTGGTCGGTGATGGTGGCCCGCAGGCACTGGACCTCAACCATGCGCTTACGGACAAAGACGACCTGGGCGACGTCATTGATCCCCGTCATCCAGGAATAGCAAACCAGCTGCGGATCTAAGGCCGCAATGCCGTCAGGCTCCTCTGGATAGCGGGCGGAGCTGGTCTTCCACTCCAGCACACAGGGTGTGCTGTCCAGTTCACCGACCGCATCGACAAAGGCGACAAAGCTGTTGCCAGAACTCAACGAGCGTGTGAATCGGATCTGTTGATGGCTGTGTGGCTGGTGAATCTGAACGCGGTCATCTTGGACGAAACGCTCGAGTAAGTGAATGCCTTGCTGAAGCATGTGGTCCCAGGTGTCGTTGCCCGAGTACGTCAGCTCCAGGTTCTTACAGGGCGCCCACTGCTCGAACAGGACGGCCGCCGGGTCTTCGCGACGGAATAACGCCGCCACCGCCTGCTCGAAGCAGCGGCCGAAAAGCTTGGCCGCGCGGGTGTCTTTTTCCTGCCAGCCATCGAGATAGCGATGGCGATAACGGCGAGGGCAGGTCAGGTACTGGGAAATCTGGGTGTAGCTGTAATTCATCGCGAGACCCTTTCCTTCTCCGTACCGTTACCTTTGGCTGCCGGCAGGACAGGGATAGCGGTAGCCAGCTCTTCCCATTGGCTGGCCGGGGCGAAGCCGTCGAAGTTCACCAGCGAGATGCCGTTGATCACGGTATGGCTGATCTTGACGACCCCGACCAGGCCGCGCAGGGCGCGTTCGTCGACCTCGTCGTGGCTCAACAGTTCTGGGTCATAGAGAAAATCCCGCAGGAACCAGCCCAGCTTCCACATTGCCTTTGGGGTGCAGTAGAGCCGGCTGACGATCGAGCGCCCGGCGAATGGCTTGGGTTCAAGAACGGAGAGCCGGAGGAGATAAAAGCGCTTTTGGGCTTGCCAGCGATGGTGCGCACCGTCGAGCCGGACGAGGAATATTCCGTCCGGAACCTCGGACTGCGAATCCCGTGCGGTGTCAGAGAGTCCGGGAACCTTGCGTTTCATCCCGCCACCTCCTGGCTTGGAGGTGCGTAGCTGTTGAGCTGGCAGAGCAGGGCGTCGCGGTCCTTCTTGGCTGCCTCGGCAAGCTGCTGCACGAAGCTTTCGACCTGCTCGCGAGTGGCGTCTTTGAGGGCTTTGGTACCGCAGAAGTCGACGGCATAGGCTTTCACCAGTTCGGGATCGAGCTTGTGCTGGCGGATGATCTGACAGAGTCGGTCGCGGACCTTGTGACCGGTACCACCATTGCCGTTCCCGTTTCCGTTGGTATTTTGGGGCGGAAACTTAGGTTGATCGGAAGCCCCTGCCATCGGACCGGGATTGGATCCGATCTCCTCGATCGAGCAGATTCCGATGCCATACGCCTTGCGCAGAGCACGATTGACGGCTCGGGTCTCCGCAATCCGCATCTCAGCGCCGCGGACCATTAGAGACACGTTGGAGGGATCAGCATCGCCGTAGCCAACGAAACCTGCGGAATCCTTGGATGGATACACCGTCGCCTTGAGGACGAAACGATTCACCGCGGAATCACACAGCGAATCGACAGCCTCGACGTGGATACCGCGGCATCTCTTGCGCCGAGCCAACTGAAGAAGACCGGTGTGCGTCACATACCATCGTCCTTCCAAGCAGATGATGTCGCCCCTACCAACCGAAAGACCGTAGGTAAGCGTCAGGGCTTTCAACGAGGCCAAAGCTAGCCGCGAAAGCCTACCCCAGATGTGTTCCGCCAATCGTTTGTTGACCCGAAATGCTTGCGGCATTCGCTTCATATGTCACCCCTTCGGCCGATCCCCATTTGTTCTTATACTTAGACGCCTATGTATATAAACATTTACTTTATACATGAACGCCTAAGTATGTGTCAAGTGTTTTTTGATTGATTTCTGTTAAGCTCTTAGCCTGTGTCAATATGGGCAAGAAAAAGAACCCGAACGCAGTGGCCCTGGGGAAACTGGGTGGATCGAAAGGTGGAAAGATTCGAGCTGCACGGCTGACCCCTGAACGGAGGAGCGAGATTGCTCGTAAGGCTGTACTGGCAAGATGGGCGAAAGCTAAAAGGAAAGCCCAGCGGAGCGAGCCACCACACATAAGCTAATAGGCGACACAGTTGGCATCGACCTAGCTGAACATACCGCTATGAGAAAGAAGAAAGATCCAAATTCATGCAGCGCCTGCGAGAAATGCTCATAAACCGGTGCTGTTGTCGCCAAAACAGGATCTGTCCGTAACAGTCGGCACCCCGGCGCCCGCCTGGATTACTAACCGGTAGTTTTTTATCAAGCAATATATCGCGTAACGATATAATTTTCTTCCCGTGTTCATTGCTTATAAAGGGTTGATATTGCGAAACGAAGCCAACAAGTTCTTTGTTATGAATAATACTTCCCGCACACTCTCCTCTCAACATCCGTCAAAGCGTATGCGAAAGGTGGCGACGAGTTAGACTCTTCGGGACAGCCTCAAGAGGCAAACAGCTAGCGAATAGCGAAAAGCGAAGCGTTTCACCCCACCAGGAAAGGGTTGGTGGCGCGCTCTTCGCCAATGGTGGTGAGCGGTCCGTGTCCGGGCACGACGATGGTCTCGTCAGGCAGCGCCAGCACGGGGCCGTGCAACGACTGCATGATCTTTTTGTAGGAGCCGCCTGGCAAGTCGGTGCGGCCAATCGAGCCCGCGAACAACGTATCGCCCGCGATCAGCTTCTTCTCGGGCGCGAAATACAGGCAGATGCTGCCCTCGGTGTGACCCGGCGTGTGCAGAACGTCTGCAACCAGGCCGCCAGCGCGAACTTGGTCGCCCGTGCTGAGGCTGGCGTCGATCACGACCTTCCCTGGAGGACGCATGCCGGTCCATGTCGCCTGCACATCCAGCATCTTCAGCAGCGCGTTATCGTTCTGGTTCAGCAGAATGGGCGCGCCGGTGAGGCGCTTCAGCTTGGTCGCTCCGCCAACGTGATCAATGTGTGCGTGGGTGACGACGATTTGCTTCACCGTCAGCCCATGACGCTGCACGACAGCCATCACGTCTTCGATGTCGTCGCCGGGATCGATGACCATGGCCTCTTTGGTTTGTTCATCGCCGATCACCGAGCAATTGCATTGCAGCGGGCCGACCGGGAAGATCTCGTGGATCATGGTTCCAAACTACCACGAAGCGGGGTGGGGATTCACTGCCCAAGAAGCAGCCGCTTGAGTCACCAGACGTTCTGAAGTAAACTGCGCAAACTTGGACTTTGGGCTTTACCAGGAGAGGCAGTACCGAACTACTGGACAGGAGCAGCCCTTGGATCGCATTCGGTTCATAACGCACGGGGACCACCGCATCCTGCTGGTGGATTGCAGCCATTGCACGGCGGCTGAGATAGCCACGATTGCCGACCTACTGCCTGATTTCGTCACCCGCGAGCCGCTCGGATCGGTGCTGTTGCTGGCCGATTTCATCGGGGCGCAATTCAGTCGCCAGGCGGTCGAGCATATTAAGATTGCAGCAGTCTTCGATCGTCCTGACAAGAAACAAGTCTTGGACTATGCCGCCACGGGGGTGATCTGGACGGCGAATCCGAGGTTTCGCAGACGGTTGAGCAGTTGCAGAACCTGCTTGCCTTTTGCGCGGTTGTCGAAGTGGTTTG
>Ga0208034_1001567_pt1 | contig 13521 bp, 18 predicted proteins | sample June2015DPH_8_10_FD_184699 | JGI IMG/M metagenome (GOLD analysis project Ga0208034, IMG submission 184699) | Peatland microbial communities from SPRUCE experiment site at the Marcell Experimental Forest, Minnesota, USA - June2015DPH_8_100... | ecosystem: Environmental > Terrestrial > Soil >...
TCGCTCCCCCACCCCCTTCCATCCTGGCACCCAAGCGATAAATCCTGGGGGTCTGGGGGCAAAGCCCCCGGCTCTACCCTGCCTCTCCATTGTTGCATTTTCTTTCATAAGACTTTTGACAGAACCGGCCAGTGCCCCATTCCTGACCCGGAAAAGCAGTGGATCGGCATACTTTTGCGGGTCCTCCCCCAAGGCGGCGAGCCCCCCGTTCTGCGCCTGGGCGTTGAATCCGTGACGCAAATTGGCCGCGGCGACGCGAGCCTTGCCCTCGGGCGCCACCGCGCCCTGCGACATGCTCCCGTTGGCGCGACGCGCGGCCAGGTTCTCGTCGGTCATTTTTGGTTTCTGGACTAGAGACATAAAAAACCTCCTGGGGCAGTGGTGAGTGGCTAGTGGTGAGCGGCTAGTAGCGAGCCTTTCGCTCTCCGCCTGGTGCCTACTGCCTACTGCTTTCTGCCTACCGTTGTATAATTTGCGCCGACCCCTTGCAGAGGCCTAGGGCCTTGCACGTCCGCCAGCGCGGGCTAGCCTTCAACGCTAGCACATACCCCTAGGCTTTGTCAAGAGGAAAATTATCAGATCCGCCAATACCCATAAATTAGGACAAGAAGTCAGAAATTCCACCTTGCAAGGAAGGGAGAATCCTTTGGGAGGGCGTCTAATTGTCGGAAATTGCTGCTGGGCAGCAGCAAAAGTAGCGCGTGGTCGGGGATTGCCCGAGGGGCGGTTCGCGAACCGCCTGTCAGCACATTACTTGACGCGCGAAGGATCGGACCCTGCCCCGCACTATCCCCGCAAAAGGCGAAGGAAATCACGGCCAAGGGCAACGGCCCAATAGGGTTTTTCTTGGGCGTTCGCAAGGGAGGCGACGGAAAACCGTGAGTTCTTTCGCTGCTCCGAGGAGCGTGCGACATTGTTCGAACTCTTTACTCACAGCTCGCGCAGTGGGCTACGGTCCCCCGCCCGCTACGCGGGCTGCGGCGACCAAACTTGCCTTCCGCGTGACAAAACCTCGCAAATGGCGTAAGATCAGCGCGGATATAGGGGGTGTGGGAGATTTCTTTATGAAGGTGATTGAGCTTCCCGATGAACAGGCGGCGGCGCTGACAGCGAAAGCGGCGGCGGCAGGCCTTACCCTTGAAGCCTGGCTCAACAAGCTGGCCAGCGCGGGACCGTCTACACCGCCTGCTGAGCCCCCCCTGCAAACTGCGGCGGACATCGTTCTCGCCCACATGCGCAAAGTCCCGCCTGAAATCATGGAGACTATGCCCAAAGACGGCGCGAGCCAACACGATCACTACATCTATGGCTGGCCCAAAAGAGAGGCATGACCGCGCTTTTCGCCGACACGTTCTACTGGATCGCGCTGGCGGATCTCACCGACAGCGCTCATCAGCGGGCGTTGGCTCTCACCGCCGAGCACGCAGCCTCGCAAATCATTACCACCGATGAGGTGTTGACCGAGTACCTCACGTTTTTTCGACATTGCCCTAGCCTCTCCGCCGCGAAGCAGCCGAAAGCGTTGTGGCCATCTTGGCGAAGCCGGTTATTCGCGTGATCCCGCAAAGTCGGGAATCCTTCCTCGCCGGTCTCCAGCTCTATCGTGCCCGCCCCGACAAGGGGTACAGCCTGGTCGATTGTATTTCGATGCAAACGATGTGCAAAGAAGGACTGACCGAGGTTCTTACCAACGACCGGCATTTTGAGCAGGAGGGTTTCAGGGCGCTATTTCGCGAGTCTTAAATCATTCCCTACCCTCGCCGAATTTCACAAAGGGTCCTTTATGAAACTTACCTGTCCGCTTCAGTTGCCTGCTCCCCGCTGCCCCCCGGCCAGTGCTTAACAGTGTGATAAAATCCGGATTCTTCCATGGAGGTGCAATATGGAGTGTGCAGTGTGCGGTAAGATAGCGGACCCAGCAATTTACAATCCGGGCGTACAAGTGGTTGGTGGCGAATTTGGAAGGTGTCCAAAGTGCGCCAAGGTGTTTTGCAACAAATGCAGTAAGATCAAGTGGAAGGACCAAGAGCACACGTGGGGGGTTAATGCCTGTCCGGTGGACAGTGAGGCGTTGAAGACTAACCTTTTCCCCTAAAGAATTTAGGTGCCCCCGGACCAGTTCTACACCTCGAACAGTCTGGCTATGTAGTCGGCGGGCACTGGCCGCAAAGGACCGTTTTTGAAACACAAAACGCGATGTTAAAATACGACGTCCCGGATTGGACCGGTAGGGGCCGGACACGGAACGCAAATATGAACCTCTGGGAAAAACTGTTCAAACGTGATGATGTGGAGAAGGTGAGAATTTACTACCACGCCCCCCAACCGGGGGACTTCTGGAGTAATGGTGAATGGAAGCGCGGCATCGAGATAACAGGGGGGGTATGCACCACTTGCGGTTCAAACAAATGTGTACGCCAATGTGCATGTTGTGGGCGGCAATTCTGTGAAGTGCATCTCGAATCATCTATCACTCATGGCCAGTGGTACTCGTACGGATCATCAGTCCCACAATACAAGGGTGTTCGGGTGGAAAAACCTGTTCGGCATAAGAGGCCAAATGCTTCGGCCTATAAAAAGGAATTCAGGACTTACTATTATATCTCGTACCAATTTGGCCTCCTTTGCGCGGATTGCAAAACGGCAGTGGCGCAAATGCGCCGTCTTTAGTGAATTGCAAGCGAGTCGGAGCCGTATTGCGCGCCTCGTTTCGCAAAGGGTGAGTTTTGCAACGTAGCAGGAAGCCCCGGTAAATACAGGGCCTTGAATGCTGCGAATGTCTGTCTCAAAATTAAGGACCCCTAATCCCCCTAATCCTACCTGTCCCCGGCGTACCCGACGGCGTCGTTCCAAATCTTAAATGACATGGCCTCGACCACATCCTCATAACTGTAACCAGGTGACACGATGGGAAGCCTCTTGATGAACTTCAACTTGCTGGAGGGCAATTCCTGCTTGCAGTAGGACTCGAAGGACGCTGGATTCTCGGCCACAATTGCGACAAGGTCGCGATACTTGAACTTGAGTGCGCCACTGTATCGCCACTCTCTCTCCCACGCGAAGTCGTAATTCGAGCCAATAATATTGATAAGCGAATAGTACTGGATGATCGACCGAAAATGACTGAGTTGCCTCTTCCTGAACGTCTTCAAGCTCTTCACCGTTTGGAAATCAGAGCGAAAACGTGAGAGCAGGTACTCTCTAAGATTCGTCCCTCTTGCGTTAAGATACACCGCCGGGCAGGCCCCCTTCTCAATGAGCCAGTCCTTGGCGAAAACCAAACCATACCCTTTCAGCTCCACCCTTCGCCCCCGAATTTTCCCCGTGAGACGATGTATCTGCGTTAGCGGTGTTTCCGTGAAGCAAACCGTGTTAAAACATTCCGTCAGAACTTTCGTAAATCCCAACCGGCCAAACTCATGCAGGAACAGGCAGTGCCCATTCCGCGCCTCAATGGTTTTATCCCGCAATATCGATATGAGATTTCCCCTTGCATCCGTTTCGCCGGAGTCCCGCGTAAGGTGCACCAAAAAACGAGAAAGGTCTTCCCGATGAGACGGGTCTCGCTCTGACATGCTATCTTGCCTCAAATCCCGATCCGGTCGACCTCGCCCACGCTGATGTCATCGTTGCGGCGGTCGTAAAGCCCGGTCGTTTTTGCGTTCAAGTGCCCGGCCATGCGTTGAGCGACCTCGATACGCCCCCCGTTGGTGAGGTAATCTGTAATCCCCGTGGCCCTGAAACTGTGGCAGCCTATCGCCGTTTCAATTCCCGCATCGGAAGCACGGCGGCGCACCATGTACCAGACATCCGTGCGCGACATGGCCGACGCTGAGAAACTGGGCATCCTGGGCTTGGCGATTGAGCCAGGCAGAGACGTTAGCATCGGGACGGGGACGCAGCGTTTCGGAAGGCACGTTGGTGTCCAGCAGAAAGCCGCTCATCCCAGATCCACGGGGCGTCCGGTGGAGCGGTTACGGGTGAAAAGGCGATCAATGTCTTCGTCCGAAAGCAGCCCCCGAACCGATTCGCCGATATCGATCAGATTGGCTTTTGGCGCCGCTCCAGAGGGAAGCTGCGCAGCTTCTTCGAGAATGCCGGCGGCGTAGGTTTCGAGGGGCCTGCCCTGGGCGGCGGCCTGCCGGGCGAGTTCGGCCTGGACTTCGGGCCGGATGTCGAGGGTCAAGATCATGCACGGCTCCTTTCCTGAGGCCAGTCCCTACACTACCGGACCGCGCGGCGGAAGTCAACGGAGTGCCCCATAACGCCGTTGTGTTTACTAACTTGGCAAGTCTTTAACAGAAGCAGAGGTCAAACTGAACTACTTAAGGCCCGTATAATTCAAACTGTACCATAACCGTCGGGTCACCTGTGTATTTGGCTCTCAATCTCGTTCACTTGCGCAGCCGCTGCTTGTTCGCCCGGATTGTTTGCCAGTTCCGTCTTGAATTCTTGGATCGCGCCGGCCAGGTCGCCCTGAGTTTTCAGCATCACTCCCAAGGCAAGATGATAAACAAACCCCTTGGGGTTGATCGCGATGGCCTGCCGCAGGCAAACAATGGCCTCCGCGGTCCGGCCGGACTTGAAGCGCGTCATGCCCAGGTAAAAGTATTCGTCCGATTTATTGGGATTGATGCGGATCGCGCGGAGAAAATACCTTTCCGCTTCCGGCAGGTTTCCGATTTTATAGTAGGTGAGAGCCAGGTTGTACGTTGGGGCCCAGTAGGTCGGATTGTGGTTGACCGCGTCGAGGAATGCTTCCAGAGCAGGGCCGTACTGGCCACCCTCTGCCAGGGTGGAGGCATAGTTGGACTCGGCGTCGGGATTGTGAGGCGCCCTGGTAAGGTTATAGGCGTAGAAAGTTAGATTGTCTTTGAAATAGAAGCTCTCGGTGACGGTTCCATAACTCATCGCCGCGGTCAGGCACAGAACAACTACGAACAATGAAGCGGGGGCGCCCAACCATCGCGGTGGTCCCCAACACACCTTCTTCAGTAGCATGGCCAGGAGGACGGCCAGACCCACCGAGGGTAAGTAGAGGTGCCGGTCATGGGCAAAGTCGTTGGCAATGAAAACGCGGAGATTGAGGAGAGGAATTAGTGGCAGCACCAGCCAAACCGCGAAGAACGCTGCCGGTCGGGACCTCCGGACTCCGGCGAATATCCCGAGTCCCACACAGACGTCGACAATGGCGGGCACAATGAAATTCCTTAGCGTGGGATGGAGTACCGCAGGGAAATTGTAATAGGTGCTGAGCCCGGCCGGCCATATCAAGTGGCGGACCCAAAACGCCACTAAAGACGGCCAGGTAAAGACCAACTGCGCCGAGCTGAGCGGCGTCGCTACGTGGCTGAACCCTTTCAGGGCGTAAATCCGTGCCGCAACATAAAGTGCGACGAGAAAGAAGTAAGGCCAGATTTTGCCGAGAGTTTCCCCGCACCAGGTGAGAACTCTCCTCGCCGCGAGCGGTCTTCCCCACTCCATTCCGAAGACCAATTCGTAGACGAGCAAAAGGCCTGGAAGTACCAGCGCGTTCTCCTTCATGAGCAGGGCGCAAGCAAACAGGACCATCGAAATAACTTTCCATTTGAAGGCGTGTGTTGTCTCGATCCGCGACTGAACATAAGCAAGAAGCGAGGAGATCAAAAAGATTCCCAAGAGCGGTTCATTTACCCCGGATATCCAGGCGACGGCCTCAATGTGCGCGGGATGAAGGCCGAAAATCAACGCCGCCAGAAGCGCCACATCACGGCCGATTCCCAATCGCCACGCCAGGAGGTAGACGAGTAGGGTGGTGAGGATGTGGGTCAGAATGGTGGTAAGGTGCCATGCCCAGGCACGATTTCCAAATACCGCCTCATTGATTCGCACCCACAACAGAAAGAGGGGGCGGTAGTAATTTACCCACTCGTCCGGCATGACTCCCGCCCAAACGTGAGCGGTAAAGTAGGTGGGAACTGAATGCCAGGTATGAATCGCGGGATTCTCCAGGATCTGCCCGCGATCGTCGTGTACGAACTGATAGCGAAGCGTGGGGATATAGACCGCAAACGTCAGAGCGAGGACAACCGCGATCCCCCACCATGCGGGAAGACGGTGAGCCGTTGCGGTTACTCCCGCCGATTGGTCCACTTGCCGATTTAGTTCGGGAGCAGGTGTTTCAGCGTTTGGTTCCGTCAGCATACTTTTCGACCTGAGTCACCCAGTTATGCGGCTTGCCCGGCCGCCCGTCCAATCTATTGCCAATGCCATTGGAGTACGCGTTTCGTCGTCACCCGGGTTAGACCAACCCCAGCGGCAGCGATGACTGCAAATGTACCATTCCCCTAGATTCTCCGCAGCACAGGAAGTGGCTCCCGACTAACTCCATGCCCATGAAGCCAAGGCATCTGTGCTCGAAAAAGCCGAAGGGTCAAAATGGCCGTTTCAAATTCTTTTCTTTGAACTCGTCGGCGCAAAGAACGTAATATCCATGTTGTGTCCCGCCGCCAGGGCTGGCGCGGGCGTGGGGTGGCGGAAAGTGTAAGCGTCGTGAGTAGTGTAGCTGAGGCTTTGGCTCTGGGATTCGGATCGGGTCCCATTTGCCTTGCTTCTTGTGGACCGGTGCTGCTGCCCTGGCTTGGGACCGAGCCGCGCGAATTGCGCGCGACCGGCCGCTTGCTTGCCCTCTTCCTGGGTGGGCGATTGGCAGGCTACCTGGCGTTTGCCGTGGTGGCTTGGGCAGCCGGCGCGGCAATTCCCATCGACCCGCGCACGCGGACGCTGGTGTTTGGATTGGCCAACTTCGGTTTGGCTGCTCTGCTAGGGATTTCGGTATTCCTTCCTCACCGTCACTGCGGAATGGCGAAGGCTGAGCGTCAGCCGCGCCTCTACCAGATTGGCTCCCCGGGCCGCTTCCGGCCACCCGCTGCACTCGCCCTTGGCTTCATGACGGGCCTTAATCTCTGCCCGCCTTTTGTTACTGCCGGTGTGCGCGCTGCCGCCACCCGGAGCCTGCCTGGCGCAGTCCTCTTTTTCGCGGTGTTCTTCCTAGGCACCGCTGTCTGGTTTTTGCCCTCGCTCGCCGTTAGCTCGCTCCGCCGCTTTAGCGCGGTTCCCACAGTCGCCCGCATGACGATGGGCGCTCTCGCAATCTACTATGCTTACCTGGGAATCGTGTGTGCGGCCTCGTGGCGGCTCGCTCCGGTCCGCGCTGTGGATCTTTTCATTTTCATCACGAGGATGGTGCCCCATGCCTGACTTGGCCCGTTCGATCGCGGTCGCGCCTCCGCGCGGAATCGGGCGCTCGCTGCTTTTGACCCTACCCATGGCCCTGTTTACGCTGCTCCTATTCACGCCGGTGCTACGCCAGCCGGGCCGCCCTGCCAAGCTCGCGGCAACGATTGCCTGGGCCTTCATGCTCGTCTTGTTCTTCCTGATGATGCGCACGCGTGAGACTTATCGTTGGCGCCGGGTCTTCTTTATTGCCTTGGGGTTCCTCTTCCCGGTCGGGTTTATCTGGGACCTCGTCGCGTTGCGCTCGTCGATGAGCATCCCCATAGAGAGGATGGTCTCCGGCGATACGCCCTTCTGCTTCATGGTGATTCCCATGACGCTCATTCCCGCCGCGCTGACGAAGACCATCATCTTTCCCGGCTCGATCCTACCCACCGCGTCAAACCCCCACAGCATCGCCATGATGGTGGCGCTCTGGCTGCTGGCCACGGTAGTTCTCGGCAAGGCGTGGTGCAGCTATGGATGCTTCTTCGGCGGGTTGGACGAGGGCTTCTCCTCGATCGCGAAGAAGGCGCGCCTGCGCAAAATCAACCCCCGCTGGCGCTTCGCCCCCTGGGCGATTCTGGTGGCCATCGTACTTCTCTCCGCCGCCACGTATGAGCCCATCTATTGCATGTGGCTCTGCCCCTTCAAGGCGGTCACGGAGTTCCCCGCGGTGCGTTCCGTGCAGACGGCGATCCAATTCGGAATCTTCATCGCGCTCTTTCTGGGCTTGGTGGTGGTGCTGCCGTATCTCACCAAACGACGGACGCAGTGCGCTTTCTTCTGCCCGTTCGGGGCCTTCCAATCGATCTTCAGCCGCACCAGCATCTTCGATATCCGGATCAATAAGGAAAAGTGCGCCGCCGGCTGCGTATTGTGCCAAAACAACTGCCCCACGCTCTCCCTCGACAAGGATTCGATTCAAGCCGGCAAGACACTTTCCACCTGCATGCGGTGCGGCGCCTGCGTCGACGTCTGCCGCAAGGATGCGGCAGTGTGGCACATCAAGGGCACCCCGGTGGGCGTCTCGCCTGAGCGCGCCCGGCTGCTCTATCTTTACGCCGCATGGGTCTTTGCCAGCATGTTCGGGGGCAGCATCATTGCCAACTCGCTCCAGAAGCTGATTGGCCTGTTCGTTTGAGGCGTGCCGGGAGGGAATGCTATGAAACGTCTACGCGCAGTTCTCGGTTATTCGGTCGCAGTGCTGACCATTGCCGTCGCCGTGGTGGGGCCGCTCTTCTGGTTCGGCGTCTTCACCCGCGCCGCCGGGGGCACCTCGCTACGCATCGACCCGATGTATACGGGTGGCGAGCCGGCACGCACCGTCTCCCGAAGCGGATATCAGATAGTCGTCTACAAACCCGTTTCGAAACGGGCTCCACTCTCCCAGGCCGGAGCGTTCGTGCAGATTGTGTGGACGCCGGCCTCCAAGCTTCCTGCCGCCATCTCCGAATTCCTTGACCTGGATGGCGATGGGCGGTCGGATTGTGTGGTTTCCTTCCAGGTCCCTCGCGATCCGAAGGCGAAACTGCACGTTACGGTCGAGCCCTTGACCGCCCTCGTCCTGCCGATGCACCAGGTGAGTGACGATTCGTTCTCTTCCTTGATCGCGCGGGTGAACGATACCGTTGTCGTCCGCGTGCCCCTGCGCTAGGATCGCCCCCGCCTTCGAAATGGGTGACCAGACCGTGGCGCTTTCACGGCGTCACCATGGTACTTGCAGTGCCCGAATTTGTTCCCAACCTGCGTGGGCATCGGGGTATAATTAGCTTGGTGCCGCAGGGCCACCAGGGCGACCGTTAGGCATCGCGGGCTACAAAAGAGGCTCAGGCATGGGATTCATCGAGAATCGCTTCGAGAAAAATTTCGTCATCACGTCTGTGGATTATGTTTTCAATTGGGCGCGCAAGTCATCCCTTTGGCCGCTGACGTTCGGTTTGGCGTGCTGCGCAATCGAGATGATCGCATCCACAACGTCGCGGTTTGACATGGCGCGCTTCGGCGCCGAGGTCTTTCGCCCCAGCCCTCGTCAGGCCGACTTGATGATTGTGGCCGGGACCGTGACGCTGAAGATGTCGCCGGTGGTCAAGCGCATCTGGGAACAAATGCCGGACCCCAAGTGGTGCATCTCGATGGGAGCCTGTTCCAGCGTGGGCGGGCCTTTCAACACTTATGCCGTGTTGCAGGGCGTGGACAAAATCGTTCCCGTTGATGTTTACGTCGTGGGCTGCCCGCCGCGTCCGGAAAACCTCTTCTATGCTCTTCTGAAGTTGCAGGAGAAGATCGATGGCATGACGATGGGAAAGCGCCCCACTGACGTTCGTCTGGACCAGAGCATGATTGAGGACTTCAAGAAATCCATCCGGATCGGCAAGGCGGGGACTCCGGAACTCGTTCAGATCGGCTGAGCCTGCCTTTTCATTTTGGATTCTAGATCTTGGATCGAGGGGCCCCTCCCTGTCTTCTTGGTTCAATCCAAAATCTAAAACCCAAAGTCTAGAATGGATGAAATTCCTCATCAACGATCGAGGAGGCGTAGATGCCTAACTTTGTTAAGGTCGCGAGCATATCGGATTTGAAGCCAGGAACAGCGATGACCGTCGTTGTGAACGGAAAAGACATTGCTCTCTACAATGTCGGAGGAAAGATTTGCGCCACAGACAACACCTGCCTCCATCAGGGCGGCCCTCTCGGCGAAGGAATCGTGGAGGGGGAAGTAGTAACTTGCCCCTGGCATATGTGGGAATACAATGTCTGCACGGGCGAAAAAGTTGGGAATAACTCCATCAAATTGGCGACCTATCCCGTAGAGGTTGATGGCGCTGACATTAAGGTAGGAGTCTGAAAGGCCGGAACTCGGGTTCTGGACGCGGGAGCCAGGAGAATTTGCGATTTGTGATTTGTGAGTTGTGATTTTCCGCTGTCTTCCCGAATCCCGAGCCTCGTGTGCCGTATTCCGAATCCCGTGTCCCGCCAGTTCTATGCCTGAACTTCCTGAAGTTGAAACCGTGGCCCAGGGGCTCGTGCGGCGGGCCCTAGGACGCCGCATCACGGCCGTCGAGATTCGCCATGCCGGGGTCATCGCCGGCTCCGCCGAGGAGTTCGCTTCCACCATCGAGGGCAGAAAGTTGGTGAAGGTGTCGCGGAAGGGTAAGGCGATAGCCGTTGAGTTGGCATCCGACGACGGCTCGGCGCCGCGCTTTCTGCTGGTGCGCTTGGGAATGACGGGCCAGCTCACGGTCACCCCGCACGAAGCGCCCATTGAGTCGCATACTCACGTATTCATGACTTTGGACGACGGCCGCGAAGAATTGCGGTTCCGCGATGCGCGGCGCTTCGGCAGACTGCGCTCCCTCACGCGGCGCGAGTTGGAAAAGGTTATGGGGGCGCTCGGTCCGGATGCACAAATAGTGACCGAGCCGCAATTCCTCGCGGCCATGCGGGGCCGCAAAGGCGCCATCAAGAGTTGGCTCATGAACCAAAATCTCATGGCGGGTTTGGGAAACATCTACGCCGATGAGGCCTTGTTCGAAGCGCGCATCCATCCGCTCTCGCAGCCCGGCAGGGTTTCTGGCCGCAAGGCTCATCAACTCTACAAAGCTGTCCGCAAAGTCCTGGATCGAGCTGTCCGGTTGGGAGGAACTACCTTCAGCGATTACCTTGACATCGAAGGCAGGCCGGGCGCATTCCTGAGCAAATTGCGGGTGTACCAGCACACTGGCGAGCCCTGCCGGCGGTGCGGCCACATCATCCGGCGCATCGTGATCGGGGGGCGCAGCAGCCACTTTTGCGCGCGATGCCAGGCCCGGCCGCGCCTCACTGCCAAAATGCGGGGCCCGCTGAAATCCCGTCCATAGCATCTGGAGGAATTATAGTGCAAAAGGGCGCCCCTCGAAGAATCCCGTTCACTCTCGGCTTGGTTTGCGGCCTGGCGTTGCTCTTGCCGTCGACGGGAGCAAAGCCGCCCCAATCCGTGATCGCGTCGGCGAGCCCGCCTGGCGACGCTGCTGGACTCCTCGCCGCGCGCGAGCATGGCCCAACCCCGCTTCTCGACGATTTACGCGACCTTTGTGACGGCATCGGCGGCCGGCCGACAGGTTCGAAGGCCTGCGATCACGCGGTGGATTGGGCGGTCGCCCGCTTCCGCGCCGCGGGCGTGGAGCACACCTGGACAGAAACCTACACGATCCCCTCGTCGTGGGAGGGAGGTGCTGATCGTGCCGAGTGCCTGGCTCCGGCGGAGTTCTCCATCCGTGTCGCAGCCGATCCCTTTACCGCGCCCACTCCGGGCGGGCACGCTTTGGAAGCTCCCCTTGTGAATGCGGGCGACGGGAGCACGGAATCGTTTGCCCGACTTGGCGACAAATCGCGCGGCGCCATCGCCCTGGTGCTCTCTCCGGAAATGAAGACGGAGGCCGACCTGTTTGCCGAATACGGGCGCGACGGCGCAATGATCGCGGCGGCCCGACGGGCCGGGGTAGCAGCGCTCCTGGTCCAGTCCACCCACGCGGGAGTGCTCCTCTATCGCCACCCCATGGGATTGAGCGGCGAGAGTCTTCCCCTTCCCGCCGCCATCGTGGCACGCGTCCACGCAGCGCGGTTGGCACGCCTTTCCGAGCGGGGGGAGGTTCGGGTGCGATTGGACTTGCCCATCTGTCTGGGCGGCCCCTTTCAGGCCCGGAACGTTGTGGCGGAAATACGGGGCCGCGAGCGGCCTCAAGAAATCGTGCTGATTGGCGCCCACCTGGACTCCTGGGACCTGGGCACCGGCGCCGAGGATAACGGCGTGAACGCTGCCATGGTGATCGACATCGCGCGCAGTTTTGAGGCGCTCGGCGTCGTGCCGCGGCGCACCGTGCGCTTTGTGCTTTTCACGGGGGAAGAACAAGGCTTGTTCGGCTCCGAAGCCTATGTCTTGCGCCACGCTGAGGAGATGGGCCGCCATGTCGCCATGATCACTTTTGACACAGGCTCTGGACACACCAACGGTTTCTATCTAAACGGCCGCGAAGACCTTCGCCGGCCAATCGACCAGGCCCTCGCCGCTGTCACGGGATTGGCAGCGGCGGACGACTCCCTGGAGGCCATCGATGGCACCGACAACTTCGATTTCCTCCTTTCGGGCGTCCCTAATCTGATTGCCAGGCAAGAATGGGCTCCTTACCTTCCCAATTATCACGCTGAATCCGATGTTTATGAAGCTGTAAACCCGGTGGAGGCGAGGAACAATGCCGCCCTCGCCGCCGTGCTGATGTGGGGACTCGCCGAAAGCCCTGATCGTCCCGCCCGGCGCCAAACGCGCGCGGACGTGGAAAGGCTTTTGCGCGGGACAAAGCTGGACGAGCAGATGAAGAGCTTTGGCCAGTGGGATGATTGGGTGGCGGGCAAACGCGGTGTGAGCCAATGAGGCGCGACGGCCCCTCATGGTAGTTCACAGATTTTTTTCACTCTACTTAATACCTCGGAGCAGCCCCGGGCAAAGGGGCGACCTTGCGGTTGCGGGGGAAAGCTGCAAATTCCGCTTCACTTCATCGAAAGCAGGGTGGAGCGGAAGAGTGACGGAGGTAATTGCGTCAGCGCCTCGGACCACTACCCACGGTACAGATATGCAATCTATACAATATCATGTGGTCGTTCCTAAATAAGCACAACAGACTGTATAATCGGCGGAACTATTTTCATTTTCATGCGCCTCACCCCTTGACCGTTCCCGTCCGGCTTTCTATCATCAGCAGTAACGGGGGTGCAAGTGCACGCCCCAACGAAGGAAACTTCGTAAATCGTGCCAAGCTCGAAAGGAACGCTCGATAAGAGGAGAATGGTTCTTGTGGGAATTGCAAAAGCTGGCCAGTACCGAGAGGTGAACGGGCCGGATGAAGCGATCGATCCCACCGCAGGAACGGTTCTTGGCAAGTTTCCAGGGTGCAGGCGGGCGGGGCGAGAGTAAAGCTGAGGGGCTCCTCTTCCTCCGTTGCTGGTACCCGGAACGTCGATAGGCAATGCTCAAGGGGCCTCCTTCGGGAGGCCCCTCTTTTTTGGCTCCAATCCACATTATCACCTTCGCAGTGCATCCGAATCGCTGGATCGTCGGCATCATCAATGATGTGATGCACAGTCATGTGGTGCAGAGAACTGCACTGCGATTCAGACAGTAAGAAACCAGGCTGGGCGGCCGACCAGCGCTCGGTCTGTCAACAGGTCTATCCGATCCGCCCGCACGGCTCTTGACGGCCTTTCCGACGGCCAGTTGTCCACCTTCCGCTT
>Ga0208034_1001573_pt1 | contig 13488 bp, 11 predicted proteins | sample June2015DPH_8_10_FD_184699 | JGI IMG/M metagenome (GOLD analysis project Ga0208034, IMG submission 184699) | Peatland microbial communities from SPRUCE experiment site at the Marcell Experimental Forest, Minnesota, USA - June2015DPH_8_100... | ecosystem: Environmental > Terrestrial > Soil >...
TCCGTTGCCATTGGCCACTGGCGTGAAGGTCAGGGAGCCAGTGCTGTTCGCGCTGGTGTAATTGACCGTCGGATTGGGAATCAAACCCGTGTTGCTGGAAACCGCAGTGACGGTCAGTGTCTGGATTTCATTGGTCGCGCCGGAGGAGATGCCGGACAGATTCACCGTTTGCAGCCCGGCGTTTTCGTTGATGGTCAGGTTGCTGATGGCGTTCAACGTCGGTTGATTCACAATCGGAACATTCATTGGAATCAGGTAGGACACCTCGCCTGAGAACGGACTGTTCGTGCCCGAAGCATCATACGATGTCGCTGCAAAATAGTAGGTGGTTCCCTCGACCAGGCCGGAAATGGTTGCATTGGTTGCGTTGCCAGCACAAATCTCGTTGGTATAGGTGCCGCTTGCTGCACCGTAATAAACGTTGTAACCCGCGACGCTTGGATCAGTGCTTGCGTTCCACGCCAACGTTACACTCCCGGTTGCGAAGGCTGAAAGCTGCATAACCGCAAACAAGACGCTGAAGAGAAAAGAACCCAAAATGGCACGTCTTGACCGAATAAATACTTCCACTTTGTACATCACAGCGGTTCTCTACGCATAAGGCTTGCCAACCTGACAGCGGTCGCGCATGAAATTTTTTGGAAACGGGTGACAAACTTTTGGACAAGGGGAACTCCTGAATTTATACAGGAACCAATGCTTCCAACGCGGAAGTTAAATGTTAATAATTATTCTTAGCCGCCATGCCTCAATTGGCGGCATTCCATCCGGTTCTGACGAAAAAATCTTCAAGACAGGGGTTGTCTTGAAAAAGAGCAGTGATAATTGCAAGTCACACGAGCCAGCCGTATGCAATCCAGTTGCAGCCGTCCACGGGGAGGACGCGGATTTTCCGCTCAACAGTTTCCGCAGAAAGGGCATCGACGGCTTGACAATTTCGGGCGAACTGTTGAGATAACCTCCGTCAGCAAATCCAGGTTATGAACTTTAATTTTCTCCTCGTTCAATCAACAGGCATCATCCGGAAATCGTTTCTCCTCGTTCCCGGATCATTGTTGATGTTGGTGATCTTCGCCGGGCTGGGAAGTCTCACAAAAGTGCAGGCCGACGGGATGTTTGTCGCGCCAAAATTTGTCTGGGACAAACACAAGGACATCAACGAACCGACGCAGAAGGCCATCATCGTTTATGACGCCGGGCGCGAGGATTTGATCTTGCAGGTCAAATACGAAGGACCGGTCGGGGAATTTGGCTGGCTCATTCCCGTGCCGAGCCTGCCGACGGTCCAGGAAGGCTCGATGAAGTGCTTCTACGAATTGAGCCGATACACACAGCGGCATTTTGAGTGGGGACACCAACGCAGCCGGACCAAGTCCGGCGCCATGACTCTGGGTATGGATAGTGCCGGAGCCAAACCCGAACCTCCGGTCAAAGTCATTGAAACGAAAACCGTCGGCGCTTACAAAATAGCAGTCCTCTCGACGAAAGATGCCGGTGCTTTGGAAAACTGGCTGGCGACCAACCATTTCTATTTCCCGACGAACAAGACCGACGTGCTGGACTCCTATGTTAAACAGCATTGGTATTTCATCGCCGTCAAGGTCAACCTCGGCCAAGGTCTCTTGGGAACCATTTCGGACAAGTTAAAACTGGCCTCGGGCGAATTGCATCCGCTGCAAATCAGCTTTGCGAGCGACCGCTGCGTCTATCCGCTGAAAATTTCCTCCGTCAACGGCCAGCCATCAGAAGTGCAGGTCTATGTGCTGTCGCCGGAGCCGCTGCTGGAAAAGGCGATGCTCGAAAAGAAGTTGCCGACGATTTACAGCAACGACATGGCGCGGGCGGCAGAGCGTATGCAGTGGATGCAGCGGAACACTCGAATGCGCTTCATGGGCGGAACGGCAACAACTGCGTCGTCGTTGTCGGCGGGACGCGAAAACATGATTCAAAAAATCAGTGAGACACCTGAAGCTTCTCCCGACAATTTGCTGCCCTACGCCAAAGTTACAAAGGCAGATTTGCCCGACTCCAGCAAATGGATTCCCCGGCTTGCGGACAAATCCTGGTGGTTGACGAAACAAACGTGGACGTTCAAGCCCGAAGAAATGCGCGACTTGGAGTTCGAGCCTGCGATTGCAGTCTTTGCTGAAAAATTGGGAACGAAATATGGCTATTACGCCGCGGCAAGCCTGACGCCATTCGGCCCGGATGCGGTTCCGGCATTGATTGCCGCGTTTCAAAACACAAATCCCGTTGTGCGCGTCAACGTCGCTTCTCTTTTTAACTGGGGTACTGAAATTATAAGCGATTCAAGAACTACAAGTGATCCAAGATTAACGACAGCGGCCTTGACTTGGTTGAAGGATTCAGAACCCCGCGTCAGAAGCGCGGCGATTGAAATGCTTTCGGACTATTCGAATTGGAAGCCGGAATATGCCGAAGCGCTCGTTGCCATGTTGCGTGATGAAAATGCCTATGTCCGGCGAGATGCTGAAACCGCGCTAGTCAGACACAGCGCTGATGCGGAGAAATTCATTCCGGTTTTTCAACAAATGTTGACGGACACAAATGCGGACGTTCTGATTTCCGGCGTCGCAATGCTCGTTTCCCTTAAAGTGCCGGTTCCGCACCAAACATTATCGTCCATTTTCAAGACGGCTGATGTGGGAGCAATCGGCGCCGTTGTTATGCAATATCAAATCAGGGGGGAAACAAAAATTTCGGATGAAGATGTCTTTCCATTGCTTCAAAATTCCGAGCCGGGTGCGCGAATAATGGGGCTTCGGGTTCTGTATCAGAACGCCGAAAAACAATCCATCGAACTGGCGCTGCCGCTGTTGCGAGACCCGGACGAACTCGTGCGGTTGAAAGCCGCCCAGACGCTACGCGCGCTCACCGGCCAACATTTCACCGAAGACCAGTCCGACCAATGGGAAAAATGGTGGAATGAAAATCAAGCCACGTTTGTAGTGGAATTGCATCCCGAAGCACTGCGGCCGGAATGGCGGGGAACAAATGAAATTTGGTGGCCTCCAACCAACCGTCCGGCAGCAAGTGTTCCATAATTTCTGTCACCGCATAATCCATCCGCCGCCGACTACCAGATCATCTTGATAAAAAACCGCTGCTTGCCAGCGTTGGTTCTATTTCGCCGCCAGTGCCGCTTCGATGGCTTGAATCACTTCCGGTGAATCGGGTTTCACCCTCGACTCAAACCGCTTTAGGATTTTGCCGTCACGCCCGATCAGGAACTTGGTGAAATTCCATCCAATGTCCCCGGCAAACGGCGATTCCTTGCCCGCCAGCATCACGTAAAGCGGATGGCGGTTTGCGCCGTTGACTTCCAGTTTGTCGAACATCGGAAAGGTCACCGCGTATTTGGAGGAGCAAAATTGCTTGATTTCCGCGTCCGTGCCGGGTTCCTGTCCGCCAAACTGGTTGCAGGGAAAACCGAGCACGACCAGGCCCCGGTCCTTGTATTTCTGGTAGAGCGCTTCCAACGCGGTGTATTGCGGGGTGAATCCGCATTTCGACGCGACATTGACAATGAGCATGACTTTGCCTTGGTACGGCTTCAGCGAGGTGTCCTTGCCGTCAATGTCCTTGAGCGGTATGTCGTAAATGAATCCAGCAGCGCCGGCGGAAATGACCTGAACAATCAGGCTGACGGCCAGAAGAATGAGTATTTTCATGACAGGAACAATGCACCGGCTGATGCGGGCTGTCAAATCGCCGCGTTCGGGTCATCGCATAATCCACCCGCCGCCAACCACCAGATCGTCCTGATAAAACACCGCCGCCTGGCCGGGCGTGATGGCGCGTTGCGGTTCGTGTAATCTTACTTTGGCCCCGCCCGCGCCGAGCGGCGTCACGGTCGCAGCCGTGCCGGGATGGTTGTAACGAATCTTGGCCGTGACTTCTACTGGCTCTGTTAATTTGTCGAACGGAATCCAGTTGCAGCGCTCCACGGTGAATTCATCGCGGTCGAGTGCTGAATCGTCGCCGACCCTGACGCGGTTGTTCGCCGCATCCAGTTCAATCACGTAAACCGGCCTGGCGGTGGTGATACCCAGGCCTTTGCGCTGGCCGATGGTGTAAAATTCGATGCCGTCGTGATGGCCGAGGACGCGCCCGTGCAAATCCACAATCTCGCCGCGATGTTTCTGCGCCAGGTTTGCCTCCCGGAGAAATTTTCCGTAGTTGTTGTCCGGCACGAAGCAGATTTCCATGCTCTCCTCCTTGTCGGCGGTCTTGAGCTGGCAATGCCGCGCCACTTCGCGGGTGTCGCTCTTGGTCTTTTCGCCGAGCGGGAACATCGCGCGCGCAAGCTGGTCCTGCCGCAGCGAAAACAGAAAATAACTCTGGTCCTTCTTCAAATCGCGTCCGCGCTTGAGGAGATAAAGACCCGTAGCAGCCGACGTGAGTCGGCTCTGACTTTTGGGAGACAAAGATGGAGCGGACTCACGTCCGCTGCTACGGAGTTCAGAAGTGTTTTCGACGCGCTCAACTCTGGCAAAATGTCCTGTCGCAATAAAATCCGCGCCGAGCTGGTTCGCCCGGTCAATCAGCCGTCCAAACTTCAAATTCTGATTGCACATCACGCACGGGTTTGGTGTGCGGCCCGCCTTGTATTCGTCGGCAAAATACTGGATGACCTTGCTCTGAAACTCCGCCGACTCGTCAATGAGGTAGTAGGGGATGTCGAGTTTGTGGCAGACGGCGCGGGCGTCGGTGACGGCCTGCGGGCCGCAGCATTTGTCCTCGGCGCGGTTCACGCAATCCTGCGGCCAGAGCTTGAGCGTGATGCCGATGACCTCATAACCCTGCTCCAGCAACAATGCCGCCGTGGCGGAGGAGTCCACTCCCCCGCTCATGCCGACGACGATGCGCTGACGCTTTTGCAAATTCACCGAAGGACATTATACAATGCGCGGGCGGCGTGTAAAATGGTTTGCATGGCTTAATGAAAACATAACCGCCGAATCAAATCTCTTTGACCCGGCAGTTTCGGATCAGCGGATAATCAAGGTGTCTTCTTCGCCAGCGGAAGAAGTCGCCCTGTCCGTTTCATATACTCCCGATATTCGTCACCGAACTGCTGTAACATCATCTTTTCTTCCGGATGAATCTGCAGGATGAAATTAAGCGCGGCGAGCGCCGCGAATACAAAAGGAATCCAATTGACCGCCACCAGACCAAGACTCACCATCCATCCCAGAATCGCAGAATACATCGGATGCCGGATTCGTGCGTAAGGCCCGTCTGTAATTAACCGGTGGTCGGGGCGAAGTTGCAAGCAGGGAGACCAAAACCGTCCCAAGGTCACATGCGTCCAAGCAAATAGTCCCACGCTCGTTATGCCCAAACCGACGCCTGTCCAACGCGACCAACCCGGTGCGGGAAACGCAAACCTTCGGACGAGACTGCCGCCTTGAAAGCAGACATGCAGAACGAGCGCGGCGAGTAGAAGAAAGAACAAACCTTCGATGACCAGCGGCCACAAGCCCTCGCGTTGACGAGCAGCGCGATCAGCCCCAAGTCGCTCGCCCGTTCGCCAGACGCGAAAGGCAAACCAGAACCGCATCAAGAGCATCAAAACCAACAACGTCCAAAAAATCGCGTTAAATACTTCTTCAGTATTCATAATGATTAAGCTGCAAATTTTCATTGTTGCAATTTATTTTCGGCTTCCTGCAAGTCATTGTGTTGTTTGCGCGGCTGCCAGTCCGTTCACTTTCGCTTCTAGCTTGGATATTTGTAGTCACCGGTGGGCATCATCAGTGTCACAGCCCGAATGGCCGACCAGTCAATGAATTTGGCCAAAGGAGCGATCATTTGCTTTTAAGTTTCTTTCCTTCGCTATCCGGCAGCCCTGACTTATGGTGGATTATCGCCGTCACTTCGCCTTTATCATTCTTAACGAACGTCACTTGCGCGCCGTAGTTTTTGAGGAAGAAATTTGTTTCCGATTCGGGATAAAGATTCGAAGCAAATTGGAATGCGCTTCTTCCAAAAGCTTGCCAGACTAAATGATCTCCATTCCGTCTAATAGTCACCTTCGTTTTAGACGTGTTATCTGGCACAACTTCATATTCGCCGATACAGGCATCGAGAAGTTTTGCGTCCAGTTTGATGATGTTATGCGGTTTCGGCACTTCAGAAGATGTTCGTGGCAATTCCAAGCATTGGAAGGGGACGCAACCCACGAAAATGGCCATGGCGATGTCGCCTTGCAGCCGGGACCCGCGGCGGGCCGCAACCCAGCCGACGACAACTCCCACGATCAGGGCTGGCGTGAGGAGTAGAGTGCAAACCAAGAATACAAACGCGGCCCAACTCGGGCTCGCCTTGAACCAGCATACCGCAATCACCATCACGAGGACACCAAGCACGGCAAAGCTCCATCGCGGGATGCGGAGCCTGCCAGCAATTATTGCCAGGAGGAAGGTAACAGGCATGGCGATGCTCTGTAACCGTAAGTGTGGTGTGGCATCAATCCACCTGCCGCTGACGGTGAGCATGAAGGCGACAGCAATGAAGACACCGATAAACAGTCCGCGGACTCGAGCCAATTGCGGAAACAAATCCGTCAAACAACTTGCCAGCTTGCCCGCTGCGAGCATTGCCAGCACTGCGCCAATGAGTCGCCAGCGCCAGGCAGTGGGAGGCGCCGGTGGCGTCTTATGCACGGCTGCGCACGCTGCCTCGACGGCTGCATTCACCAGCACAGGATCAAACCCTTCAAGCAAATGATCAGACCAGGGAGAAATCACCAGACGCGCATCCGTTCGGGTCTTGAGGAGGGCCGGTGGAAAGGCTTCCTCGAACCGGCCTGTCAGCAGAAGCAACGGTGGGGCACGATCGCCCAGAACCGGCGTGGAACCAATGGCAATGAAAAGCCCCGGTTTCATCCCCCCTTCCCGCACCGCTTCGCCTCCCGTAAAGCCACCGTTCGATTGACCCGCAAAAACATCTACCGGCCCGATCTCGCGTGCGACCGCCTCCAGGGTATGCGCGGCCTTCATAAAAGTAAATGTGCGCCGCGACGCTCCGTGCCCGGTTTGGTCAACGCTATAGCAAATAAATCCGGCGGCGGCGAGCGCCTCCCCGTAGCGAAAAAGCGTCTCTTTCGAGCCAGCGTATCCGTGGGCGAGCAGCGCCACCGGATGCGGTCCCGGGCCTGCGGGAATAAACTCAAGCGCAGGCGTCTCTTCGGCGAGCGTTACTTTTTGGACGCGGACGCCCGGCTCAACCCGATGAGAGAGCACCAGACCGACGGCAAAGCAAATGATGGATGCTGCGGCAATAAATCGGTTGGCGCGGGTTGTTAAAATTTTCTTCATATCGGCATACCAGTCAATGAATTTGGCCAAAGGCGCAATCATTCGTCTTTAAGTTTCTTCCCTTCGCTTTCTGGCAATCCTTGACCACGGTGGAAAATTACCGCCGTCACTTCTCCTTTGTCATTCTTAATGAAGGTTAATCCTTGCCGACTATTGGTCTTGAAGACAAAATTCGTTTCTGATTCGGGATAAATTTCGAAAGCGGCGAAGATTTTATTTTTCACCGTGCTCTCCTGCCCGATCAGTTGATCGTCTTGGCGCCGGATCGTCAGCTTCCATTCAATGAAAAATATGTTGTCCGATGGAAATTTGTATTGGCCCACATAGGCGTCAAGCAGCTTTGCGTCCAGCTTGATTGCTATATGCGGTTTCGGGACTTCAGGAGCCGTTCGTGGCGGTTCCATCGTTTGGAAGGCGGTGCAACCCACGAAGATGGCCATGGCGATGTCGCCTTGCAGCCGGGACCCGCGGCGGGCCGCAATCCAGCCGATGACGGTTCCCGCAACCAGGACAGGCGTAAGGATCACGGTGATAACCACGATTACAGCCGCGACATGACTTCCGCTCGCCTTCAGCCAGCATATTGCAATCACCATCGGAAGGACACCAAGCGCGGCAAAGCTCCATCGCGGAATGCGCAGCTTGCCGGCAATCATTGCCAGAAGAAAGATGACAGCTATGGCGATGCCTTGTAACCGAAAGTGTGGTATCGCATCGAGCCACCTGCCGCCGAGGGTGAGCATGAAGGCGACCGCAATGAAGACACCGATAAACAGTCCGCGCAATCGAGCCAATTGCGGAAACAAATCCGTCAAACAACTTGCCAGTATGCCCGCTGCCAGCATGGCCAGCACTGCGCCAATGAGTCGCCAGCGCCAGGCAGTGGGAGGTGCCGGTGGCGTCTTATGCACTGTGGCGCACGCGGCCTCGACGGCTGCATTCACCAGCACAGGATCAAACCCCTCCAGCAGATGATCGGACCAGGGAGATAGCACCAAACGCGCGTCGGTTCGCGTCTTCAGATATGCCTGGGTTGCCGGCGTAAGAGCCTCGTCGAACCGGCCTAACAGCAGAACCAACGGCAGGGCATGGTCGCCCAAGATGGGCCAGGAACCAACAGCAATGAAAAGCCCCGGTTTCATCCCGCCTTCCCGCACGGCCTCGCCTCCGGTAGCGGCACCCAACGACCAACCTGCGAAAACATCCACCGGCCCGACCTCGCGTGCGACCGCCTCCAGCGTATGCACGGCTTCCATAAAAGTATATGTCCGCGGCGACGCTCCATGCCCCGGTTGGTCCACGTCGTAGCAAATAAATCCGGCGGCTGCAAGCGCCTCCCCAAAGCAAAAGAGCGACTCTTTCGAGCCACCGCGGCCGTGGGCGAGCAGTGCCACCGGATGCGGTCCCGCGCCTGCGGGAATGAACTTAAGCGCAGGCGTCTCTTCGGCGAGCGTCACTTTTTGGACGCGGACGCCAGGCTCAATCGTGCGCGAAAGTATGGCCCCAAGAATCAGGGCGACGATGGTTGCTGCAGTTACCCAACGGTTGGTTCGAGCATTCATCACATTTCTTCGGTGATGTCTTTTCTACAGCCAGTGACTTTTGGGCATAAGACCGCAGCAGCAGCGAGGCCACCGGTCGAACGTTTGCGTTTCGTTTCGCGCCAGTCCAGTTGTTCGCGCAAGGATAACCCGTATGCATCCATCAGTGCGGCCAGGTTTTTCTTCACGGGCGGCTCGCTTGAAATCCAAAATGTCTGAGGTTCACGGACTGCTTTCAGGAAGGCCTTTTGAAGGACGCCGAGGGGTTTACGATACGCTTTTGAAATACAAACGGCAATGCGCGCCCTGTCTTTGGTTGCGCTTAACACCGGCAACAACAGCGCCGCCAGAATCGCGATGATGGCGATGACCACCAGCAGTTCCATCAGTGTGAACGCGCGGCTCCGGTGGTTCGCGCTGATATTCATAGGGCCGTTTCAATAACGCTCCGAAGAGCGAGTTTTGTCCAGCATTATTTCGCTTTCTCCACAACCAGCATCTCAATCGGCATATTGGTGGAAACAAGTTCGAGGCCAAGTGGATCGAGTGCCTGGTTCACCTTGTCCCAATCGTGTGTTTTCAAGTCGCTATCTGTGCAATTCAAATCAAAATCAAAAAGATTGGTGAGGCCGGTCCCGTCAATAACGGGAACATTTGCCCGGTTCTCGAAATGGGCAATAAGGCCAATGATTGGTTCATTAAATCCCCGGAAAAACCCACTTGTAATAGGCTCAATGCCGCTACCCTGTTTAGGCCAGGCGCCTCCCGTATTGAGTTTCAAGCCCGGGGCATTTGTAAATTTTACTTTGAGAAGCAAAACGTCCGCCGTGCGGATTTCGGTTTTGCCGACGACACCAAATTTCCGTCTTATTTCCTCCTGCAACGCTTTTTCATTTACAGTTTGTCTGCCCGGCAAAGTAGCGATGTAATCATACTTGCGTGCCGGCAGGTCGGCATGGGAAATGACTCTTGCCGAAGAAAAAGAGCCGCAATAAGCGGCGGCAATAACTTCTTCTGCGCTAAGTCCCGTTCCGACCATCTTACCGCCAATGGCCTCGGCGTGTTCGTGAAATTTGCTGGGTAGAATCCGAACCTGCGGCGGCTGGTTAAGCTGAAATGCGGTAATCTCACCTTCATTGATTTGCCACGGCTGAGTCCGGTGCTCCTGAATTTCTTTGACGGTGATGGTTGTCGTTCCCGCCGTCAGCAACACACAGGCGCTGACGACAATTGCAGTTTTTGCTTTTGTCCATGCCATAATTTTCAATGCTCCTTTGATGAGGGTTAAGGTTGAAATGGAAGCCGCCGCGCCTTTGGCAATCGCAACGGCAGTCACAGATTTTGCCAGCGCCACCGGTGCGGCCTGGACGGCATTGGCGGATATTGCCCCGGCGATGATGGCTGTGGTTGACGAAATGCCGTGCCGATTGAAAAAGCGATGCAACTTTTCCAATGCGCGCAGGACGCGCCTTTGCGCAGCCGCCTCGTTGACGTGCAATGCCGCTGCCACTTCGCGCACGCTTTTCTCCCTGAAAAATCGCAGGATTACCGCGTCGCGATCTTTCTTGCCCAACCGCGACATGGCTTCGTCCAGCAGTGGAGAAAGCTGCTGCCAGACTGCGTCACCGGTGGATTCCTGAAGGGTGGATTGCATATAAGCCTCCTGTTCGCGGAACTGACGGCGGCGTTCCCCGCGCAGGAAACTCAACGCCGTCAGCCGTGTCGTTTCGTGAAGCCAGCCCTCCAGGATGGTGTCCGGACGCAGGCTGGCGGCTTTGCGGGCGAGGATGATGAACACCGCTTGCGTGATTTCCTCAGCATGGGCGGCAATTCCGACGTGCCGGTACGCAACCGAATAAACCAAATTGACGTGCCGCTGGACCAGCGCGGCAAAGGCGTCTTCCGAACCGCGCCGGTCGAAATCCTGCAACAGTTCCATGTCACTCGCGTCTGGCATCTGCCTATTTATGGCCAATGGACGCGAAATCAGACATTTATTTTTTGCCGCTCAGGCCGCAGACGACGCGCTGACGTTTTGGCGAGTTCCGTCAATTCATTGTGGCTTACGTAAATTGACAATGATGTGAAACACTTTTCCCTTCTGCAAAGTGAACGTCAGACCAAGCGGTTTGTATTCCAATTGTTCCTGGTCAGCAGCCAAAGGTTGGGCTGAAGTTGGCTGTCCAAACGCTTTGATAAGATCGTCCCGGCTGGAATCAATGCCAATGCCTTCCTTGGTGTGACCTTTGAAATCAACTCCACCACCGCAAAAGACAGCGCCGACAATCTTTTGACGGTTGCAAACAACCGAAAAGCCAAAACGCTTGTCATAAATCATGGAGCTGCCTTGCATCATTTCTGGCTGGCCCAGTGCCGCTACAACTTCATCTTCGTTCATGCCGGCCTTCACTTTGCCAACGCCGACACCCGGCGTAATAAGGATTGCCTCGCCATTCTTGACGTTGGCAATGGCGTTTGTTTTTTCGTTTTCGGTTTGAGCGAATATGGCCGTTGAAGCAACGACAACAATCATCACCCCTGTGCCAACTGTCACCGCGAGTTTTATTTTCATCCACGTCATTATTTTCATGGTTCCTTTCACAAGGGCTAGGGTTGATGCCGCAGCAATTGACCCTTTTGCAATTGCCACGGCGGTCACAGATTTTGCCAGCGTAACGGGCGCGGCTTGAACGGAATTGGCGGAAATCGCTCCGGCAATGATGGCCGTCGTTGAAGAAACGCCGCGTTTGGCAAAAAATTGCCGCAGTTTTTCCAGCGCGCGGTTCACGCGCATCTTCGCCGCGTCTTCGCTCGCGCCCAGCACCGCGCCGACTTCCCTGAAATTTCTGCCTTCAAAAAATCGCAGCACGACGGCGTCGTGATCTTTTTGTCCGAGTTGCCCCATCGCCCCATCAAGCAACGGGGCGATTTGTTGCCAAGTTTCCGATTCCGGTTCGTTCAAAATGGATTCCATGTGCGCCTCCTGTTCGCGGCGCTGCCGCCGCCGTTGCATGGTCAGCGCATTGGCGCTCGCGTAGCGCGCCGTGCGGCAGAGCCAGCCGGGCAAGATGGTCTTCGGACCGAGCGACTCCGCCTTGCGCGCCAGAATGATGAACACCGCCTGCGTGATTTCCTCGGCCAGATGCGGGTCGCGCACCTGCCGCAGCGCCACGGAATAAACCAGATTGACGTGGCGCGAGACGAGCGTGGCAAACGCCTCCTCGGAATGGCGTTCGGCATATTCTCGCAGCAGGGCCAGGTCGTCGTTCATGGTCTCACTTATACATCTACGCCGCCGTGAAAAGGAAACGGATTATTTTCGGCTTTCGCGGACAAGAATGAAGCCGTTCCTTGGATGATTGACAGTGTTTTCCATCATGTTTACTGTGCCGCCAGGCGGCAAACGCCCCCGCCATGTCCTGAAAATCCAAAATCATTTATTGCGCAATAGTAAAATTTATGTCAAAGATAAGAGAACAAAAGGCGACACTATTCGCCAGGCAATGACCAGTAAAACAACGTTGCGACCCAAATACACGGCGCGGGTGCCGGGCATCGCGCCATCGAAACAGGGACTTTATGACCCGCGCTTCGAGCATGAAGCGTGCGGCGTGGGGTTTGTGGTCAACATCAAGGGGAAAAAATCGCACGCCATTGTCCAGCAGGCGTTGCAGGTGTTGCGCAACCTCCAGCACCGCGGCGCATGCGGTTCCGAGGCGAACACCGGCGACGGCGCGGGCGTCCTGATGCAGGTGCCCCATGCGTTTCTGGAGGAGGCGTGCCGCGAAATGAAGATTGTCCTGCCCGGCCCGGGCGAATACGGCGTCGGCATGGTCTTTCTGCCGCCCCATCCCGGAGAGCGCTACAAGTGCGAGGTGCTTTTCGAGGATATCGTCGCCACGGAAGGCCTGCAACTGCTGGGCTGGCGGACCGTGCCCACCGAACATGGTTCGCTGGGTCAGACCGCCATCGCCTCCGAGCCTGTCGTGCGCCAGGTGTTCATCGCGCGTCCCGACGGCCTGACCGACGACCTCGCGTTCGAGCGCAAGCTCTATGTCATCCGCAAACTGGCGGAGCGGGGCATCCGCGCCTCGGGCCTTCGGGGCGGTGACAAATTTTACGTCTGCAGCCTGTCCGCCAAAACGATGATTTACAAGGGCATGCTGATGCCGGAACAGGTGGAACGGTATTACCCCGACCTCACGGATTCGTCGCTGGCCAGCGCTTTGTGCCTCGTGCATTCGCGCTTCAGCACGAACACGTTTCCCACCTGGGAACGCGCGCATCCCTACCGTTACGTGGCGCACAACGGCGAAATCAACACCCTGCGCGGCAACATCAACTGGATGCATGCCCGCCAGTCGCTGTTCGCGTCCGGTTTGTTCGGCGACGATCTCAAGAAACTGCTGCCGGTCATCAACGAGGACGGCAGCGACTCGGCCATGTTCGACAATGCGCTGGAGTTTCTCGCGCTCACCGGCCGGCCCCTCCCGCACGCCGTGATGATGATGATTCCCGAGCCGTGGGAAAATCACGAGAGCATGAACGCGGAAAAACGGGCGTTCTACGAATACCATTCCTGCCTGCAGGAACCGTGGGATGGC
>Ga0208034_1001575_pt1 | contig 13469 bp, 11 predicted proteins | sample June2015DPH_8_10_FD_184699 | JGI IMG/M metagenome (GOLD analysis project Ga0208034, IMG submission 184699) | Peatland microbial communities from SPRUCE experiment site at the Marcell Experimental Forest, Minnesota, USA - June2015DPH_8_100... | ecosystem: Environmental > Terrestrial > Soil >...
GTTTCCCCGCGCGTAAACGCGATACACGCTGTCCGAGCGCGCGGAAACCAGTCTGGCATTAAATGTTACCGGATTGTCCATATTTTGTTGTCTTGGGTTGACGGGTCGCGGGATTCTACGGTTAATGGATTTGCAACGCCAAGCCGAAAGGAACGAGCGCGGCAAGTTGGGTTGGAATGATTTTCTGACGAATGCGTCACCCTCTCTTCCGCGAAGCGGAGGACGGGCGCAGTATTGCCACGGAGGACGGGTTCGTGGTTAATTCTCCGCGTAACGATGCGCCCGCTGATTCAAGAAATCCCGACCGCCCACACGCCGGAGTCGCTGGCCGAACAACTGCGCGGCCTGCCGGGGATGGTTCTGTTGCGAAGCGGAACATTCGATTCGCCACAGGCGCGGTATTCGTTCGTCACGGCAAGGCCGTTTCTGACGTTCCGCTCCTTTGGCTCGCGGTGCGAAATCTCCAGAACCCAGACCCCGGACGCCAGACCCCATCTCCAATTCGGCAACCCGTGGCAGATTCTGGACGCGCTGCTGGCGCGCTGCGAATTGCTGGACGAGATTGACCTGCCGTTTCCATTGGGCGGCTGCTTCGGTTACTGGGGTTACGACTTGAAAAATTTCACCGAGCCGAAACTCCCGCGCCGCGCGGTCAACGACCTTGAACTGCCGGATTGCCACGCCGGCTTTTACGACAGTCTCGTCGTGTTCGACCATCACCTCGGCAAAACGTTCGTCGTTTCGACCGGTCTCGCCGCTGACGGTTCGCGCAGTGAGAAGCGGGCGAAAGAGCAGCTTGAATTCTGGCAAACACATTTGAGAAAAACCCTCACCCCGGCCCTCTCCCTTTCGGAAAGGGTGAGGGAGAATGATTCGTCAGCCGGAGAAAGTGCCTGCGATCCACAAAGTCGCTCCGACTTGCGAAAGCTTCTCCCTCTCCCGGGGGAGAGGGCCGGGGTGAGGGTGGACGTTGTTTCAAACATCTCAAAAGCCGATTTTCTTGCCGCGGTCGAACGCGCGCAATGTTACATCTGGGCAGGGGACATTTATCAGGTGAACCTTTCGCAGCGGCTCGCCGCGCCGTGTGATTTTTCGGGTTGGGAATTATTTCAACGGCTGGGAACGGTTTCACCCGCTCCATTTTCCGCGTTCATGGATTGCGATGTGGGGAGGCGGCACTGCTGCTTTCAAATCGCGTCGTCATCGCCGGAATTGTTTTTGCGTTTGAGCGGATCGCACATCCAGACCCGGCCCATCAAGGGCACGCGCCCGCGGGATGCCGACCCGACCCGCGACGCGCAACTGGCCTACGAACTCCAGACCAGCGCGAAAGAGCTGGCCGAGCTGGTGATGATTACCGACCTGCTGCGCAACGACCTCGGCAAGGTTTGTGAGTACGGTTCCGTGCAAACGCCGGAGCTGGCGCGACTCGAACGTTTCGCCCAGGTACAGCATTTGGTTTCAACCGTCGAAGGCCGGCTGAGAAGAGATGTGACGCATTTTGCCGCGCTGGCGTCGTGTTTCCCCGGTGGCAGCATCACCGGCGCGCCCAAGTTCCGGGCAATGGAAATCATTGACGAACTGGAGCCGCTTGCGCGCGGGCCTTACTGCGGCTGTCACGGCTACCTCGGATTCAACCGTGAAAGCCAGTTGAGCATCACCATCCGCACGGTGATCTGCAAAGATGGCCTCGCTCATTTCAACGTCGGCGCCGGCATCGTGGCGGATTCCCAGCCCGAGGCGGAATACGAGGAAACGCTGGCCAAAGCCGCCGGTTTTCTGGCGGCGCTACATCAACCACAGATGGACACGGATGAACGGAGATTGTCAGAAACTTTATTTTATCCGTGAATTGCACGAACCAACGTGGATTGAATTCGCAAAATTTCAACGATTTCAGTTACCATGGAACCCAAGCCGCATTGCGCAATTTGATTAGGTCCTGGTTAACTGTTCCATCGCTGGAAATCTCCGGAGGGCCGGGCTTGGAAGGATTCCAAGACAAGGTGTCCGGGCACAGAAACACGAACGCTTCCACGTGGCCGTCCGCAAAATTAAGAGGATAGGCAGTTTTGTGGATGCGCGACGGAATATCATTCATATACCAACCGGGATCGATGATGACCACAAACATCGAGTCGTTGATGCTGGCTTGGTCTTCGTCCACAAAGACAAAAAGCTTTGAGGGAGAACGGAGATTGGAATCCTTTTTGTAAACCAACCGCGTTGGGTCCGGCCCGGAAAGCCAGACCGCCGGAGAAAGGCCATTTATCCAATTGTTCATCGAATAAGTTCGCACATACGGAACGCCATCCACCCTTCGATAATCCAGCGGACAGCGATAAATCTTAAATGACCGGGTGTAAGAGAAAAGCAAACCGCGCGTGATGGCGCTGGCATTGGTCGCATCGAGCACACTTGGGTCCAGTTGACCGAAACGGGCGCTGTCCTGGGGCATGGTCTGCGCGTTGCCTAGAACCCAGGCATTGGGATTGATGAAGCCTGCGCAGCAAGGGAGTTGCCCGTGGTTGTCATCGCAGTATATGGTCCAAGCGGTCACTAGTTGCTTCAGGTTGCTCTGGCAGACAATCTGTTGCGCTTTTGTTTTCGCCGATACGAGCGCCGGCAACAGTAATGCGGCAAGAATGGCAATGATGGCGATGACCACCAGCAGTTCCATCAAGGTGAACGCGCGATCGTCATCTATCGCGTCGTGATTCATGATGTCGGTTTTAATGACGCGCCGGAAAACGAAATTTGTCCAGCGCTATTTTACCTTCTCCACCACCAGCATTTCGATGGGCATGTTGGTGGGAACCAGTTCGAGGCCAGCTTGAGCAAGTTCCTTGGACACGGCCTGTCTTCTATCATCCGGATTCTCCCATCGGTAAGTGAGATCGTAGTTCCCGGATAATCCAGGTTCCAGAACAACAGGTTTGAAGAAAAATTCCGACAAGGCTTCTGCTTCCCGGTCAATCGGGGAATTGGAATATGACCAAAAATTCGTGCCGTTCTTAAAGTTCATTTTGCTTCCGCGTTTGCTGGCATGCAACGCAAGCAATCCAGGGTCCTTGACTTGAAGCCGGAGAGCTTCGGTTTCACGAATCTCGCGGTGGGCGGTAAGGCCAAACTGCCGTTGAATGGCCTTCTGCAACATCTCCAACTGATTGCTGCGCAGCGTAAGCATCAGATCAAAATGATTTGTCGGGACACCCGCGGGGAGAACAAGTTTTGGCCTTGAATAGCATGCATACGCAAATTGAATCAGGCCCGCAACGTCCAGGTTGTGGGCTATGGTCTGATTCATGATGACTTGGTTCGTGCCGCCAACCACCATTACGTGGTTGGAAAATCGGGTGGGCCGGATAATCAGGACAGAAGGCGCTTTGTGTAGGTTTTCAACCTTGGCTTCCCATAACGATTCATCCACAGCGGGAGAGATGGCCTTTTCGACCACCACCGTCGTTGTTCCGGCAGCAAGCAACACGACTGCGCTGCCGACGATTGCTGTTTTCGCTTTTGTCCATGCCATAAGGTTCAAAGCTCCTTTCACGAGGGTCAAAGTTGAAACACTGCCAACAGTGCCTTTGGCGACCGCAACGGCTGCCACGGATTTTGCCAGCGCCACCGGCGCAGCTTGAACGGCGTTGGCGGAAATTTCTCCGGCGATGATGGCGGCAGTCGAAGAAACACCACGACGGTTGAAATAACAATGCAGTTTTTCTAGGGCGTGGTGACACGTTTCTTAGCCGCGTTTTCACTCGCGCCAAGGGCTGAACCAATTTCCTGAAAACTTTTGCCTTCAAAGAACCGAAGCACAACGGCGTCGCGATCTGTTCTACTCAGCCGGCCCATCGCATCTTCGAGCGACGGCGCAATTTGCGGCCAGAAGTCTGGTTTATTTTCATTGGATAGCGATTGCATGTAGGCCTCCTGCTCGCGGCAGGCGCGCCGGGCTTCAGTTCGCAGGAAACTGGAAGCCGTCAGCCGGGCGGTCTGATACAGCCAACCGGAAAGAACGGTTCCCGAACGTAAACAATGCGCTTTTTTCGCGAGAATGATGAAGACGGCCTGCGTGATCTCTTCGGCGGCGTCCGGGTTGCCCGTTTTCCGAAACGCGGCGGAATAAACCAAGCCTATATGCCTTGCAACGAGGACTGCAAAAGCATCTTCGGAATTCCGGCAGGTGTATTGCCGCAATAAGTCCATGTCGGGCACTTCCTGCATCTACTCATAAATGTCCGCTGACACAAAAAAGTGCCACATTATTTTAACTGAATGTAGGCGCCGGCATCGTGCGGATTCCCACCCCGAGGCAGAATATGAGAAAACACTGGCTAAAGCCGCTGATTTTCTGGCGGCGTTAAATCAACCGTGGGTGGATACGGATGAACACGGATTGCCAAGGCCTTTATTCGATCTGCGATCGCGGGAATGAATGTGGATTGAATTCGCGAAATCCAACGATTTCAGTTACTATGGTTCCCAAGCCGCATTGCGCAGTTTGATAATATCCTGATTAATCGTTCCATCGCTGGAAATCTCCGGAGGGCTGGGCTTGGAAGGATTCCAAGACAAGGTATCCGGGCATAGAAACTCAAACGCTTCCACGTGACCGTCCGCGAAACTAAGAGGATAGGCGGTTTTGTGGATGCGGGAGGGAATGTCATTCATATACCAGCTTGGGTCGATGATCACGACGAACATTGCGTCGTTGATGCTGGCTTCATCCTCGTCCACAAAAACAAAAAGCTTCGCGGGAGCCGGGAGGGCGGAATCCTTTTTGTAAACCAAACGTGAAGGGTCCAGCCCGGGAAGCCAATCGGCCGGGGAGGAGCCGTTCATCCAATTGTTCATCGAGTAACTTCGCACATACGGAACGCCATCCACGGTTCGGTAATCCAAGGGGCAGCGATAAATTCCCGGTGACTGGAGGTAAGGGAAAAGCGTGCCGCGCGTGATGGCGCCGGCATTGGTCGGATCCAGCACGCCCGGATCCAATTGGCCAAAAAAACCGGTGTTTTGGGGCATGGTCTGGGCGTTGCCAAGAACCCAGGCATTTAAATTGGTTGTGCCGGACGGATGGCTGGGAACGCAGGAGGGGAGTTCCCCATCGTTGTCGCCGCAATACATGGTCCAGGCGGCTGCCAGTTGCTTCAGGTTGTTCTGACAGGCAATTCGTTGCGCTTTGGCCTTGGCAGAGTTGAGCGCCGGCAGCAGCAGCGCCGCGAGAATGCCGATGATGGCAATCACCACCAACAGTTCAATCAAGGTGAACGCCCCAAACCTCGACTTCATACTTCTTATGACATTGCCATAACAGGTTCGTTTCAAATTGTTTGGCGATTTCACGCGCCGGAAAGTTTCATGGCATCCAATTCAATGACGCGCCGCCGATCATATTTGTCCCGCTTAATTTGCCTTTTCGACCAGCAGCATTTCGATGGGCATATTGGTGGGAACCAGTTCGAGGCCAAGTTGGTCGAGCGCTTCATTCACATTATCCCAATTTCGGTTTTCAATGTCAGTTGCCTTGCAATTCAAATCGAAATCAAAACGATTGGTGAAGCCTGTCAGATTATTGATAGGAAAGTTTGCCAAAGCCTCCATCTCGCTGGCCATTGCCATCAAAGAGTGATTTCGGAATTCGAGTCGGCTTCCCGAATCTTTCCACAACATAGAATAATCGTTTGTGCGCTGGCTGCGCTTCAAGCCCGACACAGATGGAGATTTCACTTTTAAGACCATAACGTCCGCATCGCGGGTTTCAACTTTGCCAACGACGCCGAACTTTCGTTTTACTTCCTGCTGCAAAGCTTCCAGATTTCCGGCTGGCAGGCTGGCGATATAATCGTATCTGCCTTTCGGCAATTCAGTCGAAAGAATGGTCCTGGCGGAAGTGCCACCGTAAGCCGCCGCCACGACTGTCTGGGCCGACACTCCCGTTCCCATGATTTTGTTACCGCTTGAACCCCCGGCGAAACTTGTGAACCTGGTGGGAAGAATCCTGACTTGCGGCGGTTGTCGGTCCAACAGGCTGCCGTCAAACAAGCCATCATAGTCCGCAGCTTGCCACGGGTAAGTCCGATGTTCCTGAATTTCTTTGACGGTGATGGTAGTTGTTCCGGCGGCAAGCAACACAACCACGCCGCTGACGACTGCCGTTTTTGCTTTTGCCCATGCCATAATTTTCAAGGCTCCTTTGATGAGGGTTAGAGTTGAACCGCTTGCCGCCGCGCCTTTTGCCAGCGCCACGGCAGTAATGGATTTTGCCAGTGCCACCGGCGCGGCTTGGACGGCATTGGCGGATATCACGCCGGCAACGATGGCCGTGGTGGAGGAAACGCCGCGTTTGGAAAAATAGCGATGCAGTTTTTCCAAGGCGCGGGCAACCCGCTTCTTCGCTGCGTTTTCGCTGGCGCCAAACGCAGTGCCGATTTCCTGGAAACTTTTCCCTTCAAAAAACCGGAGCACGATGGCGTCTTGATCCTTTCCGCCGAGCCGCCCCATCGCGTCTTCCAGCAGCGGCGCCATTTGCGACCAGAGTTCCGGCTCCGTCTCGTTGGCAAGAGATTGCATATATGCCTCCTGTTCGCGGCGCGCACGCCGGATTTCGCTTCGCAGGAAGCTGGCCGTGGTCAGCCGGGCAGCCTGATACAGCCAGCCGGAAAGAATTGTCCCCGGGCGCAACCGGTGCGCCTTTTTTGCCAGAATGATAAAGACCGCCTGCGTGATTTCCTCGGCGGCATGGGCATTGCCGGTTTTCCGCAGTATGGCGGAATAGACCAGGTTTACATGCCGCTCGACCAGCGCTGCAAACGCGTCTTCGGAGTTCCGATCGGCGTATTGCCGCAGCAATTCCATGTCAGCCATTTCCTGCATCTACCCATAAATGTCCGCTGAATTGAAAAAGTGCCACATTATTCCAACTCGAAGTCAGCACGGGCATCGTGGCCGATTCCAATCCTGAGGTGGAATACGAGGAAACGCTGGCGAAAGCCGCCGGTTTTCTGACCGCGCTCGAACTTGAATTACCTGATGCCATTTCCCTGGAGAAAATTCCAATATGATGGGAAGGCGTTGAATCAGTAAAAACTGTAATGCGGAACGCCGTAGTAATTGCCACTGTAACGCCATTTCAACTGTGCATGGGGCCGCGTCTCGACGTGGTCGTCGCCGAACAACAGGTTCACCGACGTGATTGTTCCATTGTAAGAATGCCCCTCCTGGGCCCGGCCGATGTCGGGAGGAGCAGTGTCGTAGTATTCGCAACGGTCGGTCATGATGGGCTGCACGCCGACCAAGGGGTCTTCCGGGCGTGTGGGCCAGCCGTTGTCGTCGCCGGTGCCCGGGGTGGGTGTGGGAAACAAAATCCCGCCGTTATTGGGATCGCCGGCATACCGCGGCACCCACCAGCTATGAAGCATCAGTCCGAAGTCGCCAAAGGTCGCGAGGAAATATTCGTTTAAATCGTCCAGCGTGTTCAGGCCGTGGTCCAAGTTCTGCAGGCACCAGTTTTGGGCAGCGTCGTATTCGTTGGGCCGCGCCGGGCAAAACATCATCGCCACGTTCACAATGTGAGGCCGCAGGGCGGGAACCATGTTCGAGGACACGTCCCAAGGATTCCGGCCGTAACCCGCCGGGACGGGAAACGAAGGGAATGCGCCCTTGTTCTCGTCGGCGTAGAGCGCTACGGCAATGCCCCATTGGTGGAAATTGGAGGCGCAATTGGCGACTTTTGCACTGAATTTGGCGCGGCTCAACACTGGCAGCAACAACGCCGCAAGAATGCCAATGATGGCAATGACTACCAGCAGTTCAATCAAGGTGAAACTCTGACGTGTTGATATGCTGCTTTTCACATTCGGACACCTTTTCAGGCCGTAATATCATTCCACAGTCACTTCCATTTAACATATGTCAACCCGCGGCAGAAATGGGACAAACTTTTTTGCCGCTCCTGAACCTTTCGTTTGCTGGACATAAAGCCATCATTTTGTCCCGCTTCTCTCGAATTCCATCAGCGATGGACTGCCCGGCGGGCCTTGGCCGCCCCCGAACCAAGTGCCGGAGAGTCTGCCGTTTTTGAGCTTGCCTTCAAAACGGGCGCCGATGCCCCTCCATTCCAAGCGCACACGTGGTGGCGAAAAGAGAATGTCAGTGGCCACGACACCTTGTCTCCATTCATCCGGACTGTCCAATGAGGCCGAAAACGAGCTGTCCGGCATTCGGGCGATGTCCACGGCCAGATGAAGCTTCACCTTGTTCCCATTCCGCTCCGTGGACAAGACCCCTTTCCAGTGCCCCTGCAGTTCGTCGGGGTTTGTGTAACCATAGTTTTTTCCCGTTTCCCACACGGCCCCGGCGCGCGGGTCGGCGCGTTTGAAGGTCAGCGGAAACGACTGGCCCGAACCGGCCGTCCAGGTTCCTGATATTTTGCTGCCGTTGTCCAGGTAGCCTTCAAACGAAGAGCCAATGCCGTTGAGCGCCAATTGGATTTCCGGCTGACGGTACGTTACGGAAACCGGAAGCGTGTGAAGTCCTTCACAAGGACTGTCGCACTGCGCGCGGAATGTCCCCGCCGGTTGCTCCACGATTTTCAAAGTCAGCGGCAGCGAAACATTCCCATTCTTCACCGTCCCCGCCCAACAGCCCTGCAAATCCGAATCCTTCCGGGGCGCACATTCGACTTCGGTGAACGGCTCCGGAACGCTGTCCGGGTTCGTGGTTCGTTTCAACACCACCGGTATGGTGACACCGGGTTCTGTGTAAATGCCGGACATTTCCGTCCCGTCGTCATTCACGGTCGCCTCAATACGATCATTGCCGGCGGGCAGCTTCAATTCGGCGCGGACGGAGGGATAATGGTAATCCACCTTGAGCGGAATGTCCTTCATGCCCTTGTCAATGTTGGCGAAGGTCGCCCGGTAGGCGCCGTTGATTTTGACGATTCTCAACACTCCCCGGCATTTGATGTGCTGTTGCGGTATTTCGCCGGTCCCTTCCCAGGCGCCTTGAATGTCGGGAATGGCCGCCGCCCGCGCCGAATGAACGGCCTCGACCACCGCGGTGGTCGTGCCGGCTGCCAGAATGACCGCAGCGGCGGCAGCCGCGGCGGTTTTTGTTTTTGCCCAGGCCATAAGTTTCAATGCTCCTTTCACAAGGGTCAGGGTTGAAGCCGTCGTCGCCGACCCTTGAGCGGCGGCGGCAGCAACGGAGGCGGCTAGGCCGGTGGGCGCGGCATGGACGGAATTTGCGGCAATGACGCCGGCGACGAGCGCGGTCGTCGAAGCAATTCCGCGTTTGACAAAGAATCGTTGCAGTTTTTCCAGCGCGCGACCGACCCGTTTGCGCGCGGTGTCTTCGCCCGTGCCGAGAAAATTTCCCACGTCAGCCAGGCTTTTGTTTTCAAAAAAACGCAGCAGCACGGCCTGCCGGTCCTGTTCGCCCAGTTGTGCCAGCGCCTCATCCAGCAGCGGCGACATTTGTTCCCATAGCGGGTCGGGGGTGGGTGGTTGAACTTCAGATTGCATTTGAGCCTCCTGCTCGCGTTGCCGGCGTTTCGCGGCGGCACGCCTTTGCGCCAGGGCGGTAAAACGCGTGGTCTTGAACAGCCAGCCGGTGAGGATGGTTTTGTCTGAAATCTGTCCGGCCTTTTGCGCCAGGATGATGAACACCGCCTGCGTGACTTCCTCCGCCAGATGGGGGTCGCGCACCTGCCGCAACGCCGCCGAATAGACGAAGCCGACGCGCCGCGAAACCAGCGTCTCGAAGGCCGCTTCGGAATTGCGCGCGGCGTAATCCTGCAGCAACGCCATGTCGTCCATTGCCTGCATTCACCTATAAATGCCTGTTCCGGCCAAAACCGGACAATCTTTTTTTGAAAAAGCATCGTGTGGCCGCGGACGCTAGTCCGCACATTATCATCCGCCGGAACCCAAATCAGCGCCGACTCACGTCGGCGGCTACACGAACGCAGAATTTTTCCACTCGCAGAACGTAGTCGCCTCGCGTAATTAAAGGTGCATTAGGAATGCATGATTGTTTTTCTCAATGGCCAATTTTTGCCCGAAGCGCAGGCGGTCGTCCCCGTCAACGACCGCGGTTTCATGTACGGCGACGGGTTGTTTGAGACGCTGCGCGTCTGCCAGGGCCGGCCGTTTCGCATGGCACAGCACTTGGAACGGATGACGCGCGGCGCGGATTTCCTGAAAATCAAATGTCCGTTCGCACCGAAGGAATTGCAGGATTTTGCCGGCCAACTCATCGAACAAAACCGGATGCCCGAGGCGATCCTGCGCGTGACGTTGACGCGCGGGCCGGGCAAACGCGGGTACATGCCGCAGATTGACAGCCAGCCAACGGTCGTGATGACGTTGCACCCCGCGCCGCCGATGGATGTGGAAAATCCGGTTCAGTGGAGGCTCATCACGTCGTCCTATCGCATTCCGGCAGCCGATCCGCTGTCGTCATTCAAGACGGCGAACAAGTTGATTCACATCATGGCGCGCATGGAAGCCGTGGAAAAGGACGCGGACGAAGCGTTGCTCATCAATACAAACGGCGAAGTGGCGGAAACGGCCGGCGGCAATTTGTTCTGGGTTTATCAGGACAACATTTGCACCGTGCCGACGGGCCGTGGCGTGCTGCCCGGCATCACGCGCTCGGTGGTGCTGGAAATTTGCCGGACGCTTGGCCTGCCGACGAACAAACGCGTCATCAAACCCAGGGCACTGCGGAATTCCGAGGGCATTTTCATCACCCAGAGCGCGCTCGGCATCGTGCCGGTGGCGATGTTGGACGGCGAACCGGTCGCGCCGTCGCCCCTGCTGGACCCGGTTTTGCGCGCCTACCACGAAATGCTTGCCAAACCGTAAGCCCGCCGCTAATGGTTAATCATCATCAAATCGTTTTGGCACCGTTGAAACCAGTCGTGCCGGCGGCATTCTGAAAATGGAATGCCGGCGACGACGAATCAGGGGTGCCGCCGGTTGGACAACCCCGGAGGTCATTATGATCGAGAGCGCCGGTCTGGAACATTGTTTGTCCTTCATCAACTGCCAGCTACGGGATGGCGGGAAGTCCGGAACTCAGGCTGAGGGCGGCGTTCGCCACGCCGTGACCATTTCCCGGCAGGCGGGTTGCGGCGCGCTTGCCGTCGCCCAGAAACTCGCCGAATACCTGCAGTCCCGCTCGCCCAAGGACGCCTGTCCGTGGACTGTGTTCGACCGCAATCTCATGGACAAGGTCCTCGAGGACCACAACCTGCCGACCCGCTTGGCCAGGTTGCTGCCCGAGGACACCGTTTCGAAAATCGATGACATTCTGGCGGAGTTGTTCGACGTGCGTCCGTCGGTGGAGACGATCATCCATCAAACCACCGAGACCATGCTCAGACTGGCCGGGTTGGGCAACGTGATCCTCATCGGCCGCGGCGGCAACGTGATCACCGCCGAACTGCCGCACATGCTGCATGTCCGCCTGGTGGCTCCGCTCGAAAAACGCGTCGAATACTCCCACAAGGAGTACAACAAATTCAACCTGACCATGGACCAGGCGCGCAAGTTCTGCCTGAGGGAAGACCGCGGCCGCGAACGTTATCTGAAAAAGCATTTCGACGCCGACATCAATGACCCGCTGCTTTACCACATGATCATCAACACCGGCCTGGTCAATTACGATGACGCCGCGAAGCTGATCGGCGACGCGGTCCTGAACTTGCACTGAGGCCGACTTCGGTCTTGGGTCGCCGTCCGGCCTGTGGCTTAATCTCCGCGTGCGCCGCAATCCCGGATTTTCAAAATCGCATTCACGCCGCAAAAAGGGCGGCGGCTGGCGCTGGCTGTTGGCGGTGGCCGTGCTCGCGGTCGCGGCGTGGTTTTGGTGGCGCCACGAGCAGCCAACCAAAGTCGTCCGTGCGCCGGCGAAGGCCGTGGCGCCGCGCCTGCGGCCGTTTGTCGTTGCCCCCGAATCGCCGGCTGATTTTCCGCGTCCGGTGCGCGACGTGTTTGAAGCGCAGGTGGCCCTGGCGCGCCGGGCGATTTCATCGGGGTCCATTGACGCCGCGCTCGGCTCGCAAACGCGCCGGGCAATTTCCGTTTTTCAGGAAACCCAACATTTGCCGGTGACCGGCGCGCTCAACGCGGACACGCGTGCCCGGCTCACGCTCGCTGCGCCGCTGGTGACGACTTATGTGGTTACGATCAACGACCTCGCACGGCTGCAGCCGCTCGGCAAAACCTGGCTGGCCAAGTCGCAGCAAACGGCGCTGGAATACGAAACGGAACTCGAACTCGTCGCGGAAAAAAGCCATTCGCATCCCGAATTGATCCGGCGGCTGAACCTGGGCGTCAACTGGACGAACATCGCGGCGGGGACGGTTTTGCATATTCCCGACCTTGATTATCCTGCGGCGTCGAACAAGGCGGCGTTCGCCGTCATTCATCTGGCGGACAAGTTTTTGGAGGCCTTCGACACGGAAACGAATCTGCTTGCGCATTTTCCGTGCAGCATCGCGGCGAACGTCGAGAAACGGCCGGTCGGCGAATTGCACGTCGCGGTCGTTGCGCCGAACCCGAATTACACGTTCGACCCGGACTTGTTTCCCGAATCGCCCGAGGCGCGGCAGTTGAAGATGAAACTGGTTTTGCCGCCTGGCCCGAACAATCCGGTTGGCGTGGCGTGGATTGGTCTGGACAAGACCGGTTACGGCATTCACGGCACGCCGGTTCCGGAGCAGGTTGGGCGCACCGAATCGCACGGTTGCTTCCGGCTGGCGAATTGGGACGCGGAATACCTGTCGAAGCTGGTGTGGGTGGGGATGCCGGTGCTGGTCGAGCCGTGAAGGATGACTTCCCCCTCTTGGGAGCGCCGGCGTCTCGCCGGCAAGTGGTTCAGTCTGCCGCAAGACGCCAAGCCGGCGGGACGCCAGCGCTCCCAGGAACCCGATTCCAAAATGAGGGGCAAATTATCATTGCCGGTTGGCGGGCTTTGGCCTAATTGTTTGACAAATTCAACAAAGGATATTTATGGCCATCGGAATTGGACTGATTATTGCCGTTATCGTGCTGGTTTGCGCGCTGGGACTCATCGCTTTTGTCATCGGCGTTTACAACAAACTCGTCACGATGCGCAACCGCTACAAAAACGCCTACGCGCAGATTGACGTGCAGCTCAAGCGCCGCTACGACCTGATTCCGAATCTGGTCGAGATTGCCAAAGGCTACATCAAGCACGAGCGCGAGACGCTGGAAAATGTCACCAAGGCGCGCAACATCGCTTACACCGCCTCGCAGGCCGCCGCCGCCAATCCGGGCGACGCCAGCACCATGAAGAATCTGATTTCCGCCGAAAGCGGCCTCGCCGGCACGTTGAGCCGCCTGATGATGGTTTCCGAGCAGTATCCCGATTTAAAGGCCAACCAGAACATGATGCAGCTCACCGAGGAGTTGACTTCCACGGAAAACAAA